>JAEAMG010000134.1_pt1 | contig 114871 bp, 97 predicted proteins | sample 8958741 | NCBI WGS metagenome assembly JAEAMG01 (sample SAMN16933256, study PRJNA681125) | bioreactor sludge metagenome | isolation source: anaerobic bioreactor treating anionic surfactant - SDBS | place: India: Bengaluru | collected 2019-02-28
TCATCAAGTCCCATTGACTTAACTGCAATCTTAATAATCTCATCCTCTGAGACACCAAGAGAACGTTGCTGTTTTTCCAGATAGAATTTTCCGGCATCTATAAGAACCTTTTTAGGTATCAGCCCAACTATCTCGGAGCCTGTCACCCTGATACCTCTCGCTGCAGCCTTGGCTACAACCTCTTCAAACGCCACGTGAACAGGGGTCTGTGTAATATTCGTAACATTCATGGAGACCTGGGCAATACCGTATTCTTCAATATACCAGCCTATAGCCTTGCACCCCTTGAGTGTGCCGGGAGTCCAGACATCTTTACCGTTTTCATCTTTCACAACCTTTCCTGTGATTGGATTTCCCTCTCTTAATTTGCGTCCCTTCTCCCTGACATCGTATGCAATCGCATTTGCTCTCCTGGTGGAGGTGGTGTTGAGATTATAATTTATTGCCACAAGAAAATCTCTTGCCCCTATAGCTGTTGCCCCTGTATGAACGACATTACCCTCAAATTTATCGGGGCCAAAATCAGGTTTCCACTGAGGATCTGCAAATTTTCTTGAGAGTCCCTCGTATTCACCTGAGCGACAATTGGCCAGATTTCTGCGTTCAGGTTTGAACGCAGAACTTTCATAGCAATATACAGGTATTGACAACTCTTCCCCTACTCTCTTTGCAAGTGTTCTTGCCATCGCTGCGCACTCCTCCATTGAGACACCGGCTATCGGGATAAGTGGACAAACATCGGTGGCTCCCATCCTTGGATGTTCTCCGTGATGATGGCTCATATCGATGACCTCTGATGCCTTTTTGACTGCTCTGAAGGCGGCCTCAACGACTAACTCCGGTTCACCGACAAATGTAACGACTGTTCTGTTGGTTGCATTTCCGGGATCAACATTTAACAGTTTAACACCTTCTACACTTTCCACAGCATCTGTAATTTGTTTTATTACCTGCATATTCTTCCCCTCGCTGAAGTTAGGGACACACTCTATTAATCTTCTTACCATTTTATATGATTCTATTTTATAAACATTTTTACACCTTCGGGCATTCTCCTCTCCAGCTCTTCAACATCAAGCTCGAAGAAGTGATATGGGCATACATTGTGAGGTTTTATAACTTTTACCGCCTCTATGAACATGTCGTCACTCATTGTGAAAGGCAGGTTCTTTGGAAGAAAAGCGACATCAATGGGGCCAAGCTCCCTCATCTCAGGTATAAGCTCAGTATCTCCGGCAAAATATAGCCTGAATCCTCCGAAATCGAGCATATAGCCGTTTCCGGCGCCCCTTGGATGAAACACCTTTCCCTCCTCATTCTTTTGCTTGATATTATATGCATATGTAGCTGTTATATGTAAACCATCATATGTTAAGCTTTCTCCCTGCTTCAATGGTTTCACACCAGGGAGAAGGCGGGCAACTGCGGGAGTGGAGATTATCACTGTCTCTTTGCCGGTGACAGGTTTGAGGGCTGTTGTATCAAGATGATCGTAGTGATCATGGGTGATTAGTATCAGGTCCGCTACAGGCTGCTTAGTATAGTCTGCAATTTCACTGTATGGGTCTGTCATTATCTTGCGACTGTTCCATTCTATTAATACAGAAGCGTGTCCGATAATGGTGACATCAATTTTGCCGAGTGGTGTTACAAATTTTGCCATAATCTTCCGTTTAAATATATTTTATCTATCCAAGATGAGGTAAACGCATATGGAATAAATTCAATTGAAGGTATTGGTGCTGTAATCAAAAAATTTGCCTTTTTCCCCACAGCAATTGTGCCATGTGTCTCCTCCAGCCCCATAGCATAGGCACCGTTAATTGTTGTGGCATTTATCAGTTCATTCGGAGTCATCTTCATTTTAAGAGCCCCAAGGAACATCATATAGCGCATATCGCCCGAAGGACAAGATCCGGGGTTATAATTTGTTGCTATTGCAACCGGGAGTCCGTAGTCAATCATCTCCCTGGCAGGAGCATAATCCATTTCAAGGAACTGAGTTGCACCCGGCAAAAGTGTGGCCATTGTCTCTGACTCTTTCAGAACACGAAACTCCTCTTTACCAGTATATTCAAGATGATCTACCGATATCGCGTTGTATTTGACACCGACTTGCACACCTCCTGAAAAGCTCATCTGATTTGCATGAACCTTTGGTCTTAATCCGTATTTCATGCCGGCATTCAGGATTCTGTCTGTATCCTCAACGGAGAAGAATCCCTCCTCTGTAAAGACATCAATATAATCAGCCAACTCTTCAGTTGCGATGACAGGAATCATCTCGTTTATTATCTCATCTACATACTCTTCTCTTCGGCCTAAATATCTTTCAGGAACGGCATGCGCTCCGAGGAAGGTTGTCTTTACTGAAAGCGGCGTAAAATCACCAATCCTGCGAGCCACCCGCAACATTTTTAACTCATCTTCCAAAGAGAGCCCGTATCCGCTTTTAATCTCAACAGCTCCTGTTCCGAAGGAGATTATCTCTTTTGCCCTTGAGAGGGCCTGAATGAGAAGTTCATCCTCGGTAGTCTCGTGCAACAGCTTTGCAGAGTTGAGTATTCCACCTCCTTTGGCTGCTATTTCACTGTATGAAAGCCCTTTCAGCTTGTCAAAGAATTCAATCTCCCTGCTCCCGGCATATACAAGATGCGTATGAGAATCACAGAAAGCAGGAAGTACCATTCGTCTGCACACATCAATTGTCTCATCCGGCATCATACTCTTCAGCTTCTCGTCAGTCAGCTGAGACATTCTTCCGAAATCTGATATCAGATCATCTTCTGTAAACATGTAGGCATTCTCAATTATCCCGAGCGAGGACATATCCTTTCCGCAACGCCGCTGAACAAGATCTCCCTGCTCAACTTGTATCAGTTTGCCAATATTTATAAACAGACGTTTCATTTTGTATGCTCTCTTATAAACCTGATGGAATCATGAATATGTGTGTACATAACCACATCCTCAGCAATAAATGGAACTCTCTTCCGGTATTCGGCAACCAGCTCCTCGATTATCGGAGAACTTTTCAGAGGTCTTCTGAATTCGAGAGCCTGAACCCCGTTCATCAACTCTATTGCAAGTATCTTCTCCAGATTCTCCACCACTCTGTAACATTTTGTTGCAGCATTGGCACCCATGCTTACATGATCTTCCTGCCCCTGTGAGGAGTCTATTGTATCAACGCATGCAGGCGTTGCCAGCTGTTTGTTTTCACTTACAACAGAAGCCTGTGCATACTGAGGAATCATAAAACCCGAATTCAAACCCGGGTGGGCAACCAGAAAAGATGGCAAACCTCTCTTGCCACCAATCAGTTGATAGGTTCTTCTTTCTGAAATACTCCCCAATTCAGCCAAAGCGATTGATAAAAGATCCAATGGAATGGCAAGAGGTTCTCCGTGGAAATTTCCGGCCGATATTATCAGATCCTCATCCGGTACGACAGAGGGATTATCCGTTGCACTATTCAACTCTGTGGTAAATGCCTTTTCAATATATTCCAAAGCATCCCTGACGGCACCGTGCACCTGAGGGACGCAGCGGAATGAGTACGGGTCCTGAACATGTTGCTTCTCTCTGAAGGCTATTTCACTTCCATCTAAATACTTTCTCATATTGAATGCAGTATCAAGCTGCCCCTTGTGAGGCCTTATTAAATGCACAGCCTCTGTAAAGGGCTCGACCCTGCCGTCATATGCATCAAGTGAAAGTGCCGCAATCTTGTCCGCAAGAGCAACCATGTTTTTTGCCCTTCTCAGATTCCACAGACTATATGCGAGCATGAACTGTGTACCATTTAGAAGTGCCAGCCCCTCTTTCGATCCCAGTACCAGAGGACTCCAGTTAAATATCCTGTTTACCTCTTCTGAACTGCATCTTTTTCCGTTATAATTAACCTCTCCAAGACCAAGAAGCGGCAAAGACATATTTGCCAATGGGGCTAGGTCTCCTGAAGCTCCAAGCGAACCTTGCCTGTAGACAACCGGATAAACCTTGTTGTTGAACATATCCACCAGACGCTCTACTGTTTCGAGTCTTACTCCTGAATAGCCAAAAGAGAGAGATCTGATCTTCAGCAACATCATCAGGCGTACTATTTCAGAAGGGACCTCCTCTCCTATCCCGCAGGAGTGAGAGACTACAAGATTTCTTTGTAACTGAGAGAGTTGATCCTTGTCAATAGATATGTTGCACAACGACCCGAATCCCGTAGTAATTCCATATATCGGACTCTTCTGCTCTTTCATCTTTCTCTCAAGGTAATCCCGGCATTTAGTTATCCTCCCGATTGCATCTTCTGATAATCTTATTTTTACTTCGGGATTGAAAAGCGGCTCTATGTCGCCAAGAGTTTGTTCATTGAGAGTTATATGAAAATAGTCCATATTAATTAGATATTGTAATTTTTTTATTCAAAATGGATACAAATATAAATAAAATTAAACATTTCAAATATAAAAAGAGGCCGGCAAAAAACCGGCCTCCTTGAATCATTCTAAATCTCTGCTTTATTGCGCATAGCCCGGATTCTGCTGTGAAGCCAATGCCGGATTTGCATCTATCTCAGTTTTTGGAATAGGAAGTATTGTCTTGTAGAAGGTTCTGTCAATTGTTTTATCTCTGTGAGTGATAATAACTGCAGGAGAGATAAAATCATCGTTAAATGTTATAGACTCGTTCCAACGTATCCTGTCGAAATATCTCTGACCCTCTGCAAATAGCTCCTTGCTCTTCTCGTCCTTAATCATCTGCAAAGTAATATTTGTAGCTGTCGGTGCTGCAAGGTTCGGAGATCTCTTGCGAATCTCTTTCAGATAGTCGGCTGCAAGTTGCTTGTTTGTAGGGAAGGCTGCCTCGGCTGCTATCAGGTACATTTCTGACAAACGTATAACTTTGATATTTACAGCTGACATTGAACCCTTATCACCTGTCAGATTAGCACCCGAATATTTACGGCATGAGCCATATCTCTTTACTCCTGTATCTGTGTATGTTTCATCGTAATCCATGATTCCCCAGCGAACATCTGATGGATCCTGATTGAGTCTTGCCAGGAATTCATCACTTGCCATGAACCAGCCCATCGCACCTTTTTGGATACCGCTGCGGAGAAGATAGAAGCCGAGGGATGCTGTTCCAAGATCTGCCTCACTAAGGTATACCCCAAGTTCAAATATAGACTCTGAACCATTCTCCGCAGACCACGAGCTAACCCAGTTTGCATTTGAATAGAGAGTATATTTTCCGCTTGTAATAACCGCCTGAGCAGCTGTCAGGGCAGCAGCGTTGTTGCCCATGTTCAGATATACCCTTGCCAGTATGGCTTGGTTTGCATAGTAGTTCAGGAAGCCGAGAACTTTAGTTTTACCCATCAAAGGAGCAGCTGCTGTAAGGTCTGTAACAATCTGCTCATATACCTGGGCAACAGTTGCCCTTGTAGGTTGTGCAGAAGCGTCCAATGTTTCAAGAATCAGCGGAACGCCCAAAGATGCGTTATCCATGTTGTAGGGTTTCCCATACAAGCGTACAAGGTCAAAATAGATGAGAGCCCTTGCTGTGAGAGCCTGTCCTTTGTAGTCACTGAGTGCCGCAGAACCTTTTCCTGCAGCCTCAATCTTATCAATATTCTCAAGAAGGTTGTTAATCTGAAGTATGCAGTGGTACATCTGTGACCAGTAACCAGAAAATGAATTTGAAGAGGCAGAGTGGTTGAAAACATAAAGCGCATCCATCCCGCGTCCCTGTGAGCGAATGGCAAAGTCACCACCTTTGGCATCTCCGTATAGGAAGAAGTTTCTTCCGTAATAGTTAGATGAGACCATCTTGCTCATCAATCCACTTATGATTACCTTGGCATCGGCCGCTGTTGTAATAGATGTCGAGGCATCAGCAGAGTTTGTCGGCTTAACATCAAGAAAACCTTCGCATGATGAAAGCAGTACAATGCCTAGTATTGTGAAAAGTATATTTATCTTTTTCATTGTAGAGTCATTTTATTTTAGAAAGTAAATTCAACACCGAAAGTATATGTCTTGCATATAGGAGTTTCCCAACCTCTTGTGCCATATTCATTGACTTCAGGGTCGTATACATCATATGCCGCCATTGTCCAGAGGTTTGAACCGTTAAAGTATACCCTGACATTAGAGACATTAATCTTACTTATCAGATTCTTAGGAAGATTGTAACCTACATTGATTGTCTTCAACCTCAAGAAATCTGCCTTATGCATATGGCGGCTGCTCTTCTGGTTTACATCTTCCATATCAATAGCTGCACGCATTGGAAGAGATGCAGTCTTGTTTTCAGGAGTCCATCTGTTTTCATATTGGTCTTTTGACATGATTCTCTCCCAGTAGTAACCGTCGTCTGTTACATCCTTACCGGCACCGTCATAAGTATATCCGCCGATCTTGTAAGTAAAGTTGAGCCCTGCTGTAAAGTTGTTCCATTTAACATCTGTATGGATTCCTCCGAAAAGTTTAGGATGGATGTTACCGATAATTGTCTCACTGGCTTTTGAATAGTCATAAGTTGCGGCACGGCCTTTAACTGTAAGATCCGGAGTCTCGTCATTGTTCAGATACCATAGGTTCTTTCCGGTCTCATCCTCTACACCAGCCCACTCAAGGCCATATAGTGCAAGTGTCGATTCTCCTTCTCTGTAAATATACTTAGCTCTCGCATCTCCTCCGGTAGGGTCATACCAGATAATGTCCTGTCCGCCATATAGTTTTTCAACAGTAGACTTCACTGTAGATGCAGTCAGACCGGCACTCCATGTGAGTGTCTTGTTTCTGATGATATCTCCATTCAGTTCAATCTCAATACCTTTATTATTGATTTCACCGATATTCTTAAGTGTCGTTCCAAAACCGGTAACAAGAGAGATTGGAACATCCTGAAGCAGATCTTTTGAATCTCTGTTGAAGTATTCAATCGAACCGGTAAGTCTCTGGTCAAAGAGACCGAATTCGAGAGCTATATTTGAGGTATAACTTGTCTCCCAAGAGAGGTTTGCATCAGCGATAGTGCTGACACCACCACCGGGTGTCTGCATATAGTTGTTATTGTATGAGGTCAGCGAACGCCATCCGTTAAGTGACGAAGGCAATGTACCGTTAACACCATAAGAAGCTCTCAGGCGAAGATTGCTTATGTAATCAATGTTGTCCATGAACTTCTCACTGTCAATCTTCCATGAACCTGCGACAGACCAGAAGTTACCCCAACGTGTGGTCTCGCCAAGTCTTGAAGAACCATCACGACGGAAAGATGCAGAGAAATAATACTTATTCACATAATTGTACTCGATACGAGAGAGAGCAGACATCATAGTGCTGCCCCAGTTATATCCTGCAGCATCAAGTTTACCCGCAGTTGATACTGTATGTAGTGCACTTGTAGGAAGGTTCGTACCTGAAGACCTGTGGAAATATGTCCTGTTGTCTTCTGCTTCCCAACCAATCAATACACCTAAAGTATGTTTCTCGGCAAATACCTTATTATAATTTAGAGTTGTTGAAGATACCAGCTTTGTCTCATTTGTGGTCATCTCGGTAACAGACCCTGATGTAGAAGACCCATTAAAGTGGAGGGCACTGTAGTAAATATGATCCATCGTATTTGTGTTATCATAAGAGAATACACTCTTTAAAACAAGTTCTGGAAGTAACTTAACTGTAAGTGTCTCATTGGCACTTATCTTCAACATTTTTGACCAGTTTTCCCACTCATTGTTGTAATAAACAGGGTTATATGCATAACTACCATATCTCGCAGTCCAAGGATCGCCGGTAAGGTAATCAGTAGGCCAGTACAGACCCCACAATAAGTTGCGAGATTGCAGGAAGTAGTTTGCTCCTGTTGAACGTGTGTCATTGTATCCGCTCTTCTCACTCTTTGCTATATTGATATTTGTAGCAAACTCTATACTGTTGCTGATTTTCTGATTAAGGTTAACCCTGCCTGAAATACGGTCGAAATCGTTGATTTTAACACGACCCTGTTCTTTTGTGTAAGAGAGAGATGAATAATAGTTTGACCTCTCTGATGCACCGCTTACTGACATGTCGTATGTCTGATAAACAGCAGTACGGAAGAGTTGATCGTCCCAGTTATAATATTTTCCGGCCCTGTCACCCCCGATAGTGAGAGTTTTAACAGTGTTATCAGAGGCAGAGAATGTATAACCATGTTTATTAAATCTCTTGCTAAGCTGCTTAAGAGCAGATATACTTGCAGCCTCTTGTGTCATGTTCTGATAGTAAACTCCTGCATTCCAGAAGTTTTCATAATACATCTCAACCTGTTGCTCTGTAGAAGCCGCATCAAAGTTTGAGGTAGCCCATGTAGGAGATACTCCGACAGATGCTTTGAAACTTATAACCGGTTTACCCTCTTTGCCCTTCTTGGTAGTTACTACAATCACACCATTTGCAGCACGTGAACCGTAGAGTGCAGATGCCGCTGCATCCTTCAGTACTGTAATTGACTCAATATCATTAGGGTTGAGTGAGCTCATAACGTTATTCGAGGTATAAATATAATCGCCCATCTGCCCCGAGTCACCGGATACAACTGGAACACCGTCAATAACGTAAAGAGGTTCGTTTGAAGCGTTCATAGAGCCGATACCACGGATACGTATAGATGATGTTGAACCGGCCTGACCTGAAGTAGTGGTAATCTGCATACCTGCGACTTTACCATTAAGGGCATTTTCAAAAGAGAGGCTTGGTACATCTTTTATAGCGTCAGCTTTAACAAGACTGGCTGCTCCGGTAAAAGTACCCTTTTTAACGGTACCATAGGCAACAACCATTACCTCTTCAAGATTCAGCGCGTCTGAGACAAGCGCAATATTCACTTCGGACCTTCCCTGTACCGGAACCTCCTGAGTAGTGAATCCGATATAGGTGACAACAAGGATGGCATCTTTCGAGATACTCTCGAAAGTGAATTTACCATCGAGATCAGTGGTTGCTCCGATATTCCTCACACCCTTTATCTGGATGTTAGCAAAAGGAATAGGAGAACCGTCTTCTGATGAAGTTACTTTACCTGTAACTTTCATCTGAGCCATAGCTACGTTGCAAAGCAACAAAACAACGACAAACAAGATCGTTTTCTTCATAGATTAAGATAGTTTAATAAGTTATAGATGGTGACGAGTTCGAATTTATAATTTAATTTTCTGTTTAGCAAATAAATCTTAAGGTATGCAAGAACTGTTGCGGGATAGAGAAAATCTGACAAAATAACGGTTTGTAAACAAAAAGGCCGTTATGCTACACATAACGACCTTTTAGTAATAAAAATGTTATAATTTGTTAGTATTTCTTCGGACCTTTAAAAGGCTTCCTTTCGCCCTCTTTTCTTGGTTTTCTTTCCGGTTCAACATAACCTTCCGGTTTTGGAAGCAGAGCTTTACGTGAAAGCCTCATTTTACCGGTTTTTGAATCTATCTCAAGAAGTTTAACCTCTACCTCGTCTCCGACTTTTACCTCATCCTCTACCTTGTCTACCTTTTTCCAGTCGAGTTCAGAAATATGAAGCAGCCCCTCCTTGCCCGGAAGAATCTGCACAAAAGCACCGAATTCAAGGATTGAGACAACCTTACCTTTATATACTTCTCCTGCTTCAGGAACTGTGGTTATATTCTTGATCCATGTAAGTGCCTTATCCATGCTCTCCTTGTCCTCTCCGAATATATCAACAACACCTGTCTCATTCTCCTCTGTAATGGTGATGGTAGTTCCTGTTGTGCGCTGTATCTCCTGAATAACCTTGCCGCCTGTACCGATAACTGCACCGATGAACTCCTGAGGAATGACAATCTGTATTATTCTTGGCACATGTGGCTTGTAATCCTCACGTGGTTCGCTTATACACTTCATCATCTCACCCATAATATGCATACGACCCTGACGAGCCTGCTCCAGAGCCTGCTCCAGTATCTCGTATGACAGACCGTCTACCTTTATATCCATCTGTGTAGCGGTAATACCGTCTTTTGTTCCGGTAACCTTGAAGTCCATATCTCCGAGGTGATCCTCGTCACCAAGAATGTCTGACAGTACTGCGAACTTACCGTTCTTTGTGATAAGACCCATCGCAATTCCGGAAACCGGTTTCTTTATCTTGACACCTGCATCCATCAAAGCTAATGTGCCGGCACAAACTGTAGCCATTGAAGATGATCCGTTTGACTCAAGAATATCTGAAACAACGCGTACTGCATAAGGATTCTCCTCACCCTTAGGGACTACAAACTTCAGAGCCCTGAGAGCAAGATTTCCGTGACCTATCTCCCTGCGGCCTGTTCCCCTGTACGGCTTAGCCTCACCTGTAGAGAAAGGAGGGAAGTTGTAATGGAGTACAAACTGCTCTGTCCCCTCAACAAGTACCTCGTCAATCGCCTTCATGTCAAGCTTGGTTCCCAAAGTTACTGTTGTGAGAGACTGTGTCTCACCCCTGGTGAAGATTGCAGATCCGTGTGTTGCCGGAAGATAATCAACCTCGCACCAGATTGGTCTGATCTGTTTTGTATTCCTGCCGTCGAGACGAATTCCCTCATCAAGGATCATATTACGCATTGCCTCTTTTTCAACTGCATGGTAATATCTGTCAATCATAATCTTCTTGGCAGCAGCATCCTCTTCTGATAGTGTTGCTACAAACTCTGCCTTGAGAGCATCAAATGCATCTGTTCTCTCGTGTTTTCCTGAACCCGATTTTGCTATTGCATAGCACTTGTCGTAGCAGAACTTCTGAACCGCTTCTCGCAGCTCTTCATCTTGCGTCTCATGGCAGTAGGCTCTCTTCACTGTCTTGCCTACCTCTTCCATAAGCTCTATCTGTGCCTGGCATTGTATCTTTATCTCTTCATGCGCAAATTTTATGGCCTCAAGCATATCCTTCTCACTAACCTCCTTCATCTCTCCCTCAACCATCATGATGTTGTCGAGAGTGGCAGCTACCATAATATCTATATCTGCATCCTTCAACTCTGTAAATGACGGGTTGATTACAAGATTGCCACCTATCCTGGCAACTCTGACTTCAGAGATAGGCCCGTTGAACGGAATATCACTTACTGCCAGTGCTGCTGAAGCTGCAAGGCCTGCAAGGGCATCCGGCATAATCTCCTTCTCTGCAGAAATCAGATTAACGTTTACAAATACCTCTGCATGAAAATCATCCGGGAAAAGTGGCCTGAGAGCACGGTCAATTAAACGGGATACTAAAATTTCGGAGTCATTTGCACGGCCTTCACGTTTAAGAAATCCCCCGGGATAACGGCCCGCTGAAGCATATTTCTCTTTATATTCAACTGAAAGAGGCATAAAATCCACATCCTCCTTGGCATCTTTTGCTGCCACAACTGTTGCCAGCAACATTGTCTTGCCAAGTTTGACAACTACAGAACCATCTGCCTGCTTTGCAAGTTTTCCTGTTTCAATTTCGATTACTCTGCCATCTCTTAACTGGATGGTCTTTTTTACTACATTCATATAATCTTATGTGCAACCCGCTCTCCCTATGAGAGTTGATTATTAATTATTTATAACAGCTATACATTATGCCCCGGGTTGCCTTATTTTGGCATAATGCATATAAAATCCTGCAAATTTAATCAGTTATGGCGGAATGTCAAAAATAAAAAAAGGGTGCCGTTTTCGCACCCTTTATTTTTGCTTTATTTACGAAGGTTCAAGGCCTTGACGATATTCCTGTATCTCTCGATGTCTGTCGCCTTTAGATAATCAAGGAGACGACGTCTCTTACCAACCATTTTCAAGAGAGAACGCTGAGTAGCGTAGTCTTTCTTATTGTTTTTCAAGTGGTTTGTAAGGTGAGCGATACGGTAGGAAAATAAAGCTACCTGACTCTCCGGTGAGCCGGTATCAGCATTAGACTTTCCGTATTGTCCGAAAATCTCTTGCTTTTTTTCTGATGTTAAATAATTCATAATTTTAAAGCAATTGAATTTGTTTTTCCCATTATTTGGGGTGGCAAAGATATACAAATAATTTCAGTCGACAACATTTTTGGGTACTTTTGTGAAATGTTTGCCATAACTGTATAATAATCTTACGTGTTAACAAAAAAATACAACCACCATCTCTTTGGAGAGATTGTCATTACAAAGAAGAGTGGCAATAAGAATATCAGACTGACAGTCAGTCCGTCCAAGGGGATAAGGGTCTCAATCCCATTTTTCACCAGCTTCTCCCGTGCAGGGGATTTTGTTACTGAAAAAGAGGATTGGATAATGGCTACTCTCGAAAAACACCGTGAAAAGCTGCAATCAAGGATAATCCCTCTCGGAGAGGGTAATGATCTTCCTCTGATCGGCAACCGGATTGTCTATCATCAAATCGACAGGAGAGAAAAGAGGGAGAGTATCAATATAAAATACTATCCGGATCACACAGAGATAAATTACCCGGAGGGATGCAACAAGGCAGCCATACTTCAGGCAACAATAAGGGCTTTACGTAAAATAGCATCCCGGTACCTTCCGGCCAGATGTATGGAACTTGCCTCTGCTCACGGATTCAGCTTAAACAGAGTGTTCATGAAGAACAACAAGACAAACTGGGGCAGCTGTTCAAACAAAGGAAACATAAATCTCAACATTCAACTCATGAGATTAAGCCCGGAATTAGCTGATTATGTGATTCTTCATGAGTTGTGTCATTTGAAATATCACAACCACGGAGCCTCTTTCCACAAATTGCTCAACACTCTGTGTGAGGGAAAAGAAAAAGAGCTGGCAAGCCAGCTCCGTAAAAATAATACCTCTTCTCTTACAGTTATTTAGCCTCTGTCAGCTTGCTTATACGAACAAACAGATCATCAACACCTTTAAGAAGGTCCATGTTTATCTCTTTGAATGCCTTACGTGCATTTTTCTTATCGTAGTGATTCACTCTGTTATAAAGGTCATTCCTGAAATCGACAGCTGAAGTTATGATTTCAACAGCCTGGTCCTCTTTCTTACCCTGGTTGAAATACATAAATGTCCAACAATCAGATATCACCTCTGTAAGGAGGTAATCAATGTCTTTCTTTATTACTCTTAAACTTGCCATATTATTCTTGTTAAATTAAAGTTTCTCTATTCCTATTCCCGGCTTGTCGCTCAAAGTTACCTTACCGTCAACGATTATCATACCTTTATATACATCGTTTGCGATGAGAAGATTGCCGTCAAGGTCGGCCCACTCGGTCTCCGGTGCAATCTGTGCTGCAGCAGAGATAGCACATGAAGTCTCAGTCATACAACCGACCATAAGCCTCATATGCAATGCCTTGGCAAGAGACACCATCTCCCTGGCCTCTCTCATACCTGTACATTTCATAAGCTTAATATTGATTCCGTGATATGCGCCTTTGAGCTTAGGTATGTCTGTCAGCCTCTGGCAAGCCTCATCTGCGATTATAGGCAGCGGACTTCTCTCTGTAAGCCATGCGGTCTCATCCAGCATATACTTCGACATCGGTTGCTCAATCATACTGACATTTCTCTCATTGAGCCAGTTTATCATCTCGAGTGCATAGTACTTGTCTTTCCAGCCCTGATTCGCATCAACACATATAGTAGTATCTGTGACCGAACGTATGGTATTGATCATCATCTTGTCTGTTGCCTCATCCCTGCCCAGTTTTACCTTTATAACCTTGTAAGGAGAAGCCTCTTTTGTCTTCTCTTTGACAACATCTTCCTTATCAAGGCCTACTGTAAATGATGTACAAGGTGTTGTGGCTGAATTGAAACCCCATATCTTCCACCAAGGCTGCCCCATAATCTTACCTACAAGGTCATGGAGTGCAATATCCACAGATGCTTTAGCGGCAGTGTTGTTTGTTGTTATGGAGTCTACATATGTCAATATATCCTGTAACTCAAACGGTGAGCTGAAACGTGAAAGATCAACCTTTTTCAAAAACTCAATTACAGAAGCCTGTGTTTCACCCAGATACGGCGGCATGGCAGCCTCTCCGTAACCAACGAACCCGTCATATGAAATCTCTGTAAGAACAATCGGAGTTGTGGTTCTTGAACTGTTTGCAATAGTGAAGACATGTCTCATTTGGGCATCAAATGTCCTGAATGTCAGCTCCATTTTCTTGCTTGAGCCCTTTTTCTGATATCCGGTATTTGCCAACAGGTCAAAAGGATTGATGACAGCGGCTGCAGCGGTGATAATACCTGCCTTTTTGAGAAAATCTCTTCTCGAACTTGTAATCGTCTCTTTCATTTGAGTTTAGTTTATTTTTTTGGAAAATACCAAGGATGATTCTTAATTGTCAGAATACCCTCTCCCTCTATTTTGTCAATCTGTGTTATAATTCTCCTTACCCTTACCAGTCTGGTGGAACCTTCATAATAATTTGCTGCTTCGGGGAGTAAAGAGTTAATCCTTACAGAGGTGGCAGAATGGATAAATTCACCATTGCCGATATAGATGCCTACGTGTGAAATTCTCTCTCTCTTCTCCTTTGTCGCCTTTGATCCGAAAAATAGAAGATCCCCTGTCTGCAAAGCTGCAAAATTGTTTGCAACGCTTATGCTGTCACCGAATCTGGCCTGTTGTGAGGCATCTCTTTCAAGTATGAGACCGTTCAGATAATATGTTGTCTTTGTAAACCCTGAACAATCCATTGCTTTGATGGATGTGCCCGCCCACATATAAGGGAATCCGACAAATTGTCTCGCAGTGTTGATAATATTTGTCTGAGTAGGATTTCTTGAGTCAATCCACTTTTCAAAGCATGTAGCATGAACCTTAGGAACGAACGCAGACTTTCCGTTAGGAAGTATAACCTTGTAATAATCGCCCGATTCACCGTCTGCCCTTACAATATTACCCATAACTCCGTCCATGACTACAGCGGCACTCTCTGACGGAGATTCACGGAAAAGTGTGTAATAGGTTGTGATTATAAGTCTGGGCGATGTGCTCCATGTCATATATTCAGCCTCGTTCATCGGCTGTATGCTCCCGGATGTTACCCATGCAATGTATCCCTCCGGTGTGACGGCTCTTGTCCAACCGCCTTTCTTTTCCAGTATTCTCAGCGGGGTACCCATAACGGTCTGTGTTGCCGACTCTGCATCGTAATCAGGTCCGTATCTGAAGTTTATAACTGACAAAGCTGTTATTCCATATATTTTATCTCCGAGTGAAGGGTCAGGAAGAACCTTCATACTGTCTGCAACATTCAGCTTATTATCTGCAATGGCTTTCAAGAGTGCTTTTTTTGCCTCAGGCTCAGTAGTCGAACCTCTGAGTATAATTCCGTCTTTTGTAAATTCCAGAAATGGCTCATATGTCTTGACTCTCCTGTCAGGAGCATACTGTGCCTTGATCTCTGAGGAGATCTTGTCGAACAGTTGTTTCACCTTATCTGACTTCTCGTCTCCTTTGCAAACAGAAACAAAGAAAAAAGCCAGAACAACAAATAGCACCTTTTTCATCTTTGGTAGATTTATTAAAATTACATAGACAAAGATAACTATATTTGCATCAAAATTTACATTATGATACTTGATTCATTGAGAGGTTTCGAAAGATATCTCAATCTTCACTCCAAGTTTGAAAAAGTTTTCAGCTACATTATAAAGCACAATCTTCACGAAATGGAACCCGGTGAATATCCGGTGGTGGGAAAGGATATATATTTCACTATCTGGGAGGGCGAGGGAAAAGGCATGGAGATACCTAAGCTTGAGGTACACGATACATATATTGACATTCACATTCTTCTGGAAGGAAGCGAAACTATCGGAATCCGTGACAGAAGCAGATGCGATGGGGAGAATATCTCGTACGATCCTGAAAAAGATATTGCTTTCCTTGAGGAGATGCCGGAAAACTTCATCAGCCTCGCACCAGATAACCTTGCTGTGATATTCCCGCATGATGCCCACGCGCCATTAATCGGAGAAGGAAAGATAAAAAAGGCCGTTTTTAAGGTAAAAATGTAGTGGAAAAACGTTACAACTCCTATGTAGGATATTTTAAGGAGAGGTACGGTGAGAGACTACAGAAAATTGTAATTGATGCCGGATTCTCCTGCCCCAACAGAGACGGCAGCCTGGGCACAGGAGGTTGTACCTATTGCGACAATGCGGCTTTCCATCCGGCGTATAGCTCTCCTGACAAGAGCATTAAATGGCAGATTGAGGAGGGTATTGAGTTTCACAGAAGAAGATACCGCACTGCAAGCCGATATCTTGCATATTTTCAGCCGTATTCAAACACACACGCTCCTCTTTCAGATCTGAAAAGGTTATACGGAGAGGCACTGTCTCACCCTGATGTTGCAGGCATTGTCATCGGGACCAGACCCGATTGTGTGGATGATGAGAAGTTGGACTATCTTGCCGGATTGTCAAGGGATAAAATCGTAATTATAGAGTACGGCATTGAATCAGTATATGACCGGACACTAAAGAGAATTAACCGTTGTCATACATACGGGCAGTCTGTCGAATCTATAAGAAAAAGCACAGAGAGAGGACTTATGACCGGAGCCCATTTTATTTTCGGTCTTCCTGGAGAGAGTAAAGAGGAGATGCTGGCTGTCGCTCACGAAGTCAACAAATTGCCTGTCCACTCGGCAAAATTCCATCAGTTGCAGATCATCAAAGGGACACCGATGGAAAAAGAGTTCAGGGAACACCCGGAAGATTTCATCCAGTTCTCTCTTGAAGAGTACATCGATTTCTTCGTCGATTTTCTGGAGCTGCTCAGACCGGATATCTATATAGAGAGGTTTGCCGGTGAAGTCCCGCCCCGGTTTATAAAAGAGAGCCCCTGGGGCTCCGTGAGAAACACAGAACTCCTGAGGCTTCTTGAAAAACGTCTTGAAGAGCGGGGAACAAGACAGTCCGCCCGTTTTACTCTCTGAGCATAGCCTTTGTCGAGATTCTCTCTCCTACAGCCTGAACCATCCACTCCTGCGGTGCTAAATTGCCGAGAGAGTAGATTCTCATTATCTCCTTTGCAAGATTCTTCCCTTTGTAGAATTGTTCCAATTGGTACTCGATTATGTGTCCCAGCGGGTAATTCGCAAGGTAAAGCGGAGAGTTGATCATATGTGAGTATATGGCCAGAATTGGTGAATCCTTTCCACCCAGGACCGGCTCGTAGTATTTATTCCATACATCCTTGGCTGCAGCGATCACGGCATCTTTAAGCTGTTCTGCAGTACACTCCGGATGTGCATACATCCATTTCCACACATTGATATCAACAAGAGCCACACCCATAATCTCATAGGCACCCCAGAAAATATCGAGCTCATTCATCTTCGCCTGAGCTTCGTTTGTCTTGCCATAGCCAAGAAGCTGAAGGTCCCTTTTCTGGAAAACAAATGCATTTGCCTCGGTGAAGGCCGTATTTGGCACACCGTTCATTATATAAAAATCAACATCCCTCATGCTGATAGTCTGCTCCACATTGTGCCCCATCTCATGCACGGCGATGTTGAATCCTTTATAGTCCATGCCTTTCGGAGAGAGTCTTGTTCTCAATCTTGCATAATCATCCCTGCTCATGGCACCCCACGCATGGCCCGAACCTCTTGCCGGCTCCACTACAATTGCATTGCCCAAAGAGGCAGCCTTTTCCTGTGGAAATCCCAATTTCACAAGCATTGAAGGGATGGCTTTGTCATAAGCCTCTGCATTTGGATATAGTCGTTGTGTCTTTTGTGTCAGCTCATCCTCATTTATGGCACTTCTGGTCTTGAATCCGTCATACCATATATCAAAAGGTTCAAGCGGACGGCCCAGCCTCTCCTTAATCATACCTGCAATCTTTTTGACCTTTGGAGAGCTGATATACTCAATAAACATATTCTCGATATCCTCCTGCTTGATCTGCATGCTCTGGTCAAAAGCCCTCAGAAGCGCATTTGGATAAGCTGTTGCATATTTATCCACAGCCTGTTGTGCCCTGAACTGCCCGAGAAGCATCTCATAGCGTCTTGTTCCTTCAGGATTGGCCTTTGTCTCCTTTCCATCCTTATAAATAATATTTGTATACGGATTCCAGTCATATTCAGGATTATTAATAACCTCCAGAGGAATTGTCTGCTCAACAATATCCAGCATCACCCTGTAAATCATCTTCTGTTTCTCGAAATTATCTGCCCCGGGTGCGTAGTTTGACTTGAGTTCATCCCTTAAATTCCAGTGGCTAAGCAACTTCATATCTGCAGGAAACATCTTTTTACCTTCGTTATTGACCAGATGACCCATCATAATGTTATAGTCTGCAATATAACTCTCCCCTTTCATCTCGGCGTCAGCCACAAGCTGAAGCACCGCCGCAGATGCTTTAGGAATAAAGATATCGCCCATCCTTGCATAGGCCCAGTCCAGCCTTGTCCACTGCCCTGCATTTTTCTCCTTCTCCTCAAGAGTATAGAAAGGGAAATTCAATATAGTCAGATAGGCTATCTTATTGTCATAAAAATCTTCCGACAGGTGGCTTGAAGGGTCATAAGCCCCAAGTATATAGTCAATATGAGCAAGCGTGTCCCCTACCAGATGCATGGGTTTCTTCAACTCCACGCTAATCTTGTTGAACCCACCCCACAAAGCCTCCAGGGCTACTGACAGCCTGTCGAAAAGTGCCCTTCTCTTTTCAGGGGTATCAGCATAGTTCTCTATACAGAAATTCTTAAAAACATCAGAATCTCCATATTCAATCTTCCATTGCATTGCCGCCTGTCTGACACCGGTTCTCAACCTTTCCGGGGAATCCAGGTTAGGATTGCGTTTGGAAATAGTATCAACAATAGAGTTGATAGCGGCTTCTGTTATTACCTCCGCCTTGGTCTCCTGTCCGTTATTTTGTTTACACGAATAAAGAGGTATAATCATAAGTAAAAGTGTGAGAAATGCTATGTTTTTCATCGTTGTGGATTTGACCTCGAAGATAACCATTTTTTGTATACCTTTGTAGACTCTTCTTAAAGAATAGACCTGCCGTAATTTATGGCAGGGTCTTTGTTTAAGAGGGGTAATGGCTCAAATATCATGATTAATTAATGGTAAAATGAAAAAATATCTGCTATTGACAATTCTGCTTCCTGCTTTTCTGTCATGCAAGTATATAAACTTCTCATCGGACAAGGTTGTGGCCGAAGTAGGCGGGCAAAAACTTCTTGAATCGGATATACGTGAGCTCATCCCGGAGGGGACGAATCCGGAGGATAGTATCAGGATGCTTGAACAGTACATAAATACCTGGGCTACCCAACACCTGTTACTACAGAAGGCCGAAAGCGAGTTGTCCAAAAGCGAGAAAGATGTTGACCAGGAGCTTGAGGACTACAGAAATTCCCTCCTTGTTTACAGATACGAGAATCTTTTTATTGAATCCCGCCTCGATACTACAATAACTGACGATGAGTGCCGGGAGTACTATACCAGACACTCGACAAATTTCACAACAAACAGCGCTGTAGTCAAAGCAAGGGTAATAAAGATATCCCCGAATTCTCCCAACATCGCGGCCATTAAAAACCTTTACAAAGAGAACGGCATCGAAGAGATTGACGAACTGGAGAGACTTTGCTACAACTCAGCAGACAAGTATGATAATTTCGGGAACAATTGGGTGGACATCTCAGCCGTTGCCGGCATAATCCCTTATGATGTCCAATCCTGTGAAAGGGCTGCCAACAGCAGTTCATACATAGAGACCAGTGATAGTCTTTACAAATACTTCGTATATTTTCCCGAAAGGATTGCGCCGGGAGAAATACCTCCGTTTGAGTACTATTTACCAAGGATAAAAGAGATAATACTTATAAAACGGAAACAGGAACTTATTTCTGAACTTGAGAAGGGACTTCTTAAAGAGGCACTTGAGAAAAATACTTTGAAAAAAAATATCGATAAATGACAACTATAAAGAAAGAGTGGTCCAGACTGCTCGCTATAACCATCATCCTTTGCGGCCTAACAAACACACCGGTTTCAGCCCAGGTATACAAGGGCGGCCTTATAGACAAGACAGTTGCACTCATAGGAAACGACATGATACAGCTCTCTGCGATAGAGTCAGAGGCTCAAATGATGCTTTTTCAGGGAGTGCCCTCAGATAAAAACCTGAGATGCCAGGTCCTTGAAAAAATGTTGGTTCAAAAGCTTTTTCTGACTCAGGCAAGACTCGACAGCCTTACCGCAAGCCGGGAGATGGTCGAACAGAATCTTAATCAGAGACTCCAGGAGGTAATGACCAAACTTGGCGGAGAAAAAGCTACTGAAGAGTACTTCAAGAAGCCTATGTATAAAATACGTGAGGAGTGGCGTGAAACACTTACAGACCTCTCTCTTGTGAACAATATGCAGTCTGAGGTTGCAAAGAAAGCACCGGAACTTACTCCGTCCGATATTGAAAAGTTTTACAAGAAGCTTCCAAAAGACAGCCTTCCTATAATTTCAACTCAGTACCAGTACAGCCAGATTGTACTTTACCCGGAGAAAGAGGCAGCAGTAATGGCTGTTAAGGAGAGGCTGATTGAATTCAGGGAGAGGATAATGAAGGGAACAAAATTCAGCACCCTGGCAACAATGTACTCACAGGATCCCGGTAGTGCATCCAGAGGCGGTGAGCTTGGTATGGCTTCGAAGCAACTCTACTGGTCTCAGTTCTCAGATGCTGCAATGGCACTTAAAGCCGGTCAGGTGTCACAGATAGTTGAGACTCCCGATGGATTCCATATAATCCAGCTGATAAAAAAAGAGGGAGATATGTTCAATGCAAGGCATATCCTCCTAAAACCCATGTACACTACAACCGATAAGGATAGGGCCTTCAAAACACTGGACAGTCTCAGGAATCTGATTACTTCAGACAGTCTAAAGTTTGAACAGGCAGCCAGGAGATTCTCGCAGGATCAGAAGAGTTTTGTAAACGGCGGAGTGGTTGCTGATGAGAATACAGGTTCGGTTTATTTTGAGATTGACCAGTTAAAACCCGCAGATCATGCCATCCTCAAATCTCTTCAACCGGGTGAAGTGTCAGCTCCTTTTGAGTCAAGGGATAATGAGGGAAGGGAAGGGAATTTAGTGTACAAGATTATTCGCCTGGACAAGATAATACCATCTCATACAGCAACTTTTAAAGACGACTTCTCCGTTCTTCAGGAGATGGCTAAGAACGAGAGTATCAATAAGGCACTTGACGCGTTTATCAAACAAAAACAAGCCACAACTTTTATAAAGATTGACCCGATGTTTGAAAACTGCCCTTTTGAGAGAGAAGGTTGGATTAAAAAATAATGCGCAGAATACTTTTTACAATAGTACTATCCCTGCTTTCTCCCTGTCTTTTTGCCCAGCAACAGAATCAGAGACCGGAAGAGAGCCTCGTAAGGCTGATAGATGCAAAATCAGCCATCCTTACTACATTTATGGGCAGAGAATTCCGCAAGGTTTCGGGACCCGCCCAGTTTCTCCACAACAACACACTTATACTTTGTGACTCTGCCATTTGGGATACTCAGGCCAATATTGTGGATGCCATCGGAAATGTAAAAATTATCCAGAAAAACACCACTCTGATCAGTGACAATATAAAATACCTGGCCGACCAGTCGTTGGCACAGGTGCGCGGTCAACTGGTCGAACTGATTGACAAGGAGGGAGGCAAGCTCCGCACACACTATATAGACTATTATACAAAAGACAGTATCGGAATGTTTTACAATGGTGGTTGCCTTATGAATAAAGACAGCAGTACCATTGAGAGTACTAATGGTTACTACTACTCCAGGGAGAATCGCTTTCTCTTCCAGATGAAGGTTGAGATGCAATCAGACTCGGTATTGATGAGTACCGACTCTCTTGCCTTTCTCTCAAAAGAGAACAAAGCTCTCTTTTTAACAAAGACGTATGCCTGGCAGGGGGATGGTTTCCTGATTGCAAACGGTGGATGGTATGACAGGAACAAGGAGTATCTGCATTTTGACAAGGATGTCTATATCAAGAGCAAAAACAATGAGATCTGGGCAAACGAACTTGACTACGACCGCAAGACCGGTAACGCAAAAATGCGAAAAGATGTTCAGATACTTGACACAGCCCAGTCTGCCCTGTTCTTTGCAGATCAGCTTACATACAACCGGAAACCGGAGAAGATAGTTCTCGAACAAAACCCTAGTGTGGCAACCTATACTGTTGAGAACGGCGTAAGTGACACACTGTTCTTTGCCGCAGACACAATAACGTATAGTGTACTCCTTCATAAAGATGTAGACTCATCAGTCGTTAAAACAGCATCAAAAAGGTATGAACTCAGCAAAAAAGACCCCATATCGGAGATGTACGCCGCCAAAAAAATGAAGGGCAATGAAAACCCGGCCAAAGGAGGAAAAGCGGATTCCGGACCGGCCGATATGCCGGCCAGACCGGGGGATAAACTACCCGGAAAATCCTTGACCCCGCCTGCATCATCATCTCAGGAGAACAAAGCTCTGCCTGACAAGAAGAAGCAAGGAGAAAAATCTTCCGGAAAGGAGACAAAACGAAGGTCAAAAAAGAGTAAAGCAGCAGCGGATACATTGGTTTTGAAAAACTCCGATACTCTTCTGCTCAAGCAAACTGATTCACTAATCAATAAGAGAGCGGACTCACTCTTAATCAACAAGGCGGACACGCTTGTAAAGAGAAATTCAGACACCCCAAATCACAGGATTGCTATAAATCAGAGGGATTCTTCAATAACCTTATTGAAAGATTCTCTGACAACTTCAAAGGTTGACTCATTACTCGCAAAAAAGGCCGATTCTACGGCAATTAATCCGATAGACACTGTCCGGGTTAAATTCCTGACAGCATTGAAGAACGTGCGTTTTCACAGAAATAGTCTGCAGGGTGCTTGCGACTCACTGCAATTCAACACGCTAGACTCACTCATAAGGTTATATAAAGAACCATTACTCTGGAATGAAAACAAGCAACTCTCAGCCGACAGTATACAGATTGTATTATCGGGGAGATCCCTGCGTAAAGCAGAGTTGAACTCCTCTGCATTTGTTGCCGTTAAGGAGGACTCTCTCCATTTCGACCAGATTAAAGGAGCAGATATAATTATTTTCTTCGAGAAGGGTGAATTAAGCAGGTTTGATGCTCTTGGAAGTGCCTCTATGCTCTTCTTCTTTGCAGAGGACAGCATCCTTACCACAATGAACGAGAAAGAGTGCAAGGCTATGAGTGCAAGGCTCAAAGACAAAAATATTGAGCGAATCCGCTATTTTGGAACTATTACAAGCAACGCATACCCACTCTTCAACCTTGCCATGGAGAAACAGAGACTAAAGGGTTTCAATTGGCTGGAAAAGAGAAGGCCTAAGAACCGATTTGATGTCTGCAACCGCATAATCAAAAGCTCTCAGGCCCATATCATAAATTTTGCAGAAAAACCTCTCTTTGTCCAAAACGGGATATACTTCCCGAAAAAGAGATAGTTTACTGTCTCTGTTTGCTACCAGATATTGAGTGGGAGTCCGTGCATCTTCTTACGTGCAGATTCCTTAACCTCTGCAATTACTGTCGCATTATCCGGATTTGAAAGAACCTTGTCAATCAGCTCAACAATATAAGGCATATCCTTCTCGAGAAGACCTCTTGATGTAACAGCTGGGGTACCTACCCTTATACCTGAAGTCTGGAATGGACTGCGACTGTCGAATGGAACCATATTCTTGTTAACAGTGATATCTGCAGAGACAAGTAGCTTTTCTGCGACCTTTCCTGTAAGATCAGGGAACTTACTCCTTAAATCTATAAGCATAAGGTGATTGTCTGTGCCTCCCGACACAACCTTGTAACCTCTCTCTATAAATGAAGATGCCATTGCCGCAGCATTGTTCTTCACCTGAAGCTGATATGCCTTGAATTCAGGCTGGAGAGCCTCAAAGAATGAGACAGCCTTGGCAGCTATGCAGTGCTCCAGTGGTCCGCCCTGTATACCCGGGAAAACGCTTGAGTTAATAACAGCTGACATCATCTTCACCTCACCCTTAGGAGTCAGGATACCGAAAGGATTAGGGAAATCTTTCCCAATAAGTATTATACCTCCACGAGGTCCTCTAAGGGTTTTATGTGTTGTAGATGTTACAATATGTGCGTATTTTACAGGGTTTTCAAGCAGTCCTGCTGCAATCAGACCGGCAGGATGTGCCATGTCCACCATCAGGATGGCTCCTATCTTGTCTGCAATTGTTCTCATTCTTGCCCAGTCCCACTCTCTCGAGTATGCCGAAGCACCACCGACTATTAACTTCGGCTTATGTTCAAGAGCCTTCCTCTCCATCTCGTCGTAATCAACCAAACCGGTCTCTTCGTTAAGTTGGTATGAGATGGCATTGTACCATATACCTGAGACGTTAACGGGTGAACCGTGTGTTAAGTGTCCTCCGTGAGATAAATCAAGTCCCATAAAAGTATCTCCTGGTTTCAGACAAGCCATGAATACAGCCATGTTAGCCTGAGCACCGGAGTGTGGCTGAACGTTAGCATACTCTGCACCAAATAGTTGGCAAATTCTGTCAATTGCAAGTTGCTCAACCTGATCCACAACTTCACATCCTCCATAGTATCTTGCTCCAGGATATCCCTCTGCATACTTGTTTGTAAGCACAGATCCGAGTGCTGCAAGCACTTGTGGGCTGACAAAGTTCTCTGAGGCAATAAGTTCAATACCATGAAGCTGGCGGTTCTCCTCTTTTTTGATCAATTCTGAAATCTGAAGATCTTGTTTCATTGTGTTATATTTTAACTATAAATTGTTACAAAACAGGGTTCAAAGGTAATAATTATTTTCTTTTAATCTCCCCTATTTTTACTTAAGCCATTATCATAAATCCTCAAGGCTTTAATATAAAGTTAGTCAAAAAACAGATTAATTGTGATATATATAATAAATAAAGAGCCGTCAATGTGTGACGGCTCCCTGTGACATTATGGAATCAGCCAGAATTATTTCAGTGCGATTTCTATGACACCATTCTTAACCTTATCTCCATATTTTTCCTTTGCTCCATCACCCTTGAGAATTGAGATTGACTTAATCTGTTCAGATTTGATTGTCTGAGCTTCTTTTGGGCTCATCACCTTGCCATTTACAACATAAGTAGGCTGCTCTTCTTCCGGCATATCTGCAATTCCTCTGATTCGTATAGTAGTTTTCGTTTTATCAGTTTTTTCATCCAAACTCCCAGAATCCAGATCCTTTAGAGTAATTATGACAACCCCGTTCTTTCCTTTCTCTCCATAAAGTACAATTCCAGTTTTATCTTTAAGCACACTGACAGATTCTATGGCTTTCGGGTCAATTGCCTTCATCAGTTTTGCATTTACCTCTTTTCCGTCAACGATAATTAGTGGCTGCGCCTCTTTATTATTATCATTCACATAAGTCACAAAAGTCCGCACTGTGTCCTTGCTATCCGAGTCACTTATGCTTATGACATCATGCCTTAAACCCTTTTTTGTAGTATCGTACCCAACAATGCTCACGTTTACTGTATCCCTCACCATATAGGTTATAACCTTGCTTGTTGAGGGTTCTACCTGATTGTCCCCATTTACAGTTATAGTATAAGTCCTCTCACTTTTCACTATTCCCTCTTCACTTTTCACTAACTTATCACTCTTCACTTTTACTTCAGCCGCCTTTTTAATAGTGTCCTGTGCAAAAATTTCAGTAATTTTGGCGTTGGAAATCACCTCCATTCCGGAGGTCATTTTCTCGGATGCAAAGGCAACAACAGCCAATGCAGACAAAGGCAGCACAAACATAGCCTTGATGGCTGCCATACGATTTGATTTTTTCTTTGAGATCATGGTAATCCTGTTTTTTAGTTTACTGTGATTAAAGCTGTTGGCCATAGTGTAGAGCCTGTCGCCAACAGCTTTTTTAATTAATAAAAGTTGATATTGTTTTGCATCGATGCCTTTGTCAATAACGGCCTCATCGGCCTGATACTCGTGTATGTTCCTGAGTTCCTGCTTCAGAAGATATGCTGCCGGGTTGAACCAATGCATTATAGTAATCACTTCAGCAAGAATAAGATCAAGGGAGTGCTTCCCCTCTATATGGGCAAGTTCATGTGTTATAATCTCCCTGCTGCTCTCACAGAAATCCTTTTCTGAAATTACTATATATTTCATCCAGGAGAACGGGGCCATATCCTTTTTGTGAATAATCAATCTCACACCTTCAACTGACTGCCTCTGTGTATCTGAAGATTTTACCGTCATAATAATCCTTGCAAGGGAAACGGCCATCCTTACAAAAAAGAAGAGAACTCCCACTATGTAGATTATGAATATTCCGAGTATCCATACATCAACACTACTCTTTTCAGCAACAGCGACGTTGTCCTCACTAGCAGCCATTGCTATCAGTTGGTCAATATTCAAAGCCAGTCCGGAATATGGAACATCTTTGGCAAAAGAGATATGAATAAATGGAATAATAAGAGCAATTGCAAAGAGAGAGAGCAGCACAATCCGGTTGAATTTATAAAGCGTCTCCCTGCTGAGCATAAGCTTGAAGAAGAGGTAAAATGCCGCAAGGCAAAGGGAGGACTTCAAAATATATACAAATAATTCCCCCATTTCTTCTATTTTTTAGATGATTCCTCAACCTGTCTTATAAGCTTCTTCAGATCTTCCAGCGAGACCTCCTCCTCTTCGATAAGAGATGAGACAACTCCGAGATATGAGCTCTTGAAATACTTTCTTACGACATTGTCCAGGGCGCCTTTTTTATAATCGTCCCTGGAGATTACCGGATAGTACTGGTATGTGTTTCCGAAGGAGTGATGATTAAGAAACCCCTTCTCTTCCAAACCTCTCACAATTGTAGACAAAGTGTTGAAATGAGGCTTGTTATCTGTATAAAAATCAAGGAGCTCTCTTACAAAAAGAGCCCCTTTTTCCCAGAAGCGAGACATTATCTCCTCTTCCTTAACCGTTAATTTATGTATTGTTGCCATTGTCTGATGGATTACAATACAAATATAACTATTAATTTTAGTTGTGCAACTATATTTTATAGTTACTAAACTAATCTATTTAGTTGTGCTTATTTATGTATCGTTATTCAAAAATAACAGCTCTGCCTATAACAGTAACATCAAGACTCTTGCCCGGATCCGGCTTGTCAACAATCTCAAGTTGCTTAGGATTTACTCCGAACTTATATACCAAAGCCTCATATACTGCACTTGCTCTATCTTCACTCAGCTTTTTGTTTGTATTAGGATTACCGGTAAGCTTATCAGGAGAGCCTAATATTTTGAATAACTTTCCGGATTTCTTTATTATCTCGGCATAGTTGTTAAGGTTAAACAGATCTTCATGAGGAACTTTTGAACTACCAACAGCAAAATAGACTGAGAGAGGATATGAGAGATACTCTATTTTTGCGATAGTCTCAGGAGCTTTGCTCCTCTCCTGGTTCAGCTCATCAAGGATTGCCTTCTTTTGAATCTTCTCGTCTGTTATCTGTTTCTCTAGCTCCGATATTTTATTTGTGTATGGTGAATAATCCGGGATAAACCTCTCCTCTTTTGGCTCAAAAGTCCTTTTTCCGAACTTATAAGAGAAACCTACGGTTGCAGAGGCCATTCCTTCAGCTCTTGTACCACCCTCAACACCATCTAGCCTTTGATTGGCCATCATACCTCTGAGTTCGAGATTAAAATCAACAGCGTCAGATAAACGGAACTTGTTTAGCAGGCCGGCAGAAGCTGCCAACTCATTGCTCTTAGAGTCAACACCCGATTTAGTAGCTTGTGCCCAACCAAAACCGAGGAATGGTATAAGTTCCCATGTCCTGTCTGCCCTGTATCCGAAAAATGCATTATTAATATTCAACATATAATCCGCATGGAGATTCATAATATTAAACTTCTCATTTCCCAGTGCATCTGCAAACATAGAATTGGCAGTAGCTTTTCCCTTAGCACTTAATCCGGCATATTGGATTCGTAAACCCATTGAAGGAGTAAGCCACTTGCCTAAAGTTATATCAAGTGCTGTGGAAATACGGTCTCCCAACCCCAGTTCGCTGTCATTCTCTCCTGCATAAACATTGCCTCCAAAACCCACAGAGACAAACCAGTTATCTCCAAAGCCATTTGTCACAAAAGGGCCTCTTGTTACCTCTTTTTGAGCGAACAAGATGGGGGTAACCAATAATAAAACGAGTGTCAAAAATTCTTTTTTCATAATAATTAGGTATTTGCTGCGAAAAGTAATAAATAAATATATAACCGCCAACAGATAGTGCCAAAAATAAAAGAGGGCACGAATATTTCGCACCCTCTATTATTGAAGCTTATATACCTATTCAATAACAACAACCCTGTTAAGTACCGGCTTGTTATATGGTTCGTCTGTGTCACCCTTTGCAATAATCTCTAACTGAGAAGGATTAACACCAAATTTATTAACCAAAGCATCATACACATTCTTTGCACGTTGCTCACTCAGTTTTTGATTAATTTTCTTGTTTCCTGTCTCTTTATCGGCTGAACCCATAATCTTGTAGTTTTCTCCGGATTTCTTCATCATCTCGGCATAGAAACCTAAGTTAACCATATCTGTAGTAGATATCTTAGAACTGTTAATCTGGAACCATACTGACATTTTACCTGAAAGATACTCAGTATTTGTAACTACTTGCGGAGCTTTGTTCTTCTCAATATTCAAATCTGAAGCAAGTTTCTTTGCTTTAGCGTCAGCATTGGCAATTTTTTGTTCAAGATCTGAAATTTTGGTAGTATAAGGAGTGTAGTCGCAAGGTACCGGTTCAACATATGTTGTAAAATCACGTCTGTTAAATTTATATGTGAGTCCGACAGTAGCTGATGCCATACCCTCAACGCGTCTGCCACCTGTTGTTCCTTCGAAACGCTGGTTTACATAAAGTGCTCTTAGTTCAAGGTTTGCATCAATGGCATCAGAAAGTCTTAGTTTGTTAACCAAACCCCAGGCAAAACCAACTTCGTTGTACTGAGGATTAACATCCTTCTTCCATGATTTTGCCCATCCTGCACCAACGTATGGTACAAACTGCCAGAACCTGTTCTCCTTATATCCTCCTATAACATTTGAGAGATTGAGCATATAATCGGCATGAAGATTCATCACATTAAAAGATTCATTTCCGTTGTTGTCCGCATAAAGTGCATTTGGGCCGTAACCTTTAGCATCTATACCGGCATACTGGAATCTGAGACCAGAATAAGGTGTGAACCATTTACCAAGCGATATATCTACTGCTGTTGAGATTCTGTCACCTATTGAGATTTGATCATCATTCTCTCCAACGTATAAATTTCCTCCGACTCCTGCAGATATGAACCAGTTGTCCCAGAACCCGTTAGTCAGAAACGGCCCCCTCTTTGCCTGTTCCTGGGCGAAAATAGCCCCTGCGAACATCAAAAACACCAAGGTTAAAATACTTTTTTTCATAATCATCCGGTTTATTGTGTGAAAGTTAACTATTTTTTGCATAACTGGCAAAAAATAATTGTAAAAAAAAGCCCATCGCTCAGACGGGCTTCATTATTAATACTTTACGTTTATTCGATAACAACTACGCGATTAAGCGGAGCTTTTCCGTAAGGTTGTTGTTGATCTCCGTTAGCGACTTTCTCCAATTTTGCAGGATCAACGCCGAATTTATTCACGAGTGCATCGTAAACTTTGTTTGCACGTTGTTCGCTAAGTTTCTGGTTAACCTTCTTGCTGCCAGTCTGTTTGTCAGCATAGCCTGAAATCTTGTAAGTCAGACCTGATTTCTTAATCACTTCAGCGTAGTCTCCCAAGTTGATAAGATCTTTGTCTGTGAGTTTTGTTCCGTTAATCGGGAACCAAACAGCCATCTTACCTGCAAGATACTCTGTATTGGTAATGATCTTAGGACCTTTTGCCTTTTCTGCATTTAGATCGTTTGCCAATTGAGATGCTTTTGCATCAGCATCGGCAATTTTCTTCTCCAGATCAGAAATCTTGCTTGTATAAGGAGTATAATCACATGGAACAGGTTTTACATATTTTGTAAAATCACGTTTCATAAAGTTGTATGCAAATCCTACGGTTGCTGTTGTAAGTTCCTCAATACCCTGTCCTACCTCATAACCGTCAAATCTGTCGTTTACAAGAAGTGCTTTAAGCTCGATGTTGAAATCAACTGCATCTGAAAGACGAATCTTATTGATAAGACCTACGGTTGCACCAACCTCGTTGTATTGCGGATTTACATCCTTTTTCCATGATTTAGCCCAGCCAAAACCTGCAAAAGGGATAAATGACCATGTACGGTCAGTCCTGTAACCGCCAAGAGTGTTTGAAATGTTCCACAGAAAATCACCGTGAAGATTGAACATATTGAATTTCTCAGTATAGCAGTTAGCACATCCGTCATAGGCTTCCTCAATAAAATGACCTCTGTTCTGAACCATTCCTCCTTTAACGCCGATACCGGCAAATTGACCGCGAACTCCGAATAGTGGAGTAATCCACTTTCCTAATGTTATGTCAAATGCAGGAGCAATACGGTCTCCTAAATCAATTGCACCGTCGTGCTCTCCGAAATAAACCTGAGCACCACCACCTACACCAATAAACCAATTGTCCCAAAAACCATTAGTAAGGTATTGGTTATACTTTACATCGGTTTTTGTCTCTTGCTGTTGTGCAAATACAGACACAACCGCGAGCATCATGACCAAAGTAAGAATTTTCTTCATATAAATTTTTGTTTAAAAGTTTAATAATCCAAATAAGTAATAGTTATAACAAAGATATAACTAAAAAAAAGACCAACCAAATATTTAAACACAAATGAAGTATAAAAGAAGAGAGGATTTTACTCCTCTCCTACTACTTCAATTTTTATATTTGCCTTGATTTCACGATGGCACTTTACAGTTGCTTCGTAAACCCCGACCTCCTTGACATTTTCTTCACCGACTATAGTGATATTTCTGCGGTCAATCTCATAACCCAGATTGGCGAGAGCCTCAGCAACCTGAATATTGTTAATCGATCCGAATATCTTACCGGTAGAACTTACCTTTGTAGCGAGCTTAACCTGCAAATCTTCGAGTTTGGCAGCCAGTGCGGCAGCCTCTTCTCTGATTTTTGCCTCTTTGTGAGCTCTCTGTCTGAGGTTCTCGGCATGTACCTTTTTTGCAGAAGAAGTTGCCATAACAGCAAATCCTTGCGGAATAAGGTAGTTGGCAGCATAACCGTTACGCACGGTTACTATATCGTCTTTATGACCCAGATTGGGAACATCTTGTTTCAGTATAATTTCCATAACAATTCTCCTAAGCTTATTTCAATAAATCTGTTACATAAGGCAATAAAGCAAGATGCCTTGCGCGCTTGACTGCCTGAGACACCTTCTTCTGGAATTTCAGAGAAGTTCCGGTAAGGCGTCTAGGTAAAATCTTACCTTGCTCGTTAAGGAATCTCTTTAGAAACTCAGCGTCCTTGTAGTCCACGTACTTGATGCCGGCTTTTTTGAAGCGGCAGTACTTCTTTTTCTTAACTTCCACAGTTGGTGGGTTCAGATAGCGTATTTCATTGTTTTGACTTGACATGACTCCTCCTCCTTAGTTTTTAGTTTCTGCCTTGTTTGCACGTTTTTTCTCTGCATAAGCTACTGAATGTTTGTCCATAGCAAATGTAAGGAAACGGATAATGCGCTCATCGCGACGATACTGAATCTCGAGCTTTGCGATCAATGTAGGATCAGCCTTGAACTCAATCAGATGATAAAAACCTGTGGTTTTCTTTTGGATAGGGTAAGCCAGCTTTCTGAGGCCCCAGTCTTCTTCGTAAACGATCTCACCTTCGTTATCGGTGATAAAGTCACGAAACTTCTTTACCGCTTCCTTTATCTGAACCTCAGATAAAACGGGAGTTGCAATGAAAACGGTTTCGTACTGTTTTAACATACTCTTTGTAAATTAATATTATATTATAAAAGGGCTGCAAAGATATAAAATAATTACACTTCAGCAAATTATTTTTTCACGGGAGCATCTTTCAGAACTGCAACAATGTAGTTCCACCACTTCTCGACAGTATTGATGTTAACTCTTTCATCCGGTGAGTGAGGAGATCTGATGGTCGGGCCGCATGATATCATATCCCAGTTAGGATAGGTACCGCCGAGAATACCGCACTCAAGACCTGCATGGATAGCCTTCACCTCAGGTTCCTTGCCGTAAAGTTTCTTGTAAATAGTCTTCATCGTTGCAAGAATGTCGGAATCCATATTTGGTTTCCATCCCGGATATCCGCCTGTAAGCTTAACCTCTGCTCCGGCAAGGTCAAATACAGACTTGAGAGAACTTGCATAAACATCTTTTGCTGAATCAACAGAGCTTCTCATAAGACATTTGATATCTATCTTTCCGTTACCACTCTTAACAATCGCAAGATTATTGGAGGTTTCTACCAGACCAGGCATAGCATCACTCATACGCTCCACTCCGTTAGGGCAAGCGTAAATCGCTTTCACAGCCTTTGTTGCAACAACAGGATCGATTGCTTTGGCCGGTTTCTTGGCAGCTTTAATCTCCACATTGAGGGTTGGCTCGTGGGCAGAAAGCTCCGATTTCATCTCTTTGAAATGTTTGCTGACAATCTTCTTTGCAGTGGCAACCTTGGACTCCGGAACAGCTATGGTTGCAAAAGACTCTCTGGGTATTGCATTTCTCAATGAGCCTCCTTCAAATGAAGATATCATGGCATCAGCCTTTTCGATAAGCGGGAGTAAAATTCTCACTAAAGCCTTGTTTGCATTTCCGCGGCCCAGTACTATATCCATTCCGGAGTGGCCACCCTTCATACCTGTAATCGCAAGGTCAAGACCTACGTAGTCTGCAGGAACGGCAACTGTTGTATATTTGAAAGTTGCAGTAGCGTCAAGTCCGCCGGCGCAACCTACATAAAGTTCACCCTCATCTTCCGAATCAAGGTTTATCAGAATATCCCCTTTAAGAATCCCGTGTTTCAGCCCTCTTGCGCCGGTCATTCCGGTCTCTTCATCAACTGTGATAAGAACCTCTATCGGACCGTGTACAAGATCCTTTGCCTCAAGAACAGCCATCGCAACGGCAACTCCCATGCCATTATCGGCTCCAAGAGTTGTTCCTGTTGCATATACCCACTCGTCAACTACCCTTGTCTGTATAGGATCCTTCTCAAAATCATGAACCTTGTCACTGTTCTTTTGAGGAACCATGTCGATATGAGCCTGTAGTATGATACCCTTACGGTTCTCCATACCTTTTGTCGCAGGTTTGCGGATAATAATGTTTCCCAATTCATCCTTGATTGTCTCAAGACCAAGGCTCTTACCGTAGTTTTCAAGAAAAGCGACTGCCTTGGCCTCTTTTTTTGAAGGACGAGGAATCTGGGTCAGGGATTCAAAATGTTTCCAGACCCTAGTCGGATTTAAATTAGCAATACTCATTTCAGTTAATATTTATAAATGTTTATTATTAATACTATTTGGCTGTAGCGACCTCTACAGGGAAAGAGAGCAAAGTTCCCAGCTGATATACCGGGATTCTTGTCTGCATAAGGGTTGTCTGGCCGTCAAGCACTTTTGCCACCATAGCTGCCGGTCTTCTGTATATAACTCTTCCTTTTGCATTGGTAAGCTCCATCTTAGGTGCCGGAGCAACCTTATCCTCATTTGAAAGCTCCAGAACAACCGGTCTTCCTGCAATATTTGTAGCTGGAAGCAAACCTTGGGTCTCTGATATTCTGAAAGCTATATATATCTGTTTCTGATTGTCCGGAGATGGTACTATGTCAAAGCTCATTTTCTGTGTATCTGTTGTACTCTTTCCGAGGAAAAGTGTCATATATTCGTTTTCCAGACGGTTTATCTCGCTTATCGCTGCCTTAAGTGCCTCTCCGCTGAAAGTCGCATCGGTTTCACCGGTAATAATCTCAACACGTTTTGCCCTTAACTTGAAAATCAAGGAAGCTGTCTCCTCCGCCCTTCTTTCAAGGCTTTTTTCTACGACCTGGTTTTGTTGCACGGCAACTCTCTCAAGGCCTCCGGCTGTCTGGACAGTCTTATAAAGTGTGGTCTTCTCGCTTGTAAGATTCTGTGTTGTCTGTATCTGATTGAAATCAAGATCCCTCTTTGCATTCTGGAAACGCATCTTCTCGTTCTTTCCTGCGTAAGAATCAGACCAAACGATCAACCCCTGGCTCATAAACTCCAGGAAGTTTGCCGAGGCGTTTTTTGAATTGCCCAGATTGACTGCATAGTTTGTGGAGTAATCAGCCTCTATATATGGTGTCATCTCTACTGATTTCAACTTATATGTCTCGGCACTCTCCTCTCTTGCCTGCACTCCGAGATATTTCTGTGCAAATTTTGCATAGGGGCCGGCAACAAAGGACTCATGGTCAGCTACAACATCAAAATGTATGGTTGTACTTGGGAGAGAATAAACAATAGCTCCAAGCGGAATCTTCTCATCCGGTCTTACTGTCTGGGATACAGCCTCTCCGGCTGTTATGACAGATGCTGTAAGTAAAATGCATTTCAATAAATTGTTCATATTTCAGGTAACTTTAAATTATACACTAATTATCTCTTTTCCAACGCCTGTGTGTCCAAAGCCAGTCTGACGGAGATTTTATTATCCCCTCCTCCAGCAATGATGCAAAACGTTGCGATATCTCACCGTCACTCAACGAAGTGGGATGCTCGGTGATGGAGGTGAGTCCGGCTCTGTATTTTCCTCTTTCAACCCTCTCAATATTGAGATAAAGGACAGGCATATCCAGTTTCCTTGATAGTTGCTCCGGGCCGCTGAAAAATCGTGTCTTCTGGTTTAGAAACGAGGTCACATATCTCGACCCCGGCAGCGGAGCCTGATCCGCGATGAAAATATAGCAAAGTTGCTCATCCTTATGTTTAAACATATATCTTGCAATATCGTTCATCTCTACCAATGTGCCTGCCGAACGCCTTCCTCTTATCCAATGTATCAGAAGATCCGAAAGTTTACTGTTCATCTTCTTGTAAACCATCCTCATATCCTCGTTTCGGAATCCGGACGGAGAGATATCAATGGCAAGCATCTGTTCCCAATTTGCCTGATGGCCAAGTACCACCATGGCCGAACCGCCTAATTTAAAGGCAGATGTGAGAACGTCTAAGTTTTCCGCAGTGACATTGGCTCTGTTTTTCTCCTGCGATTTTGAGACAGACCAAAGCATTTCAAAGAAGTTGTCGGTAAAATTAAGATAAAACTTCCTCACTATGGCCTTTATTTCTTTATATTTTTTTTCGGGGAACGACCTTGCGATGTTTGTTACGACGACATCCACCCTGTATTTGAAAAGATCTCTGAGCAACCAGGCCGATATATCCGAAAACAGGTAATGAACTTTTTTGGGGATGAGGGAAAACAAATAAATAAATAGCAGAATCGGATAAAAAAGCAATTTAGACATCTGGCTTGGTTTACATTTTTAACAAAGTTATCCATTTTTTAGTATTTTTGTAAACTTGTGAGGAATTTTTAACTTATCTAAATAGTACACTCTATGTTTAAATCACATCCGAAAGGACTGCTCTCCGCGGCTCTCGCAAATATGGGAGAACGCTTTGGCTTCTACATCATGATGGCAATCCTGACATTGTTCATCTCGGCCAAGTTTGGTCTGTCTGAAACAACGACAGGTTATATCTATTCTGCGTTCTACGCATCAATCTATGTTCTTGCCCTGGTGGGAGGCCTCATTGCCGACAGGACCCGCAATTACAAAAGGACAATTCTCTGGGGACTTGTTTTAATGGCTGTCGGCTATTTTATCATAGCAATCCCTACCCCTACTCCGGTACCAAGTCTACCTCTGTACCTGGGACTCACTTGCGCCGGGCTGCTGGTTATTGCTTTTGGTAACGGACTTTTCAAAGGCAACCTCCAAGCTTTGGTCGGACAGATGTATGACAAACAGGAGTACAAAGATTATATTATTGCCAAATACGGACTTGACAGCAATGGTAAGCCGAAAGATATGAGGGATGCCGGATTCCAGCTTTTCTACATGTTTATAAATATTGGCGGTTTCTTCGCTCCGTTCATTGCAATTGCTGTAAGGAACTGGTGGTTGAAACACAACGGATTTGACTACAATGCTCAGCTTCCTGAACTATGCCACAAATTCCTGGCAAATCCGGGTGCTATGAACACAGAACAAATGGCTAGCCTTCAGACCTACTCTTCTGAGGTGATGCTTAACGGAAATACCGTATCTGACCTGACAGCATTCAGCAACCAATATCTGGACGTATTCAACAAAGGATTCCACTTTGCATTCTTTGCAACAATATTTGCCATATTAATCTCTTTGGTAATTTATGTGACTAACAAGAATAAATTCCCTGACCCTGCTGCAAACAAAGCTAAAAAAGATAATGGCGGAAAGGTTGAGAAAGCTGAGATTACAATGGCTGCAACAGAGATAAAACAAAGAATTTATGCTCTTTTTGCAGTATTCGGAGTTGTTATTTTCTTCTGGTTCTCTTTCCACCAAAATGGTTATTCGTTGACATATTTTGCGAGAGACTACATCAATCTTGACGTAATTAATTTTGACCTTGGTTTCACATCTATCAAAGGTGCCGAGATATTCCAGTCTGTCAACCCATTCTTCGTAGTCGTACTGACTCCTGTTATTATGTGGTTTTTCGGAAGACTGAAGAAAAAAGGTAAAGAGCCTTCGACTCCAAGGAAGATTGGTATCGGAATGGGTATAGCCGCTGTTGCATATATTTTCATGCTTACAGTATCTATGGCTCTTCCTGACAAATCTACCCTTGCAACCATGTCTGCAACCGACCTAGATGCCATGAAGCTCACTCCTTGGGTTATGGTTGGAATGTACTTCATCCTGACATGCGCAGAACTCTTCATATCACCACTAGGACTCTCATTTGTATCAAAGGTTGCTCCTCCTCATCTTCAGGGATTGATGCAGGGAGCCTGGCTGGCTGCGACTGCTGTCGGAAACCTGCTTCTCTTCATCGGAGGTATCCTCTATACATCTGTTCCACTCTGGACATGCTGGATGGTATTTGCAATTGCCTGCGGACTTTCAATGCTTGCAATGCTCTCAATGGTCAAATGGCTTGAGCGCGTAGCAAAATAACCACACAATAAATATTAATGTACTAAGGTGTCAAAATGATTTTTGACACCTTTTTATTTAGAATCTATTTTTTAGACTCCGAACTACCTGATATTGTATTCACATTTTAACTCACTATTCACTCTTTTCACTCATCCCTTCAAATATTTTTATCTTTGCATCATATTTGATTTATATGTTAAAAGACAAAATAAAGCTGATTGCCTTCGATGCGGATGACACCTTGTGGGCTAACGAGAAAAACTACAGAAGGGCTGAACAGAGATTCGGAAAAATGATGGAGAGATTCTGCTCTCCCGAAGAGGCCAATTCAAGATTGCTGGCTGTGGAGAAAAGAAATCTCCCTTTACTTGGATACGGTTCCAAACCTTTTATAATATCACTTGTAGAGTGCGGAATTGAGATTAGTAAATGTACCCTTACAAACAACGAGATCCTTCAGCTTATAGAAATCGGGAAAGATACTATAGGCCAGAATCTGGAACTCTATCCTGACACCGAGCACGTTCTGAGCTCGCTCTCTGCAAGATACCCGCTCTCACTCTTCACAAAAGGAGACTTACTGGAGCAGGAGTCAAAAATTGAACGTTCGGGATTAAGCAGGTATTTCAACTCGATAGAGATTATGAGTGAGAAGGATAAGGGCACATACAGCAAGCTGATCAAGGAGCACGATGTGGAACCTCATGAAATGGTGATGATCGGAAACTCTTTCAAGTCAGACATTCTCCCGATACTTGAACTGGGTGGCTGGGCGGTCTATATCCCTTCAGACATTATATGGGCACATGAGATAACCGAGGAGAGGGAACATCCGAGACTTATTAAAGCCGGCAATCTCTCCGAGTTGCTTTCAATATTTTAAACAGACATTAATCAATACAGACGACACAATGATACCCTTTGCCAAAAACAGAAGTTACAGAAGGTTCTATCAAGAAGTAGAAATCAGTGAGGCAGAACTTATAAAAATGGTCGATGCTGCAAGACTGTCTCCTTCATCGAGGAATGCCCAGCCGATAAAATTTTTTATCTCGAACGACAGAAACATGAACGGTTCAATATTCCCGAACCTTGCCTGGGCAGGATATCTTAAAGAGTGGAACGGACCGGAGGAGGGTGAGAGGCCTTCAGCCTATGTCATACTGCTTCATGATAAAAACATATCTTCAACCTACTCCTGCGACAACGGAATCTTTGCGCAAAGCATACTTTTACAGGCCGTTGATCTGGGATTTGGAGGGTGTATGATTGCCTCATTCAAAAAAGAGGCTCTGACCGAGCTGCTGCAACTCTCTGAAAACCTTGAACCTATCATGGTGATTGCCCTTGGAAAGCCTAAGGAGGTAGTGATAGTAGATGACATAAAAGATGGTGACATAAAGTATTGGAGGGACGAGAGCCAAAATCACCATGTTCCCAAAAGAACACTTTACGAGCTTATATACAAGATTAAATAACAATTAAGATTATGAACCCCGAAAGACCTTTTGTGATAGCCGGCCCTTGCAGTGCAGAGAGTGAGGAGCAGGTATTATCAACAGCGCTGGATCTGAAAGAGATCGGGATTAAGGTTTTCAGGGCCGGCCTCTGGAAACCCCGCACCAAACCAGGTTCGTTTGAGGGGGTAGGTGCAGTTGGTCTGCAATGGTTATCACGAGTCAAAAGAGAGACAGGGATGCTCACTTGTGTAGAGGTGGCCAACGCTTCTCATGTTAAAGTATCCCTTAAAGCCGGGATTGATATTCTTTGGATTGGCGCGAGGACAAGCGCAAATCCATTTGCCGTTCAGGAGATAGCCGATACATTAAAGGGTTGTAATATCCCGGTACTTGTCAAGAATCCCGTGAATCCGGACGTGGATCTGTGGATCGGAGCTATCGAGAGGTTCCGGAACAGTGGCATTAGTAGCATATATGCAGTGCACAGGGGATTCAGTACATATGAGAGAGGACTCTTCAGGAACATTCCTCACTGGTACATTCCAATTGAACTTAAAAGAAGGCTGCCTGAAGTTCCCATGTTATGTGACCCAAGCCATATAGCGGGAAGGCGCGATCTTATACTTCAGATTGCCCAGCAATCCATGGATCTCGGTTTCGACGGGCTGATGATAGAATCACACACAGATCCTCAATCTGCACTTAGCGACAAGGAGCAACAAGTCACACCTGCAGAATTAAAAACAATACTCTCATCAATTATCATCAGGGATTATGAAGGAACCCCCGGATTATTACAGGAGCTGCGAAGGGAGATTGATGAAATCGATGACAGAATCCTTACATTGATTTCAAGGAGAATGCATGTAGCCAGAGAGATAGGACGGTGCAAAAGAAGCAACAATATCCCTATCCTACAACCGACACGCTATGAGCATCTTGTAACACAGAAGGTTTCAAATGCGGAATCACTACAGTTAGATCCAGATTTTATCAAACGGATACTGGAGGCGATGCATGAGGAGTCGGTCAGGCAACAACTGTCAATTATAAACAGCTGTGAGGAAGTTTAGGTTGCTGGTATCTGTTTTTTTGTAAATTTACAGAATATTCACAACCTAATAAACCCGACAGCATGAGGAAACTATTTAAAATTTTTGGAGTTGCCCTGCTTCTTCTCTCCGCTTGCATCTCCTGCAAGCAAAATGTCAAGGAAAATCCATACAAACTGGACATTGTTGACACAAAAGAGGCCTATCTTGAAAGTATAACAGATGACAGCACAAATGTGCTTGTTGACCTTCAGAAGTACATACCGGGTGTTGTACTTGATATCAGATATGCAGACACAAACAATTTCACTAAGACTAAAATTTATACCCAGCCACGGGCTTTCCTGAGGAAACCTGCAGCCGACTCACTCCTGAAAATACAGCAAATCCTTGCTGAAAAGGGACTTGGTCTTAAGATTTATGATGCATACAGACCTTATGCCGCTACTTTGTATTTTTACAAAGTATACCCTGACACGACTTTTGTCGCTGCCCCATGGAAAGGGTCTATTCATAACAGAGGATGTGCAGTTGATCTTTCAATTATAACTCTTGCGGACAGCTCTGAGTTGAAAATGCCGACACCATTCGACAGTTTTACGGAGCAGGCATCGCATAAGTTCAACGATCTTGACTCTACTGCTCTGGCAAACAGAGCTCTCCTCAAAGATGTAATGTTGAGTCACGGTTTCACCCTTTACGATGCCGAATGGTGGCATTACAATCTGAGGCAGAGAGATAACTACAAGCTGATGAATCTCTCTTTTGAGGAACTGGATGCTATTAAATAATCATACCCTTAAAATTTCACAATGAACAGATCTTACAAAAAAGTTTTTCAGCTGCTCGTGGTTTTACTTATCGTATCAGGCAGTTTAAACGCTCAGGAGGTTATTAACCGTACCTCTGCAGAATCATGGAATCCCAACAAGGTTGATTTCCCGGCCTATATGACAAGTTACAGGGAAAACCTTACCCTTCCTAAGATTAAGGATTTTGAGGTTATATCGTGCGATTTTCATGTACACACCATGTTTTCGGATGGTCTTGTCTGGCCGACTTTCAGGGTTCTCGAAGCATGGAAACAGGGTCTTGACTGCTTTGCTATGACCGATCATGTTGAATACAGACCACACAAGGAGAACCTGAAGTCTGACCTGAATACATCATATAACATCGCCAAGGAAGATGCAGACAAATTGGGATTTATGCTTATCAAGGGAACTGAAATCACCCGCAAACCTAAAACCTGGGGGCACTTCAACGCCCTGTTCATAAATGATGCAAATCCAATAGCCGTGGATGACCCGAAAGAGTCTCTGCTTGCCGCAAAGAAACAGGATGCATTCATCATCTGGAACCACCCGGGCTGGGCTGTCGACTCTACTCTGATCAATCCTTTTGTGGAGGATATCTTTAAAGAGGGGTTGATAAAAGGTATTGAGGTATACAACAGCAGTGAATTCTATCCGAGAGCGATGGCATGGGCCATTGACAAGAAATTGGCAATTATCGCTGCCACTGATGTTCACGGTATAATAGAACAAGATAACCTTGAGAAAACCGGTACTTTGAGGCCAATGACCCTTGTTCTTACAAAAGAGCGCTCTATCGGCGGAATAAGGGAAGCCCTCGAGGCCGGAAGGACAGTGGCATTTTTCCAGGGCAATATTGCCGCCAGGGAGGAGATTGCATTATGGATTACAGAGGAGTATCTGAGTGTAAAAAAGGTATTCAGCAACGAAAAGAGTGACTTTTACACTCTGTCAAACAGCTCATCTGTCCCATTCAAAATAGTCTTTAACAAAAAAAGATATCTGCTTCCTGCACTCTCCACTATCTCTTTCAATGTACCTAAAGGAACTTCAAAAATTTCAGTGAAATTTGAGAATGTAATTATCTATGAAAATAAAGTTTTGGCACATGATTTGCAATTATTTTAATTGAAGTTTTTTCATAGTTTAAGTTTTAGGTTAAGTGTAAAATGAGAAAGGGTGTCAAGAAAGAATTGACATCCTTTTTCATTTAAATATTGATATCTGAAGAGGTTGTGAAATTTTGGCGGTTTGATATTTTGTTGTACATTTGCGAGCCTTTTCTCGAGAAGATTAGGAAGTTATTTAATAAAAACTTTAAAATCACAGTATTATGGCTGTAAAAATTCGCCTTGCCAGACACGGCAAAAAAAACTTTTCCTATTTTCACATTGTAATAGCTGACAGCCGCTCACCACGCGATGGTCGTTTCATTGAGCGTATCGGCACATACAATCCCAACACCAATCCTGCTACAATAGAACTTGATGCCAACCAGGCACTTGACTGGCTGACTAAAGGGGCACAACCTACAGAGACATGCCGCAGGATACTCTCTTACAAAGGGGTACTTCTTAAGAAACACCTTCAGGAAGGGGTTAAAAAGGGAGCACTAACTCAAGAAGCTGCAGATCAGAAATGGAATGCATGGGTTGCTGAAAAAGAGTCAAAAGTTTCTAAAAAGAAATCTGATTTAGAACTCAATGGCCGCTCTGCAAAGAAGAACGCTCTCGAGGCAGAAGCTAAAGTTAATGCAGCTCGCGCTGAAGAGTTAGCTAAGAAGAAAGCAGAGGAAGATGCAGCAAAGAAGGCTGCTGAAGCAGCTGCCGCTGCAGAAGTTTCAGAAACAGAAGCTCCTGCTGCAGAAGAGACACCAGCTTCAACTGAGGCCTAGATAATGCAAAAGTCAGCAAATATTTTGCTGCCTGTTGCCAAGGTTCTTAAATCATTCGGGACAGATGGCGGAGTAATACTCCGTTACAACGATCAGGCTCCTGATGGTTTCAGTTTAAAGGAACCGGTTTTCATCTACTTCGATGGATTACCGGTTCCTTTCTTTATTTCACAGCTTCTGGAGAGGGGAAACGACCAGCTGTTTGTGAAGTTTGAGACAATAGATACCCTCAAGTTTGCAGAGGAGATTGTCGGAGAGCTTGTCTATATGAACAGAAAAAAAGGCCGGAAGAGTAAAACAAGCGCAGGTGCACAAAGTGAAATTCCCGATATTATCGGTTTTACAATATTCGAAAAAGACGAGAGTCTTGTTGGCTCTATATCTGCCATTTATCCCTATCCGGATAACCTATGCATAGGTGTAATGCTTGCAAACGGCAGGGAATCAGAAGTCCTTATTCCTCTTAATGAGGATTTTATTATTGATGTAGACATAGAAAATGAGAAAATAGTATTAGATTTGCCAAAAGGAATACTTGAACTCTGAACTATATGAACAGAAGGTTTTTACTTATTTTGGCTGTAAATCTTTTATGTGTATCCTCACTTTTCGGACAATCCGGAAAGAGAGAGGTTGACACAAGATTCGGATATGGAATATATCCTCTCACATATGACCTTTTTGACGGTCATTTTCTTGGATGTGATTGGGATTTTGACTTTCCATCCGTAAAAGAGGAGTATCACAATGCACTGGAATTCTCAGGAGACCGGGTATCTTCGGGATGTTTCAGTTTTGGAAGATATTACAAGGTGTTACGCTGGATGGATTTGGGTGCGTCTGTATCTTACGCCGGTACATATCAGACAATATACAGCTCTGTGAACCCGAGAATGACAAGGCGTGATGATTATCACTCACTCTTTTTCACACCAACCATAAGGTTTGCCTGGTTTAACAGAGAGTATGTAAGAATGTACTCTTCTGTAGGATTTGGCCTGGGTATGATGTTCAGCAGTGATGACGCCGACAAAAATGAAGCAGGCCCGTCTATTCAGCTTACAGGATTTGGAATATCCGTCGGAAAGCGTTTGTACGGCTTTTCAGAGGTACAATCTGTGGGCACGCTCGGCTTTATTACTTTCGGATTCGGATACAGGTTCAATGTTGCAACTTTTTCAAAAAAACGATAGGGTTATGAAAAGAGCACTATTATCGATATCTCTTCTTTTCTGCATTTTTTCATTATCATCCTGTGTAATAATTGATGAGGGGGATAGTGTTAAGAGAAAGACAGAGGCGGCAAGAATTATCTTTGACAATGTAGAGGACAATATATCTGCGGTGGTTGATCTCTGTGACATGGCTGTCAAGCTGAGCAGATGGATTGATGCACCGGAAAGTGGAAAAGGTGCCTTGGAAGATCTATGGTTTCCTGATTACAAATTGAGGTATGAGGGAGACAAGTGGATCTTCCGGGATATTTCATATTATTTCACAACCGGAGGGAAATCCCTAGACTCCCTTAACAGTGAATGGATTGTCGGATATGGGACAGCGCAACGCATAACAATAAAATGCACAGGAAAAGAGAAATGGAGTATAAAATGCAGCGGGAGCATTTTTACCAACAACTATCATCTGAGCGATGCAAACATAATACTGACCGGAAGAAGCCCTCTTCGCTCAGGTTCCGGTATTTTGTATGACTATGATGTGAGCGGCAGCGGATCGTTTATTACAAATGCATCCCAAAGCTACCAATATCCTGAATATGATATTGATCCGGACAACTCTCTTACCATATCCTACACTATCGGTGAAAAGGTGAGATTTGTGACATGTCCTGATCCGGAATCATATTACTCAAATTATGACTATCCCAGATACCGTGAGTTCAGAGCCTCTGAGGGGGAGATGGATATTGAGGTGCTGGATGAAAGCACCGAGACTATTCATGCGGAGATGATTTCATACACCCCTTACGGAGTTGTTAAATACCTCACCTTCAAGGGATACAGAGAGGTCTGGACCTATTAGATTCTAGGAGATATAATTCAACCCTATATTAATTCCGTTTTTCCCGTCTCTCTTGTCAAAAGGCTTACCCCATTCGGCAGATATGATAAAGTTACGGTTCATAACAGCCTTTATTCCTATACCGGCTGAAAAGTGAAACTTCTCTTTAACTCCTGAATTGATATAATAATTGTTAATCTGATCCCCTGGCATAAACTCAGAATGCGAAGACCATGGAGAAAAACTATCCATCAGGCTCTTCTTGTGATATTGCACAACCCTTCCTGCATCAAGAAACGGATTTAAGGCCAGATACCACTCCTGCCCCAGGAAGCTGAAATCCGCGAAACGATACCTGAGTTCAAAGTTGCCCCACACAACACCATCTCCCACTACACTGTTTCTCAGAACTCCCCTTATTGAATTGAGCCCTCCAAGACCCTCATTTGTAATCTGCCTCATATAAAGAGTCGAAATATTCTGAAGCATATAGAATGGTATCTCTCCGGCAATCTTTCCCTGCCATCCCAACCTGTACGCAAATGTCAGCTTCTCTTTATAAACAGGCAGATAGCCCCGGTGAATCAATGCAAACCTGAGATAATCCAGAGAACCGAACAAAACCGCCTCGCTCCAGAAACCTCTTGTAGGATCCGGTTCATGATCTCTGGTATCATGAACAATACCCACTTTTACCTCTGTCCTGGTACCGCCTTCTGCCTCATCCTCCTCAATAAGTCCGGTTGTCCTGTATACCGTGTAAAGGTTGTCCGCCACCTCATATTTATCCAGAGTGACCTCGCCGGTCTTATATCCATAAACAGCCAAACCTGCTGCCCACCCGACATTCTCAGTCAACTTTCCCTGAAAATCGACAATGAATCTCATAAGTTTACGATCCATCTTATAGAAGGAGGCACCGTAATCCTCGTTATGATACGACATATATCCGTTAAAACCGTAGAAATCCTTCATCTTATCGGTAAGATAGCTGATGTCCATAGTTGTGCGGATATTCCCCAAAAGATGTTTCGAGTCATAAAAGAGATGATAGACACCCGATCCTTTTGTGTACTGAGATACCTCAACATTGAATTTATGTAAGTACTCGGGATAGACCAATCCATCACCGTAGTAATATATGTCGCACAGAGCCCCGTACTGAAAACCCACGTCACTATTGTAGGATATTGCGGGAAGAGGTCCGAAGTTCCATCCGCTCCTTTTTTTGGACTCTGTCTTGGATTGTTGTTCCTGAGCAAATAGTGCAGATGACAACAACACAGCTATCACCGGCAAGAGTATTTTTTCGACTTTCATATTATAAGACAGGTTTTAAAATATTGGCTATTATGAACCCCATATAGTTACCTATTGCATATCCCACCAGACCGATAGTAAGTCCGGAAATGATTACAGATTTATTCTTCATGGCTGCAGCCATCATTGGCACAAATGGCGCCGAGTTTATAAGTGCGACAGATGCTATTACAACAGTATCGGCATCCAGTTTGAAGATTTTTGCCAGCAGCAGATGGAGGAAGAGAGATCCGAATATTGCAACGATTATGTAGAGCAGGACATAGAATCCCCCCACCAGGTCAAGCTTTGTAACGTCTGCCATTGATGCTACGACAATACTGAATATATAGATCAGATACATTCCTGCATCAAAGCTCTTTTTAATTTTCCTTACAGGGTTAATAAAGGAGGCGGCTATACCTAGGGTTGTTATTCCAAGGATAATTACAACAATCTGGCTGTTAGCCGAGAACAGCAATGAGAGTGCACCTGAAATTGCAAAAATAAGGATAGCTACTCCGAAAGCTCCAAGAAGAGGGATGAAGTTCTTTTTGGTGAAAAAATCCTTGTATGGATGTTCATCCAACTCAGCTTCTGATACCGGCATATGTGAGTCAGGCTTGTCTGCTTCCACTTTTTTCCTGTTCCCGACCACTTTTCTGAAGAAGTTAACACCAAATGAGAGCAGGAAAATCATATAGATGAAGCTGATCAGCATATCATACGAGTGGACCATGATATAGGTTTCGTTTGGAACTTTGAGCATAATCTTTATGGCTGCCATATTCGGGGTCCCCCCGGTATATACACCGGCCATCAATCCTGCTATATTGTTGAATTGTTGCCCAATGACAGTTGTCGGGTCGATGTATGGCCTGAAAATGAAATAGCCGGCAATGATAGTTACAACTACAGCAACCACACCTGTTACAAGGGTAAGAAGAGCTCCCCTGATATCCCATCTCTTGAAATCACAGGAGAAAAGCATAAGAGGGATAGCTATCGGGATAATCAGGGTCATCATTATATCCTGAATCTTGGCTGAAGTGGCCGGCATAAGTCCGGTATTGCCTATAATTGCACCGATGATGTATAACAGCAGGATAGGTCCTAATTTATTGAGTATTGAATACTTCTCACATAGCCATATCACTACGGCAGGCATGAGTATATAGATTAATATAAGAATCATAAATCGTTATCTGTTTCAGTTTCTGTCTCATAAAGTATATCTCCGTTGCGTCCTCGTCTCAGATGGATCTGAGGGTTATCAAGCGTTCCGGTGACAGTTACCGGTATGCCTATAATACCCAGAGGCGGCAATCCTAGCCGGAATCTTATGTTAAGCTTGCCGTCAAAGGAGGTCTGCCCTTCAAACCTTGGCCGGAATCCCATCACCTTCATCTTAGTCCGTTCAATTGTGATGATGTTGTTCTTAATATGGCTCTTGATAATTACCCCTTTGAGCTGGGGATTGTTTATGCTGTCCCGGCCTGTTGCCTTGCTGATCTCCCCGAGCACCTTAAGCCCCTTGACCTTGACATCTTCAAGTTTAATATATCCGCCTCCCTTTATTGATGGGTATAGAGGGGACATTTCAGAATCAAGATCTCCGCTTACCGAGTATTTGAGTGATATTTTGCCATATATGCTTTCCGCTGTACTCATCATCTCCCTGAACATCGGAATCTCCTTGTAAGCCCTCTGTACATCGAATGAATCCCCTGTTACATTCATGGTGAATGTAGCCTTTTGTTGAGAAAGAGGCTTATATGAGGCATCCAGGGCAAATTTGGCCCCTGCCAGGGCAAGTGTTGTATTTGTAAGTGTGACGGCGGATTTGTCTAGTCTGATCCCTCCGTTTATGCCCTGGATCTTTGTCCCTGAAAATAGAACCTCCTTTATATCCGCATTTAATGCAAGATTGAGGTTGTCAGGCAACATCACCACACCTGTGCATTCCACAACGGTAGTGTCATCTTCCCCTTCCATCAGGAATCTGAAATCATCCAGATTAAACGACTCGGACCGAACAGAGAGGGTTCCCAGAAGATCTCCCCCTTCAAAATAGTATCCCATAAAGTTAGAAGCATAGCCGTCAAGCCTGATAAGGTTTTCACGATACCTGACCTCTGTGTTTTTAAGCCAGGCCTTGTCTCTGTCAACAACTATCCTTCCTTGCGGAATCACAAACGGAGACGGGTACTGATCACTCATAAACTCAAAATTCCGGAATTCAATTGTACCGCTGTTTTCAAGTTTATTATAACGTCCGGCTTTAGCATCCTTCTGGTTACCCTTGAGTTTTATATCGGGGACTACCTCTCCCTTCAGTGTGATTCCCTCCAGTGCAAAGAGTTTGTACAGGTTGTCCAGATTGAGGTCCCCTTGTGAGGAGATATCATATTTCAGATTGTCAAAATCCTCCATCTTTGCAACAAAGTTGAAAGGATTTCCGTCAAAAATGAAAGAGAATGGATCAGCTACAATTTTCAGGTCTGAATAGCCCCCACTCTTATCAGTAATTGAAACTGCGGCATTAAAATCATGCAGGGTCCCCGGATAACGGGATGTTGAGACCATGCCCTCCTTAAGGCTGACCGTCATATCCATCACCGGCAAGACTCTCTTTTTTGTATTGTATATACCATCGATCTTAGCTTTATACCGGAGCAAGCCCCCAGCCTTCATTGATTTGAATCCCAGCGCTCTAGTCAACAAATCCAGATCAAGGGATCCTTTTATATCAGCTTTGTAGTATGGCTCTGACATTCCTCTCATTTCAAAGGATGCTCCAGTCTCATCACCGCCTAGCTTAAAGTTCATCTTATCAATCTTGACAGCCATGAGCTCCGGATTAAGTGAGGGGAGTACAAATTTTCCCTGAAGATCAATTTTCTCAAGAGGGACAGGGGTTTTGGCATAAGTTATCTTCCCGTTGTCTACATCAAAATCGACAGAGAGATCCGGTGAAGTTTTAAGACTATCATTTTCTGACCCTCTGAACTCAATCCCTACAGCTGCCTTTCCGGTGATTTTTGTCTCGGCAAACCACTGAGTATAGTCTGACGGCATAAGTGTGAATAGATCCCTGAAGTCTATCCTCTCAGTTTTTAATGCAAAATCTATATCATATCCATTTTGGGTAATGGTAAAATCCCCGTTGAAACCGGCTTTGACTCCGGCAAGGGAGATTCTGTTTCTCTCCAGATGTATAGCCATGCTGTCCAGATTAATCTTTGTAAGCATCTCTGCCTTTATAGGTTTTTTGTCTATATAGGCTGTCCCGTCCAGAATAAACGATAGCTCTTCGATTTTTAGCAGAGAAGAGAGGGTAAAGTCGCTATCCTTGAGCCCACCCTTGCCTTTGTAGTTGAGCCCTTTGAGAACCGCTACTATCCCGGATGCCGAATCTGTGTAGACTAAGCGGCTATCTGATATCCTGATGCGGTCGAGAGCGACGTCCCCACTTGTGGCCGACTCGGTTGCTACACTATCCTGCTCACTTGCCTTGATTATGTTATAATTGCTCTTACCGTTCCTGTCAGTAATTATGTTGAGGTATACTCCGTCCAGGTATATTCCCTCTATCTGTACACTCCCCTTTAGCAAAGATGAAAAGTTGACTCCTGCTGAGATGCTTTTTCCTGAAATGAGTGTGTCATTTTGAAATGGTGAGGGGCCTTTAAGCAGAATCCCATCCAGATAGAATGTCAAATGGGGAAAATGTCTGAAAAAAGAGAGCCCGGCATCCTTGTAATCAATCGTTCCGTCTATATAGCTGCATGCCGCAATCTTCACCCTCTCCTTGACAGATGAGGGGAACAGAAACGGAAGGACAATCATAAGAGACAATACGGCTAAGAGGAATATCAGCAAGACTTTTATAAATTTTCTGAATATTTTCATTTTACGCCCTCCAATAAATCTTCTTTTCCGACATCAATGCAACCAGGGACATAGTAAGCAACACAGCCAGACAAGCCCTTGCCACCCCTATCCATGGGTAACCTTCCGGATAGGCTGCCTGGTAAACGACGATCAAGCCTGTAAGCTGCATAAACGGCATAACCAGATTGCCGAATGTTATGTAGCTCATAAGCGGATTGCTTCCCGCTCCGGAAAATATTCTCAGGATTAAGCCAATAAAAGGGTAATCCTTGAATTGCACTTTATAGTCTATTATTACCAGTAAGAGAATGCTGATTGAAGTCGTTATGAAACAATATGAAGCTGTGCAAGGGCTCTTTGAAATCGAACCCTCAATCAGCAGCGATATCAAGCCTGCAAGAAGCAGGACAATAGCCGGCAGGACAATCTGACGATATGCCGGAATATATTTTTTAACAATTAGAAGTAGCAGTGCTCCCAGAATGACAGAAACGATAAAATTTGCTGCCAGCCATCCGTTATAGAGGGCAACCATCTCCCAGACAATAGTAATTCCGCACAGAGTGACGACAAGCAACGGCTTCTCCGCGCCCTTCATCGGTTCGTAACCCTCCGGTGAAGCCAGCCTTTTCTGCAAAATGTCACCGATGTATGTTGCAGGAATAAGGATGAGTAAGAAGTAGAAATACTCCAGGTTGACAAACCATCTGATCTCCTTGATAGCATAAAGTTTAGGCTGCAGGTCAAATGGAACGGTGGCGGCAAAGAAGAGAAGTATTATAAAGAAAATCACCGCCCTTGCCTTAAGGTTATCTCTTGTAAAATACCAGATCAATGCTCCGAAAAGATAGAGGAAAGCCAGCAGGAAGATGATTATACCGCTCCGATATATGCTGATCTCTTCCTTAAACAGTATGCTTCCCATTATTATCAATGCAGAGACCATTGCAACACCGGCAATCCTGATCAGTATCTTCTCCTTGAATTTAGTCTTTATTACCACAAAGAGAGGGAAGAGTGCAAGATACCCGGCTATTGTAAACAGATGAGGAAGCCACCCTTCTGCCTGGTTGAAATTGAGTAAGACATAGAGATACGAGAAGAGCCACAACATCAGGAACCTCTCGAAGATCTCAATTACATATGCCTTGGACCCATTCTGGATACGTCTGTTTCCTGCCATTGGTATCGCTGCTCCCATACAAAAAATAAATATCGGGAAGACCAGATCAACCCAACTTATCCCCGAGACCTGGGGGTTGAAAGCATGTGAAGGGGGCGGGTTCTGAATATGATACATCCAGGCAGGCAAAACGCCAAACGGAATAATAGCGGAGAAGACCATTCCGAATATGGAGAGTCCCCGGAGTAGGTCCAGTGAGAGATATCGTTTCATCTTCTTATATTTTACTGTCAAATATACAGTAATTCTGCTTTAATTTAATCAATGAATGGGTTGTAGCAACGATTTCCCCAGAATTTATACCCTCTCTGCTCATACCTTGTCCCAAACAACACCGATGAGACAAAGCCATTCCTCTCCACAAGCACGGTGTGATATATCTTTCCATGGGGATTTTCCTTGATTAAAATCTGGACCTTCTTCTTAAGAGTGTAACTGCAGAAAGAGGTGTCTGATTCAGATTTCAGCTTTATGCCCCGGGCTATGATATCTCCTGCCATCTGTCTGCTTTTGTACCCTGTCCCACCGGTAGGGCTAACAATATGTTTTCCGTCAAGAATAACGGTTGTATCTATATAGCTGTATACAACCAGCGCATTTTTGGAAGATTGTCCCAGCCATTTGCAGAACTTGTCCGAATGCAGGCCCTCTTCGTATCCGTAAACACTGTCCAGAAAGACGATCCTCTTAATGTATTCAGGGATTGTTGCCTCCCCTTGGAGATAGCTGAATATGAACCGGCCTCCCCCGCTATGGCTGCTCAACACAATACTTTGCCTTTCCCTCTCTGCCTTTCCGTAACTTTTATCAGCAATAATCGACCTGACCGTGTCTATAAGATTCCTGTACATACGAGGAGAGTCCCCGTACTTTGAGGCATGAGTGGTCCACGCCCTTAGAGCCGACTCCATATATACTACTACATAGTTGGAGTTTTTGTCCTTGCTTCTCAGGAAACGCATCTGCGCCCCAATATGCTGAATATCATACCTCCAGCCATCTTTCTCTCCTAAAACAAGATCCGGCTTTCTCCCTTTGGTCTGCTCTATGGTATTGCCGTTGGGAAGTGCATAAAATATAACAATAGTCGGCTTGGCTCGATTGATATACTCCGGTTCGGGCATATTTATCACAACCCGGCTCTCAGGTATCAGATTCCTGTATTCATACTCAATTTCATGTTCTTCAGAGACAGGCCGGGATTCCCTTGAGAAAACCACAGAGGGTAACAGAAGGGTTAAAAGCAGGCCGTATAAGATTGATCTCATAAAGCCATCTTTTAAAGACCTGAAATCAGCTCCTTTACTTTTGAGACTTTGGCATCGAGAAGCTCATCTGTGGTTGCCTCCGCAATAAATCTGAGATATGGCTCTGTATTTGAAGGCCTGATGTTGAACCACCACTGCGGGAACTCAACTCTGTATCCGTCAAAATCAAAAGAGGCGACAGGCTTTTCAACAGATGTGAAATAGTCCCGGACAATATCCATTGCTTTCTGTTTCTGCTCTATCCTGAAGTTTATCTCTCCTGAATTTTTGTAACGCTCGATGCTGCCTATCAGCTGCGAAAGCCTGATACCCTTAGCCTTCATCTTTGATATTATGCCCAAAATAATGAGTGAAGCCATGATTCCGGAATCACTGTAGAAGAAGTCACGGAAATAGTAGTGACCCGCAAGTTCCCCGCCGAATATACCGTCTATCTCTCTGAGTTTATGAGCAGCGTATGCACGGCCTACCTTCCATGTAACCATCTCTCCGCCCATAGGTGAGAGATATTCCCCTACAGCCTTTGAGCTCCTTATGTCCTGGAGAACCTTTCCCTTTTCTCCTCTCTCTTCGAGGAAATAGTGTCCCAGAAGGGCTATCATCAAATCGGGCGAGATAAAGCGCCCGTTTTCATCTACAAACATAACCCTGTCGGCATCCCCGTCAAATATGACACCGACATCACACCTCTTCTCGATAACTTTCTCCTTAAGGGCTTTTACATTTTCCGGAATCAGAGGATTTGCCTCATGATTTGGAAAAGTTCCGTCAAGCTCGTCGAAAATATAGTGGAGCTTGTCACTATCGGTGCCAAGGACATCCTTTATCAGAAGTGCGGCCATACCGTTGGAAACATCCACGGCTATATTGAGATTGCCCAGATCTTTTTTATACTTCAGAAGAAACTCTATATACTCTCCCTTTATGTCAAGATTTTCAACCTTTCCCTTTTTTTGTGAAACAGGAGTCGGTTTATTCTCGTCAATCCACCGCTTGATAGTACCGAGGCCGGAATCAAAGCCGACCGGCAACGCATTCTCCCGTGAGACTTTAATACCGTTGTACTCCTTTGGATTGTGAGATGCGGTAATCTGAGCCGAAGCCTTATATCCATATTTACCTGTGGCATAGTAAACCATCGGAGTTGTGGAGAGACCAAGATCAACAACATCCGCCCCATAATCGGTTATCCCGGCAATGAGCGCACTGTGGATCTCCGGTGATGAGCTTCTGGCATCCCTACCCAAAAGAACCTTGTCACTGTGCAAAAGTTCAGGAATAAAGTATCCGACCTTGTATGCCACATCTTTATCAAAATCCTTGTTGTATATTCCTCTGATATCGTATGCGTGAAAAGCGCCCATAATGTTCGATTTTATTTTTGAACTATTGTTTTGTAAAATGTCCTGACCTTTCCGGACTTTATGTTGTTCAGCCTGCTCTGAATCATCTTCTTTCTGATTGGTGCAGTGAGATCGGTGAAAAGAACCCCATCCAGGTGACTCATCTCGTGTTGTACCATTCTGCAGGCAAAATCATCAAAGGTCTCCTCGTGTTTTACGAAATCGGTATCATAATATGCCACCTTAATCCTCTTTGGTCTTACAACATCGGCATGAATCTCCGGGATGCTGAGGCAACCCTCACTGTACTCTATTGTCTCCTTGCTCTCTTCCAACACAACCGGATTTATCATTGTTCTCTTGAAATCAGCCAGTTCAGGAGAGTCCTCTCCCATAAGCGAACCATCGACAATGAGCATCCTGATTGACCTGCCCACCTGAGGTGCTGCCAGACCTACCCCGTCTGCCTTGCTCATTGTTTCCCACATATCCTCTTCAAGCTTCTTGATCTCTTCTTTTAACTCTTCGCGTGTAATATCAATCTCTTCTGCTTTCTCTCTGAGGATGTCATTTCCATATAAATAAATCGGAAGTACCATAATAACCTTATCTAATGTTTATTTCTGTCTAAATAGCTTTGCAGGATGATAGCCGCACTTATTTTATCGACCATCCCCTTGTCCCTGCGGTCCATTTTTTTCACCCCTCCGTCAATCATAGTCCTGAATGCAAGTTGTGAAGTGAAACGCTCGTCTTCAAGTTTAACAGGTATCGAGGGAAATTGTTTCCTGAGCCTGTTGAGAAACTGATCTACATATTGAGCCGCTTCTGATGGTTTGTTGTTGAGATTCATAGGATAACCCACGACAAAAAGTGTCACATGCTCCTTCTCAATATAGCCTTTCAGATAGTCTATTATGGAAGCTGACGGTACAGTGTCGAGAGCTGAGGCAAAAATACCGAGAGGATCACTCACTGCCACCCCCACTCTCTTTTTGCCATAATCTATCCCTATAATTCTCTCCATAGGGCAAAGTTAGTTATTTTTTTAGTACTTTTGAGGCTTATAAATTTCATTATGCCAAGATTATTCACATACACGGATTTCGCCAGTGGAAGCGACAAGGTAAGGGCTTATGCAGACAAGCACACTCCGGTTATAATCTGCGACATGGAGGCTGAAAGAGACACCCCTTTCCAGGCAAAAGTCAGGATTGGGATGAACATTAAACACCCTAACACATCCGAGCACCATTTTGAGTACATTCAGTTATGGAACCTGGAGACACTTGTCGGCGAGGTTAAACTCTCATGTGGCAGTTATGGCAATAATCCCATACAGATTGAGACTGTTTTCACATTTATCCCGAAAGTAAGCATGAGGCTAACTGCTTTAGCTTACTGTAACAAGCACGGGTTATGGAGAAGCGAAGAGATATTTATCAAAGTTTATGACAAGAGTTAAGAAGGAGAAAATCAAGATACTCCACAGCAAGTTCCGTTTTTCGGTGTTCAATGATACCTCCCATGAGGAGCTTTTTGTCTTCAGGGCAAAGGGACTCATGTTTATACTCAGTATTTGCCTTACTGTTATCTTTATCATTATTTCAGTTACCATACTGATATCATACACCCCTCTCAGAGAGTTCATACCCGGTTATCCGAATGCTCAGACAAGGCGTGCAATTGTCGAGAATGCCCTTAAGGTAGACTCGCTTGAACACGTATTGAAACTCTCGGAATACCAGCTTACTAACATACAGCGGATTGCAACAGGGCAAAAACCGGAGGAGATGGAACTGAGCACCAGCCCTGCCTCAACTACTGACACCTCAATTATTAAAGCAGAAAAGATAAAAGAGGATTCAATGCTTCGGGAAGAGGTTATCCGCCAGGAGCAGTTTAACCTTGGCAAAAAAAGAGGGATTGAACAGATTGAGGGGCTGCACTTTTTCCCTCCTGTAAAAGGCATAATATCTGACGGGTACAATGCTGCCCTGAACCACCCCTATCTTGACATAGCCACACCATCGAACACTGTCGTTTGTGCCACACTGGACGGTACTGTCATGCAGGCAACCTGGACAGATGAGGCCGGTTTTGTTATTCAGATACAACACAGTAACGATTTAGTATCAATATACAAGCATAACTCCAAATTACTGAAAAAGGCAGGCGATAAAGTAACCGCAGGAACAGCCATAGCACTTACCGGAAATACCGGAAGTATCACAACCGGCTCTCATCTGCATTTTGAATTGTGGCATAAAGGTGTTGCCATAGATCCTTCAAAATATATTAAATTCTAAGAGAGACGAATGAAGCGAAGAGTTGCCATTTTAGGATCAACAGGCTCTATCGGCAATCAGGCCCTTGAGGTAATCTCCGGGCATCCTGAGATGTTCGAGGTTGTCACCCTGACAGCCAACACAAATGCGCAGTTGCTGATAAAACAGGCCAAAGAGTTTGACCCAGATTCCGTTGTTATTGCAAGTGAGGCAAAATATGATGAGGTGTTCAAAGCCCTTGACCCGCTTGGAATAAAGGTATTTACTGGAGAGGACTCCATATCGGAGATAGTCAGGAGCAGCACTATTGACATAGTTCTTACAGCCATGGTCGGATTCAGCGGTTTGAAGCCGACAGTCGAAGCAATAAAGGCAGGTAAGGCGATAGCCCTGGCCAACAAAGAGACACTGGTCGCTGCCGGTGAGATAATCACAAAGCTGGCTGCCACACACCACGTTCCTATAATACCCGTAGACTCCGAGCACTCCGCTATTTTCCAATGTCTTCAGGGACACATGGGAGAGATTGAGAAAATATTACTGACCTCTTCAGGAGGCCCATTTTTCACAAAGAGTGCCGAGGAGATTGCCAATGCAACAGTTGAGCAGGCATTAAACCATCCCAAATGGAATATGGGAGCCAAAATCACCATCGATTCAGCCAGTATGATGAACAAAGGGCTTGAGCTTATAGAGGCAAAATGGCTGTTCAATGTTAAACCTTCCGATATTGAGATTATAGTACACCCGCAGTCCATTGTTCACTCCATGGTACAGTTCAAGGACGGGGCTGTTATTGCACAGCTAAGCCATCCGGACATGAGACTGCCGATCCTTTACGCCCTCTCGTACCCATACAGAGTAAATCTGGATACAAAAAGGCTGGATTTTGCCGAGGTAAGGAATCTCGATTTTTTCAAACCGGATTACAACAAATTCCCTTGCCTGAGAATAGCAACCGAGGCTATAAGCAAGGGAGGAAACCTTCCGTGTTCGATGAATGCCGCCAATGAAATTGCAGTTCATCATTACCTCAAAGGTGGGATGCCATTCTCGGCCATTCCAAAAGTAATTGAAAATGTGCTCTCTGGAACAAAATTTGTTGCTGAGCCGACTTTGGAGGAGATATTCGACACAGACATGCTTGCACGGGAGCAGGCTAATATTGAAAAAAGAAAATATAACTAGAAAATGATAATTTTTATTAAAATCGTACAGGTTATAGCTGCTCTGTCGCTGCTTGTCCTAATTCATGAATTCGGCCATTTCTTCTTCGCAAGGCTCTTTAAGATACGGGTTGAGAAGTTCTATCTATTCTTTGACCCATGGTTCTCATTATTCAAGTTCAAGCCTAAAGGCAGCGATACTGAGTATGGTATAGGCTGGCTTCCGCTCGGAGGTTATTGCAAGATTTCCGGAATGATTGACGAATCTATGGACAAAGAGGCAATGAAAGAGGAGCCAAAACCATGGGAATTCAGGAGCAAACCTGCCTGGCAAAGATTTTTCGTAATGTTTGGAGGTGTCTTTTTCAACTTCATATTGGCCATTCTTATATACTCCTCTACCCTTTTCACATGGGGTGAAGAGTATCTGAAGAACAAAGACGCTGTTTATGGTGTTCAGTGTAACGATCTTGCCAAGGAGATAGGGTTCAGGAACGGAGACCGCGTCGTATCCATAGAAGGAATGCCTGTGGACCGTTTCCAGGACATACAGCTGAACATAGCACGCAATCAGGCAACAACAGCTGTCGTAATAAGAGACAGTGCCGAAGTCTCCGTAAGTATAGATCCCGATTATATTCCAGCCATATTAAATACACCTGGTATGTTTACCCTTCGTGTACCTTACGAGGTGCTTTCGGTTCCGGACAGCTCTCTTAACTACAATGCCGGTCTGATGCCCGGAGACCGTGTCGCAGAGGTTGACTCACAGAAGGTCTTCATAATTCAGGATATTCAGGAAATTCTGATGGAGCATAAAGGTGACTCTGTAAGCTTCATTATTAACCGCGGAGGTACATTAATACCAAAAGTACTTGCAGTAGACACCGCCGGAAGGATTGGCGTCTTTTTGAATAGTGATGTGCATAAATTCTTTAATGTAACACAGGTAAATTACTCTCTTCTGTCGGCCATACCGGCCGGAGCCAGCAAGACAATCTCCACAATCACCAATTATGTAAAAGAGCTGGGATTGATCTTTTCTCCAAAAACGGAAGCATACAAATCTGTAGGAAGCTTCATAGCAATCGGGAATATATTCCCAAGCACATGGGAGTGGGAGATATTCTGGAATATAACAGCATGGCTCTCAATAATGCTTGCTGTCATAAACCTTATCCCGATTCCTGCACTTGACGGCGGACATATACTCTTCCTTCTTTACGAGATTATAACGCGCAGAAAACCGAGTGACAAGTTCCTTGAGATTGCGCAAGTCATAGGAATGCTATTTTTACTTGCCATAATGTTCCTTGCTTTCGGAAACGATATTTATAGACTTTTTAAATAACAAGAACATGAGAAAAATAAATCTGGTACTATTCCTTATTTTAGGATCACTTCTGGCTTCATGTAAAGGAGGCCCGAAGCTTATGCCAAGCATCAGCGGAAAAGCCGGTGAAGTGATTGTAGTAATCAGCAAAGGGGACTGGGAATCCGATCCCGGAATAGCCCTTCGCTCGGTCCTTGGATCTGAACATCCTTATCTGCCCCAGATAGAACCTCTCTTCAACCTGGTAAATGTTCCTGAAAACGCCTTTTCCAACATTTTTCAGACACACAGGAACATTATCATTGTTCACACAGCGGTAAATGTACAACAGCCTACTATTGTATATCAGGAGAATGTCTGGGCTGCACCTCAGACAGTCGTTACCATCTCTACAGCCAATGCAAAAGATGCGGCAGAACTGGTTACAAAAGAGAGTGACAAGCTCACAAATGTTTTCCTGCAAGCCGAAAGAAACAGGAATATCTCCAATGCCAAGAAATATGAGGAAAAAGCACTCAGAGACGTAGTCACTGCAACATTCGGAGGATCTCCGTACTTCCCGAAAGGTTACACTCTGAAAAAGAATACTGCTGATTTTATCTGGATATCTTACGAAACCACATATACAAATCTCGGAGTTTTTGTATACAGCTATCCATTCAAGGATAGTACAGACTTTACCCCTGCAAAACTGCTTGCTATGAGGAACGACGTGCTTTTCCGCAATGTCCCGGGAGAAATGGAGAACTCATACATGACAACCAACATGTCAATAGATCCGGGATTCAGATGGGTAAAGTACAATAAACGAAGCTTTGTCGAGCTGAGAAGTTTGTGGGAGGTACAGAACGACTTTATGGGCGGTCCTTTTGTAGATCATGTCTTTCTGGACAAGGAAAAAAAGAAGCTGATAGTGCTTGAAGCATTCGTCTATGCACCAAGATACGACAAAAGAAATTATCTCAGACAGGTGGAATCAATAATATATTCTTTTGAATTTTTCTAAAATTTTTTGGAACTAATTAGATAATTTCTACCTTTGCACTCCCTAATCCTGAATAGGGTGCACGGTCGGTTCGTCTAACGGTTAGGACTCAAGATTTTCATTCTTGCAATAGGGGTTCGATTCCCCTACCGACTACCAAAATATAAAAAAGAGAGAAATGGCAAATCACGCATCAGCAGACAAGCGCGCTCGCCAAAGCGAAAAACGCAGAGTGCATAATAAATATTATGCAAAGACAACACGCAATGCGATTAAAGCATTACGTAACACTACAGACAAATCGGCAGCAGAGGCTCTCCTTCCAAAGGTATCCTCAATGCTTGACAAATTAGCCAAAGTTAAAATCATCCACGCAAACAAAGCTGCAAATCTAAAAAGCGGTATTGCTGCATATGTAAGCAAATTGGCGTAATTTTTACTTGTTGGCATTTAGTTTAAAAAAAGCTTTCCAAACTTTGGGGAGCTTTTTTTAATACTATACCGACATGAATAAAAGGTTATCCATAAAAGAGTGGCAAAGAGAAGAGAGACCCAGAGAGAAGCTTGTGGCAAAAAGTGCCGCCTCACTCAATGACAGCGAACTTATTGCAATTATACTCGGCAGTGGCACAAAAGGAGTAACTGCTGTCGATATGGCAAGGGAACTCCTGTCATCCTGCAACAACAATCTACGGGAACTTTCAAGATTAAGCGTAGATAAACTCACTTCAAGATCCGGAATAGGTCCGGCGAAGGCAATAACTCTCACCGCCCTGTTTGAAATCGCAAGAAGGTATTCTCTTACTGAAAACAGAGCACAGGCACAGATACAATCCTCATCAAGCGCTGCCGGATTAATAAGCCCTATCCTGAGAGATCTCTCTCACGAAGAGTGTTGGGTGCTGTACCTCAACAGGGCAAATAAGTTGATATCCAAGGAGCGTCTCAGTATCGGAGGGGTCTCCGCAACCGTGGTAGATATCAAGATCGTTATAAAGAATGCTCTCGAGAAACTGGCGAGCTCTCTGATATTAGTGCACAATCACCCTTCAGGAAATGCGAAGCCGGGAGAGAACGACAAGGTCCAGACAAGGTTGCTGAAAGAGGCTGCTGCACTTTTTGACATTTCACTTCTGGATCATCTCATTATTGCCGGTGATGAATATTTTAGCTTTGCCGACGATGGATTAATCTGATATTTTCATACCTTTGAACGATATTCTGGAAATAGATAAACAATGAGAATCATTAACCTTGGAGAGAAGAATTCTGTCCTCAACAACTTTATAGCTGAAATACGTGATCATGTAGTACAAAAGGACAGCCTTCGCTTTCGGAGGAATCTCGAGAGAATCGGGGAGATTTTTGCTTATGAGATAAGTAAAGAACTTGTCTACTCTGCGAAGAGCATTCAAACACCTCTGGGCATTGCTTCATGCAATACTCTTGACGACTCTGTGGTTCTGGCAAGCATAATGAGAGCCGGATTACCTCTGCATAACGGTATGTTGTCACTCCTTGACAAATCTCAGAATTCATTTATCGCAGCATACAGGAAATACGGTAAAGACAACAAGTTCACAATACAGATAGAATATGCCAGCACTCCCTCTGTCGAAGATAAGGTGTTGATTCTGGCCGACACAATGCTTGCTACCGGTTCATCACTGGTGCTGGCCTTTAACAAACTCTGCGATCACGGCAATCCTAAATTCAGCCATATAGTCTGCCCTATTGCAAGCGTAGATGGCATAGAGTATCTCTCAAAGCACCTTCCCCATAAAAACACCACACTTTGGGTGGGAGCAATTGACGAAGAGCTGACCATCAAGTCATATATTGTGCCCGGACTGGGAGATGCAGGGGATCTGGCTTACGGAAGCAAGCTGTAGACAACTTCGCCGCCGACAATAGTCATAAGTACCCTGGTTGAAGGAATTTCATAATCGGGAGCAATCATTATATCTCTGTCCAGCAGAACGAAGTCTGCGTACTTACCCTTTTCTATACTACCCTTGACATTCTCTTCAAAGGAGGCCTTTGCGGCCCATATTGTCATAGATTTGAGAGCCTCCTCCTTTGTTAATGCATTTTCGGTCTGAAATCCCTTATCAGGTTCGAATTCCAGATTCTTCCTATAAACCGCAGCAAAGAAAGTATATATTGGACTCACCTTCTCAATCGGAAAATCTGTTCCTGAAGGAAGCCAACCCAGTTGAGAAAGCAGTGCCTTGTATGCATAAGAGTCCTTTATTCTGCTACCCAGCCTTTCATCAGCCCAAAACATATCCGAAGTGGCATGCGTTGGCTGAATAGAGGGTATTATTGAATACTTGCCGAAAAGATTTATATCTGAAGGATCCACTACCTGAGCATGCTCTATTCTCCACCTGAGATCATTTTTCGTCTTCAAGAGAGAGCCGTAAACCCGCAGAGCCTCATGGTTTGCCTGGTCACCTATACAGTGAGTGGCTACCTGAAAACCATTTTTCAGAGCCCATGCACATTGTCTGGTGAATACCCCCTCACTACCTATTCTTATACCGGTAGTTGACGGATCGTCTGAGTATGGATACTTCAGCAAGGCACCTCTCGAACCAAGAGCACCGTCAATATACAATTTCAGTGTGCCTACCCTCATTCTTCCGTTTCTGTATGGAGCTTTAAAATGGTTCATATTCTCCTCATTTGCTGTCAGCCACACATCCGACCTTATTTTGAGCTTTCCCTTTGTATACAAGGTGTCTAGCGACAGTATGCAGGAGAGACTCTCCTCGGCATCAGATATAGAAGTGAGACCGTTTTTAAAACACTCCTCCTCAGCAGAGATGATGACCTTTTCCAGAGCCTTCCCGGTCGGCTTTGGTATTGAATTTTTGAATTTCTCAGCGGTATTCTCAAGAAATATACCTGTAAAATGACCGTTTTTTATCAGAGCCTCTCCTGGAGGGAGGGATGGATCTCCCGGTTTTATTCCGACTCTGTCTATTGCGGAATTATTTGCTATAACTGCGTGAAAATCAATCCTTGTAAGAATTACAGGAATTTTAGGAAACAACTCGTTCAGCTTCTCATTGGTAGGAAATGACTTGTCTTCCCAAAGGTTTTGATCCCAACCCTCTCCAAGAATATATGAGACAGGTTTATCATCGCTGAACTCCCTGAGTCTGGCTAAAATCTCGTCAAATGACCCCGCACCGCGAAGATCGCAGGTCATAAGACCCTCTCCTAGACTAATAAAGTGGCAATGAGCATCATTGAAACCCGGGTAAAGGAAACCACCCTTGAGATCTATATAGTTATCAGAACGGTATCTGTTCAGAATCTCTTCATCTCCTCCCGTGGCAACAATGATTCCACGCTTTACCGCAATAGCGGTACATTTCGAAAAAACCGAGTCCACAGTGTAGACATCACCGTTGTATAGAATGAGGTCTGCTTTCTCTTTCATTTCACAGGAGAGCGTTATTAAAGCCATTATCAGCAATATGCAGGATTTTCGTATCATCCGGATATAATTTTTAGAGCTCCTTTCTAAGCCTGGCAATAGGGATGTTGAGTTGCTCACGGTATTTGGCGACAGTCCTTCTTGCAACCTTGTAACCTTTTTCAACCAGTACACTTACAAGCTCCTCATCTGTCAGCGGCCGTTTCTTGTCTTCCTGATCTATGCTTTCTGCAAGAATATTCTTGATTTCACGGGTAGAGACCTCCTCTCCGTTCTCCGTCATAAGACCTTCCGAGAAGAAATACTTAAGCGGATAAATACCGAAATGAGTCTGTATATATTTACAATTCACCACCCTGGAAATTGTGGATATGTCAAGCTTTGTCTTCTCGGCAATATTCTTCAGGACCATCGGTTTCAGCTTTGTCTCGTCACCGTCTATGAAGTATTCATGCTGGAATTCAATAATCGCATTCATAGTGTTCTGAAGGGTATTGTGTCTTTGCTTGATTGCCTCAATGAACCACTTGGCCGAGTCCAGTTTCTGTTTGACAAATGTTACCGCCTCTTTGCCGGATTTGCTGCCCGATTTTGAAGAAGAGATCAGCAGGTCAGCGTATCGCTTGTTAACTTTAAGCTCAGGTACCGAAAATCTTGGCATGGTCATTATGAGTTCACCGTCCTTGAACTCAAGTACAAAATCAGGAATTACCTGCTGCGACTGCTCGTTATAGGAGTCATCAACCTGCCCCCCCGGCCTGGGATTGAGCCTTACAATCTCATCGATCGCATCTTTAAGCTGATCTTCATCGATTGAAAGTTTGGACATTATCTTCTGATAGTGCTTTTTAGTAAACTCCCCGAAATGGTCTGCAAGTATTTTCTCGGCCAGCTTCTGCTCCGGAGTCTTGTTGTTAGCCCTGATTTGCAGAAGCAGGCACTCCTGAAGATCCCTAGCACCTACCCCAACCGGTTCAAACTCCTGGATCTTGAGCAGTATCTGTTCAAGCTCCCTCTCGGTGGTGTTTATTCCAAGTCGGAATGATATATCGTCCGACAATGAGTCAAGATCCCGGCGTAAATACCCGTCATCGTCGAGACTGCCGATTATGAAACGCGCAATGTTTTTTTCACGTGGGTCCATCAGACTGTAGCCTAGTTGTGATATCAAACTCTGATGAAAACTCTCCTTGACGGAAAAAATATTGTACTGCGGTTTAAGGTCCTTTCCTTGATTATTAGCATATAGCTTGTATGAAGGAATCTGATCGTCCGAGCCGTATTCGCTCAGAGAGACATTTCCCTCACCCCTCTCGTCTCCATCATCACTCTCAGACACCTCATCCAGCACCGGATTTTCCTCAAGCTCCTTTTTTACCCTCTGTTCAAGTTCCAGTGTCGGCAATTCGAGTAGCTTAATTGTCTGTATCTGTAATGGTGAGAGCTTTTGTGCTAATTTCTGCTGTAAACCCTGTTTTAACATATTAACGGAGCATTTATGCAAAGATATGATTTTTATTTAACTTCGCGTCCTGATAATCCTTGTATCTATGGCAGCACAGAGCACCGGACTGAGAGTTGATGTCAGGTCCGTTATAAAATCTAAAAACCCCGGTCTTCTGAAATTTATCCCGGGATTTATGATTAGATGGGTAGAAAAACTCATATGCCAGGATGATATTAATGACATATTGGATAAGTACGGAGATCTCCGCGGCGTAGAGTTTGCATCTGCCAGCGTTAAGTATCTCGGTGCAAGCTACAAGATTGAAGGAGTAGAGAAACTCGTTCCCGGTAAAAGGTATATAATTGTCTCCAATCACCCCCTCGGAGGTTTCGACGGCATAATTCTTATGGATATTCTTGGTAACCATTTCAACAATAAAATACGTTTTGTTGTTAATGACCTTTTAACGGCAATTGAGCCACTCAAACCAATTTTTGTGCCAGTCAACAAATACGGAAGACAAAGCGCAGAGATTGCCGCTAAGATACAACAAGAATACAAGTCAGACAATCAGATAATTACCTTCCCGGCAGGGCTTTGTTCAAGATTAATTGAAAAAAACATAACCGACCTTGAGTGGAAGAAAGGGTTTATCAATCAGGCTGTCAAATATGAACGTGACATTGTCCCTGTCTACTTCAACGGAAAAAATTCCGGATTCTTCTATAGATTTGCCAATTTCCGCAAATGGCTCGGCCTGAAATTCAATTTCGAACTTATTTTATTACCCCGCGAAATGTTCAAACAGCGTGGCGGGAAATTTGAAGTATATATAGGCGATCCGATTCCCTGGACAGAGATTGCGCAAAACGGTACACCTGCTACGTGGACCGAAAAGATCAGAAAAATTGTTTATTCACTAAAACCTTGAAAATGGAACCAGTTATACCTCCTGTTGACCGTAAGCTGATAATGAACGAGCTTACAAGTGACAAATTCATACGTCACACAAGAAAGGGAGACAACAAATTATATGAGATAACAGCTCACGATTCACCCCACACAATGAACGAGATAGGACGCCTGAGGGAGATCTCTTTCAGACTTTCGGGAGGAGGAACGGGTAAATCCATAGATATTGACGAGTTTGACATTGACCCGCACACACCATACAAACAGCTTCTTGTATGGGATCCAAAGGATCAGGAGATAATCGGAGGCTACAGGTATATCCAGTGCACCGGTCTGGATATCAAAAAGATGGCAACTCACGAACTGTTTGAGTTCTCTGACAAATTTAAAGATGATTATCTTCCGTTTACAATAGAGTTAGGTCGCTCCTTCATTCAGCCTAACTACCAGGGAACCAACATAAAGCATAAAGGCCTATACTCTCTTGACAACCTTTGGGACGGACTCGGCGCCCTTGTGGTAAAGTATCCCAAGATAAGGTATTTCTTCGGGAAGGTCACAATGTACACCTCCTATAATTTACGTGCAAGAAACATCCTTCTCAACTTCCTTAACACATTCTTCCCTGACGATGAGCACCTTGTAACACCATACGAGCCACTGGACTTTGACTCTACAAACCCTTATTACAAAGAACTTTTCAATTCAAATGACTATAAGGAGTCATACAAAACTTTATCAAAAGAGGTAAGGACACTGGGAGAGAATATACCGCCGCTTATCAACTCCTACATGAACCTCAGCCCATCAATGAAGGTGTTCGGGACATCAATAAACGGAGGCTTCGGAGGTGTTGAGGAGACCGGCATACTTGTGAATATAGGTCATATTTATCCTGAAAAAATAGAGAGGTACATATCCCCGATATTGCAACTTGCCATCAAGTTTAGACCTAAATGGTGGACACCCGCTAAGCAGCAGAACCCGAAAAGCGAAAAAGCCAAGGATAAAATTATTGATAAGCTTCCGCCCAAGATCAAAAAAGCGGTCAAGAAAAAAGGAAACGATGTTAAATCGCAGGATAATTGATTGTCTCTTTTACAAGGAAGACAGATCTGTATTCTCCCTCTATTTTCTTTAATAGTTGCATTGCTTCGGACTTTGTTCTGAAGTCACCCACGGTAACTTTAAAGAAAGGTTTCTCATAAGTCGAATAGACCCTTATTTCAGGAAACTGCGAGGCAAACTGACCGGCAGCAGCCTCTGAACGGTTACGTGCATCCTGCTTGTTATCGAAGAAAATCCTGACACGGTAACCGGTAATCTTTCTTCCGGCAGAGTTTGTTATATGCCTTTGCAGGAGAGACTCTATGCTGCTGCTCTGCTCGATAGTGACGGTGTTCTTGAAAGGACCGCTCTCTCTGATAATTGAGAAAACATTCCTGTTCAACAATGTTGAATCGAGCAGCGGAGGCTTAACGGCAACCACGGTTGTATCCTGGGTAGTCACAATCTCCTGCGAATATGCAAACATTGAACTCGATACGAGAAATATTATGGAGAGTATGATTTTTTTCATAGCTAAAACTTATTAATCAAATCCTTAAGCGGAATATTCTTGTGCCTTAAAGTCTTTTTGTATCCGGAAGTCGTCTTGAAGACCATTTTTGTATTTACGTGAAAATCTTCGGCTTTCCAGCTTGAGATATTCAAACCCAAGGAGAGCAGGGATATCGGATCGAGTAAGACAGCGTTGACAACTAACTTCCCGTTTTTTATGGTTCTTGGTGGAAGGGTGTCCGGTTTCTGAATCTCCAGTTGTGCAAAATCGAGACCTTTTTTTGTAATTATACCCTCTCCAGAAGAGAGAATAATTGATGTTCCTGTAGGATTGTATATTACATAGTCCAGTTCTATGCTGGCCTTTGATGTACTTACCAGCTTGAAGCTATTCAACTTGACGGATCGCACCTCGATATTCCTGTAGTTTGTACAGGCTGTTGCCAGCAGTACTATAATTATTGCAAGAGGAAGAGTTCTTTTCATCTTTACTTTGAATATCTGCAAAGGTATAAAAAAGGCTATATTTGCAGAATAAATTGAAATCATGATCAACAAATATCATTCCGTAAAACCTGTATTTAACAACAAGCTCCCACAGGTATTCATAGAGACATACGGCTGTCAGATGAATGTAAATGACAGCGAGGTGGTACTTTCGATATTGCAAAATGCAGGCTACGCTCTTTGTGAGAAGATAGAAGAGGCAGACCTTATCCTCGTTAACACATGCTCTATCCGGGATAATGCAGAGCAACGAATCTGGGGAAGGCTCGACCATTTTAAAGCCCTGAAGAAAAAAAAATCCGGCCTCACAGTAGGAATACTGGGCTGCATGGCGGAAAGGCTCAAGGAGGAGCTTCTGAACCACGCAGCGGTGGACCTTGTAGCCGGTCCCGACTCATACCGGGATCTCCCAAGACTTCTGGCACAGATCAGGGGCGGGGACAAGCAGATAAACACAATGCTCTCACAGGAGGAGACCTATGCAGACATCTCTCCGGTGAGGCTTGACAAGAATGGTGTTAGTGCATTTATATCCATAATGCGCGGTTGTAACAACATGTGCACATATTGTGTCGTTCCCTATGTCAGGGGCGGTGAGAGAAGCCGGGATCCGGAAAGTATTCTCAGAGAGGCTGCGGAGTTATTCGGAAACGGGTACAGGGAGGTGACACTTCTGGGACAGAATGTTGATTCTTATCACTGGTTTGAAGAGTCAAATCCGACTAAAACAACAAACTTTGCCCAACTGCTTGAAAGAGTTGCCCTGATCAGCCCGCAGTTAAGAGTTCGTTTCTCCACTTCACATCCCAAGGATATGGGAGACTCTGTCATACACACCATGGCTATGTACGAGAATATCTGCAAACACATCCACCTTCCCGTGCAATCGGGAAGTGATAATATGCTTGCAAAGATGAACAGGAAATATACCAGAAAAGAGTATCTGGAAAGGGTGAAGAGAATTCACGAGATAATTCCCGGATGCTCTGTCAGTACAGATATAATTGCCGGATTCTGCGGAGAGACCGAGGAGGATCATCAGCAAACCCTCTCCATCATGAAGGAGGTCGGGTATTACACAGCTTTCATGTTCCAGTATTCCGAAAGACCAAACACCAAAGCAGCAAGACACTATCCGGACGATGTACCCGCAGAGGTTAAGACCAGAAGGCTCAATGAGGTAATTGCACTTCAGAATGAGTTGTCCCTCATAAGTAATCAGGCAGATCTTGGAAAAGAGTTTGAGGTACTGGTCGAGGGTCCTTCGAAAAAATCGGATAAAGAGCTATGCGGAAGGAATCAGCAGAATAAGATGTGCGTCTTTCCTGCAGGTGAACACAAAATCGGTGATTTTGTAAAGATAAGGGTCACCTCATGCACATCCGCAACACTCAAAGGCATAGAGATACAGTAATTAAATTATAAATATTATGACAAAGTTCAGCACCACCTACATCGGCGACCTCCAGACAGAGGCCATTCACCTTAAATCGGGCAGCAAAATTATCACAGAGGCTCCCGAAGACAACAACGGAAAAGGCTCAATGTTTTCACCTACAGATATGTTCGCAGCCTCACTGGCTTCCTGCATGATGACAATTATGGCAATAGCCGGTCAGGCACACGGTTTTTCAATTGACGGAATGCGTATTGAAACTGAAAAGATAATGGGAGCAAACCCCAGGAGGGTGGCAGAGCTGAAGCTGGATATATATCTGCCTAAAAAAGATTATACCGAGAGGGAGATGAGATTCATCGAATCATCTGTCAAGACTTGTCCTGTTGCAAACAGTATCCATCCCGACATCGTGAAGACAATCACATATCACCTCCCGGAATAAATTTTTATCAGAAGAAAAGGTAGCGGCAGGTACCGATGCCGGCAGTCGCTGAGTTTATGATAGTCCCATCAGATGATGCCACTACCTTCAATACTGAGTTTGAAGTGAAACTAACCTCAGAGGTGAAAACATCCCCTGTGACCGGGCTCACCCCAACTCCGTAAAAATATGTTCCTGTGAACAGCTTGCCGTAGCTGTTGTTGGCCACATTGACCTTATATATGTTGGCTTCATCAGGATTATATGTTGCATCGAAAGTCGTGCAATATGTATAGATATTGTTTCCCTCCTTGTCTGTGGTAATATAGCCGTCCATACCGTCAACAGGGACATCCAGGGTTGAGATGATCTGATTATCGGCAGGGTTAACCTTCATCAGGCCATCTCCCGGAAAAGAGACCCATAGCTTATTATATCTGTCTATTACAATATGTCTTGCACCGTTAGTGAAATTTGAAGGTTTTACAGTGGCTTTCAGAACAATGTTATCTCCCTCAATATCATACACTTTAAGCCCCTGCTTTACAGCTACATACAATTTTCCTTTATAAATCAGCAGACCCTCAACATCAGAACCAACAAGCACCTTTCTCTTAAAAGCCAAATTGCTGTTTGAATATATTGACAAATAGGACTTTGTGTACTCCCACATCCCGGAAGGCAACACAGTATGATCTGAATCCCAATTTGTTATATAAATATAGTTATCTGATGAAACCATATTTCTCGGAGAGACCAGCCCCTCTGTTATTGAATAACCTTTGTCTTTTCCTGTCTCCGGGTCGAGGAAAACCACCTTGTCGGGATAGTTGCACACAAGGGCAGCATCACCCGATGGAGTAATATATCCTGAATTAATTGTGGCTCCTATTGAGACTCCGTTGGCAGCCTCATAAAAGCGGTTCTGTATCTGGTTTGTGATTTCATCATAAAGCGATATGCTTGAAGATTGCTCTGTAAAGTTGCCCTGATTGATAATCAGCACTTTTCCCTTGTTGTCATTACTGTCAGGGCCGTTGTCCTTTGTACATGATACCTGCAAAAGAGCGATTGCAGATAATACCAGAATTAACTTAAAAAAATTGTTTTTCATAAAAATATCTAAAATTTATATTGAATTGACATTTGACAGCTTCTCCCCGGCATAGCATAGAATTTAACGTTCTGATACATCTCGTCCGTTATGTTCTTTATTATACCATTGATTGTAAAACGAGCTCCGGATATTTTGAAATCATAGGTTGCCCCGATATCTGTAAGCAGATACGAAGGCAAAATGTCATAAATATCTAAAGTGCTTCTCTCTCCGGTATAGCTGAAATTAAGATATAGAGCCACACCCGCTCTGCTCATTCGAAGTGCTGACCTCCAGGAGATTTTCGGTTGATATGCCAATTGTCTGCCTATTGCAGGGTCCTCAGCTCTCAATCCCTCCTTCATCTTTATATCTGTATAAGCGAGGGTGAAGTTTAGTGAAACTTTACTCTTTGAGAAGTTTCCGGTCAGCTTCAGACCGGCCTCTGCCCCCTGTGTTACTACCAGTGGTATGTTCTGCGGTCTCCATACTGTTCCGGCAGGCAACCATCTTATCCAGTCATTAACTCTGCTCCTGTACAGAGTCCCGAAAAAGTCTGCAGTATATCTTTCAGAGAACAGGCTGTAATCGAGACCTCCTTCAATTGTTCTTGAACTCTCGCTCTTCAGGTAGAGATACTCTCCGCCCCAATAGCGATCATTGAGAGATGGAATCTTGCTGTTTCCTGAAAAAGCTCCTCTGACAGCGAGAGAGTTGTTATTTCTGTTAAATAAATTATACCTGAAATCAATTGACGGCATTATAGGAACTGCAATATCCGTAGCACCTGCATATCTTACTCCACCTGAAATCAACAATTTGTTTTTCAAAGAGTAACGAGCCAGGGCAAATAGATTATATCTGTTCTCACGTACAGAGTCTGCATAGGAATCTACCCGCGGAATTGTGCGCTCTGCAAAGATTCCGCATTTTATGGTAAGGTTTTTGAATTTATGCTCGGCATCAGCCGAGAGTGAGAGGCGATTTGCTGCGATAATATCGTCCTCATATAATTGTTTATCGTATGCATAGGAGATGCGCGCTCCGTAACTCAACTCTCCCTCCCGGCTGTTATATCCCAGATTCACCTTCAGATTTTCATCATATATAGAGCGGTAAGAGTCCGGTTTGTCGTTTAGAGAGACAGACGGCTGGATCTGCTTGTCAAAATCCATGTAGAGAATTGTGGCAGAGATTACCGAAGAGTCCTTGAGCTTTCTGAACAACTCCTGCAACAGACCGGTATTATTTCCGGCAGCATTGTTCAACCTCTCCTCCGGCTTTCCTATCTTGGTATTGTTGACAAACTTATAATCATTCTTTGCCTCCGAATAGAGCAAGGATGTCCTCGATTCCAGCTTTCCACTGGAATACCTCAGCGTCCCTCCTGTAAAATATGATGCAAAACTGCCGGCCGACAACAGAATATCACCGTGAACACCCTTTTCCCATTTAGGAGCTGTCGTAAGTCTCACGCTCCCTCCTATTGCACCATCTCCGTATAAGGCGGAGTTTCCTCCTACATGCATCTCCATGCCGTCGAAAAGGTAGAGTGGAATATGTGAAAAATCGGTCTGCCCCATTGTCGGAACAGCAAGGTTCATTCCGTTCCATGCAACAGTGGTATGAGAAGAGGAAGAACCCCTTACGGAGATATAGGCATTCATGCCCTTACCGAACTCCTTGATGTAAGCTGCACTCTCCTGACGGATAAAGTCTGACAGAGAGGACATCTTCATAGGTGAGAGGTTCTCTTCGTTATATCTGATCAGGTTTGTTCCTACGGAAAACTTATAATTTGACTGAGATCTTGCCTGCCGAATTCCTCTGACCCTTATTGAGTCAAGTTTGCGGTTTTTCAGTGTGTCATTCTGAATGACATTTACATCATTACTGCGTATATTCTGAGCTGCTGCGCCGGAAACGACAGTGCAGGCCAAAAGAAAAAAAATAAAAAATAGACGGACAAATTTTACTTGCATCGTTCTCTATCTCCCGAAAGCTCGATTAATATGTTTTGTCCAAAAGCAGGTTTTCTGACTCAGCTTTTATATCTCTCGCCTTCCCACCTATTGGCAGTGGCTTACGGAAGATAACCCTTTCGGGTAAGCATTACAGCAGCGGGTACTGTCCCCGATTCTCACGAGGTTCCCTTTCTGATGAACGGGACAAAGGTATATGATTTATTCAAAAATCAAAAATTTATTAACTTTGACAATATGCACATCTCAAAATCATCAAATTATGTCTAAATTTTTTAAATACTTTGTTTTTGCCGTCTCCGCTTTGCTGACCCTGTCATGCGCCACGCAAGTATCCAATGTTGAGCTGAAATATGAACAGTATACTCTGGACAATGGCTTAAAGGTTGTCCTTCACGAAGATCACTCGGATCCACTGGTTGCTCTTGCAATTCAATATCACGTCGGATCAGGCAGAGAGAAACCGGGAAAGACCGGTTTTGCCCACTTCTTTGAACACATGCTGTTCCAACGTTCTGAGAATCTCCCGAGGAATGCCTTTTTCCAGAACATATCCAAGATGGGAGGTAATTTTAACGGATCTACAAACCCGGATGGTACAAATTATTATGAAGTGGTTCCCCGGGACGCTCTTGAAAAAGTCCTCTGGATGGAATCAGACCGCATGGGTTACTTTATCAATACTGTCACCCAAGGGGGGCTGGAAAGGGAAATAGACGTAGTTTCCAACGAAAAACGACAGAACTACGACAGCAAACCATATGGATTTTCCAGTATAATAACTGCCGCAGAGATGTATCCTGCCGGTCACCCATACAGTTGGACTACCATAGGAGATATCGCAGATTTGAAAAGTGCGACAATTGACGATGTCAAGGAGTTTTACGCAAAATACTATGTGCCAAACAATGCAACCCTGGTACTAGCCGGCGACTTTGATGTAAAACAGGCAAAGGAGCTTATCCGGAAATATTTTGGAGAGATCAAGAGAGGTGCCGATGTTGAGAAGCCTGCCATTCAGCCTGCTGTGCTCAAAGAGACAAAGAAATTAGTTTGGGAGGACTCCTACGCACGTTTGCCTCAAATAACTCTCACTTACCCTACAGTTGAGGCTTACAATAAGGATTCTTACGCACTCAGATACTTTACCACACTTTTTGCAACAGGCAAGAAGGCTCCTCTATACAAAGTCATCGTAGAGGAGAAGAAACTTGCTCCTTCTGTTGGTGCCTACAATGGACCACTTGAAGTGGCCGGCTTTGCTCAGGTAGATGTAAGGGCTTTTGAGGGCACTAACCTGAATGATGTATACTCGGCTATCGAAGAGGCTTACGCTCGTTTCGAGAAAGAGGGTGTAGACGAACAGGAGCTAGAGAAACTAAAGGTAATGCAGGAGGTGTACCTCTACAGCAGATTGGGAGAAGTTCTGGTTAAAGCTCAGATGATGGCCCGTGACAACGAGTTTGCCGGGAAGCCAGATGCAGCTTATGACGATTTAAAAAAATATCAGGCTGTTACAAAAGAGGATATCATGTCTGTCTATGAGAAGTATTTCAAGGGTAAGCCTTTTATGGCACTCAGTATTGTTCCTCAAGGAAAAGCCGGTCTGGCACTTAATGGATCAGTTGCTGCCAAGGTCAATCAGGAAAAGGTTGAGGATCAGCAAATGAAATCCAAGGGCGGCAAGATAGTTGATGATGACTATGCCCGCACACCATCTTCATTTGACCGTTCAGTCGAACCCGCATATCTTTCAAACTCTCCTTCCATCACAGTGCCTCCTGTCTGGACAAGTAAGCTTGCCAATGGAATGAATTTGTATGGTATCACTCAGAATGAGCTTCCTATGATTCAGGTCAACATAACTCTGAAAGGAGGAATGCTGCTTGACCCAGCAAACAAAGCCGGACTTTCATACCTTAATGCCGCATTGATGAACGAGGGTACTGCTCTTAAGACACCTGAGGAACTCGAGAGTGCAATGGGGCTTCTTGGATCCAACATCAGTGTATATTCGGACAAAGAGGGTATGAGCATCTCTGTCTGGTGTCTTGCAAAGAACTTCACCAAGGTGATGGCTTTGGCTGAGGAGATGATTCTCCGGCCAAGATTCGACGAGAAGGAACTTGCAAGGATTAAGAGTGAAATCAAGTCTGAGATACGCCAAAATTCGGTCAATCCGTCCAAAATTGCAACGGAAGTCTCTGACAGGCTACTTTTCGGAGAGGGTTCGAAACTTGCACAACAGCCATTCGGCAACGATGCCAGCCTCGATTCAATCACAATGGATGACATAAAAGGTTTCTACAACTCCTTTGTTTCTCCTTCCATAGCTAATTTCAACATTGCCGGGGCAATCGATCAGGCTACTTGTGAAAAAGCCATTGCGTCGCTGGTAGAAAAATGGAAAGCCAGGGAGGTTTCTGTACCTGAGCCTGTGGCAGGAGTTCCTGCCCAGAGAGGACAGATCTATTTTGTAGACATGCCGGGAGCTCCTCAGTCAATGATAGTTGTGAGCAAGAAAGGTATACCTTACAGCAGTCCCGATTACTATCCGTGCGTTATTATAAATTACAATCTTGGTTCCGGTTCACAGGGGATGTTGTTTGATATCCTTCGTCTGCAAAGAGGGTTCACTTATGGTGCTTACTCATCTTTCACAGCGAATGAATATTACAACAAGTTTTATGCTTATTCAAGCGTTCAGGGTAGTGCTACAAAAGAGTCGCTCCGGATTTTCAAAGATCTGATAAGCAATTATGGCAATGAGTTCAATGAAGCGACGCTTGAGAAGACCAAAAATTCGATGCTTCGTTCGAAAGCTGCTGCTTTTGAGACTCTTGATGCTCTTGTCGGGATGCTGACCAGAATCTCTACATACAATCTCCCTTTTGACTATGTGAAAAAACAGGAGGATGAAATCAAAAATATGACAGTTGAGCGTGCGAAAGAGATTATTGCTAAGACCCTGATTCCTGCCGATCTGATTTATGTGGTTGTGGGTGATGCAAAAACACAGCTCAAACCTCTTGAGGCATTAGGACTTGGCAAACCGATTCTTGTTAATTTTTAGTGGCACAGATTTTTCCAATTAGCTAAATTTAAGGCACTTGTGATTTTTACTCATAAGTGCCTTATTTTTTGTTTTTTATTATTTCCTGAAAGAATTTATTTAAATTTATACGACTAAAACATTTGACATGAAAAAGTTACTCACGGCAATCGCCTTAATATGCCTCTCACTCCAGGCTACAGCACAGATTACACCATTTCTTAATAAGGGAGAGAGCGGGGCCGGAATGAACACTGGCATAGAAAAAGGGTATGGATTCAACTCCTTTACCGCCGGAATCGGGGCATCCTGGGGCGGAAAAATCGATATTGAAGCTGGCACATACAACACAAGCTATGATAGCGACAAAATCGGTCTGATGGATGACAAGGCAAAATCCAGATATATTGAGGTCCACCTTACCTGGTGGTTGCTGAAGATGGAGTTACTCCCGAACCTCAACCTCAACATCGGGGCAAATCCGGTCTTTTTCAACAGTGATTATACAAATTACAGGTACATGGACGGAACAGCTGTCGTAAACTACGACGGATACACAGGCGGTGCCCTCGGATTGGTTACAAATGTCGTTTACCGTTCCGAAAAAGGATGGCTCTTTATCCCATCGTACAGATGTCATTACCAGATAAACAGGTCTCATCAGTCAGTAGCACTCGAAGATAATTCCGACACATACACCGGTCTAACAAGTTCATTCAGCGCGGCTTTAGGCAAGTCATTCGGCAAATCAGGCACCCTGTATCTCTCCTTGAGACAATTCGACGACACATACAAATCAGGAGCGTATTACGACATTACAGTCGGCTATGTTATACCGTTCTAGAGAGGAGTATATGAAATTACCCCTGAATGACTATTTGGCTGATTAAAATTTTTACTTACCTTTGTCACCCTTGTTTACCGAAACAGCAGACAGCTCAATAAAGCAGTCTGAAACAGAGGCCCGGATGGCGGAATCGGTAGACGCGCTGGTCTCAAACACCAGTGGCCGCAAGGCTGTGCCGGTTCGATCCCGGCTCCGGGTACGAAAAAAAGCAGGTAGAGATACCTGCTTTTTTAATGTCCTGAATAAAGACTTACCTTGTCCTTCTCACCTTAAACAACATCTCGTCATCTTTAAGCGCTCTGCCATCGGCAGTAGTTGCTTTAAGGATAATCTTGCTTGTATCTAAAGGGTTTGACATTAGATGATTCTAAAAGAGCAAGCGAATTTACGTTTGTATAAATGTGATATTATACATTTTTTCGTTTGTTTTTTTGTATTTTATTTCATATTTTCCTGATTGCCAAAACAATAATTGAAGGGAACTCAATTTTTGGTCAGTATAAGGGTGCCCTTACTGAACAATATGTTCTTCAGCAATTAAAATGTTCCGATGGAATTGAAACTTACTACTGGAGCTCTGAACAGGGGATTGCCGAAATTGATTTTCTTATTCAGGCAGATGGAAAAGTCATACCAATAGAGGTAAAGGCCGAAGAAAATCTTAAAGCAAAATCGCTTAAGAGTTTTAGAGATAAGTTTCATCCCGTATTATCTTTAAGGACATCAATGTCTGACTATAGAAAGGAGGAGACTATGACCAACTTACCTTTATATGGAATATCATTGATCAATAGTATAATTTCTTCCGCAAGCATATTAAATCCTGCATAGAAAACAGAATAATTTTCTGTTCTCTATGCAAAAATTGCTTTATAATACTTCCAAAACAGGGGTATCTGTAAATTGAATGCAATCCTGGGGTTTGTCGTTGAGTTGCTCGAATATGACAATCCGGTTTTTGCCTTTCTTAAGCCAGCACCCCGGTACATAAAGCGTCTGTTGAGGCCCGATACTCCAATAACGTCCCAGATTATGCCCGTTTATAAAGACAATACCCTTTCCCCATCCGGACATATCAAGAAACGTATCTGCAACCTGGTCCAGATCGAATATTGATTCATAAAAACCCGGGCGCCCGACAGTCACTTTCCTGCCTTTGACCACAGGAACCTCATCCATCGGCATCTTGTACATCTCCCAGTTACCGGACAGTTCTAAATCATTAAGCATAACCGGAGAGATGATCCCCTTAGTGTTATGAACGATTTCAGCTCCATAGTTAATACGTCCCATGTTTTCCACCAATAACTCCAGGATACCATTTTCAGGAATGGCCACGTTTATCTCATACTTATTGATACACCTGTTAAGTACACCTGCCTTTATGCCGTTAATATAAACCCCAGCATAGTCACGCAACCCTTTCACCTTCAATGTTCCGGACACACCCTCTTTGAAGGACTTCCTGTACAGCACATAGCCATGCCCCTGCTCCAACTGTTCGAAAGTCATAGGTTGGTCATTCAATACCGGCTTCTGTTTTTTTACCCGGTTCAACACATCCATGCGGGCATTTATTGGCAAGGCATTGAATTTTATCACCGGTATCCTTTCCGGTATAGCAGGCAGAATCTGCTGAGAATACATCTGCATAACCCTCCTTATTGTATCGTATTTTGGTGTGGTCCAACCTGCCTCAGTAATGGGAGCGTCATAATCGTAACTGGTGATATCTGGCTGCAGATCTATCTCCTTAGTATAATTGGCACCGGAGGTAAAGCCGAAATTGGTACCTCCATGAACCATGTAAAAGTTGAAATTGACACCAGCCTTAAGGAAGGACTCAGTCTGTTTTGCAATATCCCCGCCATTTACCCTAATAAACGGCTCCCCCCAGTGGTCGAGCCATCCGGGATAGAATTCCGCAACCATATAGGGGCCTTTGTTCCCGTTATATCGGTTGACAACACTTTTGAGGGTTTCTATGTTATCTTCACCATTAGCTGTTGGGAGGGCGCCGGGAATGGAGCCCTCATTGAAAAGCCAGCTTCCATCTGAGGTAAAAAAGGGTTCAGGGAAGCCTACCTCCTTGAGGAGTTTATAGACAGCCATCTTGTACGCCATGTGTTCCTCTTCCGGTATATCCTTCTGCTGGGCCACATAAGAGCCAAACTCGTTCTCTGCCTGGATCATAATGATAGGACCGCCTTGGTTGGCGAACAGGCCGTCGACCTCAGTATAAAGATGCTCAAGATAGGTTCTGCACGAATCCAGAAAAGGTTTGTTGTTGGTACGTACGGCCAGATCAGGGTTGTTCTGCAGCCACCACGGGTATCCTCCAAATTCCCATTCTGCACACACATATGGCCCGGGTCGCAGGATTACGTAAAGACCCTCCTCTGAAGCAGTCCGTATATATTGAGCAAGATCTTTATTGCCTGTTTCGAAATCCCAGACACCGGGGGCAGTTTCGTGATAGTTCCAAAAGACGTATGTAGTCACGGCATTAAGTCCAAGAGCTCTCATCATCCGGAAGCGATGCCGCCAATAATCTTTCGGAACACGGCTGTAGTGAATCTCTCCGGAATGAATCTTGACAGGCACTCCATTTTGTATGAATTCCCCATTAGAAATGGAAAATGCGTTATTCTGAGCTGATGCTTCGTAAGGGAAAATAAGCATCGCAGATAGTAGAACAGATAGTAAATATTTTTTCATTATAGTTTATGTTTTTGCCGGCCTCCTGAATGTCCGTCCCTCCGATTGTCGTTGGGAAATCCAATCCTGTCAACAAATTTAACTTTTAATACTATTATGCTATACAAGCATAATGTTTTATGTGCATAATTCTAAATATTTTGTATAAATTTCAATTTTGTCTTGACCACTAGACGCAGGAGAGTAAATCATTTAACAAGTACAATGTGAAGTTGGGTAAGTGCAGGAGAAATTCTTAAGTTTGCACTGTGAAAACTCAAACCCTAACAGTTGACCTGCATATTGAAAAGATTGCCCGGGCATACCGCAGCTTTGCTCCGGCCGATTCTTTGATTTATCAGCTGGATGTGTTTGAACGCACATTGCAGGCACACAGATTAGAGAAGGGGTGCAAAATTGATTTTGTACACGGCAGCGGGACAGGAACGCTGAGGTCAGAACTCATAAAAATCCTGAATAAAAAATTTCCCGAATTCACATATGAAGATGCACCCTTCAACACATATGGTTTTCAGGGCGCTTTAAGAGTTATGATCAGATAAGATTGCATATACAACAGGCAGTTTTTTATTGTTCTATCGTTACAAGCAGAATGTCATATATGCCGGTATGTATGTTACATCATCTTCTACCTTAAGATTTTTAGGGTGAATAACATAGGAACCACCTATTCTTTTAGTGAATTTTCCCTTAAATGTTTTAAGCGAAGTGGTTGTGTATTTTTCTGTCGATTTTACCTCTATTGGGTAAATTTTATATTTAAGCTTACTGTCATTGCTGAGAATGAAATCTATCTCTACGTCGTTACGCTTTTTATCTTGGTTATAATGATTGTAAAAGTATAGCTTATGACCAGCTGCAGTTAACATTTGAGCCACTATATTCTCATAAAACATCCCCTCATTTACAGACAATTTACTGCTCAACAAATCTTTATACAACTTACTATCAGAAATTTCATTCTCATCAAAGGTGTGACTTATAAGCAAGCCGGTGTCATTCATATAGCATTTTATATAGGTTCTATCTTCGTTTAGAGAAAGACCGACATTTGGATCCGAACAGTTGAAGCATTCGTTTACTATCATTGAATCGGATAGCCAGAAGAATGTATCGTGATATTTAGGAAAGGTAGCTCCTTTCTCTATCTTACTCATAACAACACGTTTCTCAGATTTAGACAAGAAACCCGGAATTTGGTCATAGATAGCCAAAACTTTAGTTTTATACTTGGCTTTAATCTTTCTGATATCATTTCGATAAAGAGCAAGAATATCACGTTTCTCTTCATCTACCTTACGGAAATCTCTTTCACTCTCGATATAAATTGCTAATGGTTTAGGCATACCACCAACAATCATATATTGACGAAAAAGCAACATGGCTTTTGCATGGAGGCCCTGTTCCAAGGGTTTCTTTCCTGCAAAACAACTCTTGACATACTCAATCATTTGTGTTTCGCCCATCGCCCAAGCAAACTCCTCAAAATCCATTGGATACATTTTTATGCTCCTCTCCTCTGATGGAATTGAAATATCCTTTATATTCTCTTTGATAGAAATAAGCGAACCTGTCTCAATATAATCATATCTTCCATCGGCCACGAGATATTTCACCGCCTGACGCGCTATTGGGAATGACTGGATTTCATCAAGAATGAGTACAGACTCCCTATTGTGCAACTTCATATTATACTCTGCTGAAAGCAGCATAAATAAAGTATCGAGATCATCCATGTAATTCTCAAAAGCTGACTTGACGGTCTGACCGGCCTTATTAAAATCAATCAGGATATAACTCTTGTACTCATTCTTGGCAAACTCTTCCACAATAGTTGACTTACCAATACGTCTCGCACCTTCTATCAAGAGAGCCTTCTGACCTTTAGATCTCTCTTTCCAATCTAGAATCTTATAATATATCTTACGTTTAAAAACCATAATATAAACTATTTAAGACAGCACAAAGATAACAAGATTTTTATAGTACGCAAGTATTAATGTATCCATATTTACAATAGTACGCACATATAAATTACTTCATTTTTGCTATAGTACGCACATTAAGTTTGCATAATTATCTTCCACTTTTCTAAGTCTGAAGAGCAGATATTTTTCATATCTTTCTCATTTTGTGCAATATATTAACTATGGGTAAAACCAATTCTCATTTTAACGATTTTAGTGATATCACAAATAGAGCTTATGGGAATTGTCGCCCGTTTGTCCGGAAATAATCAAATTTTACAATGAGTTGGCGAAAAAGTTATAACACGCACAACTCCCTTTCTGGGTTAAATTAACCAAGACCTTAATTATCGGATGTGTGGTTTGAATAATGTAACTAGTTTGTCGCTGATTACTTAACAACTTTCATATAATTATTCGTCGGTACTTTAGTCCCATTCAGAAACCACTCTTGCTGGATATTATGATAACCTTTTCTAGAATTCCACTTTAACTTTCTGTTGAATTTTATTTTGTCATAGGTTCCGTCTCCCCAGGAAATTGTCACCTCCTCATTTGAGTAGCTTCCTATTCCGTCTAACTCTCCAAATAGCAAATAATATGAGCCATTTTTATTGTTCTTAATCGCTCTCAAACCATAAAATTGTGAACTACAAATTTTTGTCCTAACCGACAACGTGTCTTTATTGCACTCATATTCAACACCATTATACAAAGCTCTGATTCCACTTAATGTAATTGAATTGCTGTTTTCAGGATTGAGAATATCAACACCTTTCGCATCAACAACATTAAGACTCACCACAAACGGAGGTATATCAGTATCAAAATCATCTTCGTCGAATTTTTCACATGATAACAGCCCTAGTGCCATTATTCCTAAAAGCAAATATTTTACTCTCATGTCGTCAGTTTTATTTTAAATTTATTATAAGATGCTTCTCATAGTCAAATCGTTGCATTGATAGAATAAATTTTATATGTGTTGAAGGCGGGAGACGTCATTGATGGTTGCGTTTATCATAATGCTATAGCCGGTTTCAGCTATTGAGACCAAAAATATTTTAAAATTTGTTTGCTATTTTATTATTCAATATTTAAATTTATATCCATTAATCCTTGAATTTAAAGAATTTAGACATGAAAAGAATCTTGAAATTATTCGCTGTCCTGTTTATGCTAACAACACTCAGCGTATCGTGCAACAAGGAGATTATCCTGACCAACAATGATGGTGACGACAATAGCATCACTAAAACTATAGGGTCAACCGATTATTACTGGTATCAAGGAAAAAAAATATTTTTAAAACAGGTAGAAACCAGGTCGTTTATTATCTTTCGTGTCTCTGACAAGCAATCTCTGATATCATCTCTCAAAAAAAGAGGGGTTGTTTTAGACTCTTCCAATATGCATCCGTATACTATCAGCCCGATGAATTTTAACGAAGGTGCCTCAAAGATTTTCTCTGATTGTGAATGGGCAGATGTAAATATAAATCACAAGACGGCACTTTTGATTCCTGAGGTGATTTATGCTTCACCTTATTACTCTGATAACGGATGGGAATTCCCCCTGACAAACCTGGTTTATGTCCATTTCAACGGTTACAGTGAGTTATTTCTTCTTGAAAAGTTCGCAAAAGAGTGCAATGCAATAATACTTGGCCAATACCCTATAACAAGTAATGTTTTCATTATGTATATTGTTTTATGTACAAAAGATTCGAAAGGGAATGCCTTGGATGTAAGCAACTGGTTATATGATAAAAAATGTTTCCGTGCTGTAGAGCCCGGCTTTATTTCAGCAAGAGTAGCAAGCGGTTCTTAGCTGAGTGCTTATCAATTATTCAAAATATTCGGAAGGAGTCTTACCTGTATACTGTTTAAAGTTACGAAGTGCCGTGGACCGGGAACGGAATCCGGCATTATAAAAAGCATCCTGATAATTGTCTGATTCCTTGCTCCTTATTCGACGGATAAAATCTTCTATGCGTAAAGTGTTTATGTAGACGTTGAAATTCGTGTACCCCAGATTGTGTAAGGCCTTTGAGAGTGTTGTACGGTTCGTGCAGAGCGATGAAGCCAGTTTATTCAAAGATATGTCCGGATCTCTGTAGTCTTGTGTCCGGTTCATGTACAGAATAATCCTTTCGCCCAGTTGATTCTTTTTTGCAAATGATTCTTCAGAATCATCAACTTTTTGAATACAAACCTCAGGATTCATTATCCCGGGTTCCTTTCGTACCTCAATAAGCCTTTCGAATAACTCCATATATGCAATATAAATACTACATCCTGCGCTGATGTAATAATATGCAATCTTATATGCCAGCAAATCGCTTACAAGCAGAAACATATAGGCGACCGTGTTTATCATCAGGACGAGTGTGTACTTGTACATCCACCTTTTGTCTGCATTATTGTAACGTCTGGTGTATGGAATAATATATACAAACAGCACAGGGGCAAAAATCAACACGGCAAGCAGTAGACGGAACCAAACATGAAACTTTGTTATCTCTGGTAACATATGAAACAATGAGATGTATGGAGGATAACAGACCCCTATTCGTTTGCTTATTAGATATATACCAACCAGTACAAACCATGGACTATACAGTATCAGTATGCGCCTGAAATTGAGATAACCAGGTGATACGACTTCAATAGGATACATTATATAAGAAATCACCATAAATATGGCAACCAGTAAAATCGGAACCGAAATAACCTGCCCGGGCTCAACGCCATTGCTCAGAGAGTAAAAGCGTGTTATATAGCTAACCACAGAAAACATGATAATGCAGGCAAGGATTATCCTAGAGCGCTCACCACTCTTCCTGCGGGCAAATACCAGCAGAGACGTAAGCAGGCATGCAACTGCAGCAGCTAATGTTGTGGCCAGATATAGACTTTGCATAACAAGAATCAAATTTACTGAGAATACGGAAAAAAGCCAATACGGACAAGTAAAAGTTCAAAATTTGTAGTTTTGATACAGGCATATTGTAATTGTGAGACACTAAATCATAAAAAAAGGGCTAATTTTGTTTAAATATTGAGGAACATACACATACACTTTAAATGATGAAAAAAATGAATTTGATGTTATTATTTGTTGCATCAGCCATAACTTTGGCTTCATGCAAATCGGACGACAATAATGGATTGCCGAATCCTTTTGACACGGTAACCGAAGAGGTTGGCAATGAACGGGAAAAAATTGTTGTCATAAGTGATTTACATATAGGCAACGATTTATCGTATTCGGAAAATTTGAAGCATATAAAAAGACTAGAGCAATTCCTCAATGAAGTTCGTTCCTCTGAAACAGTTAAGGAACTTGTCATTGGCGGTGATATGCTGGATGAGTGGTATATTCCCTCACGCACAGACACATACGGCGGCAGCACTCAGGCTGACTTTGTAAGGAAGACCGTTACGGCCAATAAGGGCGTTTTTAATGTGATTAAAGGTATAATAAAGGATGGAAAGATAAAGGTAACCTATATCCCCGGTAATCACGACATGGGATTCACTCCGGCTAATGTTGATATAGCAATGCCAGGCGTAAACCAGGCCCGTGATGCCGGCGAGAAGTATCCTGTAGGAACCTACCATCCGGATGGTTATTCACAAATAGCCATCGAACATGGTCACAGATACGATTTCTTCTGCTCTATTACCAAAGGAGCCAATGAGACTGAGGCTCCGGGAGCAATTTTTGCTCCGGGCTACTTCTTCGCACGCATAGCAGCCAATTCATTTACAGATCCGACCACCAAGGAGGCCTCTACCAAAGTACCGGTCACCACACTAAATGACCCCGGCAATCCTGAGCAATTTAGCAAGTTTGTCTATTATCAAACATGGAAAAAGGTAATTGAAGATGTCATCTTCATAAAGGACAATTTCAATGACCCGATAATTGTCACAAAAGTTGGCAATTTCACAAAGACATACGCTATTAAAGACATTCTGCCTCAAAACAGTACAATAGACGGAAGCATACAGATAAAACTCTACAACGACATATTCACTCAGGCTAATTGGAACGCAAGGCAAGTTTACAATAACGTCCCTGTAATGACAAATATAAATGAAGCAATCCCGGGTAGTCTTGACCATAATTTTCTCGACGGCCAGGCCAACAGACAATACTTCCAGAATCCGAATTCAAGTGTCCGCATAGTTGTCTTCGGGCATAGCCACGAACCGTTGATTGCATCATACACCAACCCTAAGGGAGAAAAATGCATATATGTCAATTCAGGCACATGGGAAGACCAGAAGACACGTGACAAGAATGCAGCCATAGATCAGGACAACCTGAAGATGGATTTTGTGGTTATCACCCCTGCAAAAACCAACAAACAGAAGCTTCTTGTAGGGCTATACAACTATCATGGAGGAAAACATGTAGCTGTAGATAGTGACGAGGTAGAGTTGTAAACACCTCTGTTTAATATTAAATCCGCCCCGACGCTATTCTTTTGAAAGAATTGTCGGGGCGGATTTCTATTGTTAATTTCTACGCTAAATTCTGGGTTTTTGAATAATTCTTAAGATAAGTGACAGCAGATAGATAGAACTGCCATACACAACCGGAATCAAGACTACTCTAAAACCTCCTCACCTCTCTTGAAGTCTCAAGAAAGTATAAAGAGAGTGTAATTGATACTCTCTCGGTAAAAAATCTATCTTTATAAAAAATTCTTAGAAATGGAAAATCTCGAAAAAAATATAGAAATCCGGACAATCGGAGAGAGTGAAGTTGAAATACTCACAACTTACCGGCTGGCCTATTTAACAGAACTTCAGGGTGACAGACCTGCCGAGTATAAGGAGAGGCTGAAATCAGAGCTCAACACATATTTTAAAGAGGCTATGGCTCAAGGTCGGTGTTTTGCTTTGATGGCCCTTCAGGACAATACAATAGTGAGCTTTGGAGCAATGGTGATTAAATCCATACCGGGGGATTTCAACAAATCCTCATACCTTGAGGGTGACATTCTGAACATGTACACCATTCCTCAGGCAAGACGGAAGGGAATATCCGCAATGATTCTTGAGCATTTGATTGAAGAGGCCCGCACCAGGGGAATAAGCAAAATCTCCCTCCATACAAGCAAAGATGGAGAGAGACTTTACAGAAAATACAACTTCAGCGAACCGGTATATCCGGTTTTGGAGCTTTGTTTGTAAATTTGAAAAGGTGTTCTAAGGTTTAATTCCACCTCCGCTTTCGCTGCCGTTCATTTTATCATCATTAGCCTGCTTTCGGGCTTTTTTGACATAGGCGTTGAATTTTCCAAACCGCCAGTATATACTGAAACTTGCAGACCTTATATAATTGATGTTCTCCGAGTGCATCTTGAATGTTGTGTCATTAAAATCATATTTATACACTTTTGTTTTAGAGAAAGGTTCTTGCAGATATATGGCAAATGTCAGCTTGTCCTTAAGAAATCTCTGACTAATGCCAATCGAAGTCGAGCCGTACAACGGCTGTTTATACTGGAGAGAGACATTTCCGCCAAAAAGATAGGCATTGAAGTTGAATGTTCCCTTTTGCCACAGAGCTATACTACCTCCGACTCTTCCGTTTATATTAAAACCGCTATTGTCCAGGCCTAGCTGCTCCGATGATACTTTTGCATAAGAGACAGCTCCGCTTACATAGAGATTAAGTTTTTCCCCTTGACGATAGGAATAGTTGGCACTAAACCTGTAAACACTGCCAACCCCTATATTTTTATATGTCGTATTCCTAACACCATTACCGTCTACTTCACTTACACTCTCAATATTGTTTCTTGTAAAATCACCTCCAAGACCCAAGCCGATATTCCAATTCTGAGAAGATCTCCTATAAGCCAAACTGAAAGAATTTCTTTTAACTGATTCCAAATTAGGATTTCCATATGATATATCCATAGGGTCTGAATCATTCACATATGGATTCAGATACCATATACCCGGTCTACTTAATCTCTGAGTGTAGGCAAAAGAGAGAATTCTCCCCTTATTCAGCATATATGACAAATTTATATACGGCACAACATCAAACTGCCTGTTATCAAAGTGTATATTCCCATCAGCGCTTTTGGACAAACCGTCATTATATGTGTACTCCATACGGAAACCTGCTTTAGCCGTGTATGACTTATGCTTATAAGAATACCCCCCATAAAGGCTCCCGATGTGTTGATTGTAGTCAAGGTCATTGACTCTTGTCATGTCATCGTACCAACTACCTGTCTGCTCGTCATATCGCTGAGTATGAGTGTCTGAGATATTTTGTCTTAAAATATACTTAACTCCTGTCTCAATATTATGTTTCTTATTTATAGGATTATAGTAATCAATCTGGGCCGTATGTTCGGTCCCTGTTGCATCATTGTCAGATCTTTGCGAAAACCCGGTATAATCCATTATCGGATCAATTGTATTATCAATATTTATTCGCATCGGACTAAAGTCTATTGAGTAACTCAGTGTTAGATTCTTTTCCGGCTTTTTATAGCTACGTTGGTAAGAAAAACTTCCGGAGCCTTGTCCGTAACCATAGTCGGATGAGGATATGTTCTCATACATCCTGGTTTTTACCCTTTCTTTATTAAATGCTTTATATATATTAGAACCTTTGCTTGCAGAAGAACCCAGATATCCCCATCCAGACAACGTGAGCAGGTTAAGAGAATCAATCTCATAGCTGGCTTCCAGGCTCAGATTTGTAAAATCACTATTTGATTTGTACGTCCCGCTAGTAGATGTATAATGATAATTGTCACTCATGAAATTTTCCGACTCTGATTTAGTAAGACTCTTTTGAGAAACCTCCTTTCCGTTATACAAATTAGCTGTCATAGTAAGCTTGCCGGTCTGTGCAGAAATATATCCACCACTGCTGTAACCACCCAATGTGTTCACAGCAGCATTGACGCTACCGCTGTAACCGTTTGTAGTTTTCTTATTTGTAATAATATTGATAATCCCCCCTATCCCTTCGGCATCGTATTTAGCAGGCGGATTGGTTATCACCTCTATGGATTTTATTGCACTCGCCGGCATAGCTTTTATTGCCTGTTTGAAATTTTTAACCAGCATTCCTGAGGATTTACCATTCACTAAAACTTTAAAGTTTGTTTCTCCGTTAACCCGGACGGCATCTTCGCCATCAACACTCAACATCGGGATCTTCCTGAGAATATCAATCACCGAGCTTGAGGCGGTTTGAGGGTCTGCTTCAAGGTTGTATGTCAATTTATCGGGCTCATTTTTTATCAAAGGGGTTACCCCGACAACAGTAACCTCTGCAATCTGCAACCCCTCTGCAATAGATATAGTGCCTATATCTTTACGTTTTGCAGAACCATCAAGAGATATTTTATCATTTGAATTTGTATATCCTATCATTGATGCCGATAAAACATACTTACCTGCACACGGAGCCTCAATGGCAAATTTACCATCAGCTCCTCCCGCCACTGCCTTGATTAGTTTCAGGGAATCCGTAAATAATGCAACTGTCGGATACTCTATACTCTTGCCGGATACAGAGTCAACAACTATTCCGGTAAGCGTAATTTTTTGACTATCTGTCTTTTGAGCATGCAGATTTGTCGGCAAAAGCGCAAGAAGGCAAATAGCTGATAATAAGATGTTTTTCATGATTGAGATTTTTCATTTTTCTGATTATCAACATATATGCCACATGCTATTATTTTTACAATTATTATTTTAAAATGTGTAAAATAGCTCTAATGCCAATTTGAACAGAACATGAAAAAAGGCAGGTATTTAGCCTGCCTCTTTTTGAACAAATTAACTTGAATGATGCCTTTGTTTTATTTCTTGAAGTAACGGTTATACAATCCTTCAAAACCTTTGCCGTGGCGGGCCTCATCCTTGCACATCTCGTGTACTGTGTCATGAATGGCGTCAAGGTTCAGTTGTTTTGCCCTTGTTGCGATTCTCTTCTTGTCCTCACATGCTCCCTGTTCGGCATCTTTGCGTTTCTGAAGATTGGTCTTTGTATCCCACACAACATCACCTAACAGTTCGGCAAATCTTGAAGCGTGCTCAGCCTCTTCCCATGCATACCTCTTGAAAGCCTCTGCAATCTCAGGATAACCCTCTCTGTCTGCCTGACGACTCATAGCCAGATACATACCCACTTCGGTACATTCGCCCATAAAGTGGTTGTTCAGATCTTTAATCATCTCCTCATCACAACCCTTTGCAACTCCGATAACATGCTCGTCTGCAAACACCAAAGCATCCTGGCTTTCTACTACTTCTACAAACTTGCTTGCCGGAGCCTTACATAAAGGACATCTTTCCGGAGCTGAGTCACCCTCATGAATGTGACCACATACAGTACATCTGAATTTTTTCTTCATTTCAATATATATTATTGGTTTAACGTTTTCATCCTTCAAGGCATGCCTTACATACCCCTTTGTAATAATAGTGTATCTCCGATATCTGGTGTCCGGCTATTGACATACCCACAACTTCCTTTATAGATGCAGACATTTGAAGATCGTAAATCTTACTGCATCCCTTACATAAAAAGTGTGTATGTGGAGAGGTATCTCCGTCAAAATTCACGCGGCTCTCGTCAATTGTGAGCATCAAAGCTGCTCCTTTTTCTGAGAAAAGCTTAAGTGTGTTATAAACAGTAGTTTTAGAGAGTGTTGGGATAGTTGAGGCAAGGCCTCTATAAACATCATCCACTGACGGGTGTGTCCTGTTCATGATTAGATAATCCATTATTGCCACTCTTTGCATGGATGGCTTGATGCTTTTGGATTTTAGCCTCTCAACAGCCTCGTCCGAATATTTGAACCCCACAATTGTAATTATTACAATTTTATAATTTATACAAATATAGAATAAATTCATAAAAAAGTAAACTTTATTTGTCAATATTTGTCTTTATGTAGTTAATCCTGTTAAAAACACGAGGTTAGATGGAGGCAACAAATATATTTCATGATAAAAGCACCACAGGTGGAAGATTCTACTACGTTGAGTACGGCTCTTCCATAGCAGAAATTACCTATACCTTAAAGGAGGGGAATGTCATGGTGATCGACCATACTGAGGTTAGCATTGAGGCCAAAGGAAAAGGTCTGGGCAAGATTCTGGTGGCAGAGTGTGCAAAATATGCACGTGAAAATAATCTTACTATAATTCCAAAATGCCCTTTTGCCCGGGTAATATTAGAAAAGTTCAATTAGTGGCACTGATTTTTCTATAAATCTCACCACCAATTCATTAGAGCAAACATCATAAAAGGATCTCTATTGCAACACTATTTATCTTCCTGTAATACTGCTGATTAGAAAAATCTGTGCCACCAAATTCTACTTGTTAATAAGTCGTTCAAAAGAATTCCGCTGTTTACGGATGATTTCTAACCCGAAACATTACCTTTGTTTCGTATCAGGTTCATTCAAACAACGCAAGTTGTAATATGATTAAAAGGGAACCCGGTGAAAATCCGGGACTATCCTCGTAGCTGTAAGTTTCATGAAGGTTTGTACTCTTTTGCCACTGACAAATTTCGTCGGGAAGGCGTACATACCGGAACAAGTCAGAAGACCTGCCGATACATGTTTTTTGTGGCCTTCGGGTGAAAGGCGGCAGATAATGAATTCTACAATAACCCTGTAGTTTCTTCTCTTCCCATCATCCCGGCTGCTGTTTTATAACCCTTAAATACAGGAACATGAACAGTGACGGATTAACCATTGTTAAGAGAGAGGGCAAAACCGAACCTTTCTCAATTGAAAAAATTAAAAATGCTATTCGCAAGGCATTTCTCTCTGTGGGAAGTTTTGCTACGGAGGATGACCTCACATCTATACTTGCAAGGGTAAATATCTCAAGCGGTATGAATGTGGAAGATATCCAGAATCAAGTGGAGAGATCTCTTATGGCCGAGAGATATTTTTCGGTTGCAAAATCTTATATGCTATACAGGCAGAAACATCTGGAGGACAGAGAGACCCGTGACAGGCTGCAGTTTCTTATAAACTACTGTGCAGCAGAGAATCCTGCCAGCGGAAGCAAGTATGACGCAAATTCAAATGTCGAGAGAAAGAATATCGCGACTCTTGCAGGTGAGCTCCCGAAATCCGGTTTCATAAGGCTTAACCGTCGGCTGTTGACAGACAGGCTGAAAGAGATGTACGGGAAGGAGATATCTGACAAATATGTAGACTTGCTCACAAACCATTTTATTTATAAGAACGACGAGACCAGTCTGGCAAATTATTGCGCAAGCATAACCATGTACCCGTGGTTGCTAGGCGGTACACTCTCTATAGGTGGCAATTCCAAACCACCTACAAATCTCAAATCCTTCTGCGGCGGTTTTGTCAATCTAGTTTTCATCGTTTCCAGCATGCTGAGCGGAGCCTGTGCAACTCCCGAATTTTTGATGTATATGAACTATTTCATTTCCCTTGAATACGGGAAGGAGTACTATAAAAGGGCGGACGATATTGTCGACCTCTCTTCGAAACACAGAAGTATAGACAAAATAATAACCGACTGTTTCGAGCAGATTGTCTACTCGATAAACCAGCCTACAGGAGCCAGAAATTTTCAGGCTGTGTTCTGGAATATCTCATATTACGACCGCTACTACTTTGAGAGCCTTTTCGGGGAATTTGTTTTTCCGGACGGAAGTAAGCCCGATTGGGAATCCCTGAGCTGGCTTCAAAAGAGATTTATGAAATGGTTCAATAAAGAGCGTACCAGGACTGTCCTGACGTTTCCTGTCGAGACCATGGCTCTCCTGACATGTGAAGGAGATGTTAAAGATGTGGAATATGGCAATTTCACAGCATCGATGTATTCCGAAGGGCACTCCTTTTTTACATATATGAGTGACAACGCTGACTCTCTTAGCAGCTGCTGCAGGCTGAGGAACGAGATTCAGGACAACGGATTCAGCTACACTCTCGGTGCCGGAGGGGTCTCAACAGGTTCAAAGAGTGTACTTACAATAAACCTCAACCGCTGCATACAGCACGCATCCGCATTAGGCGGTCATTATATGACATTCCTTGAAGATGTTGTTGACCTTGTACATAAAGTCCAGCTTGCTTACGATGAAAATCTTAAAGATCTTCAAAAGAAGGGGATGCTTCCACTTTTCGATGCAGGGTATATTAATCTTGGCAGACAATATCTTACGATTGGTGTTAATGGGTTGGTAGAGGCAGCAGAGTTTCTCGGAATAGCGATACGTGACAACAAGGAGTACTCCTCATTTGTAAAGGAGGTACTGGGTTTGATTGAAAGATACAACAAAAAGTACCGTAGCAAAGATACAATGTTTAATTGCGAGATGATTCCTGCCGAGAATGTTGGCGTAAAGCATGCCAAATGGGATAGGGAGGCCGGATTCAAGGTACCGAGGGAGTGTTATAACAGTTACTTCTATATTGTTGAGGATGAAACAATAAATATCCTTGATAAAATTCGCATGCACGGGAGAGAGTATATTGAACACCTTACAGGGGGCTCAGCTCTTCACCTGAATCTTGAAGAACATCTGACAGCGAATCAATACCGTCACTTATTGAAGGTTGCAGCAACAGAGGGGTGCAATTACATGACCTTTAACATTCCCAACACAGTATGTAATAAGTGCGGTCATATAGATAAAAGATATCTCAAAGAGTGTCCTGTGTGCAAAAGCAACGACATTGACTACCTAACCAGAGTCATTGGTTATATGAAGAGGGTGAGCAATTTTTCAGTCGCAAGACAGCGTGAAGCGGCTAGAAGGCACTATTCAAACAACCAGATAAGGTAAAGGAGTGCTCTCAAGATATTTAAATTTCTAAAGTCATTTAGTGAAGCTATGCTAAAATACTTTAATTATGACATTGTTTTCCAAGAGGTTCCCGACGAAACAACCTTAGCGATAAACATAACCTGTTGTCCATATAGTTGTCCTGGCTGCCACAGCGCACATCTGAGAGAAGATATCGGAGAACCCTTGAATGAAGCGGTTATAGAATCACTTATTAAAAAGTACGGGGCGAGCATAACATGCCTCTGTTTTATGGGAGGAGACGGCGATCCGGAAGAGGTTGCCCGGCTTGCCGGCTTTTCCCGCTCTCTTCAGAAGGGGCTTAAAATCGCCTGGTATTCCGGCAGAGAGATCCTACCTGCAAATTTTCCCCTAAAGAATTTCAATTATATAAAACTTGGAGAGTATGCAGAGGCTCTTGGCGGGCTTGATAAGGCAAACACCAACCAAAGGTTTTATGCAATTGATGAAATTTGCACAATGAAAGAGATAACAAACAGGTTTTCTGGCAGAGATTTTTGAATCTCTACGAAAAGAAGTATTGATATGACATAACCAGCCCGTGGATAAACATTGCTGCGAAGCCTATGATTCCCACACGCCGATGAACTCTGTACTTGACATTAAATTTTATGACTCTTAAACCTGTCAGAAAGGAGACAGAGAATAACACGAATCCCACTATCCCCAGATAAAGTGAAATTGTAAAAACCAAGTCTTGCATAATGAGTATTGTTTTAACAAATATAGGAATTTAGTGGCACTGATTTTTCTATATAACTCACTACTTACTCATTAAGATTATCCCCCATGCAAGACACTCAATTCTAACATTATATACCTACCTATAATACTGCAAATTAGAAAAATCAGTGCCACTAACAGTAGCATTTTGGATTCAGTGAACGTATAGTGTATAAAATTTACTGAATTATGAACAAAGCTAAAATTTCATTCAATTTATTGTATGCAGTGGCAATACTGCTAATCAGCCCTGTACTGTTTACATCTTGTCTCAAGGATGATTCTGATTATGAGAAACAGGTTAAGATTGATGACCAGATTATCAAGGATTATCTAACATTAAATACTATCTCGGCTCAGAAACACTACTCCGGCATATATTACCGGAAAATTACCGAGAACAACACAGGCACATCCCTGACCAGAAATAACGTTGTAAGTTTCTATTACACCATACAGCGTATTCAACCGGCATCATCATCATCCTACTTTCCGGATTCCGGACCTATCCAATCAATAAGCAGGGCCAACGGAGACAAACCGCTGCAATTCGCCCTTCTGACCAACACAATGATTCCGCAAGGTCTTGATTATGGAATAAGCCTGATGAAAGTTGGTGAGAAGTATCAGTTCTTCATCCCTTCATACCTTGCATACGGAAGTTACGCGTGTGCATTTTTTCCGGCCAACAGCAATTTTGTAGTTGATATTGAGGTGGTGGGAGTTAATAGCGAAACTGAGATTGACGAAATTCAGCATGACTCTATACAGAATTATGTCAATGTAAAGTATCCCGTTCACCAGGAACTGGCATCCGGTCTCTTCTTTGTTGACAGCCTTCCGGGAACAGGCGAGAAGCCGGGCTTCGGGTCAATTGTGGAAATTGACTTTACAAGAAAATATCTGAATGAATCAATAATAAAATCAGTAACAGGATCAACATTCCATCTTGACAACATGCAGGCTGTAAAAGGGCTCGAGGAGGGTCTCAAGCAAATGAAAGAGGGTGGCAGGGCAATAATGATTATGCCATCAAAACTGGGATTTGACAAAAGTCTCAGCGTGGTACCTCAGAAAGCGAGAAAAGAGCTGCTCGATGACAGGCTTATATCTGCTGAAGTTGAGCCTTACTCAATTCTTAAGTATGTTGTAAAACTTAATAGTGCCAACTAAATTTGTGAATAATTGTTAGTAAATTACCTGATAAGAAAAACTAATTTTAGTGGCAAGACCTCAAGAGGAAGAAATAGGTGAAATCATACAAGGCTGCATTCATAAAAATGAAAAATCCCGTGAAGTGCTGTACAGGAAATTTTTCGGATATGCTATGAGTGTAGCCTTGCTATATGCAAACGACAGAGGTGATGCCACCGAGATAGTAAATGACAGTTTTATCAAAGTTTTCAGCGACATCAGGAAATATGACACCTCGATGCCTTTTAAAAGCTGGTTCAGACGTATTGTGATTAACACAGCTATAGACCGGTTCAGGAGAGAGTCCAGAAAGAGGGCCACAATGCAGATTGACGAACTGCCCCTCCACGACACTGATCCCGGGGTTATAAGTAAAATATCGGCAGAAGAGATTTTCTCACTGTTAAACAATCTGCCTTTGGTACATAAAACGGTTTTCTGTCTTTATGAAATCGAGGGATACAATCACGAAGAGATAGCCAAAGAGCTCAGGATAGCTGAAAGCTCTTCCAGGGTCTACCTCACACGTGCAAAAAAAAGGTTGCAGGAATTATACCAACTCCATTTCAACTCATAAATTTACTACAATGAAGATAGATAATGAGTTAACAGACTTAATCAAAAAAACACTTTCAGAACATGAGGAGAGCTATGTGGAGGGTGCCTGGGAAAACTTTATATATCAACAAAAAAGGAGACGGAGAGTGTTGTACTGGAGGATTTCCTCCTCTGTAGCCGCCTGTCTGCTGCTGGGACTTCTGTTTATCTCAATTCCGGGAGGTGATCCTGCCCGACAAAAGGGTACTCCGGCACAAATAACAGCTGAGAATACCACAGAGAGAAAAGAGGATATATCGCAAATAAAAGAGAGTACACAAAAGAGTGCCGGATATAATGCCACCGGAATGGTTAACATATCAGAAAATGCCGGAGATGTTGACAACTCTAAAAATTCAGTAAAAAACAAGAAAAAAACTCCACAAACAGTTTCGGAAAAAAGTAGCAGAGAATTGATTGCTGAAAATATGCCTGAGAAAATGGTTACAGAGAATCCGGCTGTGACAGATAAAGAGAACATTGTGAAAGCGACAACTCCCGATAAAGGAGAAGAGGTCACTACATTACAAAAAAATGAGCCTTCCGAGAAAGGTGTTGCTATACAGGAAAAAGAGAAACAGGAATACACTTATGATATACGGGAGAGTGACGATATTCGGGGGAAAAACCTTAAGAAGAAAAAGGTGTTATTAGGATTCAACCTCTCTCCCGGTATCAATTCAACATCAACCGGAGCTTCTTTCAACTACGCCGGCGGGGTCAATCTGGAGATTGCACTAATGCCGGAACTCTCACTCTCAACAGGAGTTCAGATTGAGCATCAGTCTGTGGAAACGGTCAACAGGGTATCAAATGCGGCCATCCCTTCTGACCATATGAATGCAAATCTTACCAACCTCGACATCCCGATAAACATAACATGGAGATTCCTCACCAAAGGAGTCGGGAAGGAGAAGTACAGCTACTATATCTCCGGAGGAGTGTCCTCACTTGCGTATCTGGGTGAACGCTACGTCAAGACCACATACAGGCAGGAGGTGCGGGAACAGCTTAATATGGTTGCCAGCGAAGCAAAAATGACATATAAACTTGAAAATTTCGCAACAACATCTGAAAACAAAGAAGAGCCGTTCAATGCCTTCGATGTTGCAGGCAGGATAAATCTGATATTCGGGATTGAGAGAAAAATATCACAAGATCTTAATCTTCATATAGAACCATATGTCAAGATTCCTCTTTCAGGCCTTGGCTCGGAAAACATGAAATTTATGACCAGCGGAATTACCTGCAAAATCTCTTTCTAGTATACCGGCTATCGTCTGATAATCCTGTTATCTGCTGAGACCCGGTTATCCGAAATATTTCATGCTCAGCATTGTAATGTCATCCGACTGAGCCGCCCCCTCTGCGAAGGCTGCTACATCATCAGCGATTGCAGTTATAATGTTGTCCACACTCTTTTGCCCGAGTTTTTCCAACAAACTCACAAGTCTCTTTTCACTATACTCTTCCCCACTCTTGTTAAACGCCTCAGTCACGCCGTCTGTATAGAGAACAATACAGTCCTGCGGAGACATTTGGATCTTCATTGTTGTATACTCCATATCCTCAAGGCAGCCTAGAACTACATTACCTGTAGACTCAACCTTCTCGACCTTACCGTCAGCCTTGATTATATAAGGAGGATTATGTCCGGCATTAGCATACTCAAGTACACCTGTCTTCATGTTCATAATCCCGTAGAATACAGTGACAAACATAGAGGAGACACTCTCATTGCATAATAGATTGTTCACATATTGCATACACTCGCCCGCTCCGAGCCCTTTGAGCCCTGTAGCCCTTATCAAGGTACGGCTCACAGCCATGAAAATTGCAGCAGGGATGCCCTTTCCCGACACATCCCCGATTACAAAGCCGAGAGAGTCATTGTTAATCATAAAGAAATCGAAGAAATCACCCCCAACCTCTTTAGCGGCAGTCATAGATGCAAAAATGTCAAACTCAGTCCTGTTTGGAAATGGAGGAAATGTCTTTGGCAGTATCCCGATCTGTATCTCCCTTGCTACGTTAAGATCCTGCTGGATAGAGACAAGCTGGTCGTGCTCCATCATTGACTTGCGTTGCAGCTCGAGCTCCTCGAGAGTCTTATTTATTGTAATCTCAAGATCCTCAAAGTTTATAGGTTTTGTAAGAAAGTCAAACGCCCCCCTGTTCATGGCAGTACGGATGTTGTCCATATCACCGTACGCAGAGACTACAACAGTCTTAAGGGCAGGATTCTTCAACTCCTTTAGTTTGAGTAATAGAGTCAATCCATCCATCTCAGGCATGTTAATGTCTGAAAGTATCAGCCCGATGTTGGGATACTCGATTAATTTGGATAAAGCCTCCAGTCCGTTGTGAGCAAATACGAAATCATACTCCTCGTTCCTTATCTGGCGTCTGAATTTCTGTCTGATCAATGGTTCCAGATCGACCTCATCATCAACAACCATTATTTTCACCCTGTTCCCGGTCTCAATACTCATAGCTTATTTATTTAGGAATTATTATTACAAATTCAGTATATTCACCCTCCTTAGAGTCAACCCTCATCTCACCCTTATGCTCCTGGACAATTATGTCGAAACTGAGCGAAAGACCGAGGCCTGTTCCCTGACCTGCAGGTTTTGTCGTAAAGAAAGGATTGAATACCTTATCCAGAATATCCTGCGGAATACCTGTCCCGTTATCCTTGATCCTGATCTCCACCTTCTTGTCAAGACTCTTTGTACGCACCTCCAGAATCGGGAAATATGCATCTTTCAGCTCCTTCTTCTTCAGGTTGGTGGCGTAACATGAGTTATTGATTATATTCAGGAAGACACGGCTTAGATCCTGAGGAACAGCATTTATCATCCCGATAGAAGGGTCGTAGTCTGCCTCAATCTTCAGGTTAAAACTGCTGTCCTGCGCCCTCATTCCGTGATAACCGAGGTTGACATACTCAGCAAGAAGAGCATTCACGTCGGTAGGCTGAACCTCTCCGGCCTTTCCTCTTGAGTGGAGCAACATGCCCTTTACAATGCTGTCCGCCCTCTTTCCGTGTTCATTTATCTTGACAGCATTCGAGGCAATGTCTCCAACAATCTCCATGAAATAATCCACATCTTTCTGATCCAGCTTATCTTTGAGATGATCAATCTCCTCAGTCAACTCTTTTGTAAGGTCCACGGTCAGCTCGGCAAAATTATTTACAAAGTTCAGCGGGTTCTTTATCTCATGAGCAATACCGGCTGTAAGTTGCCCGAGAGAGGCCATCTTCTCGGACTGCACAAGCTGAGCCTGCGCCTCTTTGAGTTCGTTGTTTGCCCTGTTTATAATCTCGTACGAGATAGCATTCTGGAATGCAATTGCCACGTAGTTGCCCAGGTTGTTCAACATATCGAGGTGATATTGTGTGTAGGCATTCTTCTTGAAACTCTGCACAGATATTACCCCGATTATCTTGTCTTCAATCATCATCGGAAGATATATCAATGACGACACAGTCTCTCCGGCTGTAGGCTTTTTCCTGAATGAAATATACCGGTTCCACTCATTGTCAACATCATTCATAAATACAGGGGCGGCATTATCAACACACCAAACCGCAAATCTGTTCTTGTCCTCAAGAGGAACCTCAAAAAGCCCAAGCTTCTCTCCCTTCTCTATCGAAAGCTTGCACTCCAGCTTATTCTCCTTCTCATTCCTCATCATAATCAGGAATGTTGTGGCATCCATAAGTGAGTTGACATTTTCATACACAATATCCTGAATAAGCTCTAAATCAAGAGTCGATGTTATCTTTTTACCAATCTGGCTCAACACCTTAACATTGCTGAATGCAGTGTCCAGCTCTTTGTTCTTGTTCTGCAACTCAGATGTTCTCTCTTCAACCTTCTGCTCAAGAGTACGGTTGTACTCTTCCAGCTTTTCATTGGATATCCTGAGATTTTCAGAAGCCTCCTTAAGGTCACTGATAGTTGCTGCCAGGGCATTTTGCATGGATATAAAGGAGTCGTTGAGCTTGCCGATTTCATCTTTTGTCCTTATTTCAGGGAGCCTGGTGTCAAAATTTCCTTCTGCAAACTGACCCGCCGCATCTGTAAGAGCCCTGAGAGGTCTGGTTATAGACTTGGATATGAATATTATTACAGACAGAAGAAGTGCAAGACCGGCAATCACAATTATCATCAGATTCACCAACAGCTTGTTCACATCAGACATAAACTCGTCTACAGGAAATACGATTCCGATAGACCAGTTATTGATCGGAACCGGTGCATATGCAATCCAACTTAGCTTACCTGTCTGTAAATTCCGGTACTCGAATTCGGCAAAACTCTTCTTGCCTCTGATCATATTCTTACCTATTGTTCTTAGCATCGGAGAGTGCTGGCTGTCCGCTATGCTGAAAATTGTCTCGTTCATTATCATATCCCTGCTGGGATGGGTGATAATAGTCCCATTGGACGATATGATGAAACCATATCCTGTCTTGCTTACCTTTATGGAGTTCATGTACTCCTCAAGCCAGCTGAGCGAAATATCAGCTGTGAGTATTGCAAGAAACCGTTTCTTTCCATTCTCTTCTTTGTATATCGGAACCGAGAACGTGGTCATGATGGCGTTACCGGCCCCCTCGTCAAAATATGGTTCACTCCAGAGCGGAAGACCGAGCTCTTTCGGAATCTGATACCAATCCATTGTGAAATAGTCATACTGCTCATCGCCGATATATTTAAAGCTCACACTATCTCCATTTTTGTAAAAATATGGAGAGCAATACTTCCGGCCTTTTTCGCACATATTGGGTTCAAAAGCAAGTGCAGCCCCATAAATTTCAGGATTATTTGTGACCTCCTGCCTGATAAGTTCGATCAACTCCTCCTTGGTGTAATCACCCGACTCAATCATCTTTGCCATGTTAATCGGCACCTTCTCCACCGATGCAAGAACCTTCTCTACCTGAAGGACTGCATTTTTGGTAAGTGCCTCGGCATTTTCAACCAGATTATTTTGAACTGTTTTCTTGGAAATCTGATAGCTGTAAATTGATATGAGAAAGAAAACAAGCGCCGTGCTTGTGAAAATGTAGAGTATGAGTTTAAAAGAAATTCCTCTGTCCTGTTTTAGAATTTTCATGCTATCTCTCCTTGATTATAGGTTGATAAAACCGGTTGAAATCCGGAATCTCCTTTATTGTACCGTTCTCTTTGAGAATTCCAGCTACCAGTGTATAATCCTTCGTTGTAAGTGTGTTGTTGAAATTCGTGGCCCCTTCCGGGAGATAAAGATCCTTGTAGCGCTCCAGCATCCACTTCTGATGAACTTTGTTTACCGCAACCTTCTCTTTTTTTGCATATTTGACCACAATGTCTATTGCCTCCTCCTGATGGGTGAAGGCATACCTCCAGCCTTCGAGTGTTGCCAGGACAAAATCCCTGCAAAGTTGCGGGTCCTTCTGCAATTTCTCCGACAGACAATATATCCCGTCTTCCAGGAAGTTAAATCCGTAATCGGCAAAGAAAAAAGTATTCAGCTCCTCCGGGTCGTATCCTGAATTTATAATTGAATGATACTCGTCAAACCAGTTTGCAATGATTATATCTACACCTCCTATGAGGAAAAGACTGTTGGAATTACCAATCGGGATAATGTTGACATCCAGCTTGTATTTGGCAAAAAGAGCTTTCGGGAGCATCTCATACCCCGCCCATATCCCGGCACGTCTGTGATTCATATCCTTCAACGACTCCACACTGCCTGACTTCTTGGTAATCAACATGGTTGAGGAGCGAAATGATGGCTGGGCGATATTTACGATATCTGTCCCGTTTGCCTTAAGCTCAATGGCATTTGCAAGCCACAATGCAGCAAAATCAGCTTCACCAGAGGAGACAGGCGTTGTGGATGTGATAACAGGTTTAAATGGAATAATGGAGAGATCTATGCCGAATTTACGGTATATTCCCTTCTCGATTCCCACGTAATAACCTGCAAACTGAGCGGTTGCAACCCAATAAGGGAGAAAGGAGACTTTACGAAGCTCCTTTCCTGTATAATCAGTCGCAGTTAGTGTGTCACTCTTTTTTTCCTGCGCCTCACTCCCGGCCTCTTTTTCTTTACAACCAACGGGGGCTATGAGCACACTCAGAAGCAAGAGAGAAGCAAGCCTTGTTTTAAAAAAGGATTTCATAGTTCTGACTATTTTCCGGATAGGTTAAAGTGTATCAAAATTAATAAAAATGATTCAACTTTTGTATTTAAGCATAAGTTTCTGTGCCAGATCGTGCGATGCTTTCAGGACAGAAGGCAATCCTCCTCCCGGTATGGACCACTGGCTTGTGTAATAAAACCCCTTTAAACCCGGCAGCTGAATGCCAACAGGAGATTTTGCCACAAGATTGCTGCCAGGGAACCAACCCTGGGCGGCCCCTTGCCAGTTCCCCGTATATCTGTGATAAGTTGCAGGAGTTGCAACATCAGTCACCTCTATCTTCCCTTTTATACCTCCCAGTTTTCTATCCAGCTCGTCAATCATTTTTTCCGCCAGATCTCTCTTATACTTCTCATACTGCTCCCTGTCACTGTTACGGAGATCTATCCAGAACTCTCCTTTTTTTGTAAAAAGACTCATGGTAACAGCGGTTTTGCCCTCAGGAGCGAAGGTTGAGTCGTAATTCCGAATATGAACCTCCAACCTTTCATACAGAGTCCCGTCAGGCGAAGTATATGGTCTGGAGAGAGGAAATCTGAAATAATGAGGAAAATCTTTAAGGGATCTTGCGATTCCGAGAGAGACCATAATGACGGAAGGATATAACTGCAACACCTTCAGGGCTGCAAGCCTCTCTATATCTTCATTCACATATTTTCCACCCAGAGCTTTATAAACTGTAAAATGCCAGTCAGCCGCAGATATGGTGACATCTGATTCGGAGACAGAACCGTCGCTGAACTCCAGAGCCTTTGCCCTGTCACTCTCCACGACTATGCGGGAGACCTCCCTGTTGTAGTTAATCTTCCCGCCGAGCTCCCTGTATCTCTCTTCAAGCCTCTCTGCAAATCTGAGAGAACCTCCGACGGGGTATCCTGCACTCTTTTTATCATAGAATGCAAGAGGCATGGTTGTAACCAAAAGGTTGACCTCTTCCCCGTCGTACAACAACTCAAAGGCCTCTTTTAAAAAAGGATTCCGGAGCTTGCGGGCAAACCTGAGATTGGTAACACCTCCCCATTTGAGATATTGCAGGACAAACGGAAGATATTTTATCATCTGCATTTTCTGACGCATTGTCTGCAATTCCGGGATTTCGGAAATCATAGGAGGCATCTCATAATTTTGCATAGTACGGATAAGAGTCATCACACCCTTTATTCTACGCCTGTCTTCCGGAGCTATATCGAGAAGATACCTCTCAAGTCGGTTGACATCGGTATAGAGTCTGAAAACATTATCTCCATATTTATTACGATTGTTCTTCAGCTCAATCTCCAGACATGTTTCATGCGTAACAAATTCAACAGATTTCATATCTATAAGCTGAGACCACAGCTTATAAAAGGCACTCCCCTCACCTGACCCCAATACCCAATGGATACTTGCATCAAAAGTGTAACCTCCTCTTTTCCAACTCGCACAGAGTCCGCCGGGAACCGGATTTTTCTCAAAAACCTCTGTACTGAAACCGTACATCTGCAGATAACAGCCCAATGTCAATCCGGATACTCCGCCACCGATTATGTTTACCTTCATATAATTATTGCAAGTATTTCAAATATACGATTTTAATTTTGCATATCTGATTACAATAATTTCAAAAGTTCGTCCGGAGCAGTTATCAATATATCTGCGCCGTTTGAAATCAACTCATCCTTACCTCTGAACCCCCATAACACACCCACAGCATAAAAACCTGCTCTTTTGGCTGTCTCCATATCAATTCCGGTATCTCCGAGATAAATAATCTCCTCAGGTCTGACACCCATATTATCACAGATTTTAAGTGCATTTGCCGGGTTCGGCTTCTTTGTCGCCTCATCTGTCAGACCCTCGACATTTACAAAAGGTGTCCCCGGAAGCAGAGTCGCAATAACCCTTTTTGTTATTCTGTCAGCTTTATTGGAGAGGACAGCCATTTGGACTCCCCGGTCATGAAAATGGCTGAGAAGTTCCGGTATCCCCTTATATGGAGCACTCTTCACGTCACAAAACCTCTCATATCTTGACATCATAGCTGTGTAGCACCTCTCAATAGCCTCCTCTGCCGAATCTTTCGGGAGAGCCCTGCGTACAAGAGTCTTTATACCATTCCCCACAAATATCTTGTACGATTTAAGATCATGCTCAGGGAAACCGTTCTCCCTGAGCACACTATTCATTGAATCCGCTATATCTTCTATCGAGTCAATCAGGGTACCGTCGAGGTCAAAAATTGCTCCTTTAAATCTCATCTTTTTATAATTTCCCCAAATATAGACAAATGGGTTAAAAGATAAACACACCCCTGTCCTCACATTTCCTCAAAGTCTCATCAGGCCACATTGATGACTGAACCTCCCCGATGTGACATTTCTTGAGGAGAAGCATGCACAATCTCGATTGACCGATGCCGCCACCCATAGTCTGAGGGAGCTTCCCCTCAAGAAGCAACTGGTGGAAATAAAGGCTTTTTCTCTCTTCAGTACCTCTTTCTGCCAGTTGCCTTTCAAGGGATCCCGCATCCACTCTGATACCCATCGAAGAAATTTCGAAAGCAGACTGAAGTACCGGATTCCAGACAACAATGTCGCCATTCAGACCTGCAAGAGGTTCTCCCTTTAAAGCAGACTTATCCCCTGTCAATGTTGACCAATCGTCATAATCCGGAGAACGGCCGTCATGAATGGTTCCGTCGGATAATTTTCCTCCGATACCTCTGACAAATATCGCCCCGTATTTTTTTGCAGCTTCTGTCTCCCTTTCACGCGGTGTCAGTTCCGGATACATCTCAAGCAAATCCTGTGCATGGAAAAACATGATATCTTCGGGAAGGAATGTGTCCAATACCGGGAAGCGCTCTGAGAGAAGAAACTGTGTACGTCTTATTGCAGAATATATGTGTCTCACACAACTGTAGAGAGTCTCGACAGTTCTCTCTGAGGGTTTGATAACTTTCTCCCAATCCCACTGATCCACATACAAAGAGTGAATATTATCAGTAATCTCATCCGGTCTTATAGCATTCATATCTGTGTAAACACCGATCCCCGGCTTGAAATTATGTCTCCACAAGGCAAACCTCTTCCACTTTGCAAGCGATTGAACAATTTCAGCTGTATTTCCATTGTCCTCTTTAGCTTTGAAGCTGACAGGAGCCTCAATGCCATTAAGATTATCGTTAAGACCTGTACCTGCCTGTAAGAATAGCGGGGCGGTTATTCTTCTCAGTTTCAACTCTGAAGACAATGCTACCTGAAAAGTATCTTTGATAAATTTGATACCTTGTTCTGTTTGCCAGATGTCTAGTGATGATTTGTAACCATCGGGGATGAATGTTTGTTCCATAAAATTTTAGTTTAATTTTTTGCAATAAAAAAACCTCCGCTGAATTTCAGGGGAGGTTTCGACAATTTTTATATTTATCAGATCATCAACAACTTCCCCTGGACAATAAATTATTATTGCCATTATTAAGGTTGAAATTATTGTTGACTAAAATCATTCTTCTCTTTTTCTTTTGCAAAGTTGGCAATTATTTTTTCATGTGCAAGATTTTTTATAACAAAATTACATTTTTTTCTTGTCTTTACTCCTATCCCAATCATATATATCTCTTTGTCTGCCACTTACACCATTTCACTTTATCACCTATCTCTATTAACTCATCACTATTAACTATTCACTTATCACTATTCACTTTCTCACTATTAACTATTTTTATTATTTTATCATATCTTTACACAAAATTCCACCTGACTCAATGACACAGCATTATACCATATATTCCATGATGTACCTGGTCACCGCCCTTGTTTCATTATTCGGGGTAGTGCTTGCCTGGAATAAAAAAGAGATAAAAGGTGCCAAAGAGCTTGCATGGTTGATGTTCGCATCAGGGTTCGGTGCATTTTGGATTATCTTTTCAACCTCAGCCCAGACTGTAGCAGAGAAAGTCTTTTGGGCAAAAATGGAGTATGTAGGAGGTGTTTTCACCCCTGCTATTTTTCTCATGTTCATACTTCGATTTACAGAAAGGGGCAAATACCTCAAAGCTAAATATATAATACTATACTTACTCCCTTTCTTTGTAACACTTTGCCTGCTTTGGATAAAAAAAACGGAGCATCTGGTATGGTCCGGTTTTTCTGCCATATCTCCCGACACAAATCTTATGGAGTTCTACCACGGGCCTGCCTTCTGGATGGTATATGTATTGTTCTCATATGTGATGATGGGTTTGGGATCTCTACTTATAATCCTTTTCCTTATAAAACATAAAGGGACATACAGGCAACAGGGCATTGTAATCCTTCTTGGCTCGCTTATCCCATGGACATCAAGCATATTTTACATTACAGGTATTAATATAGCTCCGGGGCTGGACCTTGCTCCTGCAAGCATTGCCATAAGTGGTATGATTTTAATTTATGCCATCTCATACACAAAATTACTCAATCTCGTTCCTGTTGCAAGAGAGGCTCTTGTGGAGAATATTCCTGACGGAATTCTTGCACTGGACAAACAAGAGAGGATACTTGACATAAACAATGCGGCATTAAACCTTCTCGGAATTGAAAACAGGAAAGTACACGGATTAAGCATCTTCTCAGTAGGAGCCAGCACCAGACCACTTCTTGATGCGATTATAGATCCCAATGAATATAACCGCATTGAGATTGGAATCAATGGGAAGAACTTTATTTTCCAAATAACAAAGAAACCACTGAAAAACACTCCCGGAAGCCGCCTCATAATAATAAATAACATAACAGACCTTATTCTCAAGGAGAGAGAGGTTCTCAATGCTGAAGAGCGTTATTACAACCTGTACTCGCTTTTCAGACTCATGGCGGACAATATGCCTGACCTCCTCTGGGCAAAGGATCTTGAGAAGAGGTACATCTTCGTAAACAAAGCCATGTGTGATAGTATCCTTTTGGCAAAAGACACAGAGGAACCAATAGGAAAAACATACTCATATTTTCTGGAGCTTTCCAACAGGGAACACCCGGGCGTTGAGATGTGGAATAAACTCGATGGCCAAATAAAGGATACTGATATGGAGGTCCTTCAAACCGGAAAACCCATACACTATATTGATAAAGGATATTTCAATGGTGTCTATTCCCACCTTGATATCAGAAAGTCTCCGATATTGGATGATAATGGGACCCTGATAGGATTGGTTGGCAGTGCAAGGGATGTTACACTACAGAAGAAAAATGAGGCAGAGATACACCAAAGAGATATATTGCTCGAGGCAATTGCAAAAGCCACAGCTCTTCTTCTCAAGAGCGAAGATATCGAATACAGCATTAATCGTGTCCTTGAGATTCTTGGTAAAGCAACAGGTGTAAACCGCGTATATATTTTCAAGAACAAGCTTAGTGAAAGTTCCGAGGCAGAGTCTGCCCGGCAGATTTTTGAATGGGTAAATGACCCATCCGGTGTTATTGCAAAAAATCCGATTACCCATGAAATTTTCTATAAAACAATTCCGGACTGGATGATGGATCTTGCCGGAGGGAAGGTAATACACCGAATTGTCCGGGAGATGCCGGAGGAAGAGAAAGAGTCTTTGCGACCAAACATCGTTAAATCTTTCCTTCTTGCACCAATATTTTCCGCAAATCAATTCTGGGGCTTTGTAGGTTTTGATGATTTTAAAAAAGAGAAGGAGTGGCTGACTTCTGAAAAGCAGATACTTGCAACCGCAGCAAACACTATTGGATCTGCATATTTCAGAAAAAACAACATGGATGAACTAATCAAGGCTAAAGAGTTGGCAGAGCAGAGCGACCGGCTGAAAACCTCTTTCCTCGCCAATATGAGCCATGAAATACGCACCCCGATGAATGGAATAATCGGGTTTACTGAATTGCTGAAGGAACCAAAACTGACCGGAGAGGAGCAACAGGAGTATATAAGAGTCATTGAGAAAAGCGGAGAACGCCTTCTTAACATCATAAATGACATTATCAAAATCTCAAAGCTTGAGAGTGGTTTAGTTCAACCTGTATTAACCGAGGTTTATGTCAACGAATTACTTGATTATATATACAGGTTCTTTTTACCTCAGACAGAAGAGAAGCATCTTGAACTAAAAATAGTCAATCCATTGCAAGAGGAGAATCCACTCATTAACTCTGACAAGGAGAAACTATATGCCATCCTCACAAACCTTACCCGAAACGCAATTAAATTCACCGACAAAGGGTTTATTGAGATAGGATATTCACGTAATGACGATGAACATCTCTTCTATGTCAAGGACAGCGGTATCGGTATGACACACGATCAGATTGGAATAGTGTTTGAAAGATTCCGGCAAGGCAGTGAAACTATTGCAAGAGACTATGAGGGTAGTGGCCTGGGACTATCAATATCAAAAGCTTATGTTGAGATGCTCGGAGGCAGAATATGGGTGGAAAGCCAGATTGACACAGGCTCTGTTTTCTATTTTACCGTGAAAGGCTAATCGCCCCGCACTTTTCACTTTTCACTCATCACTTTTCACTCCTCACTCCTCTCTTTTCACTCTTCTCTCAAAAACATTGTGGCTGCAAAATTGCAGAGTAAACCAAAAAGATAAAATGACAGATCCTGTTAAATATATAGACATAAAGAGAGTATTGGCCGGAAGCGGTTCAAAGAGGCTGAGTTCATTGCCCGATTTCATCACCGGAATAATTGCAAAAATTATTTGTCAAGATGAGATGAACCGCATAATGAACAAATACAGTGATAAGATTGGGAATGAATTTTTGCCTGAAGTCATAAAAGAGCTTAAAATAAAAGTCGAGATTACAGGGGAAGAAAACCTCCCGGAAAACGGCCGGTGCTTTTTTGTTGCCAATCACCCCTTCGGCATATTGGACGGACTTATACTTACAAGAATAATCACACGGAAATATGGTTCGGTTAAGGCTATTGCAAACGAGGCATTCCTTTATGTGCCCCAGTTGAGGCCGTTTATTGCTGCCGTCAATGTCTTTGACGGCTCGTCAAGAGACTATCTGCAGGCACTAGAGGAGGTTTATCAGCAAGATGTGCCTATCTCCCACTTCCCGTCCGGAGAGGTATCAAGAAGATATCACGGAAAATTCCAGGATTGTGATTGGCAAAAGAGTTTCATAACAAAATCCATTTCAAGCCAAAGAGATGTTGTACCAATCCGGTTTGAGGGAAGGAACTCCAATCTCTTCTTCTTTATCTACATTTTCAGGAATTTTTTCGGCATAAAGGCAAATATCGAGCTCATACTTCTTCCAAGCGAACTCTTCAGAAAAAAAGGTCAAACAATAAGAGTAATCATAGGTAAACCAATACCTTGGCAGACTTTCGACAAATCACACTCACACTTTGAATGGGCACAGAGGGTAAAAACTATTGTTTACAATATGAAGTCTTGTAATACAAAGGTTAAGGTTGCCTGATTTTTTCTATTTTTATACCAAATTTAAATTTTGGTATATGAAAAAGATATTATTTGTCCTCTTTCTGATTGCCTCCCTAACTCAGCTTAGTGCTCAAACAAAAATTGACACATCTTATGATGACAGCCTGTCATTGGCAAAAGCGCCCATTGGCAGCAAATTTATTGTTGACGTCGGGGATTACGAAGTATACCCCGATTTAAATCAGATTCAGCAAATCTCACTGCAAGAGAGCCGGAAGGATACTCTTGCAAAAGGTCAAAGCTTCCGAATCGTCGACACAGTACGTGTATTCCGGAAGATTGCAGCCAAGATAGAACTTGACAACGGCTCTTTAGCATATATCCCCAATATGCGCACTATCGGTAAGTATTGCCACAAAGAGGGTGAAAGTGCAATACATTCAAAAATATGGAGAACCATAGACAGTGGCCTGCGATTCACCTATATGGCATTCTGGAAAACCCTTTTGGTAACATTCGTTGTCTCACTGTTGTTCTTGATCTTCGCAGGAAAAATTGACAGTCTGTTTTACAAACTTTCAGGTAAGGAGAAAAAGATCAAGAGACCGGGTTTCCTCTTTATTGTAACATCTGCAGTTATAGGAGCCCTGCTTGGTGTAACATACCTGTTCAATGATATGGAATTCATCGAATATGCCATGTATATGCCCCATTTTGCATTCCCGACAGCTTCATCATTTTTGATGAAATTCTATTGGTTCTCACAGCTGCTCTTTATAGTTATGCTATGCTGGCTTGTATACAGAAGCATAAAGGCATTCGGCCCGCTGTACGGAATACTCCGCAGCGTAGTGGTTCTGATTGCAGGCGTCGCAATATTCTGGACAACCCTTGCCACATCATTCCTGGCAGTAATCGGAATACTCATCCTTACATTTACATCTACCGCGGCACTTTCTGCAGGTGACGGGCCAACAGAGTACACCACCATAAAAGAAAAAACTTTTACTTCAAGCGGTGAAAAGGAAAATGTCATAATCAAGCATGACAATAGCGGACATATCAAATCAAAGTCAAATTTCTAGATACGGAAAAAAGATCTGAAATGGTTCTTATATTTGTATAAGGTATTTTATATAATTATAAATAATGAATACAGCTTTCTTAAAAGAGAAATTCCGGGCATTATACGGAACTGACGGTATATTATACACAGCACCGGGCCGGGTAAACCTAATCGGAGAACATACAGATTACAACGGAGGGTTCGTACTTCCCGGAGCCATCGATAAAGCTATGTACTGTGTAATAAAGAGCAACGGAACAGACAGATTCAGGGCCTATGCCGCAGATCTGGACGAAAGTGAGGAGTTTACCCTTGAAAACTTGCCGGCAAAACAATGGGCCAGATATATATACGGAGTTTGTAAGGAGATGACTCTCAAAGGTGCAAAAGTGCAGGGATTTGACACTGTTTTCGCAGGAGATGTCCCGCTCGGAGCAGGAATGTCCTCCTCTGCCGCACTGGAAAGCTGTTTCGGGTTTGCCGTAAACGATATTTACAACCTTGGTTTTGATCTCTTCACCATAGCTAAGATAGGTCAGGCAACGGAGCACAACTATGTCGGGGTCAAATGCGGTATCATGGACCAGTTTGCCTCATGCTTCGGCAAGGAGGGATCTCTGATAAGGCTCGACTGCCGCTCGCTGGAGTATGAATATGTTCCTTTCAACCCAAGCGGATACAAGGTTGTATTGATTAATACATGTGTTGCTCACGAGCTGGCCTCCTCGGCGTACAACAAACGGCGTGAGTCGTGCGAGAGTGCGGCGGCGGCGATCAGGAAGCATCATCCGGAGGTTTTGCTTCTGAGGGATGCAACACTCGAGATGTTGAGGGAGGCCGCCGCCGACATAACTGCTGAGGACTACATAAGAGCCGAATTTGTAATAGAAGAGATCCAACGGCTGTTGGATGCCTGCGAGGCCCTTAAAGCCGGAGACTATGAGACTGTCGGCAAGAAGATGTACGAGACTCACGAGGGGCTTAGCAAGAAATACGAGGTTAGCTGTGAGGAGCTTGACTTCCTGAACAAGTGTGCACGAAAATACGGAGTTACCGGTTCCCGCGTAATGGGTGGCGGTTTCGGAGGTTGCACCATAAATCTGGTTAAGGAGCAACTATACGATAAGTTCATAGATCACTCCACAAAGGAGTACAAGGAGAGGTTCGGCATAACCCCTAAGGTTTACGACGTTGTGATAAAAGACGGTGCAAGAAGGTGCTAAGAGCAGACTATTGTCTGCTCTCAATATATTTTTTATGAATCTCTCTTACTATTTCTAAGGGATTACCTTTAGCCTCGCTGCTGAAAGCTTGTTGCTCTCCTGTCCATTTCCACTCAAAAGAGGCCATCTCCCGATTACTTTGATCCATGTCCAAAGGTGCGCCACTCTTGAGATTGGCCTTGAGTTTGTTAAAGAACATCTCCCACCTCACCTTGTAATAAGATGAGATCAGTCCAGAAAGATCCCTGCTTGCATAGTCAATGATTTCATTGCCCTCATTTCCCCATGTAGTTATTAGTACACGGCCGTTCTTCTCATAATATGCCTTGCTTTGAGAATCCTTACCGAATTTATGCGCATCGTTAATCCATTTCCCCAAAAGGAACTCCGGTTGCGTTGCCAGCAAGCGGTCCTGATCATCCAGGATTCCGAGAAAAGCCGCAGTTTGCTTTTCCAGTTCCAGTGAATCTTTATTAACATAGGCATCATTTACCAACTTTCTGGCCGAAATGATCATATTATCCAGAATCTGCTTTGTAACCAGAACCAAGTCCTTCTGATAATCGGAACTTTGCAGGCTATTTTGGCCGGCAGAGAGCATCAGGGTCAAAATATTTTCCAACTCTTTGTAATCATATATGTTGGGTCTTTGGTAACCCTTTAGCCCTGTCAAGAGAGGACGGGCCTGCATCAGACTGCCTGTTGCCACACCTGAAACCTGGTCATTATAGACCAGGTGTACCAATCTTCTGTACGCCTCCTCTGCAATCGGGTCATTGTTCTTAGTCCTGGATTGTGCATATCCTGCCAACCATTCGTCTACATTTGCCACACTCTTGTCCCATGCATATTCAAAAAGCCACTCAAACATATACCTGTTAACACCGAATCCCTCCAATGTAGAGCCTATACCATAAAGTTTTCCGTGTGCCGGATCACTCTCAGCCTCGGGAAGTCTCTTTGCAACCTTGATAATAGGAGCAGCCATCTCGGTATTACCGCCGAAATTGCCTAAATAGCACCACACATAAGGAGCCCCGTGCCACGCTTTGGTGTTTCTCCACACCTCCTCCTCCTCGGCAAAATAGTCCAGAATTATCATCCTGTTCTCAGGCACCGCCTGAATCATTGCTCTCAAACGCTCAGGATCCTCTTTCCATAGTTTCATATAGTAGAAAGTCCACCCCATCTGAACCCATACAGCCTTAGGGTCAACACTCTGCATTCCTTCATAAATCGTTTTTGAAACAGTCGCCAGATAGTTTGGAGATGTCTCGGGCGGATCCATCTCATTGAAAGGATCAGCACCATAATAGTGATCAGTCCCGAAATATTTAGTCTGTACCTCCAGAAACCTCTTCTGGATCTTGATAAACAGAGGGTCCATAGGATCGAGGAAGAAGGCATTGTACTCATCGCCTGTGCCGTATGAACCCATACAGGTGATCTTTGCATCCGGATACCTCTCCTTAATTGCTTTAGGCACATGGCCGGCAAAAGCAGGAAGCACAGGAGTCATCCCAAAAGAGCGTTCACGTTTCAGGATTTTCTTTTGTAACTCCAGCTGATGCGAGATATAATCCTGCGGCAAAGGGCCCAGAAAACCATCCAGATTTCCCATTCTGTGCCAAGGGAGATGAGCCGGACCGGTAAAATAAGCTCTTATCTGATCTTCACTCATTCCGAGACTCTTCCACACCTCCATCCATACAGCCTCCTGACCGGTTATAGCCAAAGGCATATTGATACCATTAAGAGCCATCCAGTCAATAAACCGCTCCCAGTCTTCCCATTGCCACCACAGCATAGTATAGCCGAAAGTGCAATAGTTAAGGAAAAACCTCTTTTCAAACCGACACTCCTGAGTCACCACCGTATCAACCACAGGCAACACTTCCGGGAGAGAGACCTTATCATCCTTATACCAAGAAACCTTCGTGTGGCAATAATTATTCAAATACCATCCAAACCCTTTTGCAACAGCAAGTCCGCCGGTCCCTTTAATTACAATCTTCCCATCCTTGCCGCTTACCTCAAACATATCCCTGTCACCAACCCCTTTCAACTCACCAATAACAAACTGGGACGATTTGCCCGGAATAATCCTCTCTATAAGCTGATATAAATCCTTACATTTTAACTCGTCAGCCCTGGCCGAGTTAAATCCCAAAAGCAAAAAAAGCAAAACCCCCAATTGAAGATGTTTCACAGGAAGATATTTCATAATTGTATAATATTTAATTTGATGCAATGTAGTGCTTATTTCGTACACCCATAATGACTTGTTGCTAAAAATATTAACACTTTATCAACCCAATTAGGGAAGAGTGAGAAGTGAAAAGTGAGGAGTGATGAGTGAAAAGTGAGAAGTGAGAAGTGAAAAGTGAGAAGTGAAAAGTGAACTTGTTTTACAGATAAACGGGTACAAAAGTGCTTGATTTTTAGCAATTTTATGAGTGTATTGTCATAAACAGGCATCGACAATTTGTCCTCAGAAGCCGCACTAAAATTAGCGGAGATATACCTGAGCAGGGCAATTTTAAGCCGGAGATGGAATTTAGGAGCGATTGAAGACATAAGACAGCAAAAGACCTTGGTTTTTTTGTGAAAATATAAGACTTGCCAATTCTTCTCATAAGCCGCTTACAAAATAATTGAGAAATACCGGATTAGGGCATTTCAGCCAGTGAATGGAATATCGGAGCGATTGAAGACATAAAGCCGTAAAAGACCTTGGTTTTTTAGCCGATTTCGCAGCGGGTTTTCAGGGAAAAGTGCGAGGACCGTTCAACGACCGAAGGGAGGAGTTTCGCAGCACCCTGAAAACCGGCAAGAAACGGCGTTAAGAAAAACCAGTGCCTTTAAGGCTTATGACTTCAATGCATCACAAAAAAAGGCGGTCAAAATGACCGCCTAGTTTAAGATATATTGGTAAAAGATTACTGTTGATCAGAATCCCACCATACTGGAATAGTCCAAACATCATCCGCATTGTTCCATGCACTCAGCTCCATATTTGCACCGGGAACCTGTGAACCTATAGCCTGCAGATTCTTGGCATTGTAGTTAAGCTCGTGAGAGCATTGACGCCAACGACGATATTGTTTTCCGTTAGGAATACCCTTAAGAGCAGTAGCATTAACAGCGTGATAAGCAGGAATACCCCAATTCAGGAATTTATTTGAATCGAAGTCATAACGACGCATATCATTCCAGATCTCTACAGAGAAGTGTAAAGCAATCCTCTTTTGAGTAAGGATCTTACCAAGGGTAAGATTAGCAGCTGTACCGATACCGTTATTAAGGTAGTTATCCATGTCAGCCTGAGTCATAGGAGTGAATGAAGGACAACTTGCAAGGTTAGGGTCACCTGCTATCCAAGACCTGAGAGTCACGTTCATCTGCTCCATACTTGCCTTGATACCCTCTTTGTATGCAGTGAATGCACCGGGAGCATTACTTTGGTTGAACAGAACCTCAGCTTTGATAAAGCAAGCTTCTGCATAAGTGCCCATATATGTAGGAGAAGAAACCCTTGAATAGAAAGAGCCTGATTCCTTTGAAGCATCAGTTCCGTCAGCTCTGAAAAGAAGGTCTGTTTTAGCAGCATAACCTTTAGATGTACTTGTGCACTCTACATAAACGGTGTCACCCTTACGTGCCGCAGCCTCTGAATTTATCCACCAATGTTTTGTAGCACTATAACCTGCCCTTAACGGTCCACCGGTAAGGTTTGGAGCCGAATTGGAAACCATATCTACACCTAATGAACGTCTCCAGTTGCCACTCCATTTAATGTTTGCAGGTGTATTTGCAGATTTTGCTGAATAAGCCCAAGGAATGATCTTGTCTGCACGTGGATCTTCAATACTGCTGCCTGCAAAATTGGTAAGGTTCTTATAAAGCATCTCTGTTACCATATAACCGTTATTCATACCGCAGACAGAATATAGTGGAGAGTAGTCTACAGGTTCGTTCCATCCAAGAACGTCATGTGTAGTACTGTTGTCATCTGT
>JAEAMG010000137.1_pt1 | contig 113445 bp, 96 predicted proteins | sample 8958741 | NCBI WGS metagenome assembly JAEAMG01 (sample SAMN16933256, study PRJNA681125) | bioreactor sludge metagenome | isolation source: anaerobic bioreactor treating anionic surfactant - SDBS | place: India: Bengaluru | collected 2019-02-28
CGCTTAGATGGCTTCCCTTTTTGCTAAATCAATTTTTTGTCGGTCAGTAGTGAAAGGCAATGATAGATTTAGAACCTGTACATTTGGCACAAGCAAAAAATTATGTTGTTGCTTATAATTTTCAAAAGGGTTTATTGATCAACTTTGGCGCTCCAAGTTTACAATACAAGCTGGTTTTTAATTCAAGAAATAATTCTGATTCTGAAAATTAGCTCCGAAAACTAAGTCGTTGACCGATTCAATTCAGACCTAACAGGTTTTCAAAACCTGTTAGGTCTTCGTTTTGTGCAAAGCATTGCTATCGAAAAAAATGATAATGTTTGGTTGGCGCTGAATGAGAAAGTGAACGAGGCTTTTTTAGCAAAAATTGCAAATGGTCAATGGACACTCTACACAAGCGATGTTTTAGGGTTTCAACCTTACTATTTTGGGAATATTCAATTTGATAGTAAGAACAGCTTGTGTGGCGCTATCGATTATTCATTGTCGGGTACTGCATACAATGATGACGCTCAGGTTTTTATATTTGATGGAAAAACAGCCAGGAGTCTTGAATTTGATAATAGTAAAGATGTAAAATTCGTTACAGTTGATAAGCATGATAATATCTGGTGTGGATTGACGGATGGATATGCTGTTTTTAATGGAAAAAAATGGACGGTTGAAGGTTCGAAATTTAAAGAGAATGGTGTTTTTGCCATAGCCCAATCGAACGACGGTAAAATGTGGATTGGAACCGGAAATGGTATCTATATAAATGAGTAATGCGAATCGGAAGTTGAAAATAATTCTAATGTGCTTACAGTAACTTATTTCCCGAAGGCTTCGTCGGACGGGAATGGATATCAATAGAAAAAATAAATCATCATAAATCAATTTTCTGTTGATTTCTTGAGATGTTTTTTATGATTTCAAGCCCTCTTATTGTCGCCGGAGCTGAAATAAAGTCCGGTCCTTATGAACTCAACTTTTATCATCAGCCATTAAATTTGCTGCGCGATGTAATTGAGCTGTTTTTCAGAGCATGTGATTGATATTGTGTACGCATCAGCAATGAAGCAGTTGATTGTTTCAGGGCTGTGCCTGTTTAATATCTGAAGGTTGATACTGAAAAAGAAAATGCAATGACAGGATGTTTGCTGACTTAGTCGGATGCCGACGCCAGACTTTGATATTGTTATTTTTCGGTAGTCAACAAAAAAACAGGTAGCAAAGAGCAACACAATGCATAAGGTATGATGAACGCTAATGCCTGTTGTATGTAAAAGACCCGGCTTTCAATAAGCTTGCAGGGCTTTTTATAAAAATCCGATCACTATGATTCCTGAAAAAGCGGGACTGCGAAATCTGTTGTATAATGCAGGACTCCGGGTGGAGAGCGTTTTGTGATGTGTTTTTAAACTTATATTACAGGATCATGAGTTTGATTGTAGTGTTCAGGTTCCTTATTGTCATTTCTTTGTAGATGGCAGTTCCTATCAGCTTCGACATTTGGCTTTGGGCCGACATTGCGCTGAGGCGGCAGAAATACAACACTCCGTCACCGGCAGTTACAAAATCGACATCTTCCTTTGTTTTGATTTTCGATAAAGCTTCTTCGGCTGTAAGCGGAGGTTTCAGAAAAATAAAGTCGTAACGATATTGCTCAGGATCGGCGCCAAAACCTGTGGGAGCGTTATTGACGAGTTGAATGAGCGTTTGTTGTGTTAGTAAAACAACTTTTGAGTTGTAAGCGAAACGATCGGAAAGCCCGTTTTCAATTTGCTGCGTGAGGCTAAGGTGATTGTATTCGTCGACATCGAAAAGTACGTTTCCGCTCTGAATGTAGGTGATTACATTCGTAAAACCCATTTCCTGGAAACAGGCTTTCAGCTCTGCCATTTTAATTATGTTGTTTCCGCCCACGTTGATGCCGCGAAGAAGAGCGATACATCTTGTTTTCATTTTTCTATTTTGTTATAATGGCATAGCAACAGGTTGCCATCGTCGTCGTGCAGGTGCATACCGTTTCCTTCGCAATACCGGAACATGCTGCAATCGGCACATTTTCCCTTGTGCGCCCATTCACGGTTGCGAAAAGGAAGGAATTTATTGTTCCACACATCCATAAAATCATCACTGTAGATATTGCCCTGATGAAAATTGGAACGTATGCTGGGACAGGCCGAAATGGCACCATCGGCAAGTACTGAAGCTACACTTATGCCCGCATGACAGGTATAAAAATTGTCGCGCACTTCCTGTTCGTAATTACCCAAAAAACCTTCGCAACCATAATTCAGATGAATCCTGTTTTCGAGTCTTGTAGCGCGGATAAAGTCGAGCACCGAAGTAAATTCAGCATCCGATAGTTGCAAATCAGGTGATTCGGCCGCACGTCCAACAGGGAAAATAGTAAAGATACGCCAGTGTTTTACGCCTGTGCTTATCAAATGTTCTTTTAAATCAGGCAGGCTGCTGATGTTCTTTTTGTTCACACAGGTGACAACATCCCATGCCACATCCTGTACGTTTGTAAGTAATTTTATTGCATTCGTTGCAGCTGCATAGCTGCGGGGATTGTTGCGCAACCAGTTGTGCTCGCCTTCGAAACCATCGAGACTTATCGTGATGGAATGGAGTCCGGAGGCAAGGAGTGACTTTAATCGTTCTGAGGTAAGCAACATTCCGTTGGACACAATGCCCCATGGAAATCCCCTGTGATAAAGCTCGGTTCCACAAACTTCAATGTCTTTTCGGAGTAAAGCTTCGCCACCGGTGAAAATAATCATTGTACGATTCGGGTTTACATGTGGTGTGATTTGGTCAATCACTTTAAGAAAATCTGCCACCGGCATATCCGGTTGATTGGAGATGGATCGACAGTCGCTGCCACAATGAAGGCATGAGAGATTACAGCGCAGGGTACATTCCCAGAAAAGGGTATTCAGTTCGTGCAGGCGGGCATTGTTGTGCCTCATTTTTCTGAAAATCTCCAGACCAATTCTTTTGCGTATCGAAGGTTGCTTATTCATTCCCTTCTTTCTTCGGGGTGAGTTTTATGTTTACATCTACACTGAATTCGCCATCGTACCAGTTTCTCTTTTTTCCTGTATGATTTGCGTTTTCGAAATCAACATTCAAAATAGTGTCGTTGTACAATCCATTTTCGGCGTCATCAATGTCCTGAACATATACGGGCACAATATTATCCTGAATTTCGCCTGCTGAGAAATTGTCCGACAGCTTGTAAGCGCCACTCATGTCGGTAGTATCAGCTTTTATGCTTCGGTAGGGCTGAGGCATAACACCATACATAAGAATTGGCTCTGAGAAACCCGGAGAAAAACCTATTCTTATTCCTTTGACAGGTTTTGCATTTGTTTTGTCCACCACAGTTCCTTTTATAGTATAGTCGGCATTCGGAACTCCATATTCAACTAAAGGTTCGGCGCAATTACTAAAACCAAGTAATGTGAGCAATGCAGCTAACAAAGTGTTTATACCAGGGGTCAATGATTTTTTCATATTCATAACTCTTGAAATGGTTGAAAAAAAATGAACATTTATAGATTAGATGGGTTAAATTGTGAAAACGTTGCAAATTTAATAACTTTTATTTGACTTTTATCATTTTTGGCTTCAGGTAATTGAGAATAACGATATTCTTGTTGATTGAAATTATGCCCAAAACCAAAGCTGTAAAGATGCTCTTGATTAGGTAAGATAATTACTCGATTTGTCCAAAATAGAACGACCATAGTTAAAATATTTGTTCTGATGAGGACAGATCTAATTTCGGGTATATTTAACGTTTAAAGTCAATTTATACACAGTTTAATGGGTTAAATCAATAAAAAACAAAAATAATGCATTGAAAATTTGGCTCGTACCTACTTGTTTTTGTTATTTTGCACCCGATTTGGAAAAAACGACACTTACTTATTCATTACACTATGTCAAAAAACCTCGTTATTGTAGAGTCACCTGCTAAAGCTAAAACGATAGAAAAATTTCTCGGAAGCGATTATCATGTGATGTCCAGCTTTGGCCATATCCGCGATTTGGCTGAAAAAGGCATTGGGATTGATTTTGAGAATAATTACGAACCGCAGTATGTTGTATCTACCGATAAAAAGAAAGTGGTTTCGGAGTTGAAGAAAGAGGCAAAATTGGCAGAAGTTGTATGGCTTGCTTCCGATGAGGACCGCGAGGGAGAGGCCATTGCATGGCATTTGTACGAGGAGTTAAAGCTGAAACAGGCGAATACAAAACGTATTGTATTTCATGAAATTACAAAAGAAGCAATTCTTCACGCCATTGAAACTCCACGTTCGATAGATATAAACTTAGTCGATGCACAGCAAGCCCGTCGTGTACTCGATCGCATTGTAGGTTTCGAACTTTCGCCTGTACTGTGGCGCAAAGTACGTCCATCCCTATCGGCCGGCCGTGTACAATCGGTGGCCGTTCGTCTCATTGTAGAGCGCGAACGTGAAATCAACCAGTTTGTACCCGAGAGTGCCTACAGGGTAAATGCAATTTTCAAATCGCAGGATATTAATGGTCAGCCCATAGAACTTAAAACCGAACTACAACAACGTTTTGCAACAAAAGAAGAAGCCCTGGCTTTCCTCGAAAAATGTAAAACATCGCAGTTCTCAATTGATAGCATTGTCACCAAGCCGGCTAAAAAGTCGCCTGCACCACCTTTTACTACATCAACATTACAACAAGAGGCGGCCCGTAAACTTGGTTTTTCGGTGGCTCAAACCATGCAGGTGGCTCAACGATTGTACGAAGCCGGTAAAATTACCTATATGCGTACCGACTCGGTAAATCTTTCCGATTTAGCCATTGGAACTTCGAAAGCCGAAATTATAAGTATGGCGGGTCAGAAATATGTACACACCCGTCGTTTCAATACAAAAACAAAAGGAGCTCAGGAAGCGCACGAGGCCATTCGTCCGACCTATATGAACGCTCACACAGTAGATGGAACAGCTCAGGAAAAAAGACTCTACGAGTTGATATGGAAGCGCACGATTGCTTCTCAGATGTCGGATGCTGAGCTCGAAAAAACTTCTATATTTATAAATGTATCAAACAGCGAACATAAATTTGTAGCTACAGGCGAAGTGATTGTTTTTGATGGTTTCCTGAAAGTATATCTCGAATCGACAGATGATGAGCAGGATGCAGAAAATGATTCTTTGTTGCCTGCTATGAAAGCCGGAGAACAGCTGAAACCAAACGAAATTGTTGCACAGCAACGTTTCTCACAAAAACCTCCACGTTACAGTGAGGCAAGTTTGGTGCGTAAACTTGAAGAACTCGGCATTGGTCGTCCTTCTACTTATGCACCTACTATTTCGACAATACAGAACAGGGCTTATGTTGAAAAAGGCGATCGTCCGGCCGATCAACGAAACTTCAATGTATTAAAACTTAAAGCTGATAAAATTTCGGATCAGATAAAAACTGAAAATACAGGTGCTGAAAAATCAAAACTCTTTCCTACCGACATAGGTATTGTAGTGAATGATTTTCTGATAGAAAATTTTCCGGATATTTTGAGCTTCGATTTCACTGCCAATGTGGAAAAAGAATTTGACCATATTGCAGCTGGTAAAATCAATTGGACAAAATCAATCGATCGCTTCTACAAGAAATTCCATCCGATTGTGGAAGATACAATGAAAAATTCCGAACGTCAGGTAGGCGAACGTATTTTAGGTGTAGATCCTGTAAGTGGCCGTCAGTTATCCGTAAAAATTGGTAAGTTTGGCCCTCTTGCACAAATAGGCACAGCCGAGGAGGAAGAAAAACCTGTTTTTGCATCTTTGCTGCGCGATCAATCCATCGAAAGTATAACACTTGAGGAGGCGCTCGAATTATTTAAATTGCCACGTCAGTTGGGCGAATATGAGGAAAAAGTGATAACAGTGGCTATTGGGCGTTTTGGACCTTACATTCGTCACGATGGCTCGTTTTATTCATTGCCCAAAACCGACGACCCGATGGAAGTAAGCGCAGAGCGTGCCATCGAAATCATTGAAGAGAAACGCGAAGCCGAACGCAACCGTTTGATATGTAATTTGGGCGAAAATAATGAAATTCAGGTATTGAATGGTAGGTTTGGTCCGTATTTTACCTGCGATAAAATAAATTATAAAATTCCTAAAGGTACCGATCCGGCTACATTGACTTTTGAAAAATGTAAGGAATTGATGGCCGCTCAGCCTGATGCCGGAACGAAAAAGAAAGGTTTCGGAAAGAAAGCTGCTGCGACCAAAAAACCGGCTGCAACCAAGGCTGCGACTAAAAAAACAACCAAGTCGAAAAAATAATCGCTGATTTCGGGTACTATTATTGCTGTTTTTGAGTTTATAATTTTAAAAATATAAATTACAATGAAAAGATTCATCATAAGTGCTGCATTATTTACGTTCGTCCTAAGCCTGAGCGCTCAGGGAAATTCAACAGCCGAGGCACAGTCGGCTATCGTGTACGCGTTGCCAAAAACCGAACTTTCGGTTGATGTTGAAATAGAGAAAACAACATTGAAACCTGGAGCATATTATCAGTATTCCGAGCGATATCTCGCCACTAATCAGGTGATTTTAGAAAATAAAGTGAGTTATCGCATCAAAGATATTACAGTTAAATGGCATTCGATTCCTGATGTAAGGAGAACTTACAGCCTGACGCCCGACAAAAAATCGAACCTGAGACTGATAACTGTCAATGCTCAGGGCTTGTTGTGTGGCATTAATGTTCCGATGACCGAAAAACAGCAAAAAATCAATCCAACCAAATCGTTCGTTGCTGAAACCCCAACCGAAAATAAACTTTTACCTTTAGGCGAAGAATATTTGATGGCAGGTTCGACGGCTAAACTGGCTGAAGGCGTTGCTAAACAAATTTACAGAATCAGAGAAAGTAAAATGAGCTTGCTTACCGGCGATCTCGAACATTTGCCTGCCGACGGCGCTTCGTTGAATACAATGTTGCGTGAGTTGAATAAAATGGAGAAAGAATTGACAGAACTTTTTGTCGGAAAAACAACTGTAGAGGTGCTGAAACACAGCATTAATGTTGTGCCAGATTCGGCTACAAACAGCAAAGTTATTTTTCGTTTTTCGGCGCTCAAAGGCCTGGTGCCAGCTGACGATTTGAGCGGAAATCCATATTATATAAGCTTAATTCCGGAAAAATTGAGTGTTCCGGTGAGTGAGCAAAGAGTAACGAAAACACAATCGGCATTATATACTGTATTGCCGGCAAATACAGCTATAACTATAGGCGATGGCGTGAAAACGCTTTATAGCAATAAAATTCTTATCCCTCAATTGGGTCCGGTGGTTCCGTTTTCGTTGGATTTGTTCAGCGAGCCTACTTCAAAAGTGTACATCGAAGCACAAACCGGCCGATTGTTGAGAATTGAAAAATAATTTTCTGACTAACCTTCATCAAACAAGTAATCACCGAAAATGTCAGAACAACCAACTGTTCAGGTAAATAAAACTGTTTATTTTTATCGCCAACGTCCCGAAATGTTGAAATACATTCCGGTAGATGCACAACGAATTTTAGAGGTCGGATGCAATGATGGTACGTTTTGTTCCACGCTCCGACGCAGCGACAGGGAACTGTGGGGCGTGGAGTTAAATCCTGAAGCCGGAGAAAAAGCGAAGAAAGTTTGTGACCATGTTCTGATTGGTGATTTTAATGAAGTATTCTCTCAGCTTCCACAAAATTATTTCGATTGTGTGATTTTCAACGATGTGTTGGAGCATATTTATTCGCCCTGGGATACAGTTCGGGATGTAAAGCTTTTGTTGTCGCCCACAGGGGTATTGGTAAGTTCAATTCCCAATTTCAGGTACATTTCCAATTTGATTACTGAGATTCTTTTCGAAGGAGAGTTCCGTTATAAACCTGAAGGTGGTGTTTTGGATGATACTCATATCCGGTTTTTTACGCCCAAAAGTATGCGTCGAATGTTTCGCGAACAGGGTTACGAAGTGCTTGTCAACGAAGGACTCAACCCCTGCAAAAGTTGGAAAGAAAAGCTGTTTATTACACTTACATTCGGCTTTTTGAAAGATGCACGCTATAAACAATTTGCCACAGTTGCTAAACCGATTCAAAAATGAGTGCTCCACTTGTTTCAATAATTACTCCAACTTATAATCACGAAAAATATATTGGTGACTGTATTCGTTCTGCTCAGGATCAGACTTATACAAACTGGGAAATGATCATTGTAGACGATGGAAGTACCGACAACACTTTTACAATTGCGCAAATAGCAGCGGCCAGTGATGATAGAATAAAAGTTTTTACTCAGAAAAATGTGGGTATTTTCCGCCTTGGCGAAACCTATAATTTTGCGTTTGCACAATCAAAAGGCGAATATATTGCTGTGCTCGAAGGTGATGACGTGTGGTTGCCCGAAAAGCTGCAATGGCAGGTGGAGGCGATGGAAACGGAAAAGGATGTTGTGTTGTCTTTTGGAAAGGCATATTCTTCTACTACTGATTTGAAATCAAATTACTCATTGAGTGATTTTTCTTTCTTCACGGATGAAGTGCTACAGAATAAACCGATTGGAGAAGCAACAAAGGCCTTGCTTTTTAGTAATTTCATTGTTGCATTAACTGTGTTAATTAGAAAACCAGCATTAGTTAAGATTGGTGGATTCAGGCAAAGTCATCAATTACCATTAGTTGATTTAACTACTTGGATTGAGCTTTCTCTTCATGGAAGATTTTCTGTAGTTGATAAGCCTTTAGGTAAATGGAGGTTCTATCCAAATCAAATTACCAAAACTTATACTGCTGAAATTCATGAGGGTTTTTATAAGTTTGCAATTGATTTTTATAGTACTAATCAATCTTTTCTATCCGATTCTGATATCGATAAATCTAGCATAGTAAAGCATTTTCGAAAACAACTTGTCGAAGCTCATTCCCGTTCAGGTCGATATAAATTGATTCGCAAAAATTTCTCGGGTGCTCGTAAAAACTATTTAAAGTCAATTTTTTGTTTTGGTTTTTATTCTCCAGTTTGGAAGTTAAGATCTTTGGTCGGACTTGTATTTAGTTATTTTCATAAGGATATAGAAATGCTTGCAAAAAAAATGGGGAAAGTAAGCTATAAATAGTTTTTTTTTTTATAATATTATTCCGTAATTTGGATAATTAACAAATAAATGTTTACTTTGCATAAACATAATTAGTTTATTTATGAAAAAAATAATTTTCAGTTTACTGTTGTTCTGTTTTGTTGGCTCTGTTAATAGTGAAAATAAGTGGACACAATTAAAGAGTGGTACGACTAATATGTTAACTTATGTCGATTTTCTTAATAAAGATACAGGAATTGTGGTGGGTGATAATGTCATTTTAAGAACGACTAACGGAGGTAGAGATTGGGAAAAAATAGACATAGAACTTAATACAATATTGAGTACAGTGAATTTTGTAAATAAAAACTGTGCATATATAAGTGGCGATTTAGGTTTAATCTTAAAAAGTACAGATAGTGGTTCAACATGGAAAAAGTTAAATACTGGAGTAGATAATACTCTATATTCAATTAACTTCGTTACTCCTGATACAGGTTTCGTTGCTGGGTTAAATGGTTTGGTGATGAAGACTATAGATGGAGGTGAGACGTGGATTAAACAAAATAGCGATATTTATAATAATATTTATCGGATAAGTTTTTTAAACAAAGACACTGGTTTTGTTGTAGCTAAATATGGAGATATTTCTCGAACACTCGATGGAGGTATAACTTGGCAGGCTCAGCAATCGGGATGTTATGATGAGTTGACATATATTCAGTTTGTAAATAAAGATTTTATTTATGTAGTAGGTGACAATGGTATTGTGTTGACGAGTAAAGATTTGGGTGAAACGTGGGAGAGAGAAAATTCAGGGACACACTTATATTTAAATTGCATCAAGCATACTAGTGTTGACTCTGCATATGTTGTTGGTCATCAGGGAGTAATTCTAAAAACTACAGATGGAGGAAAATCTTGGGGAAATGAAATTACGAATACAACAGAAAGACTAATCTCTATTAATTTCCCAGAAAAGAATATTGGATATGCTGTTGGTACTAATGGAACTATTATTATGCAATCTCCTGAGTATATTCCAATAGATGAGGTAAAAAATAGTTGGTTTAAGCAAGCAAGTGGTACTACCAATATGTTAACTTATATCGATTTTCTTAATAAAGATACAGGAATTGTAGTGGGTGATAATGTCATTTTAAGAACGACTAACGGAGGTAGAGATTGGGAAAAAATAGACATAGAACTTAATACAATATTGAGTACAGTGAATTTTGTAAATAAAAACTGTGCATATATAAGTGGCGATTTAGGTTTAATCTTAAAAAGTACAGATAGTGGTTCAACATGGAAAAAGTTAAATACCGGAGTAAATAATACTCTATACTCAATTAACTTCGTTACTCCTGATACAGGTTTCGTTGCTGGGTTAAATGGCCTTGTAATGAAGACTGTCGATGGGGGTGAGACATGGGTGAAACAAAATAGCGATATTTATAATAATATTTATCGGATAAGTTTTTTGAACAAAGACACTGGTTTTGTTGTCGCTAAATATGGAGATATTTCCCGAACACTCGATGGAGGCCTAACGTGGCAGGCTCAGCGGTCGGGATGTTATGATGAGTTGACATACATCCATTTTGTAAATAAAGACTTTATATATGTAGTTGGTGACAATGGTATTGTGTTGACAAGTAAAGATTTGGGTAAAACTTGGGAGAGGGAAAATTCTGAGACACAGTTATATTTAAATTGCATCAAACATACTAGTGCTGATTCTGCATATGTTGTAGGCCATCAAGGGCTAATTCTAAAAACTATTAATGGAGGAAATTCTTGGAGAAATGAAATTACGAATACAACAGAAAGACTAATATCTATTAATTTCCCCGAAAAAAATATTGGATATGCCGTTGGTACTAGCGGTGTGATTTTAAAAATAATCATAGAAAAAGATATTGTAAGTTCTGAAGGTAAGATGATTGACGATTTAACAGATGACTTTAGTGTAGTCTGTTTTAATGATATTTTTGAGATTAACTTTCAAAATAAGAATGTGGGTGCTTACAGCGTTTATTTATATGATGTAATGGGTAAGCTAATTCATAATGAAGTCTTTTTTGAAAACAATATTGGTTTATGTAAACGTAGAATTAACGCTGGCGCGCCTAAAACCGGTATTTATGTAATTAAAGTGGTTGGAAGTGATTTAAATGCAAATAAAAAAGTCTATATAAAATAGAAAACACAAGGTGGAATTTGCTATAGACCACCTTGTGTTTTTATAAATAAAAATCGTTACAAGCTTTTTCGTAATCATCTGGTCTTCCTATGTCTAGCCAATATCCAGAATGAATCTTTACTGTTGCAGGAAGTTTTAGAGTTATAAGATCAAGCATTAAATGATCAAAGCCATAAAATTGATTTTCGGGAATATAATCAAGGATTCGTTTGTTGGCCATATATACTCCCATACTTACATTATACCTATTGGTTGGTTTTTCGATGAAGTTAACAAGCTTGTTGTCAATTCCTATTTCTAATACTCCATAATCTACTTTTTGCTCACGCGAAAATGCAGATACTGTAAAGATATTATCGTTATTAACATGATAATTATAGAATTCGTTAAAATCAATGTCAGTCAGTACATCTCCATTCATAATTAAAAAATTTTCCGGTAAATCTTTTATCAATTTAAGCGGCCCCATTGTACTTAATGGTTTACTTTCTAACGAATAATCAATTTTAACTCCCCATTTGCTCCCATCATTAAAATAGGCACGAATGATATCCGCCATGTGATTCACAGTTATAGTAATATGGTCGAATCCTGATTTTGAAAGTTTTCTGATGATAATTTCCAAAATAGGCATATCACCTATTGGAACCAAAGGTTTGGGTAAGCTAATGGTATATGGTTTTAAGCGAGTTCCCTTTCCTCCTGCTAAAATAACTGCACGTTTAGACATTGTATATATCTGATTTAAAGTATGATAAATTATTCCTGATCCAATCAATTGTTTCTATAAGCCCGTTCTCGAGCGTATAGTCAGGTTTCCATGCTGTATTAGCTAAAATTTTTGAGTTATTACAAAAAAGTCTTTCTACCTCGCTTTTATCTGGGCGCACTCTTTGTTGATCAGAAATAATTTCAACATTAATGCCTATAAGTTTGGCAATTAATTCCACTAGTTCACCTATCGATATTTCTTCACTCATACCAATATTCGTAATTTCTCCAAAAAGCCCTTCGGATTGTGCAATTTCATAAAAACCTTTAGCAGTATCTTTCACAAAGGTAAGATCGCGCGTGGGCGATAAATTTCCCAATTTTAGTTGAGTTTGACCGTTGAGAATCTGCGAAATTACCGTTGGGATAATTGCTCTGGCGGATTGGCGAGGTCCGTATGTGTTAAATGGACGGACAATCTTTACAGGTAAATCAAATGATTTATAATAACTTATGGCCAATTGATCTGCACCAATTTTTGAAGCTGAATAGGGCGATTGACCTACCATCGGATGATTTTCATCGATTGGTACATATTGAGCTGTGCCGTAAGTTTCGCTAGTGGATGTTACAAGTATTTTCTCAATACCTATTTGTTTTGAAGATTGTAGAATATTGTATGTTCCATCAATATTCGTTTTTATATAGGCTTGAGGTGATACATAAGAGTAAGGAATTCCTATTAGAGCGGCCAGATGAAATACTGTTTCGCAGCCTTTTACAGCTTCGAGAACCGAATCGTAATCACGTATATCACCAGTAATGACTTCAATATCATTTTTCACTGAACATGTATCTAACCAACCCCATTTATTCCACGAATTATAGTGTACAAATGTTTTTACGTTATAGCCTTTTGCTACTAATAATTCTACAAGATGAGAGCCAATGAATCCACCTGCCCCTGTAACTAAAATATTCTTCATTATTTCGAAATTATCATTTTTTGTATGCCTTTTTCAATAGTAACTTTTGGTTGCCAATTTAATTCACACTTAATTTTATTGATATTAGCAACGGTATCCATTACTTCGTTTGGTCGATACTCATTTTTGCAAATATAATCTATATCATTGTCAAAAAAGCTTCGTACGAACGTCACAATTTCTTTTACCGAATAACTAACACCGCTACCTAAATTATAAATATGCTTTTCAGAACTTGGTTTTTCGACAGCAGAAATGACTGCCTCAACAATATCACTAACATGGATATAATCTCGTCTTGGGCGATCATCTTTTATCTCTATTTTTCCATTCATTGCTTGTTGAATAATGGTAGGAATTAAAAAATCAGGATGTTGCCCGGTTCCGTATATGTTAAATGGCCTAAAGATAGTTATAGGTACTCCGAAATCACGAAAGTAACCTTCACATAAGCTTTCACAAATTACTTTTGTTTGTGCGTAAGGATTAAATGCCTGAATTGGATGGACTTCGTCAATGGGTTGGTATTGTGGTTGTCCGTAAACGTATGAACTAAAGAAAATTAATCGAGCATTATTTTTACGGCATAATTCTAACATATTCAGCGTGCTTAAATAGTTAGTAGTATAAAAATTTTGGGGATCTGAATAAGATGCAGGTACAAAAGATAAATTGGCTAAATGAATAATAACATCGATATTATTGTACTGTTTTATTTGTTCCCAGTCACAAATATCAACACCATTTGAAATGTCTAAGAGTATTAACTCATGATTATATTGTTTTAATTTTTCAACCAAATATGTTCCAATAAAACCTGAGAATCCGGTTACTAATATCTTCATTTTTCGTGTTCAAGATTTTGAGCATCAAAGATACAATAATCTTTTTATAGTTTAAAAAATGAATGTGAATAAGTGAAATTATATTCTTCACAGCCAAAGGAATAATAATCAATATTCGCTCAAGTGGAAATGATTTCTTATTTTTGCAGTCGTAAAAAATATTAAGTTACCAACCATGAAAAAGAAACGTATCATATATATCAAACCAGCTAATTCTTCATTTATTAGAGGCGATCAACAAATTTTTGAGAAAGAAAATGAAGTCATTCCCTTCCTAATGGATCAGAATAAGAATAAATTGATCTATGGATTGAAATTGATTGGTTTGACCTTTTTCTTGCTTTCAACCATATTTAATAAAAATGTACTTTTCGTTTCATGGTTTGCAGATTACCATTCTGCATTAATGGCTTTTATGGGCAAATTGCTACATAAAAAGACGATTGTTTTTATTGGTGGGCAAGAAGCTGTTTGCTATCCAGAACTAAACAAAGGGGTTTACAGAAAAAAAATACGAGGTCTCTGTGTGAAGTTTGCTTTGAAAAATACTGACTTAATTATTGCAAATCATTCATCCCTGATTTATCATGAAAATTATTATTACAATGCTGAGCATCCTCATATAGATGGTATTCAACATTACGTGAAGGGTTTAAAAACGAAAATAGAAATTGTTTACAATGGGATCGATCCTAATCGTTTTATTCGTAATACTTCAATTAAAAAAATTGAAAATATGGTACTTACTGTAGGTACAATGAGTCAAATTGGCGATTTTTACAACAAAGGTTTTGATATGTTTATTGAAACTGCTTTACGTAATCCAACTCTGAATTTTGTGTTGATAGGTCTTCACCCTAATTACTTAGAATGGGTAGAGGAGAAATATAAAATTTCGCAATTACAGAACTTAGAGATAATTCCATCTTTTTGTTCACATGAAATATTGAATAATAAATACAATCAGGCTAAAGTATTTGTGCAAGCATCCATTACGGAAGGCATGCCCAACACTTTGAGTGAAGCTATGTTACTTGAATGTATTCCGGTGGGTTCAAATATTAATGGAATTCCAGACGCAATAGGCAATACGGGTATTGTGGTTAAACAGCGTGACGTTGAGCAGGTTGAACGAGCAATTGTTCAGGCGATGGCAATGACGACTGGAAAACAGGCACGAGATAGGGTAATTGAAATGTTCTCTTTTGAAAAACGCGAAAAAGAGATACTTGATTCGTTGAGAAAGCTATAGCTGATTTTTTTTTGCAAATTTGTTTATATTTTCTACTATTATAGAATAGGCTTTGTCGTATAATTGAGGTTGAATTTTGCGGATACTTAGTATGTAAATTAAAAGTACCAGCAATATCTGAGTGAAAAGTAACACGAAGTTGTTTTTCAATATAAAAGACAGAAATAATGCAGGTATAGCAGTTAGTAGACTTAAAATCACTCCGGGCAGTAAATCGGTCAATTGATTTTTTATGTAATGTTTGATGTCTTTTTTTACATAAACAACCGATATGAGATATGCTACAAAATTTGAAGCTGCATATCCCCATAACATAGCAATAATCCCATAATTAAAACAGATCAGCACTGATAAAAGAATAAGTCCCTTTTTAAATAGCTCCAATTTAAAGGTTGTTTTTGATAAACCACGCGCATTTAAAATGCTTATATTCAGTGCAAAAAAAGGTGTTGTTACAGACGCGAGGCAAAGTAACTGAAAATAAGTTACAGAGAGAATCCATTTCTCGGAAAGTAAAACAGAAATAAAGGATTCAGCAATGGCGATGAATACAAGCATGACTGGTATTGTAATTAATGCTGTTTTTTTTGTAATTTCTCTGAAAATACGTCTTAATCTCTCTGTGTCTTCTTGTATCTGACTGAACATAGAAAATGTACTTCCGAGTAGTATTTGCTGAAAACTGAAATTAAATGTTTCACTTAATTTATTCGCCTGAGTATAATATCCAACATCATTTTTTTCGTAGTATTTTCCCAAAATAAGTACGTATAGGTTATTGAAAATGACATTTAATACCGAAGTTCCTAAAACGTGAACGCTGTAACTTCCAAATTCCAGAATTACTTTCATCGAGAAAAGAGCTTTCGGTTTCCATTTTACAAAATGCTGATAGGCAATCATCCTTAAAAAGTGAAATGCCACTTGCTGCGCTACTAATGACCAAACACCATATTTTAGAAAAGCAAGAGTTACTCCAATTAATCCGCTCAGAATTGTAGCAAAAAAATTTACTTTTGCAACAGACTTAAAATTCATCTCTTTTACCATCATAGCAAAAGGGACTAAATAAAAAGCATTGAAAAGAATAGCAAGAAAAATTACTCTTCCAATACTGACGAGTTGAGGTTGTTTGAAGTAATTGGAAATATACGGTATTGAAAAGAAAAGAATTATGTAAAGAAAAATTGAAACAAATATATTAAAATAGAAAACAGAGTTATAGTCAGTTTCGTTAGCATCCTTTTTGCGAATTAATGACTGCCCAAAACCACTTTCGACCAACACAAACGAAAGGCCAGAAAAAATCATTATCAAACCTAATAAACCGTAATCTGACGGTGATAATAAACGAGCTAAAATGACTCCAATTATCATCTGTACAGCCTGTTGACCAAACCGATCTATCGTTGACCATTTTAGAGCATTTACAGTTTTTTGTTTCAGATTGTCGCCCATTTTTTCAGGTTATTTTGCTTTAATTACATCGAAACCTTCGCCGTACACACCAATGGCTGACGATTGGGAAATGAATGCATTAGGGTCAATTTCTTTTACAATGCGGAAAATTTTTATCGATTCATTTTTACGGGCGATCACTGTGATAACTTTTACAGGTTCTTTCGAATACCAACCCATTCCCTCGAGAATTGTAACTCCACGATGTACTTCAATGTTTATACGTGTTGCAATTTGCTCATATTCTTTCGAGAAAATGAAAAACTGAACCGATTGTCGCACCCCGTTGATGACCATGTCCACCGCCAAAGTTGTAACTGTTAGTGCTGTAAGACCGTAAACAATTCGCTCAATACTACCAATTTCCAAAAAATAGGACGATGAAATAATCAATACATCACAATATAGTAGAATTCGACCAAGCGTTATGTTTCGGTATTTATTCACTACTTTGGCAATAATGTCTGTTCCTCCGGAGCTGCCATTAGCCAAAAAAACAATTCCAATTCCTGCTCCGGAAAGTAAACCTCCTATTATACAGGCCATAAAGTTATCGTCCACACCTACAAAAGTACCGGGAACAGCTTGTGGCAATATAGAAAAAAAGAAAGTCATTATGGCTACACCATAAATAGTGCGCAGACTAAACTTCAATCCTACTGTTCGAATTGAAATCAACAACAATACAGCATTAATGGAGAAATAGGTCACAGAAATGGGTATTCCGGTTGCATAATAAGTTAATGCACCAATACCTGTAACACCACCTCCCGTAATCTGATGTGGCAACAAGAATGCTTTCCAAGCACCGGCATAAAGAAACAAGCCGAAAGCTATGAATACATATTCCCGAATGTCAGTCCAGGTTTGTTTGGTTTTTGATTTTAATCTATTCATTCTTAGCGTAGTTTTTTTATTACTACTAAAATCAAATTACAATATTCACAATTTTTCCGGGAACAACGATCACTTTTTTAGGAGAATTACCTCCGAGTTGTTTCAGGGTTTGTTCGTTGGCTAAGGCGGTTTTTTCAACTTCCTCTTTGCTCATGTCGGCAGGCAGTTCAAGCGTAAAACGCACTTTCCCATTGAATGAAATCGGGTATTTTACTGAACTTTCGACCAAATAAGCTTCGTTGCAAACAGGGAATGTAGCATCGCAAACAGTTTCGGTGTTTCCCAATGTATGATACAATTCCTCGGCAATATGCGGAGCAAATGGCGCCAGCAAAATTACTAAGGGCTCAAGAATTGCTTTTTTACTACATTTAAGCGTAAACAACTCATTTACACAAATCATAAATGCCGAAACAGAAGTATTATACGAGAAATTCTCTATATCAAATGTAATTTTCTTGATCGTTTTATGCAGCGTTTTCAGTTCGTCGGCAGTAGGTTCATCGTTATTCACCAATAAATTACCATCTTTAAAGAACAAGCTCCACAGTTTTTTCAAAAAGCGATGCACACCATCAATTCCATTAGTGTCCCATGGCTTTGATTGCTCCAATGGTCCGAGGAACATTTCGTACAGACGCAAAGTGTCAGCTCCATATTTCTCAACTATATCATCCGGATTCACCACATTGTACATCGATTTCGACATTTTCTCAACTGCCCAACCGCAAATATATTTACCATCTTCAAGAATGAATTCTGCATTAGCAAACTCAGGTCTCCATGTCTTAAATTTTTCAATATCCAATATATCATTTGAAACGATATTTACGTCGCAATGAATCTGCGTAGTTTCGTATTGATCCTTTAAATTCAACGAAACAAAAGTATTTGTATCTTTTATGCGATATACAAAATTACTTCGTCCCTGAATCATTCCCTGATTGATCAGTTTTTTGAATGGCTCTTCTTCACAAACAATTCCTAAATCAAATAAAAATTTATTCCAAAAACGACTGTAAATCAGGTGACCTGTAGCATGTTCAGTTCCGCCGATATATAAATCTACGTTACGCCAATAACCATTGGCTTCGGGACTTACCAATGCTGTATCGTTTTTCGGATCCATATAGCGCAGGTAATAGGCAGAAGAACCTGCAAAACCCGGCATAGTATTCAATTCCAGTGGATTTCCATCTATTTCCCAACCTTTAGCGCGTCCAAGTGGTGGCTCTCCTTTTTCTGTTGGCAGAAATTTATCAATTTCGGGCAACTCTAGTGGCAAGCGACTTTCGTCGAGCATATATGGCATTCCATCCTTGTAATAAACAGGAAATGGCTCACCCCAATAACGCTGACGGCTAAAAATAGCATCGCGCAAACGGTAGTTTACCTTTACACGTCCGATGCCTTTTTCAGCAATGTATTTTTTAGCAGCTGCAATCGCTTCTTTTACTGTTAATCCATTCAAAAATCCGGAATTCATCATGATTCCTTCTTTAGCATCCAAACTTTCTTCACTCACATCACAACCTTCAATCAGCGGAATGATAGGTAAATTGAAGTGTTTTGCAAAAGCATAGTCGCGACTATCGTGCGCCGGAACAGCCATAATAGCTCCTGTGCCGTAACCTGCCAATACATAATCAGAAATATAAACAGGGATTTCAGTTCCGCTAACAGGATTTATGGCATACGAACCGGAAAAAACTCCGGTAACACGACGGTCAGCAATACGTTCGCGTTCGGTGCGTTTTTTTGCGGCCGCAAGATAAGCCTCTACTTCGGTGGCCTGAGTTGCTGTTGTGCAAACTTTTACTAAATCACTTTCAGGAGCAAGCACCATAAACGTCACACCATAAATTGTATCAGCACGGGTAGTAAAGATCTCGAATTCAACATTCTGATCTTTCAGCTTAAATTTCATTTCAGCACCTTCGCTACGTCCGATCCAGTTTTTCTGGGTTTCTTTGAGCGAATCAGTCCAATCAATTTTATCTAAACCGTCGAGCAAACGTTGTGAATAAGCCGAAACACGCAAACTCCACTGACGCATTACACGTTGTTCCACCGGATGGCCACCGCGCACCGAAAGGCCTTCGCTCACTTCATCGTTGGCCAGAACTGTTCCTAGCGCCGGGCACCAGTTCACTTTAAGGTCGGCTAAGTAAGCTATTCTGTAGTTTAAAAGTATTTCCTGTTGTTCCTTTTCTGTTTTTGCTTTCCATTCTTCGGCAGTAAAAAACAGCTCTTCGGTGCAAACAGCCTGAATATTTTCAGTTCCCGAAACCTCAAATTGTTTTACCAACTCGGCTATAGGCTGAGCTTTCTGCAAGCTATTATCAAAATAGTGATTAAACATTTGGATAAATGCCCACTGCGTCCATTTGTAATAGTCGGGTTCGCAAGTACGAATTTCGCGGTCCCAATCGTAGCAAAAACCAATTTTTTCCAACTGTTCGCGATAGCGGGCAATATTGATTTTGGTAGTTACAGCAGGATGCTGGCCAGTTTGGATAGCGTATTGTTCCGCAGGAAGTCCATAGGCATCATAACCCATGGGGTGAAGTACATTAAAGCCCTGCAGGCGTTTGTATCTACTGAAAATGTCGGAAGCAATATACCCCAGCGGATGGCCAACGTGTAGTCCTGCACCTGATGGATAAGGAAACATGTCAAGCACATAGTATTTAGGTTTGTTTTTGTCGACATCAACTTTGTAAGTTTCTTTTTCTTTCCAGTAAGCTTGCCACTTTTGCTCTATTTCATTAAAATTGTACTCCATGAGATATTGTTAATTGATGATAATCAGTGTATTGAAGAATGATTTTGTTTCAGATTTTCGAACTGCAAAGTTAAACATTTTATTGAATTACCCATAAGAAAATAGCTCAAATTCAATCGGAAGAGTTTTTAATGATTTGAAAATTAGAGGATATAAAAAAAATGATTATTTTTGCAAGACAAAATACCCAAATACTAATTTTAATGACTAATTCATTCCCAACTCAGTTTTTTAAAGTTCCGGAGCCTACTTTAAGACGGCTGCCGTGGTATCTGGCTTATGCTCAATTAGTTTTAAAGGAAGGGGAATTGTTTTTATCATCCACTCAAATAGCTAAAAATATTGCTGTTGATGCCTCGATGGTGGCCAAAGATTTATCGTATGTTCAGATTTCAGGTAAAACGCGTGTAGGTTACGATGTACGCGAATTGGTAGATGTTCTGGAAGCTTTCCTTGGTTTTACCGATGCTCACAGTGCTTTTTTGTTTGGAGTAGGAAGTCTGGGTGGAGCATTGATGCATGACAATGGGCTGAATCAGTTTGGTTTGGAAATCGTAGCCGGATTTGATGTGAAGTTTGAACTTTCGGGTACCAGCATTAATCACATTCCGATTCATCACATCGAGAGGTTTGCTGAATTACAAAAATTAACTGGTATCAATATCGGCGTTCTTACTGTGCCGGTTGATAAGGCGCAGGCTGTTTCCGAAATAATGGTGGAAGGTGGTATTCAGGCTATTTGGAATTTTACACCTTACCGTATCCGTGTTCCTGAAAAAGTGATTGTCCAGAATACTTCCATTTACGCTCATTTGGCAGTGATGTTTAACAGGCTAAATGCGATAAACGAATCTGAAAACAGCAATAAAAAGAAAAATAATCAACTTTTAAAATGAAAATACTTGCGATAGGTCAGAATTATATCGAGCACAACAAAGAGCTTAACTCAAAACACCCCTCCGAACCTGTTGTGTTTATGAAACCTGATACAGCTTTGTTAAGAAATAACAAGCCATTTTTTATCCCCGATTTCACTGAAGAATTGCATTACGAAACCGAACTTATTGTAAAAATAAACAGGTTGGGTAAAAATATTGCACCCAAATATGCTCACAGGTATTATTCTGAGATCGGTTTGGGAGTCGATTTTACTGCACGTGATGTGCAACGACGTCTTAAAAACGAAGGAAAACCCTGGGAAATATCAAAAGCGTTTGATAATTCAGCTGTAATTGGCGATTTTATTCCTGTCGAAAAAGTAGGAAATGTACAGGACATTCGCTTCAGTCTGCAACTGAATGGAGCAACTGTTCAGCAGGGTCATTCGGCCGACATGATTTTCCCAATCGATGAACTAATAGCATATGTGAGTTGTTTCTTTACTTTAAAAATAGGCGATATCCTGTTTACAGGCACACCTGCAGGAGTTGGAAAAGTAGCAGTCGACGATAGACTTGAAGGTTTTATATTCGATACGAAAATGTTTGATTTTAAAGTTAAATAGCTTTCGCTCCATTTCCTGAGGGGTAAACAATAATTCTGTTTTACTACCGTTTCTATTGGTAGTCAATTCTCTTCATTTTTTTACATGAAACAAAAAGTCATTTTATCTTTTCTGTTGGCTTTTCTGGCATTTAGTTTGTCGGCGCAGTCAAGTGTGGTTACTTCGTCTTTTCAGCTGAACTGGCGAGGTGTTCAGCTATGGAAGGCAGGTGACTACAGTAAAAAGGTAATTGATTTAGAATCCGCAGTTTATATTGACGAAAATCTGTTGCCCTGGTTAAATAAAAGAATTGATGCAGATCTTGCATTTGAGTATGCGGCCACTGTAAATAATGCTGTTTATGTGCCAGTTCCGAAAGAGGAATCAGAAATCGTTTTATCTGCATTAATTCCCACAGATCAGCCGAAAGTGCGAACTTCTGTTCTTAGCGAACGTGGAAACGGCGTTTTAGATGTAAATGTTTTTCCATTTGTGATGCGCGATGGCCAGTTGTTGAAAATCAAATCGTTCGACCTTGCCATAAACAAAACAGCATCTGCCCAAAAATCAAAAACAGCAACGAGACATACTTATGCTCCGAATTCGGTATTGGCTGATGGTAAATTTGTCAAAATCAGAATCGTGAATTCAGGCATTTACAAATTGACCTATGAAGATTTAAGTTCTATGGGCATTTCGCCTGCTAATGTCCGTATTTTCGGTTATGGCGGAGCGATGCTCGAACAGAGTTTCCTTATTCCAAAACCAGATGACTTGCCTGAGGTGACTATCCATATGGAGAAAGGTTCGGATGGCGTTTTTAATGCCGGCGATTACATATTGTTCTACGCTCAGGGAATTAATAAATGGAAATTCGATAGCTCGATAAATCTTTTCACACATACCATCAATCCATATTCAAATTATGGTTACTATTTCGTTAGCTCCGATAAAGGAGTTGGTAAAAAAATAGAACAACAGTCGACCACTCCTTCCGATGATGTTGATTTTCAGATTGTGGAAGAGTTTACCGATTATAGTGTATACGAAAAGGAATCGAGAAGTCTGGCACAATCAGGGAAAGAATTTTATGGAGATTATTTTGGTGATTCAAATCCAAAATCCATATCGTTTAATTTTCCAAATTCTGTACTAACAAGCACAGCCAAAGTCAGAATTGATGTGGCTGCGAATGCGTCAGTCGCCTCTTCCTTTTATCTGTTGCTCGAAGATGCGCAAAGACAAACGTTGATGATTCCCAAAAGATCGGAAGATACTTATGAAAAAGGGAAAGGAGCTAGTGCTGTTTTTGCCTACACTCCGGTGAAAGATGTTTTTAATTTTAACTTATCATACTCAAAGCCTAATTCAATTGCATCAGGCTATTTGAATTATATTGAGATAAATACGCGCAGATATCTTAAAATGAGTGGTTCGGTGATGCAGTTTCAAAATGTCGACAACCTGGGAGTTGTTGCTTATAAGCAATATCAGCTGAGCAATGCCAGTCCGAAAATACAGATATGGAATATCACCGATCCTCTGAATATCTACCGCGTTCAGACACAAACGGAGAATGGATTGTTGACTTTTACCGAATCGGCCTCGGAAATAAATCATTATATTGCTATCGACCCAACAGCTGCCACTGCTTTCTCTAAACCGGAAATTGTTGGGACAGTTGTCAATCAGAATCTGCATGCACTAGCTCAGGTTGAGATGGTGATTCTTACACATCCAAAATTTTTAAAGCAAGCCGAAACATTGGCTCAGGCACATCGCGATATCGATGGAATGACAGTGGAAGTTGTTACAACCGAGCAGGTTTACAATGAATTTTCGTCAGGGGCTCCGGATGCTACAGCCTATCGTTGGGTCATGAAGATGTTGTACGATAGAGCACTTGCTTCAGGTAATGCTGCCGGTATGCCCAAATATTTGTTGCTTTTCGGCAGAGGAACTTATGATAACCGAAAACTAACGAACGAATCGGGAGAAAACCTGATACTTACTTATCAGGCCGAAAACTCGCTGGTTCAGACGCAATCGTATGTGACCGATGATTATTTTGGTTTTCTCGATGATAATGAAGGACTTCAACCAACAAATCATCTTGTTGATATAGGTATTGGACGTTTTCCTGTTACAACAGTAGATGAAGCTCAAATTGTTGTTGACAAGACGATTGGTTACATGAAAAACACAAACAAGGGGAGTTGGAAAAATCAGCTTTGTTTTTTGGCCGATGATGGCGATGGCGCTTTGCATATGACACAGTCCGATGAAGTTGCTTCTCTTTTGATCAAAAAATACCCTTCCTATCAGTTAAATAAAATATATCTCGATTCATATAATCAGGAAAAAAGCGCCAGTGGTGAGAGTTATCCTCTGGCCCGTACGCACTTTCATGATTTGTTGCGGAATGGATTGCTGTATCTGAATTTTACGGGACATGCCAGTAACACCGGTTGGACAAACGAAAAAATCCTGACTGTGAATGATGTGAAATCCCTTACCAATCAGCAATTGCCACTTTGGCTTGGTGCTACCTGTGATTTTCTTCAGTTCGATCTTAAAGCCGTTTCGGCAGGAGAGCAGGTGCTTCTGAATCCTTACGGAGGTGGTATTGGGATTTTTTCGGCTGCACGCCCGGTGTATGCTTCTCAAAACCATACGATTAATCTTAAGTTCTCTGAATATTTATTTAAAAGAACCAATGGACAACATAACAGAATAGGGGATGTGGTTGCCTATGCTAAAAATAATGTAGGTGCCGAATTTAATAAACTATCATATGTTTATATGGGCGATCCGGCTGTAAAACTCAATTTCCCCACGGATTATAATGTCAGCACAACTAAAATCGATGATGGTAATGAATTAGGTAATGATACTTTACGGGCAATGTCGGTAGTTACAGTTTCAGGAATAATTGATGATGGAAACGGTAATAAAATTCAGAATTTCAACGGTGAGCTTACCATTGTAGTTTTGGATAAGGTTCAGCGAATAACCACATTAAATAACCATGGAGATGGTGCCATGACTTATTCTGATCGCCCCAATACCTTATTTTCGGGTAGAGCTTTGGTAAAAGATGGAGAGTTTTCTGTTACTTTTATGCTTCCAAAGGACATAAAGTATAATTACGGAACCGGGCGGATTAATTATTATGCCTACGATAAAACAAATGAAAAGGAAGCGCAGGGATATTACGAAAACTTTACAGTGGGTGGAACTAATAAAGATGTAGTGGCTGATACCACAGGGCCTGAAATGAAGTTGTATATGAACTCCGAATATTTTCGTTCGGGAGGAAAAGTTAACGAAACGCCAATGTTTATTGCGCATCTGAGTGATGTAAATGGAATAAACAGGGTGGGAAGTGGTATTGGTCATGACCTTTTGCTGATTGTGGACAATGATCCGAGGAAGTCTTACGTTATAAACGATTATTATCAGACTGCTGAAAACGATTATACAAAGGGTGTTGTTAAGTACAAACTACCTGAACTTGAAGCGGGTAAACATACATTGACATTCAGAGCCTGGGATTTATTAAATAATTCAAGTGTTCAGAGTCTCGAATTTGAGGCAGTGAAAGGTTTAACACCAACTATATTCGGAATCAATAATTATCCTAACCCTGTAATTGCAAGTACAAGAATTGTTGTTGATCACGATAGACCAGAAACAATTCTAAGCACAAAAGTGGATATATTTGATTTGTCTGGCAGACAAATATGGTCTTTTTCTCAGGCCAATGCCGACGAGATCAATTGGAATTTGATAAGAGCCGATGGTAAAAAGGCGAATGCCGGTATTTATTTGTACCGGGTTACAATAAGTACAAAAAATAGTGACACTTATTCAAAATCAAATAAAATGATCATTGTTGAATAATAAAAATTAAAAATTACGTTTATAATAATTGCATATGTTATAAAAGTAGTAATATTGCATATTAAATAATTTTCGAATGAAAAAGAAATTCTTAACATTAACTGTCGTTTTATCTTTAGCTATGGGAGTTATGGCCGTTGAGCCTAACCCAATTTCAACTGTAGTCCCTTCATTGTCAATTGCTCCCGACGCTCGTGCCGGTGGTATGGGCGATATTGGTGCTGCTACATCTCCCGATTTGAATTCGCAGTACTGGAATCCTGCAAAATATGTGTTTATGGAAAGCGAGGCCGGCATTTCGTTGTCATATACTCCATGGTTACGCTCGCTTGTGCCCGATATCGATTTAGCTTATTTGGCAGGTTACTATAAATTTTCCGATCGTCAGGCTTTAAGCGCTTCGTTGCGCTACTTCTCGTTGGGAGATATTACTTTAATGGATCAATTAGGTTATGAACAAGGTTCGGCGCATCCGTTAGAGATGGCTGTTGATGTTGCTTACTCGCAAATGCTTTCCGAAAAGTTTTCGGCTTCGGTAGCCATGCGCTTCATTTACTCTGATTTAAATAACGGATTTAACGGTGCCGGAGGAAGCGAAATGTATCCTGGTGTTTCGGTGGCGGCCGATGTGGCGGGTTATTATCGTCAGCCTATAGCACTTTCTACCGGCGATGCATTGCTGTCGTTTGGGTTGAACATCTCTAATTTAGGTTCAAAAATGTCATACGACAAAAAAGTAACAAGTAGTTTTATCCCTACGAACTTTCGCTTAGGAACTTCGTTTGATTATCCGATCGATGATTTTCAAAGCATTTCGTTTAGTGCAGATGTAAATAAATTGTTGGTGCCAACACCAAATGCTACTACTGATTTTAATGATGTGTCGATGTTGTCAGGGGTTTTCAAATCGTTTAGCGATGCTCCAGGAGGTGCCAAAGAGGAATTGCAGGAAATAATGTGGTCGGTGGGTGCTGAATATGCCTACAACAAACAATTCTTTGTTCGTGCGGGTTATTTCAACGAAAATGAATATAAGGGAAATAGAAAATACTTTACAGCTGGTGCCGGTTTCAAACTAAATGTTTTTCAGTTGGATGCTGGTTACGTAATCTCTACTTCTCAATCGAATCCACTCGATCAGACCCTAAGATTTACGCTTTCGTTTGATTTGTTCGGACTCAAAAATTTAGTAAGATAAGAATTCTGGTATCAGAATAAATTTTTAAATAAAATGAACGGTTGTACTTGTCTCTTGTAGAAGTGGCAAATATAACCGTTCTTTGCATGAAATAGTATTAATAACTAATCAATTTTACTGAGATGAATAATATAAGAGTTGGTTTTGGGTACGATGTACATGTGTTTGCGTCTGGACGCGAACTTTGGTTGGGTGGTGTAAAGTTAGATCATCCAGTAGGTTTGCTGGGTCATTCGGATGCCGATGTACTTATACACGCTCTCTGCGATGCACTGCTTGGTGCTGCTAATCTGCGCGATATAGGATTTCATTTCCCTGACACAGCCGGAGAATTTAAAAATATTGACAGCAAAATACTTTTAGCGAGAACAATGGAACTTTTGCGGGCTAAAGGTTATGAATTCGGAAATGCTGACTGCACTGTGTGTGCCGAAGCACCAAAGATAAATCCTCATATACTAAAAATGCAGGAGTGCTTAGCTGCTGTCATGAAAGTGGATATTGATTTGATCTCCATAAAAGCCACTACTTCCGAAAAGGTAGGTTTCGTTGGGCGTGGCGAAGGAATGGCAGCTTATGCTACTGTGCTGATTTATAAACCAATGTAGTTTAATAGACTGTTTCTATCGTTTGATAAACATATTCTATCCAAATTTGTTTGTATTACAAAATTTAAATGTATAATTTTGTTCTGTCAAAAAAAGAATTAATCATTTAAAATTTAAAATATATGTCAGTATTAGTAGGAAAACAAGCACCAGTGTTTAACACAAAAGCAGTAGTAAACGGTTCAGAAATCGTTACAGATTTTTCATTGAAGCAGTATGAAGGAGAAAAATATGTTGTTTTCTTTTTCTATCCTGCTGACTTTACATTTGTTTGCCCAACAGAGTTAATTGCATTTCAGGAAAAAGCGGCGGAATTTGAAGCTCGCAACACAGTGTTGGTTGGAGCATCTACCGATTCGGCTTTCTCACATTGGAAATGGTTGCAAACTCCACAAAACCAAGGTGGTATTCAGGGTGTAAATTATCCTCTCGTAGCCGATCATTCATTGGAAATTTCCAAAGCATATGATGTGTTGGCTGGTGAAGAAGTATATGATGAAGAAGGAAATATTAAATTTGTTGGCGATCCTGAAGCTTACAGAGGATTGTTCCTGATCGATAAATCGGGTGTTGTTCGTCACCAGGTAGTGAATGATATGCCACTTGGACGTAGTGTGGAAGAAATTCTCCGTGTGATTGATGCACTTCAGTTTACAGAGGAATATGGTGAAGTTTGTCCTGCCAACTGGAAGAAAGGCGACAAAGCGCTTAAAGCTACTCAGGACGGAATTGCAAGCTATTTATCAGAAAAATAAATTGAGTTAAAGATTGATAGTGAATTTGTTTTATTGGAACGCTGAAGCTGTAAAGGCTTCAGCGTTTTTTTATGTTGACCGAAGCTGTGGCTTTTTGTCAATTCATCGACCTTTATAGTCGATTTTTACACACCAGCCAAAGAGAAATGTATTACTTTTACAAAACAATAAAACAGTTTTTTTAATTCTTAATAGTTTGAATTTCAGAGTTTGATAAAACAGAAAAAGCGTGTCTTCGGGATGAAGGCACGCTTTTGTTATTTAAAAATATTTGATTACCAGTTTAATATAATTTTACCACATTCGCCTTTTTCCATTACATCAAATCCCTTTTGAAAATCATCGATTTCGAAACGATGGGTAATCACCGGAGATAAATCGAAGCCGGTAATAAGCATTTGTTCCATCTGATACCAGGTTTCCCACATTTCGCGACCATAAATTCCCTTCAATGTAAGTGCTTTGAAAATAATTTTATCCCAGTCCACAGTGGTTGTATTCGGTAAAATGCCCAGTAATGCAACCTTCGAGCCATTGTACATATTGTCGATCAAGCCACGAAAAGCAGCCGGCGAACCCGACATTTCGAGCCCTATGTCAAAGCCCCGCATGTGTAAGGTTTTTAGGGCTCCTTCTATTGTTTCTCCTTTCGAAGGATTAATGGTGAGTGTAGCGCCCATTTTCTTGGCTATTTCTAATCGGTAATCGCTCAGGTCGGTCACTACAATGTTGCGAGCGCCGGCAAACCTGCAAATTCCCGTTGCCATGGTTCCAATGAGTCCGGCTCCTGTGATAAGAACATCTTCGCCAATCAGCGGAAATGAAAGTGCTGTGTGTGTAGCATTGCCGAATGGATCCATGATAGCAGCCATTTCGTCGGGGATGCGTTGGTCTAATTTTACTACATTTTCGGCCGGTAATGAAAGATACTCAGCAAAAGCGCCGTCGCGATTTACACCTACTCCAACTGAGTTTTCGCATACATGTAGTTTGCCGCGTCGGCAATTGCGACAATGCCCGCAAGCGATATGTCCTTCGCCCGTAACGCGATCGCCGATTTTTATGTTTCTAACACCATGTCCTTTTTCAACAATTTCACCTACATACTCATGCCCGATTGTCATTGGGGTTTTAATGGTTCGTTGCGACCATTCGTCCCATTTGTATATGTGTAAATCAGTTCCGCAAATGGCAGTTTTTTTAATTTTTATCAATACATCGTTTATTCCAACGTGTGGCATCGGAATGTCTTCCATCCAAATTCCTTTTTCGGGGCGTAGTTTTACTAATGCTTTCATATGGCTGTTGATTTATTTGATTGTATTTTAGTTTGTTATTTAATAACTTCGAGCTGTTGTCCCACTTTTGTAAAAGCTGCGATACATTTGTCAAGCTGTGAAGTGCTGTGAGCTGCTGAAATCTGAACACGAATACGCGCCTGATCTTTTGGAACGACAGGATAGTAAAAGCCTGTAACGTAAATGCCCTCATCGAGCAATAGTGCCGACATTTTCTGCGATAGTTTAGCATCGTAGAGCATTACAGCACAAATGGCTGATTCGGTTGGTTTAATATCGAAGCCGGCAGTTTTCATTTTTTCAACAAAGTAGGCCGTGTTTGTATGTAATTTTTCCTGAAGTTCGTTGGTTTCGTTCATCATTTCGAACATCCGGATGCCGGCAGCTGCCACCATTGGAGGGATGGAGTTGGAAAATAAATAGGGTCGCGAACGCTGGCGGAGCAAGTCAATAATTTCCTTTTTTCCTGTTGTGAAACCGCCAATAGCACCACCAAACGCTTTGCCGAGCGTGCCCGTGATGATTTCTATTTTTCCTTTTAAATTGTAAAGTTCAGTAACTCCGCGTCCCGTGCTGCCTACAACACCTGCTGAATGTGATTCGTCCACCATGACCATTGCATCGTATTTAGCTGCAAGTTCGTAAATTTTATCCAATGGGGCCACATTTCCATCCATTGAAAATACGCCATCGGTCACAATGAGTCTGAAACGACATGAATGTGCTGCTTTTAACTGCTTTTCAAGGTCGTTCATATCAGCGTTAGCATATCTGTAGCGTTGTGCTTTGCAAAGCCGTACGCCATCGATGATGGATGCGTGATTCAATGCATCGGACAGAATGGCATCCTCTTCGTTCAGCAAAGGCTCGAAAACGCCACCATTTGCATCGAAACAAGCAGCGTATAAAATTGTATCTTCGGTACCAAAAAAATCGGCAATCGCTTTTTCGAGCTGTTTATGAAGGTCTTGCGTTCCGCAGATAAATCGTACCGACGACATACCATAACCATGGGTGTCGAGTGCAGCCTTGGCGGCTTGTATCAGCGATGGATTGTTTGATAAGCCAAGATAGTTATTGGCACAAAAGTTCAATACTTCCTTTCCGTCCAAAACGCGTATGGCTGCTCCTTGTGCCGAAATTATTATTCTTTCGTTTTTGTATAAGCCGGCTTCGCTGATATTGCTTAGTTCGTTTTCGAGATATGATTTAAAATTTTGATACATATACTATAATTTAAGAGTTTGACAATTTGATTTGTTTGAATAGTGTCGTGTGATTTTGTCAGGTATATGCAGCAAAAGTAATGATTTTATTAGAGATTTATTTCGTTTTTATTTAGTCATTGCATGAAAATCTTTGCTTTTTTCCAAAAAAAAGCTACCTCCTTGTTTTAAAGAAGATAGCTTGTCGGTGCTGAAATTGTTCAGATAAATAGTCAGGCTTTCAGTCTATCAAAATCTGCGCGATATGTGAATTTGTAAACAAAAGGATAAATACGGCATGCAACGCAAAAACCAAGGGCGCTTTCAAGAAATGCACATACTCCAAATATAGAAGCAAAGGCAAGTGCTGCAGTCTGAAGGTTCAGTATTGAAAACAAGACAACTAAAAAACTAAAAACTATACCTATACGGGCTGCAAAAACTTTAGGACCTGAATTTACAGGCTTCTTTTTCAGTCCCAGTGAGTTGACGATAAGCTTTGAGACTATGCTCAGAATGCTGTATTTCGAATTTTCAGTTCCCCTCAATGTGAAGTCTACTAAAAGAAATGTTGCAATTAATATATTGTTAGTGAGTATCAATGCAGTGATTAACAATACAGTGAAGGTGGCATTGAGTCGGGCAATGTGTTCGTCAATTTTATTGGTTGATATTGGGCAAATGGCGTTTGAATTCATAAAATGAGTTTTTTAAATTGATACGATGCAAAAATACTGACTTTTGCAGCAGCAAACCATACCATGCCATCGGTATTTTTTATACCATAATGAGGGTAGGTTTCTGTCGGTATCTTTTTGTTTATCAAAGTAAAACCGCCAGTCCTATCGCAGCTTGTTTTTATTGTGTGCTCAGGTAGTAGTTTAGGTTCGCAGGTTTTGATTATCGTAATAAAAACAGTATTTTTGCATTTCAAAATAAGAACTATATGGAAAACGTAAGAATGGTTTTGCGCACTGAACAATTATATAAAAAATACGGAAAACGAACTGTTGTAAACGATGTATCGATCGAAGTAAAACAGGGAGAAATTGTTGGTCTGCTTGGCCCTAACGGTGCTGGAAAAACAACAACTTTTTATATGACAACAGGACTTGTTACGCCAAATTCGGGAAAAATTTTTCTCAACGATGTGGATATTACCAACTTCCCGGTTTACAAACGTGCTCAAAGCGGTATCGGTTACCTGGCGCAGGAAGCTTCTGTTTTCCGGAAAATGACGGTAGAAGATAATATCAAATCGGTGCTCGAAATGACAAAGTTCAGTCGTGCCTACCAGAAGGAAAAACTGGAAACGCTGATTTCGGAATTTAATCTTCAGGCTGTGCGACATAATATTGGAGATCGTCTTTCGGGGGGAGAACGCCGACGGACTGAAATAGCACGTTGTCTTGCCATCGAACCACGTTTCATTATGCTCGACGAACCTTTTGCCGGTGTCGATCCTATTGCAGTGCAGGATATTCAGGATATTGTGTGGAAATTGAAAGATAAAAACATTGGTATTCTGATAACTGACCATAATGTGGACGAAACCTTGAGCATTACAGATAGAGCTTATTTGCTTTTCGAAGGCAAAATACTTTTCAAGGGAACTTCGCAGGAACTTGCTGATAATCCTTTGGTGCGCGAAAAATACCTTGGACGCGACTTTAAGCTGAAAGAAAAAACAAGGTTGTAAGTTATATTTTTATATTATTCGACAATGGAATGCAGGCAACTATGTGTGGATGATCAAATTCTGATGAAAGAAATTGATGAAGGAGAAGTTGTGAATATTTTCAATGCAATAGATGCCGAACGTGATTATTTGAGCGAATGGCTTCCTTTTGTTGAAAAAACAGTCGACATTGAATTTACACGTGGATTTGTCAACAGCTATCTTTATTCAGATAAAAAGAATGTTACTTTTGCTATCTATTTTGAACATCGGTTTGCAGGGCTTGTCGGACTGAAGGATACTGACGAAACGAATAAGAAAACCGAAATTGGTTACTGGTTGTCGTCAGGTTTTCAGCATAAAGGTGTTGTGACTAAATGCTGCAAGGCGTTAATAGCTTATGCATTCGAAAATATGAAAATGAACCGGGTTCAACTAAAAGCTGGAACCGAAAATGTGAGAAGTCGAGCTGTGGCTGAAAGGTTGGGGTTTGCACTTGAAGGCATAGAGCGTGATGGTGAGTTGCATTCCCGTGGATATATCGACCTTGCGGTTTATAGTCTTCTTAAAAAAGACTTTTGATGTTTTGTGAATTAAATTCCTTGTTGTGAGTATATTGATTAAATAAAAACCCGGTACATTAAGTTCTGAAAACAACTCTTACCATATTAGGCTGCGGTTCAGCTTTACCCACCAAAAATAATTTCCCAACCTGTCAGATTCTTGATATTAGGGACAAGCAGTTTATGATTGATTGTGGCGAAGGTGCACAAATACGTATGCGCCAGATGAATGTAAAGACAAATCGTTTGGGGCATATTTTTATTTCTCATTTGCATGGCGATCATGTTTTTGGCCTGATTGGCTTAATCTCAAGTTTTGGTATGTTGAACCGAACTGCCGATTTACACATTCATTCGGTAGCAGAGCTTGAAAATATAATGGAACCCCAATTGAAGTTCTTCTGTGAGGGTTTGCCTTTTAAGGTGATTTTTCATCCCATCCATCCTAAAGTATACGAATTGATTTACGAAGACCGATCAGTACAGGTTTTTAGTATTCCGCTAAAGCATCGTATTCCGAGTTGTGGCTTTTTGTTCGAGGAAAAACCACGCGACCGACATATTGTGAGGGCAATGATTGATTTTTACAAAATACCGAACTGGAGGATTCATAAGATCAAGCAGGGCGACGATTTTGTGACCGAGGAGGGCGAAATAATTCCAAATGAAATTCTTACAACTCCTGCTGAAAAACCAAAGCGTTTTGCTTATTGCTCGGACACAGCATATTACGAGAAAATAATACCAATTATACAGGGTGTTGATTGTTTGTACCACGAAGCTACTTTTATGAACGATGAACAGCTCAGAGCCAAAACAACTCAACATTCCACTGCTGCACAAGCAGCAATAATAGCTCAGAAAGCTGGTGTAGGACAGTTGATTATAGGCCATTTTTCGGCTCGTTATTCAAACAAAAATGGATTGCTGAACGAGGCTAAAGCCATTTTTGAAAACACTCTTCTGGCCGAAGATATGAAAGTTTTTGAATTGTAAAAAGAAAGTCCGGAAACGTGTTCCGGACTTAAAAGATTTTACATCAGTCTGAAATAGATAGGCAAAGTATATTTCACTTTCACGGTTCTGCCGTTCATTCTTCCTGGTTTCCAGTTGGGCATCGATTTTATTACCCGTACAGCTTCGTTGTCGAGGCTTTTGTCGATGCCTCTAACCACTTCAACATTTTCGATAGCTCCATTCCTGTCCACCACAAATTGGCAAATTACCTTTCCCTGAATTCCCAGTTCCTGAGCCAGCGAAGGATATCTAATGTTTTTCGAAAGGAATAACATGATATCTCCTTTAAATTGAGGCATTTCTTCTACGAAGTTATGAATTTCTTCTATTGCTTCGGGAGTTACCTCATATTTCACATTCGTTGGTTGTTCTACTCCTTCCGTGGGCGAATCTTCCGACTTTAAGGCCACATTTTCGGTAGTTGTTGGTTTTTCCACAATTTTAAATTCTTCAACCGGTCGGGGAGGAGGAGGTGGTGGAGGCGGTTGAGTTGTTGGCGGCGGCAATACAATGTCGTCGACAAAGTTTGATAGATACTGGTTTCTGTCGTAGGTAGGCAGGTCTTTTTGCGACCATTCGAATACGATGTAAATCAACGAAAGTACCATAACAAATCCAAGCATTACATAAAGGCTTTTCTTCTTTTCGAGGTTAGCCTCGGGTGATTTTTTAGCTACCATAACATTCAAGTTTTAATGATGAAACAATTGGGCTTAAATCAATAAAAAATTTCAAAGATATTTGTGTTATTAATTCAACGCAAAAATGTGTTGTTTTATTGTGATATTTTTTTATTTATCAAAAAACACTTATAAAAAGTAACTTTGTTGCCAGATAAAGTCCCTTTTCATGCGGATATTTATGAGTCGGAAGTGATTTTTTTTTGTTCATCTAATGTTTGTAAGCTAAAAACATAACTGCCGATGATAAATTGTGAAATGAATTAACTATTTTTGCAGCAATAAATTTTCAATCTATTCAACCTGTAAAGATGTCTCAAATTAAACAAGTATTATTTCTGATTTTAATCGTTCCGTTTATTCCTTTAATGGCTCAGGACGACCGTGCCCAGGTACCCTCGTATATGCAAAACGCTTATTTCGAAGTTAATATTGGTTCAATAAATTATCCATTTAGTCAGGCTCAACTCGAAGCTGGTTACTCATTGACCGATGCAATAGTGGTGCCTCATACCGCTGTGCGATTGGTGCTTGCCGGTTACGATTTTAATAAATATCTTTCGGCACAGTTGACTTATATGCGCCCGGTATTGTGGGTGAGGTACAAATATATGAATGATCAGACTTTAGTCTCGGACAATCACTCGGTGTGGATGAATGTAGGAGGTCTGACGCTCAAGCCCCGACTGCCTATTGGCGAACATTTTTCTGTTTATGGCGAGGCAGGATTGGGAATTATTACCCGTCATGGCTTTGAGGATCCACAGGGAAAATCGGTGGTGAAGGATGCCAACTACCCTACATTCCTTTTTGGGGCTGGTCTGAAATATCACATCAATAATCGTTGGGCGTTGCAGCTTGTTTCGAATTATTCACCCCGAAATGAAAAACACAATCAACCTTACACCTCTTTTGTTGGCGGTGGTTTCTCGTATCATCTACGTCCTTTTTCGGAAAAACAGATTGAAAAAGGAAAAACATCCGGGTTGATACATCCGAAACAATGGTTGCAGATTGGCTACACGAGCAATGTGTTAGGGTATGGTGTGAACAATCTTGTTTCACGTGATCCTGTGCCAATTTTCTGGGGAGGAAGGGCTGAGGTTCGCCAGGGTTTATCGCTTAATTATCAGCGTAACGTGTTTCATGGTCCCAGAGTTTTTGCCCTCGACTGGGGCGTGAACGCTTCTGTATGGCAAACAAAGGGAGAGGCGGCCAACCAGTTTGAACGTCAGCAATTTTTCACTTTGTCGGTATTCCCTGTTTTTCGTCTGAATTATTGGCATGCTAAAAAGTTCGATGCATATTTCTATTATACTGTGGCGGCACCTACTTATATTTCCGAAACATTGCTCGATGGACATAAGATGGGAGCCAAATTCACTTTCATGGATAATATGGGAACAGGGATTTTCTTTGGAGAAAAACGAAATTTGAATGCTGAAATAAAAATAGGCCATTATTCAAACGGAAATGTGTTTACCGATAACGAGGCGGTTAAAATACCGTTATCTCTCAATGTAGGCTACGCTTTTTAGTCGCATCCGGAAGCTTGTTTTTGTTGGCCAATTGCATTGTTTTAGCGGTATATATTTGTAAATAATTACCTTATCTGAATGCTATGTTAGTAAAAACATTTGGTTCTGCCGTTCAGGGCATCAATGCTACAATTGTTACAATTGAAGTAAACGTTAGTCAGGGAATTCGGTTTTTCCTTGTTGGATTGCCCGACAATGCCGTAAAAGAAAGTCATGAACGAATCAACTCTGCGCTTGAGTTCAATGGTTTTAAACTTCCACGAAAACAAATCGTTGTGAACATGGCGCCGGCCGACATTCGTAAAGAAGGTTCGGCCTATGACCTTGCCCTTGCCATTGGAATGTTGGCAGCCGACGAAAAGCTGAAGTCCGATGAGCTTGATAAATATGTTATTATGGGCGAACTTTCGCTCGATGGCAGCCTTAAACCCATCAAAGGAGTTTTGCCTATTGCCATTAAAGCCCGCGAAGAGGGTTTCAAAGGCTTTATTCTTCCAAAACAAAATGCGCGTGAAGCAGCTGTTGTAAACAAGCTGGAGGTTTACGGAGTGGAAAATATCAAAGAAGTTATTGATTTCTTTGAGGGAAACTCAATGCTTGAGCCAACGATAGTGAATACCCGCGAGGAATTTTTCAGTCACTTAAATTTGTCGGAAATTGATTTTGCTGATGTAAAAGGGCAGGAAAATGTAAAACGGGCGCTCGAAGTGGCTGCTGCCGGTGGACATAACATTATAATGGTAGGACCTCCCGGCGCGGGTAAGTCCATGCTTGCAAAACGTATCCCGACAATTCTACCTCCGCTAACATTGTTTGAAGCACTCGAAACCACAAAGATTCACTCAGTTGTAGGTAATATCGACAGCAACACATCGCTTATTTCTCAACGTCCATTTCGGAGTCCTCACCATACAATTTCTGATGTTGCCCTGGTGGGTGGCGGTGCTTTTCCTCAGCCTGGAGAGATTTCACTGGCACATAACGGTGTACTTTTTCTGGACGAACTTCCTGAATTTAAGCGTACTGTCCTCGAAGTGATGCGCCAGCCGCTAGAGGATCGGAAAATATGTATATCGCGTGCTAAATTTACAATCGAATATCCGGCAAGTTTTATGTTGGTGGCGTCGATGAACCCTTGTCCCTGCGGTTATTATAATCATCCCGATCGCGAATGCGTTTGCGCTCCCGGAGTTGTTCAGAAATACCTCAGCCGCATTTCGGGTCCGCTGTTGGATCGTATTGACATTCATATTGAAATTGTTCCTGTTCCTTTCGAAAAACTTTCGGAATTGAAGGAGTCGGAGAGTAGCGAAAAAGTACGCGATCGAGTTATAAAAGCTCGTCAGATTCAGGATTTACGGTTCAGAGATATTGATGGGGTTTACTGTAATGCACAAATGTCGTCGAAGCAAATGCGTTCGTTTGCGCAGATTGACAAGGCCGGTTCTGATTTGCTGAAAAATGCGATGCAGCGGCTCAATCTTTCGGCAAGAGCTTATGACAGAATTATTAAGGTGGCTCGTACGATTGCTGACCTCGATGATGCCGAAAATATTCTTTCGAATCATATTGCCGAAGCCATCAATTATAGAAATCTGGACCGTGAAGGTTGGGCAGGGTAATGATTAGTTAAAAAAACAGAGCATCTTCGTTCGAAAATGCTCTGTTTTTGAAAAATTTTGACTAAAATTTCACAGCAACTGAAGCTAAGAAATTAATTCCGGCCTGCGGAAAGAATCGCGTTTCGTTCACTCGTTTGCCATCTAAATAGTAAGAATACCAGGTGTATGCATTTGTTTCGTATTTGGTATTGAACAGGTTATTCACCAGTAGCTGAAAATCAATTCCTCTCAACTTCTGCAATTTCAAAGCATACTTCAGGCTTACGTTATTTACGAAATAAGCATCAATCGATCGTTCGTCGCTCGAAGTATTATCAAAAAACTGTTTTCCTACATAGTTAGAATAGAACCCAATTTCAAATTGCTTTAATTTGGCTGTAAAAATACTGTTGGCAATCATATCAGGAGAGTAGGCAATGTCGGTGGTACCTAATGCATTGTCCTTGGAGGCAACCCATTTCCAGTTAGCGTCGTACATGTCTATTCCTTCTTCGGTGAAATTCAGAATTTTGTTCTGACTAACGGTGAAATTTCCATCCCATTTTAGCCAATCTGTGATTTTAACTCCGGCAGTAAGTTCAATGCCAGCGCGATAACTGTCCGGCGTGTTGGAGGTGAGTGGTTCACCTATATCGCTGATTTTTCCGGTAAGGATCAACTGATTTTTGTAGCGCATGTAATAAAGATTTGCGCCCGCCGAGAACCCAGATGAAAGAAAACGGTAACCTGCTTCGGTATCATAGAGGGTCTCAAATGTAGGTTGTGTTGCTGTGAGCGATCTTTCGGTATAATTATTTCTGTTGGGCTCGCGGTTCGAAACCGAAAAAGAAGCGTAAATGCTTTGTTTGTCATTCATTTTATAAGTAAGTCCTGCTTTGGGATTAAAGAAATGATACTCATATGGTTTTGCTGTACTGATGTTACGCATTGTATTGTTGTCTTCATCATACTTGTCGTCGGTTCCATTCATGCTGTAGCTGATGTAACGATATTGCAGATCAACCGACGCAAAAAATCCTTCGAATAATTCGGCGTTTAGTTTTGCATAAATATTGGCATCTTTTTTTATAGAGCTGCTTCTGTACCATAGCTTGCTCATATCCAGATTATTCGCATTGCGTACCCAGATTACTTTTCCAGTATGATCACCATCGTAGCGATTGACAGATCCTCCCATTGTAGCATTGAGTTGTTTTGTTTCGTAGGTAAGGGCGTAAGTAAGTCCGTAAAAATAATTATCGAGCCATTTCTGGCGTACCAAATCGGTTTTCTCCAGTGCTTTACCGGCTAAAGTGTCCGGAGTTAAGCCGTATTCTTTATATACTCTGTCTTTTTTATATTCCTCGTAATAACCTATTCCACGTGTTAAGTGGGCGGTAACATTCAGATGAAGTGCGGGTTGGAATTCCTGTAACCAATGCAGCTGATAATGAGTTTGGTTGTAATTGTCTGTTTGGTTGTCGTAATACTGGGTTTTTCCGTTGTTATCGGTAAATTCACCAAGTTCGTTGTAGGTACGATTGGTTTTCATAATTTCCGAATCTACCCCATTCCAGGCCTGATAAGTTTTTTCGTTTCCGCCAAAGGTGATAAATTTAAGCGTGGTTTTATCATTGAAGTATCCGGCCGAAAATAAATAGGATTTCAAATTTACAGATGCACGGTCGATGTAGCCATCGGAAGTGATGTTTGAAACTCTTGCGTCAAAAGCAAATCCATTGCTCAATAGGCCTGTTCCTGCTTTTAGAGTGTTTTTGTTGGTGTTGAACGAACCAACTGCTGAACTAATCTCGCCATAAGGTTTTGTATTCAAACCTTCAGTTTGCATATTGATACTTGCTCCGAAAGCTGCAGCTCCATTGGTGGAAGTGCCAACGCCGCGTTGCACCTGAATTGACGAAAGCGACGACGCAAAATCGGGCATATTTACAAAAAAAGTACCATGCGATTCGGCATCGTTCAATGGCACTCCGTTCACAGTGATGTTGGTGCGGTTGGCATCAGTTCCACGAATTCTGAAACCCGTGTATCCAATCCCTGTTCCTGCATCCGATGTGGAGATGAACGATGGTGTAAGTGCAAGTAAATAAGGAATGTCCTGACCAAGATTCCGTTGTTGAATGTCCTCCTTTTTTACATCGCTGTAGGCTACCGCCGAGCGTTCGTTGGCACGAATTGTGGTGACTGTGATTTCGCTGATTTCATATGATTTACGGTTGAGTTGGACGATGTTTTCGCGGTCTGTGTAGGCTTGTAAATTTTTTGTTTCGTACCCAATAAACGAAATTTCGAGTGTGTAACGGTTCTTTTTTAGTTTGTCGAAGTTAAATGAACCTTGTTCGTTGGTAGTTTTACCAATGTCATCGCTTTTGATGTAAACAGTGGCACCTTGAAGTGCATTTCCGTTTTCGTCGAGCACTTTCCCTTTTAGGCTGTGCTGGCCAAAACATAGAAAAGAAAATAGAAATAAAAATGTGAAAATTGAAAATTGTCTCATAACAAATTGATTGGTTGATTAATAATTTTGTTTTGAGAGCCAAAAATACGGATGATTGTTTCTTATTCCCTTCGCGGAATTACCCGTGCAGGTTCAAAGGGTATGATCTCAGCCCGAAATATTAAGGCACCCCATTTTAGAATGTATGTGTTTGAAACGCTTTAGAAAATATAAAAGTTCAAAAAACCGTTTCGTGTAAAGAAAAGAAAGAAAAACAGCCCTGGAAGCGAGCCGAATTCCTTTCGGGGGACAAAGATAGATAAAACTTGGAAAGAAACAAATTCTTACTCAATTTCATTTTTTGATGTTTTAGTATTTTGTCTGCCGTTGTTGTTTTGTAAAGTGATTTGAATTGAGCATTTTGATATAATTTGAAGTAAAGAATCAGACGAAATAATAATGATTATAGTATCTTTGCTCGCTCAACTTTACAAGCTGAAATTAAAAAATGACGCACGAAAAAATAATAGAACTTACTGTCGCCTTCGTAAAACAAACGCTCGTTGATGCTGAAGGTGGTCACGATTGGTGGCATATTTTCAGGGTATGGCAACTGTCAAAACACATTGCCGAAACCGAAAAAGCCGATATGCTTGTGGTTGAACTGGGTGCGCTGCTGCATGACATTGCCGATGCGAAGTTTCACAATGGAGATGAGCGTGTCGGGCCTGAAAAAGCCCGCAACTTTCTTCTTTCTATCAGTGTCGACGATGAAATAATCATACATATTGAGCGAATTATCACGAATATCTCGTTCAAAGGCGGAAGGGTGATTCAGCAATTCAAGTCGTTGGAGCTGGACATAATTCAGGATGCCGACAGGCTTGATGCTATTGGTGCTATCGGCATTGCCCGCACGTTCAATTATGGCGGTTTTAAAAACAGAGAGATTTACAATCCCGGAATTCAGCCTAACTTAAACCTGACTAAGGAAGAATATAAAAACAGCACAGCGCCCACGCTCAATCATTTTTACGAAAAACTATTGTTACTTAAAGATAGAATGAATACTGCTACAGGCAGAAAGATGGCCGAACACAGGCATCGGTTTTTAGAATTATTTCTTGACGAATTTTATGCCGAATGGGATGGAGTCAAATAAAGGTGTAAAAAAAGTACGATTGATTTCAATCGTACTTTTTTATTGTTAATGAATATCGTTTTTTAGCTGTTTTTGAGTATTTCAACCAGCCATTTCCAGCATTTCTGTGTCGATGATATGCTCAGGCGTTCATCCGGCGAATGTACGCCGTACATTTGCGGACCTATCGAAATCATATCCAGATGCGGGTATTTTTCCAAAAAAAGACCACATTCAAGTCCTGCATGAATAGCGCGAATGCCGGGTGCTTCGGTGAAAAGTGTTTTGTAAGCGGTTTGGGCAATTGTTAGCACATCCGATTTCAGATTTGGCTTCCAGCCCGGATAGCCATCTCCATGAGTGGCAGTAGCTCCGGCCAGTGTCAATGCAGCTTCCACCTGATTGGCAATGTCGTATTTCGACGATTCTATCGAACTGCGTTGACTTGTTGTGATAAGGATGTTGTTGCCGGGTTTCATTTTTATTGAAGCCAGGTTGGTCGAAGTTTCTACAAGCCCCGGCATGTCGCGGCTCATGGCTATTACTCCGTGCGGACAAGCATACAAGGCATTGAGCAATGCATCGGATGTTTTTTTGTCAACCACTGTGGTAGGCAGTTGTTCCGATTCAAGGGTGATTTGTATCGTTGTTTCAACTTCGCCGAGTTCCAACTCAATCTCTGCAATAAATTGATTCAGCAGCACCCGCACATTTTCTTTTTCGGAATAAGGAACTGAAACAACCGCTTTTGCTTCGCGTGGAATGGCGTTGCGCAGGTTTCCGCCATCAAAACTATGGAGTCGTAAATCGGTTTGCTTATTTACTGTCCACAAATATCGGTTCAAAATTTTATTGGCATTTCCAAGTCCTTTGTTGATATCATCGCCCGAGTGACCGCCCTTCAATCCTTTTACCGAAACTGTGAAAGCGAAATAGCCCGCAGGTGCAGGTTCTTCGGTGTAAGGCAAAGTGGCTGTAGTGTCGATACCTCCGGCACACCCAATAAAAATTACGCCATCATCTTCCGAGTCGAGATTTATAAGAACTTCACCTTTCAGGAAATTGTTTTCCAAAGCAAAGGCGCCTGTTAACCCGGTTTCTTCGTCCACCGTGAAAAGGCATTCGATGGCCGGATGTTGCAGCTCGTCCGAAGTGAGAACAGCCAGCATCATTGCCATTCCTATGCCATTGTCGCCACCAAGCGTTGTTCCACGTGCTTTTACCCAGTCGCCATCGATATAGTATTGTATGGCATCGGCGTCAAAATCAAACGAAACGTCGCTGTTCTTTTCGCATACCATGTCCATGTGGGCTTGTAGAATTACAGTTTTCGATTTTTCGTATCCCGGAGTAGCTGGTTTGCTTATCAGGATATTGCCTGATTTATCTTTTTTATAATCGAGTTGATGGGTTTTGCTGAAATTTTCGAGAAAAGCAATTACTTTTTCTTCTTTTTTCGAAGGACGTGGAATTTGGGTGATGTCGTGAAAGTAGTTCCACAAGAGGGTTGGTTCTAGTGTTTTCATATTTTTTGTTTGAAAAATTTGTTATTTGATTATTTGCAAAGTTAGCAAAAATCGGGTTGTTATTGCCAATATTTTTATATCAATAAAATAGTTTTTGGCGTGGAATGTTCAAAATTAGTATCAGTTCTTTTTTATTGATCTTTTAAGTATCTCCAAACTATTCATGCCTTGTGTTTTTAAAAAGATACTTCACGCATGGATGTAAATATAAAAGAATAAAAATGCTAACTTTGCACTTGATTTTTTTAAAATTATTTTTCCTGTTAATTATTGAAATAAAATTTATTCCGATGAGTTTTTACGGTGTTGAATTTACTTTGATTGAGTTAGTTGTTCTAGGATTGTTGTTGTTGGTATTTTTTTATCAGATTTATTTTTATACCCATTATATACAGGGCATTTTACGATTACGGTCGGCTGTAAACAAAGGTAAAGTCACATTTCAGACTGAGCAACTGCCTGTTTCGGTAATTATTTGTGCCAAGGACGAAGTAGATAATCTTCGTAAATATCTTCCTTTTGTGCTGCAGCAGGAATACCCTGATTTTGAAGTGATAGTAGTAAACGATGGTTCGACGGATGAAACAGAAGATTTGCTTACCGATCTGAAAAAAACATATAGCAACCTACGCAGTACCTTTGTGCCTGTGGGAGTTACTAACCTGAGTACCAAAAAACTGGCGCTGACACTTGGTATTAAGGCTGCTAAAAACGATTGGTTGCTTTTTACAGATGCCGATTGTATGCCTGAGGACAAAACATGGATTTCGCGCATGGCGCGTAATTTTAATCCGGGTGTTGAATTTGTGCTCGGTTATGGAGCTTACATGAAGAAAAAGGGTTTTGTAAATCGTCTGATAACTTACGATACATTGTTTATAGCCCTTCAGTATATGGGTTTTGCCCTTACCGGTAAGCCCTATATGGGCGTGGGTCGAAATATGGCTTATCGCAAAGATGTGTTTTTCCGCAACAAAGGTTTTGCATCGAATCTCAATCTCCGTTCGGGTGACGATGATTTGATGGTCAACCGTGCTGCCAACGGCTTTAATACCAAGGTTGAAATAGCACCCGATAGTGTTACCTGGTCGGAACCCAACAAAAGATTCAGGGATTGGTATTTCCAAAAAGAACGTCATTTGTCGGTAGCTTCGTTTTATAAAGCACAAAGCAGGTTTCGGCTTTCGTTGGAGCCCGTTACGCGGGGGCTGTTTTATGTTTGTTTTATGCTGGCAATGGTTTTTGGTAGTTTAATAACAATGATAGTTGCCGGAGTTTTATTGCTGGCACGTTTAGTGGTTCAGATGGTTGTGATCAATCGCTCGTCGAAGCATTTCGATGGACGGAAATATATTTTTATGTTGCCGGTTTTCGATATTATATTGCCGCTCATTACATTGTTTTTGCTTACCTTTGGCCGAATGGGCTCTAAGGCTAAAAATATTCAGTGGAAATAATTTGATGTTCAGCAATGAACTGCGTTGTCTTTGAACATTGAACATTTTAGATTTGTTATATTTTCAATAACTTCGGTGTTGTGCCCGGAGAAAATGGTACGCACCAAATCTCACTTATTTCATAACAGGCATTGCAGCTTGCAATGTTGAATTATTTCAATTTTTCTGCCACAGCATACAATAAAAACTTAAAACCATGTCAAAAAAACGCAATCGAAAAGAAAATAGCAGTACACGGGTTCGTAAATCGGAACTGGTACGCAATATCATCAATATATTCAACGAAAATACAGACAAAACTTTCGATTATAAACAAGTGTCTAAATTGCTGAATATTAAGTCTGAGTCTCAAAGAATTTTCATAAATCAATTGCTGTACGAGTTATTCGACGAGGATTTTCTGGTTGAGATTTCGCGCGGAAAGTTCAAGGTGAATTCACGTGGTGGCTATATTACGGGAGTTATCGATCGTCAGGGTGTGAAAACTTATCTGATTCCCGACGACGGAGGTGAAAATGTGTTTATTCCTGAGCGAAAAACCAATCATGCCTTGCTGAACGATAAAGTAAAAGTGTTTTTGTATGCTGGCCGTAAAGGACAAATGCCCGAAGGCGAAGTTGTTGAGATTATCAAAAGAGCAAAAGATACGTTTGTGGGGATTTTGGAAGTGTCGGATAATTTCGCTTTCCTTATTTCGGATAACAGGGTGATGACCAACGATATTTTTATACCGAAAAGCAAATTGAACGGTGGTAAAAACGGACAAAAGGCAATAGTAAAGTTAATGGAATGGGAACCCAATCTTAAAAATCCCGTAGGCGAAGTTATCGATGTTTTAGGTGATAAAGGCAACAATACAACTGAAATGCACGCTATTCTTGCCGAATATGGGTTACCTTATAAATATCCTGTCGATGTAGAAGTAGCAGCTGATCATATTGATGCCGGTATTACGCCCGAGGAAGTGGCTAAGCGTATCGATTTGCGCGGAGTTACTACTTTTACAATTGACCCGCGCGATGCCAAGGATTTCGATGATGCGCTTTCGTTGCGTAAACTCGATAACGGACTATGGGAAGTGGGCGTTCACATTGCAGATGTGACTCATTATGTACGTCCCGGAAGTATTATCGACAAAGAAGCGCAGGAGCGTGCCACCTCGGTTTACCTTGTGGATCGTACCATTCCGATGCTTCCCGAGCATCTGTCCAATGGAATTTGCTCCTTGCGACCTAATGAGGAAAAACTTACTTATTCAGTTCTTTTTCAAATGACTGATGAGGCTGAAGTGAAACATTACGAAATAGCCAAAACGGTGACTTGCAGCGACAGACGATTTACTTATGAAGAAGCACAAATTGTAATCGAAACCGGCGAAGGCGATTTTAAAGACGAAATACTAACCCTTGACAGAATGGCAAAAATCCTTCGGAACAAACGTTTTGCCTCCGGGGCTATTGCTTTTGACAGGGTGGAAGTCCGTTTCGAAATTGACGAAACCGGAAAGCCTACTTCTGTGTTCTTTAAGGAACAAAAAGATGCGAACAAACTGATTGAGGAGTTTATGTTGCTTGCCAATAAAACAGCGGCTACACACATTGGTAAACCGGGCAGAGGATTAAAAGCCAAAACATTTGTTTACAGAATACACGATGTGCCAAATCCTGATAAATTACAGAACTTCTCAGTTTTCATCAAGCGGTTCGGATACAATGTGAAAACCTCAGGTAAGAATTCTGCTGTTTCGGGTGCCATCAATCATTTGCTGGACGAGGTGCAGGGAAAGAAAGAACAAAATCTTATCGAAACCCTTGCTATCCGATCGATGGCAAAAGCAATTTATTCCACCGAAAACATCGGACATTACGGATTAGCTTTCGATTTTTATACGCATTTCACTTCGCCGATCAGACGTTATCCCGATATGATGGTGCACAGACTTCTCGATCAATACAATAACGGCGGCAAGAATGTGAGTCAGAAAGAGTATGAAGAACTTTGTAAACATAGTTCGGATATGGAACAACTGGCTTCGAGTGCCGAACGTGCATCCATTAAATACAAACAGGTCGAATTTATGTCGCAATACATAGGTCAGGATTTTGAAGGTGTTATTTCGGGAGTTACAGAATGGGGAATCTATGTCGAAATTATTGTGAATAAGTGCGAAGGAATGATTCCTATCCGCGATCTGGATGATGATTATTATACTTTCGATGATAAAAATTATTGTCTTGTCGGTCGTCGCTATCACAAACGCTACCAGTTAGGCGACGAAATTAAAGTGCGTGTTGCTCGCGCCAACCTTGATAAAAAACAATTGGACTTTGTATTAGCGTAAGCATTTTTCATTCAAAAATCAATGATCTGTAAGTAGAGGTTAGGTTACCTTTGCTTATTATACTATACTGTGGGCAGTGGTTTAAGTATTTCTCATCTCTTTTTGCAGATCAAAAATCATCTGCCTATGAACAAACAATATCAGCTTGTTCAACCCTTTTTCTTTTCGGATAATTTTTGTAATTTTGCAGCCCTAAACAACACAGCAAATTAACCAATAATTCAATTGGCCTTTTTTCGACTTTGGCTATTGGATTGAACAAAATAATGAATTTGAATTCATGAAGAAATTTAAAGAATATTCCGGCCTCCATCTTTCCGATGTAAACAAAGAAATGTTGAATCGTTGGAAAGAACTCGATGTTTTCCATAAAAGTGTTGCCACCCGTGAGGGAAAACCATCATTTGTGTTTTATGAAGGACCTCCTTCGGCCAATGGTATGCCGGGAATTCACCATGTAATGGGACGCACCATCAAGGACGTTTTCTGTCGTTACAAAACAATGCAGGGTTTTCAGGTAAATCGTAAAGCGGGTTGGGATACGCACGGACTTCCAGTGGAACTTGGAGTGGAAAAGTCGCTTGGTATTACCAAAGAAGACATTGGTTCTAAAATCAGTGTGGACGACTATAATGCTGCCTGCCGGAAAGATGTACTTAAATATACAAAAGAATGGGAAGATCTGACTACCAAAATGGGTTATTGGGTGGATATGAACGATCCGTACATTACCTACGACAACCGTTATATCGAAACCTTGTGGTGGTTGCTCAAACAACTGTACAACAAAAATCTGCTTTATAAAGGCTATACTATTCAACCGTTTTCGCCTGCTGCCGGCACTGGACTCTCTACACACGAACTCAACCAACCCGGCTGCTATCGCGATGTGAAAGACACAACCTGTGTGGCACAGTTCAAGCTTAAAAACGAAGAAAATACCTATTTTCTGGCATGGACAACAACTCCATGGACTTTGCCTTCGAATACAGCGCTTTGTGTTGGGCCAACTATCGATTATGTAAAGGTGAAAACTCAAAACCCATACACTAAAGAAATTTGCAATCTGATTTTGGCTGAGAATTTACTTGGTGCTGTAATGGGTAAAAACGAATACGAAGTTCTCGATCGCAAAAAAGGTTCAGAATTAGCGGGCATTGCTTATGAGCAACTTATTCCCTGGGTAAATCCGGGCGAAGGAGCTTTTAAAGTTATCACAGGAGATTTTGTAACTACCGAAGATGGAACTGGAATCGTACACATTGCACCTACTTTTGGAGCGGACGATGACCGCGTTGCTAAACAAAACGGCGTTCCACCGATGTTGTTTATCGACAAAGATGGAAATCGTCAGCCAATGGTTGACCGCACCGGAAAATTCTTCAGAATTGAAGACCTGAGTGCTGATTTTGTAGCTTCGAATGTGAATACTGAACTTTATGCCGAATATGCAGGTCGTTATGTGAAAAATGCTTACGACAGCACGCTGACAGATGATGACACAACACTTGATGTAGATATTTGCGTGATGCTGAAACAACAGGGTTTGGCTTACAAAATAGAAAAACACGTACACAATTACCCACACTGTTGGCGTACAGATAAGCCTGTTTTATACTATCCACTCGATAGTTGGTTTATCAAAACCACTGCCTGCCGTGAGGAAATGATGTCGCTCAACGATACCATCAACTGGAAACCTCAGTCGACAGGGACTGGTCGCTTTGGAAAATGGCTCGAAAACCTGCAGGACTGGAACCTGAGCCGCAGCCGCTATTGGGGAACTCCGCTTCCAATATGGCGCTCAGAAGACGGAACGGAAGAAATTTGTATTGGTTCGGTTGAAGAATTGGTGTCTGAAATTGAGAAATCAATCGCAGCCGGATTTATGACCGAAAATCCGTACAAAAACTTTAAAGTAGGTGAATATACAGCCGAAAATTATGCTGTAAAAAATATAGATTTACATCGTCCGTATGTGGATGGAATTATTCTTGTGTCGGCTACGGGCAAAGCTATGAAGCGCGAACTTGATTTGATTGACGTTTGGTTCGACTCAGGAGCAATGCCTTATGCGCAGCTCCATTATCCGTTCGAAAACAAAGAGTTGATAGACAGCGGAAGCAATTTCCCTGCCGACTTTATTTCGGAAGGCGTTGACCAAACCCGCGGTTGGTTCTTTACACTACACGCTATCAGTACCATGGTTCGTGGCTCGGTGGCATTTAAAAGTGTTATTTCAAATGGTTTGGTGCTCGACAAAAACGGCAATAAAATGTCGAAACGTTTGGGCAATGGTGTTGATCCGTTTTCTTCAATCGAAAAATACGGTTCCGATCCACTGCGTTGGTACATGATGACAAATGCATCGCCCTGGGACAACCTGAAATTCGATATTGAAGGTGTTGAAGAAGTGCGCCGCAAATTTTTCGGAACGCTTTACAATACTTACTCGTTCTTTTCACTTTATGCCAATGTAGATAAATTCACTTATTCCGAAGCCGAAATTCCGATGGAAAATCGTCCGGAAATCGACCGCTGGATTATTTCATTGCTCAACACTTTGGTGAAAGATGTAACAGAATACTACGAAACCTATGAGCCAACCCGTGCAGGCCGTGCTATTTCGGATTTTGTAGGCGAAAACCTGAGTAACTGGTATGTTCGACTGAACCGTAAACGTTATTGGGGAGGCGAATATGACGAAGACAAGATTTCGGCTTACCAAACACTTTATACCTGTTTGGAAACCGTTTCGCGCCTGATGGCTCCGATTGCGCCATTCTTTGCCGATCAGTTGTTCCTTGACCTGAATGCAGTTACCGGAAAAGACAATAGCGAATCAGTTCACTTAGCCGATTTTCCTTCATACAACGAAGCCTTAATTGACAGCAATCTGGAAGAATGTATGCAATTGGCACAACAAACTTCGTCGATGATATTAGCATTGCGTCGTAAAGCAGATAAAAAAGTGCGTCAACCGCTTACTAAAGCAGTTGTGCCGGCACCAGACGAAATTACTTTCAAACAACTGAGTTACATTGCCGACCTTGTGAAAGCCGAAGTAAACGTAAAAGAGTTTGAAGTAATTCCTGCCGACAACGATATGGAAAATCTGGTAAAGAAAATAAAACCAAGTTTCAAAACCTTGGGTAAGAAATACGGTAAACAAATGAAGGAAATTGCAGCAGCAATGATTTCATTCGGTAACCATGAAATAGGTGAAATTGAACGCAACGGAAAATTCGTACTCGCATTGCCAACAGGCGATGTGGAACTTACTCCCGAAGACGTTGAAATTATTACCGAAGATATGCCGGGCTGGTTAGTGGCTAACGAAGGTAAACTTACAGTAGCACTTGATATTACGCTGACCGATGCTTTGGTACGCGAAGGTATCGCCCGTGAACTGGTCAATCGTATTCAGAATATTCGCAAATCTAACGGTTATGAAATCGTTGATAAGATTGTGGTTGAAATCGAAAGTCGCCCGGAAATTGCAGAAGCAGTAACAGAATATGCTAATTATATTGCAACTCAAACATTGGCTAATGAGGTGTTATTGGTAGCGGAGATAGCCGATGCTACCGAACTTGACTTTGACGAATATAGTGTGAAAGTTTTTGTGAAAAAAGTGTAATTGTATTGACTTAAAATTAAATGGCAAAATAATTGTCAAACCGAAACTTATTTGCTATTTTCGCAGGCAATAAAAAATTCATATAAACAATTGTTAATGGGAAAATCCTAAAAACGTTATAAACAATAATTACTATGGCCGAAAAAACGAGATATACTGATGCCGAATTGGATGAATTCCGCAAATTAATTATTGAAAAGCTTGATAAAGCTCAAAAGGATTATGAATTGTTGCGTAATGGGATTACCAATTTGGATGGAAATGATGTGATGGACACATCTCCTACTTTTAAGGTGCTTGAAGAAGGTGCTGCAACATTGTCGAAAGAGGAATCAGGTCGACTGGCACAGCGTCAAATGAAATTCATTCAACATCTTCAGGCGGCTTTGGTGCGTATTGAAAATAAAACGTATGGCATTTGTCGCGAAACAGGGAAACTTATACCTAAGGAACGCTTACGTGCTGTACCTCATGCCACTTTAAGTATCGAAGCTAAAAACGATCAAAAATAACTCAACTGATTTATATCAAATTCGACAGCAGATAGATGGTCTGTTGTCGAATTTGTTATTTACTCTCTTTTTTTTGAAAAATGTCAATTACAAAAAAGTCTATTCTTCTTATTTTCTTTGTCTTGCTTGTTGATCAGGTATCGAAAGTGTACATTAAACTGAATTTTGCCATTGGCGAACACATCGATGTTTTCAGTTGGTTCAAAATCTATTTTATCGAAAATAACGGAATGGCATTTGGTATGGAATTTATTGGAAAGCTGTTTCTTACAATCTTCCGTATCGTTGCAGTATCCGGCCTTGCCTATTTTATTCATCTGCTCATAAAAAAGAAGGCAAGAACAGGATATATTCTTTGCGTTTCGTTACTACTGGCTGGTGCTGCCGGAAATATTTTCGATTCGGTATTTTACGGTGTGCTTTTTAGTGAAAGTTATGGAATGGCGGCAACGTTTTTACCTGAAACAGGAGGATACGCTCCGCTTTTTTATGGAAAAGTGGTTGATATGCTTTATTTTCCCATTATAAAAAATGCTGCGGGCGAAACCATTTTTTTTAGCCCTATTTTCAATATCGCCGACTCGGCCATAACAATTGCTGTAGCCATTATTCTTATTTTTTTCCGCAAAGACCTGAACGAGAGTTTGGAGTCAAAAAAACATGCTGATGCTGAAAAGAATCAATAAAATATTGAGGTTCTTCCTTTTTCTTTCGGGGACTGTGTTTTTTCTGGTGGCTTGCAATAGCCGTCCTGAGAATGTTATGAGCCAGAATGAAATGGTTGACTTTCTTACAGATTTACACAAACTCGATGGCGCACTTTCGGTAAATTATTACAACTCAATGCCCGATAGTCGCGAGAATATTTATTATTACAATGCCTTGCTTAAGAAATATGGGATCACCAAAGCCGATTTCGATTCATCTTTGGTTTGGTATGTAAGTAATCCAAAAAAGTTTAATAACATCTATGCGGAAGTAGTTGACAATCTGACTCAATTCGAGACCGATGTGAAAAACCGCAAATTTCACCCCATCGATTCTGTAGCTTTGAGGCATATGAAAAAAGACATTTGGCCCAATCGCACTGCGTATACGCTCACCAAAGACTCAGCGAGAAGCCGGTTGGCATTTAAAATTCAGAACCGCGACTTGCAATGGAAAGATGCTTATGTGCTGAGTTTCAGGCAACGGATAGCTCCATTGGACTCGGGACTGAACAAAAACATAGTAATGCGTATTTTCTATGCTGATGGGAAAAAGGATAGTGTTTACGCCAAGGCCATTAACGATAGTATTTTGCGTAAATATAGTTTGAGGTTGGTAGCCCGCTATCAAAGCAGAATCGATTCTATTACCGGTCACCTTTCGGCGAGCAGCAAAAATAAAGGGAAGTTAAGCATTACGGTAGACAGTATAAAACTGATGCGTGAGTACGATGAACTGGCTCAGGACAGTATCAGAAATGTGATCAAGCTTATTGAACATCCTCTTCCGGTAATAACTGAAAAAGATGATACAATCAACCGGCGTATAAGAAACAGGGTTTTATTGCGCAAGAATGAAACGCTTAAGTAGTCAACTGGTCTTTTGCGATGCTAACAGCTTGCTGCGATCGACAGTCGTGGAGCAAAACGACGACAATGTTATCACCGATATTATTGATTTATCAACCCGGCAATCAGAAACCGCTCACACGGTGTTTTATGATGGCGTGATTTCGGGTGAAATTATTTCGTTGAAACAATATCTTTCAAATGATCAACTGCTCGAAATAACAAAGGGAATTGTGTATCTCGACTTAAGTGAGATAATTAAAACCCCTTTTGTTTTCGATAAGAGTTCCGGTTTTATTGTTGATTTTGGTACCAATAACTTTTCTGAAATCAACAAATTGTTGAAAGAAAATTTCGATGTACTTTCTGTAATTACTGTTTTCGAACTTATAAATGCTTGTACTTATTTCCCTCAACGGCTTTTAGGACTTTCGAAGCATATAGCCATCTCAAATCAAACAGATCTGGTGCTTTGGGAAGGTGTCAACCTGATGTCGCGTGCATTAACGCCTCAAACTACCGTCAGGCTGCTTTGATTGTTTTTTTGCAGCCTCATGATATTGTTCTGAAACAGGCCCTCAATATATTGAAAACAAAGAAGAGCGCAAACTTGGTTGCGCTCTTCTTTGTTTGTTATGCTCTGTTTTAGATGTTGTTTCAAATAATGTTTCGGCAATTTGTTTCCTGGTTTATTTTCAGGGCTTTTTCCATGCGCTGATCCATTTGTTATAATCCACATTGTCGAATTCATGTACCCTGATGTTGGTGTTGGCCGAAGTGTTCCCAAATAAAAACTTATCGATAAAAGCCTGCACTTCAGGATACGATTCTGTCGGCAGTGCGCAGTGGTTGTGGCCTGATCTGAATGAAAAACCAAAGCGATCGGAAATATTAAAAACTTTGTACACTTCTTCCACCGCTCTGCACGAAACATAGCCCGACTCGTCGCCTAACCAAACAAAAGGAGGATTTCCTAACACCAACAATGCTCTTGGAACTATCATGGCCATTAACTCGTGATGATCGTGAGGCAATATGCCTGCTTTGCCCTCAAAATTGGTTTTCATGCTTTGCATAAACCACGAATAGTTGGTGTTATCAATTTTTTCAACTTTTCCAATGGTTTCGGAAACGCGCCATGAATTAATTCCACCGCCACCCGATTCCTGCACTATTGTAAGGGCGATGCGTTCGTCGAAAGCACCTGCAAAAAGAGCCATTTTTCCCGCATATGAGCATCCGGTAGCAGCAATGCGTTTTGTGTCGGCTTTGAGTTGTGCTTTTACAATTTCTATTCCATCGATGAGTCGGCTTATTCCCCACGACCAGGCACTGTAATTACCCACATAAGTCAAATCGGGGTATAATTTGTAATATGGATCGGTTAAAACTCTGTTGCTCGTTTGAGAATAAGTCACCACCTGATTGTGCATAAACGGAATTTGTATCACATTCTGAAACAGAGAAGAAGGCATACTTCCTGTTCTGCTATTCATGCCAATGACTACGGGGAAAGGACCATCGCCTTCAGGAATTACAACTTTCGATGTGAGGGTCAGCGTTTGTCCGTTCACGGTCACATTCACAGTAAGCACATTTGCTTCCAGTGTGGCTGTTATGTTTTCAGGTTTGTTGGGTTTGGGGCCAATTTCATACAGTTCAATTTCGGCTTTAATTTCATTTCTTCTGCATTTCCAGTCGGCTAAGGTTTGCGCGCGTCCGCTTCCGTTGGACCATGCAAAGGGATCGGGCAACATGGGATAATCCTGCAACTCACTCAGTGCCGGAAGAACTGGTTTTACGCAGGCGGCTCCTGAGTTTTCAACTCCGAATACAAGCGCTGGCTGAGCATTCGAAAAACAGGCAAAGCTGAGACTTAACGTGAATAAGACTGATTTCTTGAAATTCATTTCATAATAATTTAGAAGTGATGAATAAGGTGATAATTTTACACTGTAAAAATAGTGTATTTTTTTAATTTCTTTCATCTGTATGCTTCTTATTGTTTTCAGCAGGTAACGCTGTTTTAAAAGTGATTACATTTCTTGTTCCAATTGTAACTTTTAGTTTGCGCCATTCACTATTTACTCAAAGTGTCGACTATGTTTTGCGAAAATGCAGTGGCTATTCAATCGGATAAACATGTAAAAAACTACATTTTTTATAAACTTCAACATTTAATTATCTTTAGTTTAGTCGTATCTTTGCAGGTCACAAAAAAAAGAAATCGAAGGAAAAAGTATCAGCATTTCTTTCAGATTTTTGATAGAATAAAAGCTGAAAAACAGATAAATTCATGTCAAAACAAGGAAATATAATTATAAAAGGTGCGCGGGTGCATAACCTCAAAGGCATTGATGTAGAGATTCCACGCAATCAATTGGTTGTGATTACAGGGCTTTCCGGCTCGGGTAAGTCGTCGCTGGCCTTCGATACGCTTTATGCCGAGGGGCAACGCCGTTATGTCGAAAGCCTTTCGTCCTATGCCCGCCAGTTTCTTGGACGAATGAGTAAACCTGAAGTTGATTTTATAAAAGGAATTCCTCCGGCCATTGCCATCGAACAAAAAGTAAATACACGTAATCCGCGTTCTACGGTTGGAACTTCAACTGAAATTTACGAATATATAAAGTTACTTTATGCGCGTATCGGAAAAACGTATTCTCCTATCTCCGGCGAAATTGTAAAAAAACACGAAGCTGAAGATGTTGTCAGCGCTGCTTTGCAATATGCTGATGGTACCAAATTGATGGTGCTGACAACGGTGATACCGTCGGGAGACCGAACAATGGCAGAAGAACTTAAAAATCTGCTGATGCAGGGTTTTAGCCGCGTAGAGTTAAACGACGAAGTTTATAAAATTCAGGATTTGATTGATGACAACGCGCTGATTGAAAACAATCCAGATATATACCTGATGATTGACCGCCTGACGGTGGACAGAACTCCAACAGGCATCAGCCGCCTGACCGATTCGGTAGAAACAGCTTTTTACGAAGGAAGCGGAGTGTGTTTACTCAAAATATTTCCTTTGTCGGAAACCGGCGAAGCTGCGCAAAGTTTGTATTTTTCAAAAAGTTTCGAAGCGGATGGAATGCAATTCGAAACGCCTACTGTGCATACGTTCAGTTTCAACAGTCCGCTGGGAGCTTGCCCTACCTGCGAAGGATTTGGTAGAGTGATTGGTATTGACGAAGACCTTGTGATACCGAACAAATCACTTTCAATTTTCGAAGATGCTGTGGCTTGTTGGAAAGGGGAGGTGATGAGCGAATTTAAAATGCAGCTCATACGTTCGGCTGATAAGTTCAATTTTCCCATTCATAAACCTTATTATGAACTTACCGACGATCAGAAGTATTTAATCTGGACAGGAAATAAGTATTTCGAAGGTTTAAACGCTTTCTTTAAAATGCTCGAATCCAATCAGTACAAAATTCAGTACAGGGTTATGCTGGCGCGTTACAGAGGCAAAACAATCTGTCCCGATTGCAAGGGTAGCCGACTGAAAAAAGAGGCTTCGTACATTCGCATCTCAGGGAAGTCAATTTCGGAGCTAGTTCTGATGCCTGTGGATAAGCTGAAACTCTTCTTTGATCATCTGCAACTCGACGAAAACGATACGGCTGTTTCAAAACGCCTGTTGATCGAAATAAATAACCGTATCCAGTTTCTGCTCGATGTGGGTCTTGGCTATCTGACGCTCAACCGTCTTTCGAACACTCTTTCGGGAGGTGAAAGTCAGCGCATCAACCTTGCCACATCGCTTGGGAGTAGTTTGGTGGGTTCGCTGTATATTCTCGACGAGCCAAGCATCGGACTTCATGCCCGCGATACGCATTTATTGATCAAAGTGCTGAAACAGCTTCGCGATTTGGGCAATACAGTGGTGGTAGTGGAGCACGATGAAGAAATTATGAGGGCTGCCGATTATATTGTTGATATTGGTCCCTTTGCCGGACGTCGCGGTGGCGAAGTCGTTTTCCGTGGCAATATCAGCGATATTTCAACTCAAAAAGATAGCGATATAGAAAACTCATTTACACTAAAGTATCTTTTAAAAAAAGAATTAATCGATATTCCTTTGCACCGCCGTAAATGGAACAACTACATAGAAGTGCTTGGAGCACGCGAAAATAACCTGAAAGGAATTGATGTGAAATTTCCGCTCAATATTATGACTGTTGTTACGGGCGTAAGTGGGTCGGGGAAATCATCGCTGGTGCGCAATGTGTTTTATGCTGCTTTGAAGAAACATTATGGTGGTGTGGCCGATCGCACGGGACAATTCGGAGCTTTGCGAGGTTCGATGCAACTGGCCAAAGATGTTGAATTTGTTGATCAGAACCTTATTGGGCGCTCCACGCGGTCGAATCCGGTGACCTATATCAAAGCCTACGACGAAATTCGTAAGCTTTTTGCCGATCAGCAACTTTCGAAACAAATGAGTTATGCTGCATCGCATTTTTCGTTCAATACCGATGGTGGGAGGTGCGAAGAATGTCAGGGCGAAGGAACGGTGACGGTGGAAATGCAGTTTATGGCCGACCTGGTGCTCGAATGTGAACATTGCCATGGTAAGCGCTTCAAACAGGATATCCTGGAGGTAAAATACAGAGATGCAAATATCTTTGATGTGCTCGAAATGACGGTTAATCAGGCGATAGAGTTTTTCGATGGACAAACAGGCAGCATCGAAAAGAAAATAGTGAAGCGACTGAAGCCCTTGCAGGATGTGGGTGTAGGCTATGTTAAACTTGGGCAATCGAGCAGTACACTTTCGGGAGGTGAAAGCCAGCGCGTGAAGTTAGCTTCGTTTCTTGCCAACGAGAAACCTGAACCTACAATTTTTATTTTCGATGAACCTACAACGGGGCTTCACTTCCACGATATAAAAACATTGCTGAAAGCTTTTGATGCGCTGATAGCAAAAGGGCATACGGTAATTATTATCGAACATAACCTCGAAGTGATTAAATGTGCCGATCATATTATTGATATCGGCCCCGAAGGAGGCGAAGCAGGAGGAAACCTCGTGTTCGAAGGTACGCCTGAGGCGCTTGTGGCTTGCGAAAATTCGTATACAGCTAAGTTCCTGAATGAAACATTGGGTTAAAAACAGAAAAGTGCGTATAAAAACGCACTTTTCTGTTTTTATAGCTATCCACTTTCACCCTCGTTTGCGATCAGTTTTTTCTGCTCAATAATTGTGTATAAAGAGTTGGTTGCAAACGATAGGCAGTCTGGGAAAATTCATTATCTATCGTTTTTAAAATCATCGGAGATGATTTTAAAAATCATTTCCTATCGTTTTAAAAACCATCTCCTATCGTTTTGAAAAAGATCTGGGACGAGTTGACCAAACGATAGAGATGATTTTTGCCCACACTCCCCCTCGTTTGCAGCGAAGGGGAAATAGCTGAGCGTTTTCAACGCAAAAAAGATAGTTTTGCAAGTAAAAACCCTAATGTATCATCTAAGGATAACATATCTCTTTGTTACAAACAAATAACAAGAAATTCCTCGTTGCCAAAGAGGGAGAGTCTGATTTGAGTATTATAATCCTAAAATTTTCAGATCGAAGGTTACTGTCATGTCAATCTTTATCTTGTAATCTACCAAGGTAGTTTCATCGGCGGCGGCTTTAAACTGGAGCGAGAACTTATCTTTAAGCAAATATTCCTTCAAATTTACATTTGCTACTTTCAAATCAATGGTTGAAACATCACCTACATTTTCGGCTGAAGCAATTTTTACTTTGTCGAGCCCCGAAGCGCTTATGTACACTTCAATGTCATCGATAAAACTAAGATCTCCGTCCGAAGGTGCGCTAAGGGTAAGTTTAAGATTTTTAAGCGTGACTCCATCAATATTTTTAGTTTCTAAATTATACGCGTTCAATATGCTGTCCACATTAGCTTCCATATCAGGTGTCGAAATGGTTATAGGTATACCTACTATTGGGTTAGCCGGGATGGTTAGGCTTTGCGAAAAAGGAAAGTCGATCTTTGTTAGTTCGTTTATCTTTTCGCAACCCGATAGAAATGGAATAATAATTAAGAGAAGAAATAAGTATTTTTTCATATAATATGAGTTTGTTTGAATTACTTTTTAGTGGAATTGTATTGAAAAAAACAAAAATACAACATTTTTACTTTATATGGATAGTTTCCTGTTATTATCATCCGGCGTGTCAGGCTATGGAGTACTAAAAAGGATCTTGGGAGAAGTACCCAAAATGAACCCGAAACCCGAAACGTTGAACTGTTGAGACCTTGAACTGTTGAAGCGTTTACGAACTCAGAACCCGAACCGAAACCCGAAACCCGAAACCTTTTTTACAAATTCAGTTTCTGTCTGAGCAACTTGTATCCTGCCTGACTTGTTTTTATCTGATGACCATTTTTAAGAGTCAGTTGCTGACTTTGCTTCTCGTAAAGTTCAATGCGCGAAATGGCTTCGAGGTTGACGATACAGGAGCGATGTACCCTTGCAAACTGAGTTGTCGGTAGATGTTCCTCGAAGTATTTCATGGTTTGTTCTTTCAGGTACTTGCCGGTCATTGTAAATATAAGCACGTAATCGCCATCGGCTTGCAGATAAACAATATCGGAGATCATTATTACATGAATTTTTTGCCCGCTCTTTACCGCTATGCGTTCAAGCTTTTCTGTCGTTTCGGTTTCCGACTCAGTTGCTTCGGTTGTTACGCTTGCTATTACAGGCATAGTGGTTTCAGGTTCAGTTTCCTGTTCGGTTTCTCTTAAAAGCCGGTAACGGAAATATTGCACCATGGCATAATACACCAACACCGAAATGAATCCCCTCAGATAAATGAAAGGTTGAAAGCTTTTCGGTATTTCATCTCCCATCAACCACTGTATGCTATATCCGGCGCCTACATTGATCGCTATAAAAAGTATGGCAAGTGCAGCGTAGTTAATGGTTCGCTGAAAGCCGGGAAGCGCTCCGAAATTACCGTACCTGATCACACTCCACAAGAGTATGCCAATGATGGCGTAAATAAATGCATGTGCTGATGCATCTGCGAAAATAATAGCAGCTGGCTGTGGTACGAATGAAAGATAGCAAACGCTTTGCAGCACTGCAAACAGGCACCACAGCACTAAATACTGCCAGAATCTGAAGTTTTTATCAAAGTACGACTGAAACATAGGTTTGTTGTTAGAATTACTTAAAAAAAGAGAATTCCTATGTTTAGTCTCTCAGTTCCCCGCCTCCAAATACACATGCACCAACGATAACAAGTTTTTTGCTCGAATCTATAGCATCCAGTTTAAAACGTTTATCTTCGAAACCGCCAAATACGGCATCCAAATGCGTCTCAACGAGCCACTCGGGCGGTACTATTATGGTTACGCCTCCGAAAACTGCGTTAATTTCAAGTATGGTTTCCCCCTCGGCTAAATTTGTTTTGCGTAAATCGAGCGTAATTCCTCCGAAAATAGCATTCAATTCACCACCCTTAAATTCGGGATCCAAAACAATATGTTCGCCGGAGCCGAAAATGCTGTTTTTAGAAAAACCATTGATGTTGTTAGTTTTGTAATGATGATGTTTTTGATGGTGTTTATAGTCGAAATCCTTGTAATCGGCAAATCCATAATTCCGGCCAATCAGTTTGCTCACAATTAATAGTATGCCTGCCGCTATGAGCAACAGCGGCCAGTAAGTGTGTGTAAAGTTCCCGTTTATTCCGGGAAAATAAGCAGGGTAGGCGTCAATAATTCTGGGTACGAGAAAAAAACCTCCAATGATAATTAAAATTGTAGCCGACAGATTATGGCTCTTTATAATATTAAAAATACCAATCACTATCAGTAGCATGGGCCACGATATTAATATGTGTCTTGCTTCCCGGGTTACAAACCCAAAATTTACTCCCAAAAAAACAATGCCTATAAGCATAAGCAATAGTCCGAATCCTAATCCTTTTGTGTAACCCGAACGAAACGAGTTTTTTATTTCATTTTCCATAAAAAAATATTTTTAAAAATTATGTTGCAAAAATAGAGCACTCCGAATGCTGATGCAAACAAAAATCGACCAACTTGTCCCATTTCCCCGATGAAAATGGTTTAAACAACAGCCCAATTTCTATATTTTATGTTTTGAACATCCACTTTGATGTTTCTCTTGTGTGGGTCGGAAACCGTTTAATTTAAATTGTAAAACAAAAACACACTGAAAGACACTGATTCTCTTACAGTGTCTTTCAGTGTGTTTTTTATTGAACAAAAAGTTCTTATTTCTTTTCTTTAAGTAAATCGCGGATTTCGGCGAGTAAAAGTTCTTCTTTCGAAGGAGCAGGAGGAGGCGCCGGGGCGGCAGGCTCTTCTTTTTTCTTTTTGCTTAATCTGTTCATTCCCTTTATGAACATAAAAATACAAAATGCAACAATTACAAAGTCAAAACTTACCTGTAGGAAATTGCCATAATTCATTGTTACGGCTGCTTTTTCTACGCCATCAACGATTTCAGCACCTTTCATTTCCCATTTTAAGTCAGTGAAATTAACGCCACCAATCAGCAAGCCAATAGGAGGCATTATTACATCGGCTACCAATGACGCTATGATTTTTCCGAAAGCGCCACCAATAATCACACCGACAGCTAAATCAATTACATTGCCACGCATGGCAAATTCTTTAAATTCTTTCAATAATCCCATGGTATAATTCTTTTAAATTAATACAAAAATGCAATTTAAGTCGCCACAAAGTTATAAAATCATAAATCATTTGCAAGTGCATCGGTCATTTTTTTAGGTTTATGTGCAAGTTTCTTATAAACAGTGCTTAAATATGCAGAAAAACACCATTTATTTTATTTGTTTAAAATATCTTACATTTTATCGCTCGGTGCAGGTGTTTCTTTTTATAATTAATAAAAAAATAGTACTTTTGCAGTCAAATTATCAATCAATAAATTATCAATCAATATGGTACATTATTCAGAACTTGGATTGGTCAATACCAATGACTTATTCAAAAAAGCAATTGAAGGCAAATATGCTATTCCTGCTTTCAATTTTAATAACCTTGAGCAAATGCAGGCAATCATTGCTGCATGTGTCGAAACAAAATCGCCTGTTATCCTTCAGGTTTCGAGTGGAGCACGCAAATATGCCAATCAAACTTTGCTTCGTTTCCTGGCGCAGGGTGCTGTGGAATATGCAAAAGAGTTGGGTTGTAACATTCCTGTTGTTTTGCACCTCGATCACGGCGATAGCTTCGAACTTTGCAAAAACTGTATCGACTCAGGTTTCTCTTCGGTTATGATCGACGGTTCGCACCTTCCTTACGAAGAAAACATTGCCCTTACTAAAAAAGTGGTTGAATACGCTCATTCGCACAATGTAAGTGTAGAGGGAGAGCTTGGCGTTTTAGCCGGTGTTGAAGACGATGTAGTGGCCGAACACCACACTTATACCCAACCCGAAGAAGTGATTGATTTCGTAACCCGTACAGGTGTTGATTCATTGGCTATTTCTATCGGAACTTCGCATGGTGCTAACAAATTTACTCCTGCTCAATGTACACGCGACGAAAACGGAATTCTTGTTCCACCACCATTGCGTTTCGACATCCTCGAAGCAATCGAGGCACAAATTCCAGGTTTCCCTATTGTGCTACACGGTTCTTCTTCTGTTCCACAGGAATATGTAGCAACAATCAATAAATACGGTGGTGACCTGAAGGATTCAATCGGTATACCAGAAGAGCAATTGCGTCGTGCTGCAAGTTCGGCTGTATGTAAAATTAACATCGATTCTGACGGACGTTTGGCTATGACAGCTGCTGTGCGCGAAGTGATGGCTACTAAACCAGGCGAATTCGATCCACGTAAATACTTAGGACCAGCTCGTGATGAATTGAAAAAATTGTATGCCCACAAAACAGTAAATGTATTGGGTAGTGCAGGAAAAGCGTAAATTGAATTTACAATTACAAATAAAAAAGGTCGTTTCTTAATTGAAACGACCTTTTCCTTTTATATAAACACCTTTAATTGTTAATTGCCAATTATTAATTAATTAAATGCTATTGATGGCATTCAAATCTTCAAAAGCTACCTGTAGGCGGGCAATCAACGATTCTTCACCCTTGCGTAACCATACGCGTGGATCGTAGAATTTCTTATTAGGTTTTTCGGCACCTTCAGGATTGCCAATCTGACCTTGTAAATAATCACGGTTTTTAGCTTCAAAACCACGAACGCCATCCCAATAAGCCCATTGTGTGTCGGTGTCAATATTCATTTTCACTACACCATAACCAATGGCTTCGCGAATTTCTTCGTGTGTCGAGCCTGAGCCACCATGGAATACAAAACTTACAGGATGTTCTGTTGATAATCCATCTTTTGCTTTGATATATTCCTGCGAGTTTTTAAGAATAACCGGCATCAATTTTACATTTCCGGGTTTGTAAACGCCGTGTACATTACCAAACGAAGCAGCAATAGTGAAATTAGGTGACACCTTGCTTAATTCTTTGTAAGCATAATATACATCTTCGGGCTGAGTGTAAAGCAGGCTGTTGTCCACACCACTGTTGTCTACGCCATCTTCTTCGCCGCCGGTGATACCCAATTCAATTTCGAGTGTCATGCCCATTTTGCTCATGCGTTCCAGGTAACGTTTGCTGATTTCTATATTTTCTTCGAGCGGTTCTTCTGATAGATCGAGCATATGTGAACTAAACAAAGGCTTACCGGTTTCGGCAAAGTTTTTTTCACTCGCATCCAGCAATCCATCAATCCAGGGTAGCAGTTTTTTTGCCGCATGGTCGGTATGTAGTATTACATGTACACCGTAAGCTTCGGCTAAAGTGTGGATGTGTTTGGCGCCGGCAATTGCGCCCAGTATAGCTGCTTGTTGGCCTTCAAGTTTTAAACCTTTGCCTGCATTAAAAGCTGCGCCTCCGTTCGAAAATTGTATCATAACCGGTGCATTAGCCACTTTGGCTGCTTCCATGACAGCATTTACAGTCGATGAACCTACTACATTCACTGCGGGAATAGCAAATCCTGCTTCTTTAGCAACCTTAAAAATGAATTGCAGATCGGAGCCGGTAACAACACCGGGTTTAACTGCATCTGAAATTTTACCCATAAGTTTTATTTGAATTTAATTATTTGAATTTGTAGTATAACAAATCGCAGGGAGGAAAGTTGTGTTCTTCTTGTCGATTTCTTTTATATTTACTTTAGACTTTTGATGATTCCTTATATTTGTAATGATCGAATTGTTGTGTTTTATTAACCTTTTTGGAATGATGTTTGGATCGGAAAAGTTATAAGTTCGTTCAAAATTCAACTTACAGTTTTTAAAAAATGTTTTCATTTTACTATAAAATGAAGATAATTCTTGTTTGTTTGTAAATATTTTAGAGGATTAAAAGTTAAATATTGGCTTGTATTTTTAATTGAACTTTCAAATTATATATAAACACTTGCTTTAGCTTACAATTGAATAAATATAGGACTGTTTTGTGGAAAATATGTCTAAGGTTCAAATTTACAGTGATATAATGTTTTCGTTTTTATGCTAAACAAAAGCCAAACAAAAGGATTATTGATTTTTTTAAGAGTAAAAATAATCATTTTGATAGTTTTTTTTTGTATATTTTTTCTCTTTGTCAGCAAAATTACTTGTTTTTTAGTTTTTAATGTTCTATTTTTGCATTCATCTTCAATTGAAACACAAAGAATCGCAAATCGCAAATTAATGATTAATAAACAAAATGTAAATTTATGAGAAAACTAACGTTCTTATTGGCCTGTCTTTTTTTGATAGGCGTAGGTTTGGTTAATGCTCAGTCTCGTACAGTGTCGGGTAAGGTACTCTCGGCGGAAGATGGGCAACCTGTTATTGGAGCCTCAATTTTAGTAAAAGGTACAACTCTTGGTACTGTTTCTGATTTTGATGGAAAATTTAGTATTTCCAATATTCCTGCTTCGGCAAAAGTATTGCAAGTCTCTTACATAGGTATGCAGGCTCAGGAGGTTGAGATTAAATCTGTATTATCTATTGTCTTATCTTCAGATACTCAGGGATTGGATGAGTTAGTGGTGGTTGGTTATGGAACTGTTCGTCGTGAAGCTAAAACGGGTTCGATAACAAGCGTGTCTAGCTCTCAAATAGCTGAAATACCCGGATCTTCAGTTGATAAAATGCTTGCTGGTAAATTGGCGGGTGTTTCCATAACATCTCAGTCTGGACAGCCAGGGTCGTCAACAAGTATCCGTATTCGTGGTACAAGTTCTGTGAATGCAAGTAATGAACCACTCTATGTTGTTGATGGCATTCCGGTAATGACAGGCGATCAAAGCTCATTCACAAATACAAGCAATGCTATTGCGATTATTAATCCTAACGATATTGAAAGTGTAACAGTTCTGAAAGATGCCGCTGCAGCCTCAGTGTATGGTTCACGTGCTGCAAACGGTGTAATCTTGATTACAACAAAATCGGGGAAAGATGCAAAAAGTAAATTGACAGCTAGAGCAAAAATGGGCTTTTCACAGTTAGCCAATGATAATAACTTTGGAATCATGTCTCCTGCAGAATTGTTGAGTTATCAGCGTCAGGCTGCAATCAATTCAGGTAAAAATCCTGATGACCCCACAGGAACTTATTATAGACCTTATGAATTTCTGACAAGAGACCAAACCAATTGGATGGATCATTTTACGCGTTTAGGCAAAATGCAGGAATATGAAATTAATGCTCAGGGTGGATCTGCAAAAACTCAAATGTATAGTTCTTTTTCTTACCACAAAAACGAAGGAGTTTATTATGGTGTGAAGTTTGAGAAAATGCAGGCACGTGTAAACATTGATCATGAGCTTACCAGTAAATTGAAATTTGGTGCCAGAGTAAATACTGGATATATGTATGGACAAGACGTTCCTATGCAATCGCTTTATTATTCGAATCCGGCTTTTGCTGGTATGACTATCCTGCCTTGGACACCAGCCTATAATGAGGATGGTACACATAATGTGGATATTTCTGAGAATGCCAATACAAACCCCAGAGCAACTGCTGAATACGATCAGCAATGGGAAAAACAATACCGTTTCAATGGTAATATGTTTTTAGAATGGAAGCCTATCAAAGGTTTGACATTTAAGACTACAAATGCTGCAGAAACAAATTTTGGTGAAGGACGTCGCTACTGGGCACCCGAGACTAATGAAGGTGAAACTACCTTGCAGACACAACAAACTTTGTTCCGCGTGTTAACAACATCAAACACTGCGGTGTATGATGGTGTTGCAGATTTGCATTCGTTCCGGGCGTTGGTAGGTCAGGAAGCTTCGCACCGCACCTATTGGGGAATGTATGAAAGTTCAAGTAACATTGACCCCAAGATTCCTTATCATGTGGATGGAAATTCAACGAATGATTTAGATTTTGGAACTAACACATCATCATTGATGTCTTATTTTGGAGTGGTTGATTATAATTATGCTGCTCGATATTATTTACAAGGTTCTGTTCGTTACGATGGTAGCTCTAAATTCGGAGCAGATAATCAATGGGGTCTTTTTTATTCGGTAGGTGCTTCATGGAATATACACAATGAATCTTTTATGAAAGAACTTCGTGATATCAATGTTTTGAAACTTCGTGCAAGCTATGGGTTGAATGGTAATAATGCTATCAGTGATTATATGCAATATGGTGTATATGCTACGAGTTCATATAATGGTGTTACTGGAATGTTGCCCTCAACTCCTGCCAATAATAATTTGTCATGGGAGAAAAATGCATCATGGAACGTTGGTTTGGATTTTACATTCCTGAAACGATTCTCTGGTAGTTTAGATGTGTATTCACGTAAAACTACCGACATGTTGCTTGCCAAACAATTATCAAGCACAAGCGGTTTTACTTCGGCGACTCAAAACGTAGGATCTATGTCAAATAGTGGTATTGAGTTTCAGTTCGATGCAAGCGTTATCGATACAAAAGATTTTAAATGGGATTTAGGTTTTAACCTGGCTCACAATAAATCAAAAATTCTGGAACTTTCTGGAGATGATATGATTTCATATGTTGATGACTCGAGACTAAAACATATTGTTGGTGAAAGCTTTCTTACATTTTATTTAAAAGATTATTATGGAGTTAACCCAGTTAACGGTGAAGCATTGTGGAGAACCGAAGCAGGAGACTTAACTAATGATTTTAATAAAGCAGCTTATATCAAAGCAGGTAGTCCTGAACCAGCATTGACTGGTGGTTTTAATACTACATTAACTTGGAAAAACCTTACTCTAACTGCTTTGTTAGAATATAAAACTGGAAACGAAGTGTTGATTATCGAGAATCGTTATTTGCAGTCAGATGGTAATCAAATGTCTATGAATCAATCGAAATCGGCTTTAAATTATTGGAAAAAACCAGGAGATACCGGAGTTAACCCAATGCCTGTGGCTGGAAACTCAACAAACTCTTATAGTTTTTCTTCTGATCGTTTTGTTGAAAAAGGTGACTATTTAAGAATTAAGGACGTAACATTGTCATATAATTTACCAGCTTCAATTCTTAAACCGGTTGGAATAACTAATCTGAAAGTGTATGCAAGTGGTATGAATATATTTACTTTCCACGATGTTGACTTTTGGGATCCTGAACGTGGAGTAGATGGTATGGGTTATGGTATATACCCTATGACCAAAACTTTTGTTGTAGGAATTGATTTGACATTTTAATTAATTGCTAAAAGAAAATAGATATGAAAAAAATAAAAATATTAAGTTTAGCTGTCCTCTCACTTGGATTTGCCTCATGTGATGGTTTTCTGAATCAAGAGCCGGTTTTAACTCAAAGTAACGAAATCGTTTTATCGGATTATGAAGGGCTTAATAGCGCTGTTTTAGGAGCTTATTCCCCTTTGCAAAGCGTTAATTGGTATGGTGCCAATTTTATCTTAAGTGCTGAATTAAGAGGTGGAAATGCAAAAAATCCTACTAACACACAGTTTACTTCAGGACGATACACCACTGAGTATAATTGGAATTTCACATCTGCTGCTACTTCGCCTGTTTGGAATACTGCTTATTACGTTATTTCTGCAGCAAATAATGTAATAAATAATCTCGAAGGAAAGGCAGTCGGTGCAGTAACTATTGATGATCTAAACAACCTGAAAGCTGAATGCTTGTTCTTACGGGCTTTAGCACATTTTGACTTAGTTCGTACCTATGCTCAGCCATTTACTTATCAGCCTAATAGCTTAGGTGTGCCAGTAGTATTGGAATCAAAAATTGCATTGCCAGCACGTAATACTGTAGCTGAAGTGTATGATCAGGTAGTAAAAGATTTGCTTGAGGCAGAAACTATAATGGCCGATGATTATACACGAACCGATGTTTCTGATGTGACTGCTATTGCATCAAAACAAGCAATTCAGGCATTGTTGTCAAGAGTTTATTTATATATGGGAAATTGGCAAAAAAGTGCAGATTATGCTACTAAAGTTATAAATAGTGGAAAATATAATATGTTTACCGCAGATAACTATGCAAGTCAATGGACTAAAAATACAGCTCAGGAAGGTGGAGAAATCATTTTTGAGGTTTTTGCTTCGAAGAAAAATTCATATTGGGGAAGTTGGGATGTTATCAGCTGGTTAACTACTCCTGGAGGTTATGCCGATGTGGCTTCAACTGCCGATTTGCGTAATTTATATGAAACAGAAGATGTTCGTGGTGACTTGTTTATTTCGCATGCTGATGCTCCTGATCATTTCTGGACGTTAAAGTATGCCGGAAAAGCAGGGACAAATCCATTGGAGAGTAATACAGTTGTTCTACGTCTTTCCGAAATGTATCTTAATCGTGCTGAGGCTATTTATAGGGGGGCAGTTATTCCCGGAGTTACAGCAGATGCTGATTTGCTGAAAATAACTTCGAACAGAGGAGCGACTCCTGTTTCTGCTTCAGCTACTACTATCTTTAAAGAACGTCAGAAGGAATTAGCATTTGAAGGTCATATTATTTATGATTATGCTCGCACACAAACTTCTTTAGTGCGTACCGATTACGATGGGGCTATAGCAACAAAAGATATTACTTTCCCTAGTCATTTCTGGGCATTGCCGATACCTAAGAGAGAAATGGATGCAAATCCTAACATGGTTCAAAATGATCAATATTAATTATTTAAGAGTATAAAATTATGAAAATATTAAAATATATTTTGGCATTTACTGCGGGAGTACTGCTCTTTACAGCTTGTGATGACTTAAATAAGGCTCCTGAATTTAATGATGGAGATGCTTTTGTGGCATTTAGAAGTGCTGCGGTAAGTGTCGGTGAAGAAAAGGGAACTATTGATATTCCTGTACTGCTTACATCGCTTAGCGGAATCGCTACAACAGTGGATTTTGAATTTGTAACTGAAGGATCAACGGCTACAGAGGGAAAGAATTTTACAGTTTTGAACTCTTCAAAAAAGTTGACATTTACAAAAGATGCACCCACTCAGTATATAAAATTAGCACTTGTTGATAATTCAACATTTGATGGGGATGTAAAGGTCTCTATTAAGTTAAGTTCTCCTGTTGGGGTTAATTTAGGTGATAGTAAATTGTTAACTTTGACATTGACTGATAATGAGCACCCATTGTTGTTTATTCTTGGCGATTTAACTGCTAAAGGTACTTCTTACTTTAATGGTGCTGAAGAATGGAAAGTGACAATTGCTAAAGATGCATCAGATTTAACAAAAGTGTGGATTACAAATTTTGTAAATGGAGGTTCAAGTCCTGCAACCCCAATTTATGGTGTTGTTAACGCAGAAAAGACCGAAATTAAGATTCCTGTTGCACAAATTGTTTCGACAAGCACTTCATATCCTAAGATTCTTCTTGAAGGATTTTATGGTCCTGATGGAGCAGAAGATATTCCTACTGGAGGCTTTATTACCGGCGAAATTGCTGCCGATGGTACTATCACCATAAAAGACGAGTTCGGTTCACATGTTTACAGTGATGCAGCAGCAACTGTTTCAGCCGGTTGGTATAATATTTATCAAAGCGGTACAGTTCTTAAAAAATAAATATCAATAATAAAATAATATAGATATGAAAAAACTTATATATGTACTGATGTCAACGCTTCTTTTTGTTGGCTGTACAACTTTTGAAGAATATGTTCCTGAAAATTATGGAGATGGTCCTGCTATCACTGTAAGTGCCACAGAGGTTACAGACTCAACCTTTACATTGACCCTAACTCCTGGTAGTGGTGCCGTTTATTATTCTTATGTTGTTCAACAAACTGAAGAACCTATTGATATTGTGGCTTCAAATCTGCTAAAAGGTAATAATTATAAAGGTGTTGTAAATGCAGTGTTGAATACAACAAAGAATCCTACTTTTGTTTCGAATATGCGTACAGCAGCAGGGGTGCCGCTTCTGTTGCCTAATACAACATATCAGATATATGCTGTTGCAGCTAATAAAGAGGGTATAGTAGGTCAGGTAGCTAGAGCAACAGTAAAAACAACTGATGCAAAAAAACCTGGTCCAACTACTTTTGCCGGTACAGCGGCTACTAAATCAGCAGCCATTACTTTTTCTGAAAAGATTGTAAGATCTACTGCAAAAGTAACTGCTACCTATTATAAGGAATTTGATGTAGCAAATCCTGTTGTTGTTGAGTTGCCAAACGAAAATATAGTAATCAATGGTAATGTTGTAACTGTTTCAACTCCAGATGCTCCTGCTGGTGCATTTGTTAATATAAACTGGGAGGCTGGTGCTTTTACAGATGTTTTTGGCAATACATGTAATGCGTACACTTCAAAAGGATTTAGTCCTACAACTGGTGCTCAGGTGGGTGTTCGTTATCGTGTTGCTACATCTGCTTTCGAAATAAAGGATAGCTATTTTGTATCTCCAGCTGTGGGTAGTACTTTCCTGGATTGGACTAAATTCGAAGGGATCGTAACATTTGATCAGAATATTTACAGAGTAGCAAAAAATGTAAAAACGGGTGACTTAAGTGTTATTTATTCTACTGCTACTAAAACTTCTACTGTCCTGTTAGCGGCAGCTAACTGGAGCGTTGCAGGTGCATCGCTTAAGTTCGCATTGCCAGAAGCACCTGCGTTTGGAGATGGAGTTAATTTAAATATCAAGGCTGGTGTTGTGTTTGATGTTTGGGGAAATCCGAATGCTGCATATACAAAAACAGATGTAAAATGGACGTTGTTTAAGTTTACGAAATCTTTAGTTATAGGTAACTTTAATTTCAGTGGAGTATCAACTTATGATGGTATTAACTATGATAATGGTGATTTTAGTTCTGTTGAAGATACTGAGCCAAATAAACTAATTATAAAAGATTTTGTATTGCCGGGTGCAGAAATATCTGCAACTTATAACTTAGATACCCGTAAATTCTACATGACTCCATTTGATTCATTAGGAGTTACAACGATAAATGGAGTGTCTTACGAAATGTATTTGTATAACTATGTGAATTCCAGTGCAGAAACCATTGCGTTTGATTTAAATGCAGATGGAACTATAACTGGCAGCGAACTCGCGTTAGTAGTTTACAATCCATTGACCGATAAATTATCATTTTATGATAAATTCAAACCCGCTGTGTTTACACCAAAAGTAGCTGCAGGAGCAAGAGTTGCTAAGAATCAAAAATCCAAAAAAGCAAATGCTGCAAGAATGGTACCAATAACTGATAAAAAAGTGATAAGTGCCTTTCATAAAATGAAATAATTATTGTTAAATGTGTGCATAAAAGAAGGGCTGTATTTTATCAGTCCTTCTTTTTTTTTACCTTTGCTTTTAAGTAAAAATGAAATTTATGTGTAAAAAAGGTATTTATATTTTGCTATGTTGCGTTGCATTCTCCATGCATGCGTATTCAAAAGTCGTTACAAAAGAACAACTTGAATCAAAACTGGATGATTTTGCTGCTTACAAAGGATTTGATGATAGCCAGGTTGGTAATATAAGGCAATTTAAATATAATGACATTGTAGCATTTTATGTAATAAATATGCGATCCGGTGGTTGGATGTTAGTGTCGGCAGATGATGCCGTGCAGCCAATTATAGCTTATTCTAAATCGGGAGAGTACGTTCTTGATCGTCAGCCGGAGTCTGTTATGTTTTGGTTGAACGAATATGCAAAACAGGTATATGCTGTTTCGCGAATAAATAATCGTGATGTGCATCCACAGTGGGAGTCGTTGCCGGCAAAAGTTAGTTCTGTAACACAAGAGGATGTTGTTGAACCTTTAATTAAGGTTAAATTCAATCAGTCAAATCCGTGGAATAAGTATTGTCCGACCTCTACGGATGGTAGAGCTGTTGTGGGGTGTGTAGCGGTGGCCATGGCTCAGGCTATGACAGTGCCAGCTTATCCAGAGAGACCTGCCGGAGCTTTTAGCTACTATTGTGCTCCTTATGGAAATTTGTCAATTGATTATAATAGTGAGCCGCTTTACAACTGGAGCTTGATAATTTCTGGAGCAGATAATAAAGATGCTGCTGCTAAGTTGCTTTATCAGTGTGGTGTTTCTGTAAGAATGGGTTATTCCGCTTCCGGATCTGGTACCCAAACAAGTTACGTACCTAATGCATTGAAAACATATTTTAAATATCCTAATGCTGTAAAGCTATATGGAAGAGCTGAATCTGCTGATATTTGGGAAGATCTTATTAAAAACGAACTTATGCATGGAAGGGCAGTTATTTATTCGGGGAACGATGGGCTTGGTAATCCCGGTCATGCATTCAATCTTGATGGTTACGATGGAAACAACATGTATCATATAAATTGGGGTTGGGGTGGAGCTAATAATGGATACTATACAATTAATAATATAAAAGACGGTGAAAATGACTATACAAAGAATCAACAATTGATAGTTGGTGTGAGAGCACCATCACTTGCTCCTTCTGATATTTTTTTGAGTAATCATACGGTCGAAGCCAATAAGCCTGCTGGCACAATTGTTGGTGCAATTACTATTGATAGCGAGGCTGCAGACCCTGTTTATCAGTATGAGCTTAAAGGTGCATATAGTGTTTTGTTGCATGATTATCTAGAAAGTGCTTTCTATGTCGAAGATGGCTATTTAAAGACAAAAATGCCTTTTAGTGTTGAGGATGAGTCTGTTCCGGTTACTGTAAAGGTGACGAACGTAGGAAATCAACAATCCTATGAGAAACAGTTTGTTATTGATGTTCTTGAGTCATCTACAGCTGTTGATGATGGAGTGTTTGAAAACAAAATGTTAGTTTATAGTGAGAATAAGATATATTTGAACTGTGATTGTCCGACTCTTTCTTATAATCTCTATACTCTGACAGGTTCCAAAATATACAGTTCAATACTAAATAAAGGAGTAAATTATTTAAGTAATATAAATGTTCAGAAAGGATATTATCTGCTTAAAGTAGATGCCGATTCGATAAAACCAATGAAGATATTAATAAATTAAATTTCTGTAGTTATGAAAACAAATAGATTAATTTTGTTCTTTTTGTTGCCCTTTGTGGTGCTAAATGCTCAAAAATATGAGCCTACTACAAAATGGCCATATTTGTATGGCGATTTTAAAGAGGGTACTTTAGTTTTTAAGGATAATGGTAAAACTACGATGCAGTTCAACATTCACTTGCTAGGTAGTGTGTTGCATTATGAAAAAGATGGATTAATTTACCATGTCGACAATAATAAAATTGCAGGGGTTCAAATTGGAGATGATAATTTTCTTCCAATAGATGGTCGGCTTGCAAAAATTGCAGGAAAGCTATCAGGGGATTATTTGGTCGTTTTAACTCTCGGTGATTTCGATGCTCTGGTTTCAAATACAGGTGCTTATGGTATGAGTTCTACAACCTCAGCTGTAAATAAGCTGTCTTCGATTGAAATCGGAGGCCTAAGTAATCTTAATCATCGTCAGTTGGTATTAGAAAAGCAGGAAGGGCGTATGTTGCCCCTAAAAACTGAGTATTATTTTATAATTGATGGGAATGTTGTTAGGGCTTCTAAGGTAGAGGTTGAAAAACTAATTCCGGCAAGTAGGATGGCTGACTATAAAAAGTTCGTAAAGGAGAATAAAATAAAATGGAAGAATGAGGAAAGCTTACTTCTGATGTTGGGGTTTATAAAAAGATAGTTGCTTAATGCTTTGAATATATATTGTCTAATAAGAAAGATTGTTGACTTCGGTTAGCAATCTTTTTTTTGTCTGTTTCGTTGGCAATTATGATTGTTTTAGGTGGTTTTATTTATGATTTGATAGTGGAATGGCGAATTCTTGTTGTTTCATAAGTTTCTTAATGTAATTTTTTTGTGTTTTAAAAGCAATGTAATGTTAAATGTGATAGTCTGTATAAAAAATGCAAAAAAACTGTCATTTCACTACTATTAAATCATGTTAATGTATGTTTATGGTTCAATGGATTGTAAATGAGTTATTTGCATAAACAATATACATTTCTTAAAATGTCATATTTTTTTCGTTACGACTCTTATTTGAAGTTTGCGATGTCGAAATGTCAGAAAAAACTTGTATAATTTTTCTTTTTGTCAACAAAAACTCTTGTATATTAAATTTTATTGATTTACTTTTGCAATCTTTTATTGGGAGAAGTGAGAATGCGCAAATTAAAGATTAATAAACAAAATGTAAATTTATGAGAAAACTAACGTTCTTATTGGCCTGTCTGTTTATGATAGGCGTAGGTTTGGTTAATGCTCAATCTAAATCCATTACCGGAAAGGTGATTTCGGCGGATGATGGGCAACCAATTATTGGTGCTACTGTGATTGTTAAGAGTACTACTAACGGAACAATAACAGATGCAGATGGGGTCTTTAAAGTCAGTTTGCAGGGTAATGCAAAAACTCTTGTTGTTTCGTATGTAGGTATGAAAACTGTTGAGGTAGAAGCTGCGAACAACATGACGGTGAAATTGGAGTCGGATGCTTTAGTGATTGACGAGGTCGTAGTTACGGCTTTTGGCTTGAAGCGATCAGAGAAGAGTTTAGGTTTTTCTGCGTCTACTGTTAAGAATGACGAAATTACAGCAGCAAAGGGATCAACTGTTATGGGTGGTTTGCAAGGTAAAGTTGCAGGGTTAACGATTACATCTGCTGGTGGAACAGGATCTTCGCAAAAAGTTGTAATCAGAGGTATCACATCTTTCTCTGGCAATAATCAGCCTTTGTATGTTATCAACGGTGTGCCAATGCAAAATGATTTTCAGGGGAATAAATCCTCAAATAACTCTGTCGACTTTGGTAACCTTGCTTCGGACATTAATCCGGATGATGTAGAATCTGTTTCTGTACTTAAGGGTGCATCGGCTACTGCTTTGTATGGTTCACGTGCAGCCAATGGAGTTATTGTAATTACAACTAAGCGTGGAGAAACAGGCGGTAAATTGACTGTTACGTATAATGGTTCTGTTACAGCAGCTAATGTTTTACGTGTACCTCAAAATCAGGAAACTTTCGGACAGGGTTGGCCATTCTGGGATCCTGCTGAAAACGGATCTTGGGGTCCTAGATTGGATGGTAGGATGCATGAATGGGGGGCTTATGCCGATCAGAGTTATGCTACAATTCCTGCATCTTACGCCGACTATAAAATAATGAAGAAGCCATTTAGTCCAATTAAAAACAACATGCGTGATTTTTATGAAACTGGGATGGAGTATAACAATTCAATCTCAATTTCGGGTGGTGGACAAAGCACATCTTTTATGCTTTCATTCGGCAATGTTACATCTAATGGAATTATCCCAACTGATGCGGATGTTTTCAAACGTAATATCTTTTCGTTCAGAGGAGATACAAAGTATAAAAAGTTTACAGCATCGTACGATGTGAATTATGTAAAAAAACATATTACGGCAATCAGTTCTGGACAGGGTTCTGACGGTGCTTCAATGTTCCAGGAAATTGTTCAGATGCCAGTAGACATACCTTTGAGCCAGCTTAAAGATTATAATAGTATGTATCACAATGTAGATAACTTCTATACTTTCTATGCACAAAATCCGTATTGGGTAGTTGCAAATAATGGTAATGAATATAAAGATGACCGTGTGTATGGAAAAATTGATTTAACATTGGAACTAGCTAAAGGTTTGAAATGGATTGGTCGTATTGGTGGGGATTTTACAAATGCTCGTCAACGTAACTGGAATGCTATTGCAAAACCAAGCGCTGGTTCGTGGAACTATGGTTACAAAAATGAAGAGCCGGGAACATATCAGGAGAATAATTCGTACACAGGTCAGCTTGATGTAACTACCTACTTAAATGCAGATTATTCATTTGGTGAAGATTTCAGACTTACAGGAGTGGCTGGTGTGAATTACAATGACAGAAGCGGTTATGCCTTGAATTCTTTCTTGTATGGATTGTCGCAACCTAATTGGTATAGTTTATTGAATGGTACAGATAAACCGTTGACTTCAAGTTCAATTTATCAACGACGTTTGTTTGGTGTACTTGGTCAGTTCGATTTAAGTTACAAAGATTGGGCATTTGTTACTTTGTCTATGCGTAACGATTGGTCGTCTACCTTGCCAATTGGGAAAAATAGCTACTTCTATCCAGGAGTAAATACATCTGTTATTCTTACAGATGCCGTTCCTAGTTTGAAAGAAAATAATATTCTTAATTATATGAAATTGCGTGCTGCATGGGGTCAGACTGGTAATGATGCTAGTCAGTACATGACGAGTTCTGTCATAACTCCTACTCAGGTGGCTCTCGGATACGGATCGCTTTACACACCTATTGATGGAGTTTTGGGACTTACTGAAGGAAACAGAGCGGCTAATCAGGCTTTGCGTCCTGAATTAACAACTGAGGTTGAATTTGGTTTTGAAGCAAAATTATTGAATAATAGATTGGGTGTCGATGCAACATATTATAATAAGAATACAAAAGACCAGATTATTCTTGCTACAATAGCTCCTGAAACAAGATTTACCAGTCAGGCCAGAAATATCGGTTTGGTTAATAATCAGGGTGTTGAGTTGAGAGTGTCTGCTGTTCCAGTAAAAACAAAAGACTTTAGTTGGGATATTGCAGTTACTTATGCAAAAAACACAAGTGAAGTAAAAGAATTGTGGGAAGGTGCCAAGGAGTATGTTATATTCTCGGCTTATGGGGTTAATTTCAAAGCTATTGCAGGTCAGCCCTTGGGCGTGTTTACTACTCCTCAGGCGGCTACTACTCCTGATGGAAAGGTAATTGTGGCGTCAACAGGTCGCCCTACTATTGATCCTGTGAATCAGAAAGTTGTCGGCACATCGGCTCCTGATTTTACTGCAGGTTTTACCAATCGCTTTACCTACAAAGGTATTTCTCTTGGTTGTGTTATTGATATGCGTCAGGGTGGAAAATTCTGGAGTAATACTGCTGAGTTAATGGCATTTGATGGTAACTCAACTATAACGACTTACAATGAACGTCAACCTTTCCTGGTGCCTAATTCTGTAAAAAATATTGGAACTACTGCAGCTCCAAAATATGTTGAAAACGATATACCAATTGGTTGGCAGGCAATGTACTCGTACTATAATCACAGTACAAACACTGTAATGTATGAAAAGATGGTATTGGATAAATCTTATATAAAACTAAGAGAAGTAACTCTTTCGTATGTTTTACCAAAGAGCTTATTTGTTGATAAGGCAATTTCGTCAATGGAAGTGAGTTTTATTGGTCGTAATTTGCTTATGTGGACTCCTCAGGAAAATAATTTTGTAGACCCTGAAGCGACCAATTATGGTAACGATTTGTTGTCAGACTTTGGTGAATTCTCTGCCGGACCTACTATGCGTAATATCGGTGGAAGTATTAAAATCATTTTCTAAACAATTAAAAATTATTCACAATGAAAAAAATATTTATAGTTGGTATTTTATCAGTTGCATTATTCGCCACTTCGTGTGATAAAATGCTTGATATTAATGAAAATCCAAACTTCCCAACCTCATCGTCTGCTGATTTATCTCTCTCATCGGCTGAGGTGTTTGTTACCTCTGCTGTAGGTGGCGATTTGCAATTATTGGGTAGTATTTGGTCGCAATTTTATGCTCAACATACTGGTTCTAATCAGTATACAGGTATAGATTCTTATAATTTGCCAAATAGTAGTTCTTATGTAACACGTTCATGGTCATTGTTTTATTCCGGGGCGATTCCTGATTTGCAGAATTCAATTGAAGCATCTGCAAAAAATAAAGAATGGGGTTTTTGGTTTATGGCTCAGACGTTAAAAGCATTTTCATACCATGTCTTAGTTGATTTTTATGGTGAAATTCCATTTAGTCAGGCCACACAAGGCGTAGAAGTTAATCCGGTTTATGATTCAGGTCCTACTGTAAACGCAGGTATTATAAAAATTTTGGATGAAGCTATTGCCAAGGAAGACGAAGCGAAAGAAGCAAATGGTTTTGTCGTTGATAGCAGATTGAAAAGTGATTTGCTTTTGGATGGAGATATTGATACATGGATTAAGTTTGCAAAAACACTGAAATTAAAAATTCTTTTACGCAATTATTCGGCAAACGCTACAGCAATAACTGCTTTGTTGACAGAGAATGACTTACTGACGTCGGATGTGAAATTTGATAAATTTGCTGATGTTGAAAATAATTCAAATCCTTTGTACGAAAATGATCGCAGAAAACTAAACACTCCGAATAATTTGCGTGGTAGTTCAACTATCATTAAATATCTTAATTCTAAAAATGATCCACGTGTTGGTGTTTACTTCGAAAAGGCTCAGGGTCTTTACACAGGATTGCCACAAGGTGGTTATACTTTAGGTAGCTCATGGACGCCTAAAACATCAAGAGCAATGCTTGGTGCAACTGATGCGGTCTATCTAATGTCAGCGGCTGAAAGTTACTTCCTTCAGGCCGAATGTTATGCAAGAGCAAACAATTCTGTAAAAGCTAAGACAAATTATGATCTTGGAGTAACAGCTGCTTTTGAACGCTGGGGTTTAGATGCTTCTAGCTTTATTGCAACTGCAGGTGCTTATGAGTTTAATGTGTCAAATCAAACCACTATGCTTGAAAGTATCTGGCGTCAAAAGTGGATTGCTTCGGTGCGTAGTCAGGCTTGGGATTCTTTCCTTGAAATTAATCGTACAGGATATCCTGTTTATGGAACAGTTAACTCTGAAAATGCAGCTTATGTTGTGGGTCAGCTGGCACCAGCAATCAATTCTGTTTTGCCTACAGGAGAATATCCACGACGCTTGATTTATCCAAAATCATCGACGGATTATAATCCAAATGCACCGGTATCAATTCCAATGCAAACTAAAATGTGGTGGCACAAATAATTATTAATCAATAATAATAGAAAATATGAAAAAAGAAAAATTAATATTGTTAGTATTAGGCATTGTCTTTGTTTTTTCAAGCTGTGAAACGTTGAAGGATCCTGAAGTTGAATATGGTCCTGTATATCCTCTTTCTGCAGAATGGATTGTGAGATTTATAGCTCCGAACCCAAAGGTTGCTGCTGATACTACTAGTTTCTCAACGGTTACAGCATTTAATGCAGCAGATAATTCTACTACTTCTTTGTGGATTCGTAAGACAGGAAGCAATGCTTTGGTTGGTGCTTTTACAGTGAAAGCAACATGTAATGTTCCTGATAAGACGTTTAGTGTTTCAGGTGGAACTAATACTGTGTTAGCTGCTGGAGTATCGGTAGGTACTATTACAATTACAGAAGGAAAAGTAATTACTGATGGCTGGAATACTAAATCTGGTCATAAATCAGATAAGATTACTTTCAAGATAGAAGATTCACGTAAGCCCGGAAAAGTATATACTGCGGAAGGTTATCGTCGTACCGGTTGGTCCGAAGATGAACCTTAAGCATAAAATAATCTTTAATTTAGAAAAGCCATCCAATTTTTGGGTGGTTTTTTTTTGGTATGCCGCATTTCAAATTTCTGTGATGATGTGAGTTTGTTGAAAAAAAACAAGTACGATTTCATGCGGGAAGATTCAGGGTGGGTATGAAAGTCTTATCTGTTTTGCGTTATCATTTTTTTAGTAGCTTGTCTTCCCTTTTTAATAAAAAAAATGGATGTTGCCAGAGATTTATTTCGTTTGAAACTGAAAATGAATTGTTTTCCCGATAATTCATGCTGATTATGTTTTACATTTTGCGGCAGTGATGCCCAAAAAAAAGAGGATAAGTTTTTGGCTTATCCTCTTTTGTATGATCTGTTTCAGTTTGACTGTTTGTCAGAATCTTAATCCTAAGGTGGCGATAAAGTGAATGGTTGATGTTTTTACGCTTGCAGGAGTGGTTTTAAAAGTATCATACATCTCTGTAGAGTTGAATGCATAATAGTTTTCGTCGGTTAATTTATTTGTGCAAGCAAAATCAGCATACCAACCAGCCTCTCTGTAGCCTAAACCCATAGTGAAATAATCTGTTCTGTTGTGCAGGAAAAATTCGGGATCAGTTCTTACTGTTGCTGCCCCCAACCATTTTGTTGCGTCTGTTTTGGTGATGTTGCTTTGGTTAGCATAGCCTGCACGAAGTGCAAGATTATTCGTTACTTTGTATTCGCCTCCGATTTTTATCGTGCGAGCGTTATTGAGCATTGTATTTATATCTGAATTGTCATAGCTATAAGCCTTAGCATCTCCTGATTCATTAAGGAGCTGCATGTTTTTGTAGTCGCTGTATATGTATTCGGCACTGATTAAACTCCTTGTGCCGATAAAGGCGGCGCTCAGGTTGATCTGAAGGGGTGTGTCTAGTTTGTATTTTGTCGAAAACTCAGGGGACTGCAATTGTCCGTCTACGGCGGTGTTAAAAGCCAATGTTGAGTAATTGGTTGTTTTAACGGAATAGTAGGTGGGCGAATGCACAGCTAGTCCAATTCTGATAAAGTCAACCGGAACCACAATAGCGCCAACGTTTAAATTGATACCATTTCCGTTGGTGAGAAGTGTGTTGTAGAGTGTCATTCCGCCTCCATGTTCGAAGTCTTCATTGTATGTGCTTTCGGCCATATAGTCCAGCGACTGAATATTAAGAGTTGCACCGATAAAAAACCTGTTGCTGAAATTTCCTGACCAGCCCAATGAATATTCGCTTATATTGCCCTTTTCTTCTAGCGTGTAGGACGGAGTTACCTTTTCGTCTCTATTGAGCGTTGATTCCCATTCAATTTTTCCGGAGTTATTGGTATAGGGTGAAATTAATCGACCGAAGTGAGCCATAACTGACATCCATGGTAAGTTTTCGTTATCGAATGCTGAGCTATATCCTTGTTGTGGGTAGTTGTCCCATTCCAATTCATTGTCGCTTAAATTTCCGGTGAAATAGCCAAAATAATCTGCCATTGACGAACCTACTGCGTCGCTGTTGATGCTTAAATTGCGATTGAAATTTTTGAGTTTGTTGTAGGAGAACGAAAAATTTGAGCTTAATAAACCATTCTGTCCCATTTTGCTTCTCATTGTTGGTGCATTAAGAACAAGTGTAAGGTTGTTTGCTCCCAGTTTGATTTTTTGCTTATCAGATGGTGTGCTATTCCACGTCGCTTTTGTATTTTGAAGGAGTAGGTCGCCGGTATAGGTGAGCTCAGATTTTCTAAAGATACCAAGTCCTGCCGGGTTGTCCTTGATGGCCGAAGCATCGCCACCCAAAGCGCCGAAAGCGCCGGCCATTGATGAATATCGGGCTGTGCCTGAGATGTCGCTTTCGGTCATCTTCAAGGCATCAAAAAGATTTTGTGAAAATATAATGGTGCTGAATGCTGTTAATGACAATAACAATAGTGTACGTTTCATATTGTAAACTTATTAATGTAAAGATTCTTTTTTTTATTGCACTTGAAAATTATCTGCGTCCGCCGCCGCCACCTGAACTTCCGCCGGAGCTTCTTGAACTGCTGCTGCCACTACTGCTACTGCTGCCACCTGAGTACGAAGATGAAGAGCTTGAGCTGTTAGAGTATGAAGAGCTTGAGCTACTTGAACTTGACGATCCCGAATATCTGCTGTTGGAGCTGTTCGAATATGAACTGCTGGGTTGCGAACTCGATCTTGTAGGAGTTCCGGTGGAATAGTTTGAGCGTGGCGAAGTAGGTCTTCCGGTTGAATAGCTACCTGATCGGCCAGACGAATTTGTCGGGCGGTTTGTTACGCTCGATCCAGCTCCAGACGAAGTTCGTGGCGAAGATACATTGCCGCTGTTGTAAGCAGAGCGGCTGTTTTGGTTGTAAGTGCCGCGTTCGGTAGTTGGGTTGCTGTTCGGTGTTCTGTTGGTTATGTTTCCGGTGGAGCTTCCTGTTGAATATCTGCTGTTTCTGTTGGTGGTCATTTCTTCACCTCTGTTTGAGTTTCTGTTGGTTTGGTTGCCGCTGTTGATTGCCGAACCTGAATTTCTGAAACTACTGCTTGTCGAAGCAGCTGATCTTGAGCTGTTGATGTTTGCGCCATTTCTTGAGCTTCCACTACTTAAGGCTGTATAAGTGTTTCGGTTGGTTGTAGCGTTTCTGCTGCCTCCAATTGTGACAGCTTCCATTCTGCGACTACTGTTTGCATTTGTTCTTGAATTTCCGGCTACCCTTCGGTTGGCGGTGTTAGACATTGGGTAATTGCGATCTTTGTAAACAGAACCGTTGTATCCACCTCCCCAGTAATTGCCGTAGCCGTAGTAAGGGTATCCCCAGCCGTAATCGTAATATCCGTAATATCCATTGTACGGGTATCCCCAACTGCTGTAGAATGGGCTGTACCATGAGTTATATCCCCATGGATTATATCCCCATGAATTGTATCCCCAGCCGCCATAGAAAGAATAAGGTGAATTCCACGAGCTTCCCCAATGCCAGCTGTTATAGCTAAACGGACGATACATGTAGTCGAACCAGTATGGGTTGGTCCATGTAGGTGTGACGTAAGCGTAAAAATCATCGACATAAACGTTCCAGTCTGAGTTGTTCAGAAAATAGATATCAGAATAGTTGGAATTGCCAATGAAGATTCTGTATTTTGGATTGTGAAAACGGCGAATGCGTTCGGCGTATTCAAGATCGGATGCCGATCCGTTGAAGCCATTTAAATAATAGCCATCTTCATCATAATCGGCATATTCAGTGCTGTCATTGGCTTGGGCCAATAAATATGCAGAGTCGGAAACTGCAACGTCTACACTGTCGCGGTCAATAAATATAATTTCTTTTGCCCCGTTTTTGTATCTGGCTTTTTCTGAAGTATTTGCTTTCGGAGTAATGGTCTTATTGCTTGGTTTAAAGTACACATCATCTATGATGTCGGTATTTTGGGCAAAAGTACCCGTAGCGACAATCAGAATTAAAAGCAGAAATAAATACTTTGTTTTCATATAATTACCTCCTTTGTTTTAAGTGGTGTTTTGTTGTTTTAAATATCAAAAATCATGCCAGCTATGTTGTTTTTTTCTTGCTAATTTAGACTTAGATAGCGATGTTGTGACTTTTGCCCTATTTTACACAAAGCTAACAAAAAAACGGCATGTAAAGATGAAAGGTTGGAGTATTTAAAAAATATTATTACTTTTACGTTCATCCTTAAAATAACAATTAACTCAAATAATATGGACTTTATTCAAGTTGCTTTTACAATTGATCCCGCTGAAGAATACATTTGCGATATATTGGCTGCCGATCTGGGTAGTATTAATTTCGATAGTTTTGTCTTTACCGAAACAGGTATAGAGGCTTACATTTCGTCAGCTCAATTTGACGAAGAGAAGCTTAAAGAGCTGTTGTCCGATTTTGCTTTCGATGCTGCTATTCAATATCAGGTTACTTCAATAGAAACGAAAAACTGGAACGAAGAATGGGAAAAGCATTATTTCGAACCGATTGTTATTGGTAGTGAGTGTGTTATTCATAGCTCGTTCCATAAAAACATTCCGGATGCAAAATACGATATAGTTATTGATCCGAAAATGTCTTTCGGTACCGGACACCATGAAACTACAAGCTTGATGATTGGCGAATTGCTTCAAATTGAACTTGAAGGAAAAACAGTGCTTGATATGGGGTGTGGTACATCGGTGCTTGCTATTTTGGCATCCAAACGGGGTGCAAAAAAAATTCTTGCCATTGACATTGATACCTGGTGTGTGGAAAATTCAATCGAAAATATTGCACTGAACAATGTTGATAATGTGGAGGTGATGCTTGGTGGTGCTGATTTATTAAAAGGGAAGCACTTTGACATCATTCTTGCGAATATCAATCGGAATATATTGTTGGCTGATATGGCGAAATATGCTGCTTGTCTTTCTTCGGGAGGTAAATTGTATATGAGCGGATTTTATGAGGATGATATTTATTTGATTGAAGCCGAAGCTTTCAACAATAACCTGCAACTGAACGATTTTTCGAAAAAAAATAATTGGGTGGCTGTAGAAACTACTAAAAACTAGCGGACTAACCATTTGTTTTGTTTGCTTTTAACTTTTCGACATGTATCATATGTTTTATGTATGAATGTGTTATTACTTCTTTGTGCTAAGCATATTGCTTTGCTTTACTGCAGTGAAGTTTTGGTTGCTTACTGTGATTACATTTTTTCCATATAAAGTTAAATTGTTTTTTTACCCTCCGGTTTTATTGTATAATTTCATTTTAGGAGTATTATCCCCTGAAATTTTTTCGCGTACCAATGTTTTTTAGTACTTTTGCCGAAAATTTTTTAGATATTGCCCTAATATTTTTAGTTTACAGATTTAATGTTTATGCCCAATATACAAATAAAGGATAAAGAATTTGCATTGTCAATTCCAGAGGAAGAAATTTTAAAAGCAGTTAAAGAGGTGGGGTTGGCAATCAACCGTGATTTAGAAGGCACTAACCCGCTTTTTATTTGTGTGTTGAACGGAGCATTTATGTTTGCTGGTGATTTAATGAAAACCATTAACATTCCCTGTGAAATTACGTTTATAAAACTTTCTTCGTACGATGGACTTTATACAAGTGGTACAGTGAAGGAAATTATAGGTCTGAATGAGAGTGTAGTAGGTCGGAATGTCGTGGTGGTTGAGGATATTGTAGACACCGGCATCACGATGGAACGCATACTAAGTTCGCTCAAAGCCAAAGGGGCGAGCGATATACATATTGCTACATTCTTGCAAAAACCTGATGCGCTGCAAAAGGATATAAAAATTGATTATGTAGCAATGAAAATACCAAACGACTTTATTGTGGGCTATGGTCTTGATTATGACGGTTACGGCCGAAATTTAAAAGATATCTATACAGTAGTTGCTGAATAAAAATATTTTCGATGTTCAGAGGTAGTTTTCCTGAGCATTTTGTTGTAAAATTTAAAGGTCTGAAAAAGAATGTTGAATGTTATTATTTGTGGTGCTCCCGGATGTGGAAAAGGAACACAAAGTGCTATGATTGTTGAAAAGTATAAGTTAAAACATCTTTCAACAGGCGATTTGTTACGCCATGAGATTCATAATAAAACCGAGCTGGGAATGTTGGCTGATGCATATATTTCGAAAGGGAATCTGGTTCCTGATCAAATGATTATCGATGTATTGGTTCAGGCAATTGACGCCGAAGATAACAACAATGCCGGAATTATTTTAGATGGATTTCCCCGGACGCTTGCGCAGGCAGAGGCTTTGGAGGAGATGTTGAATAAAAGAGGCCGGGAGACAACAGTTTTACTCGATTTGCAGGTTGAAAACAGAGAATTGATCAGTCGTTTGCTTAAACGAGGTGAAACTTCGGGAAGAAGCGATGATAATCTCGAAACGATAAAGAAACGTCTGGAAGTTTATCAGCTTAAGACAGCCCCGGTAAGCGAATACTATAAAAGCATTGGAAAGTACTCAGCAATAGATGGAATGGGAACGGTAGAAGAAATTTTCGAAAGAATTTCGGCTGAACTTGAATCGAAAAAATAAAAACTATTTTGCCCGACGTAAAAAAAAATTAAACACATCGGGACTTTTTGCCGATGTGTTTGTTGTATCTGATACTTACGGGATTGTTTGAGAATTTCTAACCATTTGAAAAAAAATAAAAAAATTATATGGCAAGTTCAAACTTTGTTGACTACGTAAAAATATTTTGTCGCTCAGGTAAAGGTGGTGCTGGCTCTAAGCATTTGTATCGCGATAAGCTGACCCAGAAAGGTGGCCCAGATGGCGGTGATGGTGGACGCGGAGGTCATGTCATTTTGCGTGGAAGCAAAGACCATTGGACTTTGATTCACCTCAAATATGCCCGACATATTCATGCCGGAGATGGCGAAGGTGGAAGTCAGAGCCGGAGTTTTGGAAAAGAAGGTGAAGATAAGACGATAGAAGTGCCTTGCGGAACAGTTGTTTATGACGCAGAAACAGGAGAGTTTATATGTGACATAACCAACGATGGGGAAGAAGTGGTACTCGTAAAAGGCGGACGGGGAGGACAGGGCAACTGGCACTTCCGCTCGGCAACCAACCAAACGCCGCGTTTTGCTCAGCCCGGAGAACCTGCTATTGAAAGAACTGTAATTCTGCAATTGAAAGTATTAGCCGATGTAGGTCTGGTTGGTTTCCCCAATGCAGGAAAGTCAACTTTACTCTCGGTTGTTTCGGCAGCCAAGCCCGAAATTGCGGATTATCCATTTACAACTTTAGTTCCTAATTTAGGAATTGTTCCTTATCGCGATAATAAGTCATTCGTGATGGCTGATATTCCGGGGATTATAGAGGGTGCTGCCGAAGGTCGTGGATTGGGGTTGCGTTTCCTGCGCCACATCGAAAGAAACTCGATTTTGCTTTTCATGGTGTCTGCCGATAGCGCAGATATTCGAGCAGAATTTAATATTCTGCTGAACGAACTAAAGCAATATAATCCTGAATTAGTTGATAAACAGCGTATTCTTGCTGTATCGAAATGTGATATGCTTGACGAACAAATGATGGAAGAAATGAAGAGTATGCTTCCTGAAGATATTCAGACAGTGTTTATTTCGTCGGTGAGTGGGTTGGGTATCTCTGAATTAAAAGATCTTATCTGGACTGAAATAAACAAGGAGTCGAATAAAATTGTAGAAATAACACATCGGCCAATGCAGATTACAGCTATTGATGAGATGGAGGATGATGAACCTGATGATGAGGTTTTTGATGAGGAAGATGAAGACGATGATGATTTAAGCAAATATAAAGGTATTGGATGGGATGATTTGTAACCCTTCCGGATTATTATAAGCTGAAATGGAATTGATTACATTTGATCTTCTGAATAAATTCAGTAAAATTGCCCATTTTTGCACTACACGTCAAGGTGGTGTAAGCGTGGGCAATTATGCATCTATGAATATGAGTCCTTTTTCGGGCGATAACGTTGAACATCAGTCAGAAAACCTGAACTTGCTGAAAAAGAAGTTGAATAGCACTGATTTGATTATTCCGTTTCAAACGCATGGTACCGAAATCGGCATTATCAATGAAGACTTTATTCAAAAGAATTTTGCTGAAAGAGCCGACTTGCTAAATGGCGTTGATGCACTAATCACTAAAGAACCAAACGTTTGTATCGGAGTTACAACTGCCGATTGTGTTCCTCTTATTTTTTATGATCCTCAGTTGGAAGTAATTGCTGTGGCTCACGCCGGATGGCGTGGTACTTGCGGGCGTATTGCCGAAAAGGTAGTCAAACGTATGCAAGAGGAATTTGGTAGTCATCCACAGCACATAAATGTAGTTATCGGTCCTTCTATTTCAGGGACGGTATACAATGTTGGCAATGAATTAATTGACAATTTCAGTTCAGCCGGTTTTCCGGTAGCCGAAATATTCAATACCAATAATGAATTGATTTATCTCGATTTGTGGAAAGCCAACCAATGGTTGCTCGAATCTATGGGTGTGCCTGCGGACCATATACAAATTTCAGAGATTTGTACGTATACACAACACGAAAAATTTTTCTCAGCACGGAGATTAGGTCTTAAGTCGGGTCGAATGTTAAGTGCGATTATGTTGAAGTAGAATGAGAGTATCGGTTGCAGAAACAATAAAAAAAGTTTGTCCTCAGTTAAAATTGGCCATACTATATGCGGAAGTGAATAACTCACATTCTTCAGACCTGTTTTGGTCTGAAATAGAAAAGGAAATGGAGCTAATTAAATCGAATTATCGGCTCGAACAGATCAATCAACGTTCATGTATTGCAGCCACACGTAAGGTTTATAAAACGTTAGGAAAAGATCCGAACCGATATCGCCCATCAGCTGAAGCGCTTTGCCGACGTATAGTGCGTGATATTCCACTCTATCGCGTTAGTACGCTTGTCGATCTTATCAATCTTGTCTCCATCCGTAGTGGCTTTTCTATAGGCGGCTTCGACTGTGATAAAATTCAGGGAGATGTGGAATTAGGGGTTGGTACTTCCGATGATGAATTTGAAGCCATCGGTCGTGGTTGCTTGAATGTGGAAGGTTTACCGCTTTACAGAGATAGAGTGGGGGGAATCGGAACTCCTACAAGCGACAACGAAAGAACAAAAATATCGATCGGCACTACGCGCTTACTTATGATTATCAATAACTATGGCGGAGTTTACGATTTGCAAACAGCTGTTGATCACTCTTTGGAATTGCTACAGAAATATGCTGCTTTGGGCAAATATGAAGTAGAATTTATTTAAATATTATCCAGCTCTTCAATCATTTTTTCCAATTCTTCATCTAACTCATGTAGTTGCTTTTTGCAAAAATCCATTAGTTCGGCAGCTCTTTTCACTTTTGCCGAAATAAGCTCAAGATGAATATCGGTGTTGTTTTCGAGCTCGGCAAGTATGCCCTCGAGTTCCGTAACCGCTTCTGTATAGGTGAGTTTGTGTTTTGTCATTTTACAAATTATTATAAATAAAAAGTTTGAAAAGTGAATGAAAAAATGTGTGGCTATTCATCGGAAAAATGAACAAGTACATGGCGATATGAATTGAAAATCTTTGATTTAGAGACATACCCTATGTATCTTTTATGTTCATCAACCACCGGTAAATTCCATGCGCCTGTATCTTCAAAAATCTCCATTACTTTTTCCATCGGAAGTTCGTGGTTGATGGTAGCTGGAGGCGATATCATTAGTTTTTTCACTGTGAAGCGGTTGTAAAGTTCCGGGCGAAACATAATATTTCTGACTTCATCCAATAAAACCACACCGACTAAAATGCGTGAATCAGTTTCGACAACAGGGAAAATGTTTCTGTTGGAGTGCGAAATGATTTTTACCAATTCGCCTAAAGTCATTTCGGGTGAAAGCGTTGTAAGATCAGTTTCAATAACATTCTCCATTTTAAGTAAAGTAAGCACTGCTTTATCCTTGTGGTGGGTCAGCAATTCTCCTTTTTGAGCCAACCGCATAGCATATAAACTGTGAGGCTCGAACAGAATGATGGTGAGATAAGAAACAACTGACACAATCATTAGTGTCATAAATAAATCGTATCCGCCGGTGAGTTCGGCAATCAGGAATATTCCGGTCAGCGGTGCGTGCATAACGCCCGACATAAGCCCCGACATGCCTGCAAGTGCGAAGTTCGACTCCGGTATTGGGACTCCAATCAGGTTAAAGCCTAAAGCAACCACATAGCCGGTTAAACACCCCATAAATAATGAGGGCGCAAAAATACCACCTACTCCGCCAGCTCCATTGGTGGCAGCAGAAGCAAATATTTTGAAAATAATAATCAGAATAATGTAAGAAATAAGTATGATTGGGCCATTGCCCAGAAACATAAAGAAACTTCGGTCAAGTAAAGAGGCTGAATTCCCGTTCAGTACTTCATTGATAGCTTCGTATCCTTCGCCATATAAAGGAGGAAAGAAGAAAATCAGTATACTTAACATTAGTCCTCCGATAACTAACTTTGAATATGGATTTTTGAACTTTCGAAAAAACTGTTCAATTTTATTCATGCCCCGGGTAAAATAGAGCGAAACTAATCCACATACAATACCTAAAACAATGAGGTAAGGAATACGATCTACAGAGAAGCTCAGGTGATTGGTGAAGTTAAACAGAAACGCACTGCCCGAAAAAATGTAAGAGACTGATGTTGCTGTGATTGATGAAATAAGTAACGGAATGATAGACGTAAGGGTCATGTCAATCATTAATACTTCGAGCGTAAACACAAGTCCTGCAATCGGAGCCTTGAAGATGCCTCCTATAGCTCCGGCAGCCCCACAGCCCACAAGTAACATTAAAGTTTTTTGATCTAACTTGAAAAACTTGCCCAAATTTGATCCAATGGCCGATCCTGTAAGTACAATCGGAGCTTCGGCTCCTACCGATCCACCAAAACCAATGGTGATGGAGCTACCTACGAGCGATGTCCATGTGTTGTGTAGTTTGATGATACTTTTTCGTTGCGAAATAGCATATAATATCCGCGTAATACCGTGGCTAATATCATCCTTTACGATAAACCGAACAAAAAGAGACGCGAAGAGAATACCGATGGCAGGAAATACAAGGTACCAGTAGTTTACTTCACTCCGGCTAAAGTTTTCGGTAAGCAATGTTTGGATAAAATGTATGGTGGACTTTAGCAAAGCGGCAGCAAAGGCAGCTAAAACTCCTACTACAAGGCTTAAGATATATACAAACTGGCGATGCGTGATGTGTTTCTCCCGCCAGGCAATCATTTTTAAATACCAACTGTTTTGTTCCATACCATTAAAAAAACTATGGCAAAGATAAGGAAAAAAAATGAGCACCAAACAAGAAATAGTCAATCGGCCATTTCAGGTCGTTATTTATATTCCTTTTCCTTTGAAAAGAATTTCGATGGTCAGGATCAGAATTTTTAAATCTGTGAGTAAGGACATGTTTTCAATGTAAACGATGTCATAATTGAGCCTTTCCACCATTTTGTCGATGGTGTCCGAATAACCGATTTTTATAGGTCCCCAAGAAGTAAGTCCCGGTCGAATTTTATATAACAAACAATAGTAAGGGGCATCTTCAATGATTTGATTGATATAGTATTCGCGTTCGGGTCGTGGTCCCACTAAACTCATATCTCCCTTGAGAATATTCCAGAATTGAGGCAATTCATCCAGGCGGTATTTGCGAAGCATTCTGCCAAAGTTGGTGATTCTTTCGTCGTTGCTACTACTGAGTTTAGGAATCCCGTTTTCAGCATCTATGTACATGGTCCTGAATTTTAATATATTAAATGTCTTTCCAAGATATCCAATGCGTTTCTGCTTGTAAAAAACAGGTCCTTTTGAGTCGCGCTTAATTCTGAAGGCAAAATAGATAAAAAACGGGAGCAGTACCACCATTGCAATAGCTGCAATGACAATGTCCAAAAATCTCTTTATACTTACTTCCCAGTCGGGCATGTTCAGTGTGGTGATACTCACAAGCGGACTCATTCCCATTGTATTGATGCGTGCGCTTCCGGTTAGTATTTCGTAAAGTCGCGGGGTAAATCGGATGTCGATATTGTAACGGTACAGGCAGTTGATATAACTAAAGAGTTTTTGCTCATCAGCATTCTCGAGTGCAATAATAGCTTCTTCTACTTTGTTTTCTGAAATTATTGTGTCGATCTGATTGATGGATCCCAGAATTTGTTGGGCAGGTACTGAGCTGTGATGATCCACGCTTACAAAGCCAACCACAGTATTTCGTTTTGAATTAGCCTTGAGTTCCTCTGCAATTTTGTTTGCATTTACTCCGGTGCCAATGATTATTGTGTTGATGCACCATTTCTTTGTTTTGTAGTTTTGGTTGATTTGGGCAATAATAAAGGATCGGAATACAAAGGTGATTGAAAAAAGCAGGCCAAAAAGTACGAGCAACGAATAGTAGTAGTATTGATATGATACAACAATGTCGTCGAGCATTAAAATAAAAAATATTGCTGTCGAGATTATGGCTGATGCAGCTAAAGTGGAAAAGAAACCTGATGCTTGCGACTGTTTCTCAGGATGTAAATAAAACCCCGACAAAAAATGGATAAAAACGCAAGCGAGTGGGAATATGAGTAAACTTGTAAAATAATTGTAGTTGGGTATGAAAATACGAATGTTTTCGAAAATTTGTGCGTCGTTTACTGTACGGCGGAACAGCATAAAGAGTATCCATACGATGATAGCGGCCAAAAGGTCGTACATCACAAATTTTATCAAAAGATTTCGCTTGTTCATTTTTTATTTTCTTATGATCTCAAATAAATTTCCTTTTTTGAGTTTTATCAATGCCGGTAGCTGGGCTGTGTTTTTCTTTGCTTGCTGATTTTTAACTACATAATCTGCTGATGATATAGCAGTATTGCTAATTTCAGAAAGTAGCGTTGCTGTTGTTTTTGATGCAGATGTTGTAGTTAAAAAAGCAATAGGATTCCGAAACTGAGCACAAATTGCTTTTGCAAAATGATCAGTTGTCACCATTATGGCTACCGCTGCATCTTTTGTTAATATGTTTTGAGCAAGATTTCGTGTAGAGGAATAAATAATTGTTATCGCTTTTTCGGACAGATCAATTAAATCCCAGGCCATGTCCGGTACTTCATCGAGGTAGGTTTGTAGTTTGGATGCATTATCGATAAGTACTACAATATTTTCTGTTGATGATGATTGTGTTATGGCCAGTAGTTTATCCACAGCTTCGCTTTTGGTAGCATCACATCCAAATCCCCAACCATATTCGGAGGCGAAAAGAACTACAGCTCCGGCCCTTAGTGTTTCAACAGCTTTTTTAATGTCTTGTTTTTCTTCTTCCATGCTTATTATCAGAGTGGTTGCTGATGTTTTATTGCTTGAATAATTAATAACGTCAATATGACCATTTTATTTTTTTATGCGTAAGGTTTATTTCTGTCGGTTTGATTTTTTATGCTTTAATTTTCTGATTGTGCGATTGCAAAGATAACCTTTTTTTGATCGGGCTTTTTCAGAAACGGTATCATTTTAAGAGGTTACAGAGCAATGTAAATGCTCAAATTGTTGAATTTGTTTTTTGTAAAATATTATTGCAGATGCTAAAAGTGACTACAGATTATTAACTTGCCATATTAAAAAAAAATGTATAATTTTACGGTTTGAAATGGCTGATTTTTTTGATGATGAACTAATGTGTTTGATGGCTGTTTCTTTTTACTGAAATTTAAACTATTTCTCCTGGATTTTGCATTGAATGTAAGATGGTGGATATGAAGGATTGATTTTTCCCAGGACGGTTTCTGTTTCATGCTGAGATAAAAAAATTAAAAATAATGATAAATAAATGGATTTACACAACCCTTTCGGAACAACAATGTGAGATACAGAATAAATTAGCAGATGAGTTAAGCATCAGTCCTGTTTTATCGCAGCTACTGGTTCAAAGGGAAATTTTTACTTATGATGATGCCCGTAACTTCTTTCGTCCAGACTTAGCCAATTTACACGACCCTTTTTTAATGGCCGATATGGACAAAGCTGTAGAAAGACTTACAAAAGCCATGCGTCATAATGAAAAGATCTTGGTCTATGGAGATTACGACGTTGATGGAACTACTTCTGTCTCTTTGGTATATAAGTTCCTGCAAAAGTTTCATAATAACATAGATTTTTACATCCCCGATCGGTATAACGAAGGTTACGGTATTTCTATTCAGGGAATTGATTACGCAGCTCAAAATGGCTTCAAGCTCATTATTGCATTGGACTGTGGAATTAAAGCCGTCGAAAAAGTTAAATATGCTTCCTCCCTTGGTGTCGACTTTGTGATTTGTGACCACCACACTCCGGATGCGGTTTTACCTCCAGCAGTGGCTGTGCTTGATCCCAAACGCGATGATTGTAATTATCCTTACAAACATCTTTCGGGTTGTGGTGTAGGGTTTAAATTAATGCAGGCATTTGCGATTGTCAACAATATCGATTTCGCTCAGCTCACTCCTTTGCTCGATTTACTGGCGCTAAGCATTGCTTCGGACATTGTGCCCATTACCGGTGAGAACAGAATTCTTGCTTTTTTTGGATTGAAACAAATCAATAGCAATCCGAGTGTTGGACTTAAAGGGATTCTTGAGGTTTGCGGACTTACCGATAAGGAGATTACAATCAGCGATATAGTATTCAAAATTGGGCCACGCATCAATGCCTCAGGGCGCATGAAACTGGCTTCGGAAGCTGTAGAATTGCTTGTTTCGTCTAATCCTGTTTTTGTAAAGGAAAAAAGCGATACAATCAACGAATACAACAACGATCGCAAGGATTTAGACAAAAATATTACAGACGAAGCGATAGCATTAATTGCGTCTGACGAGCGCTATGCTACGCGTAGGTCAATAGTTGTTCACAAACCCGATTGGCACAAAGGAGTTATAGGTATAGTGGCTTCACGTTTGTCGGAGGAGTATTACAAGCCTTCTATTGTGCTTACAAATTCAAATGGTCTTGCTTCAGGATCTGCCCGTTCAGTTCCCGGCTTCGATATTTACAAGGCTATTGATTCTTGCCGCGATTTGCTCGAAACTTTTGGAGGACATATGTATGCAGCAGGGCTTTCGATGAAAGAAGAGAACATACCGCTTTTCACTGAACGCTTCGAGCAATTCGTTTCGGAAACTATTCTCGAAGAACAAACCTATCCACAGATTGAAATAGATGCCTTGCTCGAATTCAAAGATATTACACCTAAGTTTTTTAGAGTATTGAAGCAATTTGGACCTTTTGGTCCCGGAAATATGAAACCGGTTTTTGCTTCTAAAAAAGTTTTCGATTACGGCACAAGTCGCTTGGTAGGGAAGGAGCAGGAGCACCTCAAACTTGAACTTGTTGATTCAAGTTCTGAAAACGTAATGAACGGCATTGCCTTCAGGATGTATGCTTACAATGATCATCTGAAAGCGCTGAATCCTCTTGATATCTGTTATACAATAGAAGAAAATACATTCAACGGAAATACGAATATCCAATTGATGATCAGAGATATAAAAATTGATGGTGAGTAATGTCAGGTCAGAATTAAGAACAAAAAAGGGAGTCAATCGACTCCCTTTTTTGTTCTTATATTACTGTAATCCAGTTGTGTGTGTCGGGCTCGTCGCCATACTGAATGCCGCGCAGTTTTTGATAGAGTTGGGTGCTGATGACACCAGGTTTTCCATCGTGTGCAAAAATGTATGAAACTTTCTCATCAAAATCATCGATGCGTTCAATGGGACTGATCACCGCGGCAGTTCCACAGGCACCTGCCTCCTCGAATGTAGAAAGCTCTTCCACAGGAATGTGTCGACGCTCCACTTTCATTCCCATTTCTTCGGCCAATACCATCAAACTTTTGTTTGTAATCGAAGGTAGAATGGATGTTGATTCCGGAGTGATGTAAGTATTATTTTTTATTCCAAAAAAGTTGGCCGCACCACATTCATCGATGTACTTTTTTTCTTTGGCATCTAAATAAAATACATTTGAATAGCCGAGTTGGTGAGCGTGTTGACCTGCTACTAAACTTGCTGCATAGTTTCCACCTACTTTGTATTTTCCCATGCCCAACGGTGCCGATCGATCGTACTGACGCATGATTACAAATGGCGTTGTTTGAAATCCGCCTTTAAAATAAGGTCCTACAGGAGTAACAAAAACAATAAACATATATTCGTCGGCAGGTTTCACGCCCACCTGAGGTCCACTTCCAAAAAGTACCGGACGTATGTATAATGATGCTCCTGATTCGTAGGGCGGAACAAAACGCTCGTTGAGTTGTACTGCTTTTATTACAGCTTCTTCGAATTTTTCAACAGGAACTTTAGCCATAACAGTGCCCTCGCTAGAATCCTGCATGCGCAAAGCGTTGTCGTGCATACGGAAAATACGGGTTTTTCCATCTTTTCCACGAAATGCTTTGAGTCCTTCAAACGATTCCTGTCCGTAATGCAAAGCTGTTGCTGCCATGTGCAATGTCATGTATTCACTGTCATGCACTTCTAGGTCGCCCCATGCTCCGTTTTTGTATGTGCACCTGATATTGAAATCGGTTTTCATGTAACCGAATCCGAGATTACTCCAATCAATTTGTTCCATATTGTAAAAATTTTAAGTTCCATCTGTCAGCCAATTGTCGTCTTCCGTTGCCGGGAATTACTGGCTGTTATTTTTTTAAGATCAGTTGCGCTTCATTGGCCATATTAAACAGCAGGTCAATAATGCTCATGTTGGGCATAAACCCGAATTTTGTTTCAAAAACCTGATAATAGGGTTTCAGCAGTAGTGAAATTTCCTTTTTTGGGTGAATAGCTGCTCTCAGATCCAAAAAGTTATCACTGGTTTCGGGTTTGTATTGCTCAGTCAGCTCAATTTTCGTTTCAATATCTAATAACTCGAGTGTTTTATTGAACAACGCCAAATTAAAGTCCCACAAAAATAGCCATTTTTTTTCGAAAAAAGGTCGAAAATCATCAGCATAATATTCGAAAAACGGACTTGAATTATAGGCGGTCTCTATGGATCGCCAGTGATGTGTTTGCCAGTTGTTGTGATCCGATATGCGAATGTCGCGTATGGGTGTTTTTCCTGCGCTGTCCACTGGTATGCTCAAATCCATTATGCCATTGGCTGTTGCTATTCTACAGCGGTTTCTGTAGGATTGCTTCTGATAATATTCATGTTGTTCCAGCAAAATCTGTTCTGAATTTGCCAAAACAACATAATATTCTACCGGAGCCAGGTACGCAGTTGAAAGAATGAATTTATCGTTCTGCATTTTTAAAGAACCTGTTGAAGCGAATTTTGCCATCGAACCAGCCTTTGTCCTTGTTGAGCGAAAGCCAAACCAACACCGGACGACCAACAACATGATCTTCGGGCACAAATCCCCAGTAGCGCGAATCAAGTGAGTTGTGACGGTTATCGCCCATCATCCAGTAATAATCCATCTTGAACTGGTATGTAGTTGCCTGTTTTCCGTTTACAAAAAACTTTCCATCCTTCATCTCGAATCTGTTTTTCTCGTAGTCGCGAATAATTCTTTCGTAAATCGGATAATTGTAAGCGTTTAATGCCAGTTTAGCGCCTTTTTTAGGAATATAAATTGGTCCGTAGTTGTCGCGTGTCCATGGTTTATTGCCGCCAAGCGGGAAAACATCTCCCGTTTGATTTACTGTCTCGATCTGAATGCTAACCACACCGGCTGTATTGAGCAAGGTGTTGTAAGCGGCCTGTGTAAGAGGTAAATGGTACAATGGCATTTCTGGATTGAATCCTAATGACTTAATTCCTTCGGCATATTGTAAATTGTCGATCAGCACTCTGTCTTCCATGCTGATTTCAAGTTTATCCAACGTGCTGATGATTGAGGTTCCATCTGTCTGAACAAAATAATTGAACTGTACTCCGGGAATTTCCTCTTGTTTTTCACCGTTGATAATCATCTGGTTGTTTTTTATTTCAATCCAGTCACCCGAAATGCCGACACAACGTTTTACATAGTTTTCGCGGCGATCCACAGGGCGATAAATGATTTCGCCATATTCCTGCGTCTTCGAACGTACTATTGTTCGCCCAACGGCTAAACATTCTTCGTAAGTTGGGTTGGCCTCCGGATTCTTAACTTTAATAGAAGAAAGCCCTTCATAATAGCAGCTTGTGTAATAATCAGGATTTTCTTTTTTCACAGCTACTGTGTCGCCTGTAGGGAAATTGAACACAACAATATCATTTCGGTCGATCGTGTCAAAACCTTTCAGTCGTTTGTATTCCCACTGGGGTGTTTGGATAAACGATTTTGTATTGGTCACCGGAAAAGTGTGCTGTACCAATGGAAATGAGAGCGGTGTGTTTGGTACGCGTGGTCCGTAACTGGCTTTGCTGACAAACAGAAAATCGCCTACTAACAATGACTTCTCAAGCGACGACGATGGTATCTGATAATTCTGGAATAAGAATGTGTTAATGAAGTAGACAGCTACCAAAGCAAAAACTATGGCATCGACCCAGCCCATTACGGCTACAAATGATTTATTCTTCGATTTTTTCCACCATGTCCAGGGAATGTATTTGGTGATGAATGAGTCAATAATGACAGGAAGCAAAAGTAACCACCAGAAATTGCCTACCCACGCCACAAAAAGAATGTAAATAAGACTCCATGCGCTGGCTTTGATCCATTGTTTCAGCGGTCGACGAAATCGTGAACCTGTTTGTTCGGTGCTCATATTGAATATTTTATTAGATGTTGTTTGAGTTTGAAACTAATAAATTGTTTGTTTTTGAATAAAATAGCTATGACAGCTAAATTATATATTAAAATTTCAACAAATCCTCCATGCCCAGAAAACCTTTTTTGCCCGCAGTAAACTCGGCAGCCAATACTGCTCCCAATGCCAGACTTTCACGGTTTTTAAGTTCGTGAGTGATTTCGATAAAATCTACTTCCGATTCGTAACGAATGGTGTGAATGCCCGGAACCTGACCCTCGCGGATGGCTTTGATGGCAATGTCAGTCGATTCTTTTTCAGTGTCGAGGGTCCAATTGCTTTTTCTGTCGATATTTGAAATGATACCTTCTGCAAGAGTTATGGCTGTACCACTGGGCGCATCAAGTTTTTGTGTGTGATGCACTTCGGTCATTTCCACGTTATACACAGGAAAATCGTTCATTATTTTAGCAAGATACTTATTTACAGCTGCAAAAATATTAACTCCCAGGCTGTAGTTCGAAGCCCAAAAAAGCGTATATCCATTTTCGGCCACTTCCTTTTTTACTTCTGGCAAATGTTCGCTCCAACCGGTAGTGCCCGAAACTATGGGAACGCCTGCTGCAAAAGTCTTGCGGATATTCGACAAAGCTACCTGAGGAGCTGTAAATTCTATGGCTACATCGGCGCTTTTGAAGGCTGCCGACTCGAAGTCTGCTGTATTTTCAATGTCAATCACAGACACAATTTCGTGTCCTCTTTCCCGGGCAATGCGTTCAATCGTTTTGCCCATTTTTCCGTATCCTATTAATGCTATTTTCATAATTACCAGTTGCTATCTTATTATTTGCTATTTACCACATTAATACTGACCTGTTCCGAGAAGGACAAGCGTACAGGCTTCTTCTGCCTCAATGCCGTTTTCTTTCAGCAGGCTTTCGAATTCTGCATTCTCTGTTCCAGGATTAAAGACCACACGCTTAGGTTTGAGCGAAATAATGTAGTCGTAATATTCAGGCTGACGCTGTGGGCCAACATAAAGTGTTACAGTGTCGAGTGCTTCGTATCTTTTCTTTTCAGTATCAATGGTTCTGCCAAAAATCACATCAGGACGTAACCCCAGCAATTCAATTTCGTGACCGTGAGCCAGCAGACGTTCAGCGGCTTTGTAAGCGTAGCGCTCAGGATTATTGCTCGCGCCTATTATCAAAGTTTTTTTCATAAATAAAAACTCATTTTTTTTTAGTGAAATAATAACCTTACGAAAGTGTTTTTAGCAGCCTCCGAAAAAGTCGAAACATTCGTAAATCTCTTCCTTCGAAGCGGTCTGGTTGATATGTATTTCTCCGATGTCCGATAAAAGAGTGAAATTTATTTCGTTCGAATCGTTTTTCTTGTCATGTGTCATTAATTCAAACAAAATATCATAGTCCTTGCAATCAATACTAAACGTTCCATAATACTCTTTTATTAGCTGTTTTAACTTAAGTAAGTCATCTTTTGGAAAATTTAGTTTTACGTGGGATAAATACAGCTCGCAAAGAAGTCCCCACATAACAGCATATCCGTGTAATGCCGGTTTTTCTGTTTTGTATGACAGGCTTTCGAAAGCGTGACCGATGGTGTGACCAAGGTTCAATGCTTTTCGTATACCTTGTTCTTTCGGATCTTGTGCCACAATGCGTTCTTTTATTCGTATGCTTGTGTCCACCAGGTCGCGCAAACTTTCAAAGTTGATGGTTTCCAAATCGAACTTAAGAATTTTATTCCACTCGCTGCGGGTATCAATCAATGCATGTTTCACCATTTCGGCATAGCCCGAACGAAGGTTTTTATCATTAAGGGTTCTGAAAAAATCGATATTGATAAGCACTTCATCGGCCGGTGCAAAAACACCAATTTCGTTTTTCAATCCCATAAAGTTAATACCTGTTTTTCCGCCGGTTGCTGCATCCACAGCTCCCAAAAGTGATGTGGAAATATTGATGTAACGAATGCCGCGTTTGAATGTAGATGCTGCAAATCCGCCAATGTCAGTAATCATTCCACCGCCAACATTAATCATGAGAGATTTTCGGTTGGCGCCATGTTCGCTCAGATATTTCCATATAAGTACTGCTGAGTCTACATTTTTGTTCTCATCTCCACTGGGAATGCATATTAGATGACTGTTCCTTAGCCGGTTTGATTGTAGCACTAAAGGTAAACAGTGATGACGTGTATTGTCATCGGTCAGAATAAAGATATTTTCTGCCTTTTGTTCTCCGATTGCTTCGTTCAGTTCGGATACGAAATCTTTACATATTTTTGTAACCTGTTGATTCATCGTTTTTCAATTAGCCCACAAAGATACTTTTTTTCTTTAATAAGTTCCGCTTCATACATGTTTAAACTCCATTCTTTTTTTTATAACACAATTTTTTTTATGGGCTATTTAAAAAAAAATAAAATATTTTGCTCATATGAATAAATGTTCATATATTTGTGCAAAATTTCAAACATGGATCAAAATACAGAAATAAAACTAATGGAAGAAGCTGCTTATGTTCTTAGGGCTATTTCGAATGGAACAAGATTGTGCGTTATTTCTTTGCTTTCGGAATGTAATGAATTAAACGTTTCGCAGCTTATGGAGAAGTTAAAATGTGAGCAGTCGTTGTTATCGCACCATCTTACCGATATGCGTGCTAAAGGTGTATTGAACTGCCGGAGGGAAGGTAAAAATTGTTATTACTCTCTTAAAAATAAGCAGATTGTACAGATTATTGACTGTATCCGTTCTTGTAATTGTGCTTGATCTTTTTTAATAATTCGTGAAGATGAGCTGTAATGAACATGTTGTAGGTTAAAATAAAAATTATGGTAAAGGAATTTGTAGTAAAACATATGCTGAAAATAATAGGTCTGGTGGTAGGCGCTTTGGGCGGTTTTCTGTACTATTATTTTGTAGGCTGTCAGAGTGGTACTTGCCCTATCACCTCAAATCCCTATATTAGCATTGCTTATGGTGCTTTAATCGGGTATTTGCTTTTTGATTTATTTAGAAAAAAAGAAGATAAGAAAGATGGGAATGATTAAGAAATATTTTTTGTCATGGGATTTTGCCCGAATCATCAAGCTTGTTTTTGGGGTACTCATGGTGATAGGCTATTTTTCGACGAAGGACAATATATATTTGTTCGGAGCTGTGTTTTTTATGGTGCAGGCTGTATTTAATATTGGTTGCCCCGGAGGATCATGTGCAACGAATGTTCCGAAAAAGAGCGAAAAGCCGGTGATGAAATTTGAGAAATACGAACCCAATAAAGCTAAAAGAGATGTATAGTACATTTTATGTTTCAAAGTCGCAATGCATGATGTGCGACAACAAAGTGCTGAAAACACTCGGAACACTTCGCGGGGTTTTTGGCGCAGAAATGGATAGAGTTGAAGGAATGATAGTGGTGAATCACACCGATGAAGTAACGCGTGAGCAAATAGCTTCGACACTTGACGGGCTGGGTTGGAAAGAAATTCCTCAGGAACAAAATGATGTAGAACACGATGAACCATCCATCTGGGGTTGCGCTTTGTAAATACATATGAATTACGGATAATATAAATAAGAAAATGTAATAATAAATCAATATGAGAAAACTATTCGGAGCAACCCTTGTGCTCGCCCTTATTGCTTTTACCGCTTGTGCTGGTAAAACAAAAGAAAATAATCAGGATGTAACAACAACAAAAGAAGAAAAAAAAATGGGAACAATTCATTTAACCAAAGCTGAATTTTTGACTAAAGTGGCTAACTATGAAGCCAATCCGACCGAGTGGAAATACCTGGGCGACAAGCCTTGTATCATCGATTTTTATGCCTCGTGGTGTGGTCCGTGTAAAACAATAGCTCCGATATTGGAAGATCTGGCAAAAGAATATGATGGTCAGATATATATTTATAAAATTGATACCGAAAAGGAACAGGAATTGGCAGCCGCTTTTGGTATTCGCAGCATTCCTACCATTCTGTTCTGTCCGGTAGGCGAAAATCCGCAGATGGCTCAGGGCGCTATGCCGAAAGATGCTTTCAAGCAAGCCATCGAAGAGGTTTTGCTCAAAAAGAAATAATTGCGACTATCGGTTTTTCTTTGGTTAAAAAACTCATAATTTCGGCATTGTTGAAATATTCATTTTAGTTAGATAGGATATTCTTTATTTTCTGACGTAAAAGTGCTTAGGTTTTTTAATCTGCTTTGTTAATTGTTGTAAATCGTAACTATTCGATTAAACCTATAAAAGAATCTAAAGTCAAAGCTAACAAAATACAACAATAATGTTTCACTATTTAAAAAATTGAATTTATGAGAAAGTATGTTATGTTAGCTTTAGTGGCTATTTTTACAATGAGTTTTGCGGTAAATGCACAGGATCAACGTCCGCCTCGGGGCGAAAGAGGGTTTGGAATGCAAATGAGCGCTAAGGAGCGTGCAGCACGTTTGGCCACTCAACTTGAGCTTACTGATGCTGAAAAGGCAAAAGTTGAAGCTTTGTTCGAAAAGCAAGATAAAAAGCGGGAAGAATTTAAGGCAGAAGCCAAAAAACTGAATGAGGAACGCGGAAAACTAATGGAAGAGCGTAAGGCAGAAGATGAAGAGCTTCAGGCTATTATTGGAAAAGAAAAATTCGAAAAGCTGCAATCAATACGAACTGAACGTCAGGCGAGAATGAGAGAACGAATGGGGAACAGATAAATTTCTGTTGACTAATCGAAAAAAAAATCTGTTAACGAGAGTTGACAGATTTTTTTTGTATTAGTCGATATCAATGTGTTCTGCTGTGATTTCTTCGTTTAGGAAAATTGAAGCTGACGACGAGAATTTTTCAACGGATTCAGTAGTAAAATAGCGAACAGAACTGTTTTTTGTGCATTTGGCTTTCATCTCGGAATGACGGCTAAGGTAATCGCTCAGACTTGCTGCCACCAACTCGCCCTGTGAAATAATTGTGATTCCGGAAGGGGTGTATTTCTTAATTTTATCAATCATAAGCGGATAGTGAGTGCAACCAAGCATTAAAGTGTCGATTTTGGGATCCGATTTCAGCAAATTTTCAATGTTTTTTCTCACAAAATAATCGGCACCATCCGAATTGTGTTCGTTGTTCTCAATAATCGGAACCCAAAGCGGGCAAGCTTCGGAAGTGATGATGATGTCTTTGTATAACTTGTTTATTTCCAGTGGGTAGGAGTCCGATTGAACTGTTCCCGTTGTGGCTAACAGTCCTATATGTTTGCTTTTGGTTTTTGATCCAATAGCTTCTACTGTCGGACGGATAACGCCCAATACGCGTCGTTCGGGATCGAGCAAAGGTAAGTCCTGCTGTTGGATGGTGCGTAAAGCTTTTGCCGAGGCGGTGTTGCAAGCCAAAATAACCAAATGGCAGCCCATTTCGAAAAGTTTTGTCACACATTCCAAAGTGTATTTGTAAACTACATTAAACGAACGCGTGCCGTAAGGAGTACGGGCGTTGTCGCCTAAATAAATGTAGTCGTACTCCGGAAGTTCAGCCCTTATTTTTTCCAAAATCGTCAATCCTCCGTAACCCGAATCAAAAATTCCGATGGGACCACTTGATGGGTTTGTGTTTTTGCTTTTGATCATAATTTTATAAAATCAGATATGTTGAGCTTTGTTCCATTTCGTTTGCTGTAAGCCTTAGTCGAACATTTGTCCGGAATTGTTGCTCAACTGCACCATTCTGTCATATTCGGCAGGAGACAGGTCGAGGAAGTAATAATTTTGAGGATTCATCACTTCGCCTCTCAGGTGTACTTCGTAGTGCAAGTGAGGACCTGTCGATTTTCCGGTGCTTCCCACAAGCCCTATCACTTCGCCGCGTTTCACTTTCTGGCCGACGCGAACTTTGATTTTGCTCATATGACCATACAGAGTAAGATAGCCAAATCCATGGTTGATTTCAACGCAATTTCCATAGCCCTGTTTCCAGCCTGAACTCACAATGGTTCCATTTCCGGTGGCGTAAATATCAGTTCCAACAGGAGCCGTAAAGTCCATTCCCTGATGGAAACGGCGGGAGTGATAAACAGGGTCGATACGCCAGCCATAGCCTGAAGCCATACGTGTGAGGTCTTTGTTCAGCACAGGTTGTATGGCCGGAATGCACTCAAGCATAGCTTCTTTATTTTTGGATAAAACAATAAGGTCGTCGTAGGATTTTGACTGGATATAAACCTGTTTGCGTAATTCGTTTAACTTTTTTGTGGTTTCAATAACAATTTCAGAGTTGGTCATGTCCATCAATTGTTTGTAATACTCTTCGTTAGCGGCCGTGGCTTTGCGAACATCAAGAGCTATGGGTTCGGCCTGAAATACAACCCGATAAAAGTTGTCATCTCTTTGCTGAAGGTCGCTCATTACTTCCTGTACTTCGTTGAGCTGACGTTGCAAAATTTTATATTGAGCCTGCATACGACTTTTTTCTACGCCAAGTTGTTTTTCCTGAGGAGAATCGAAAGTGGAAACGAAAATAAGAAAAAATATAACTCCCAATGATGCTCCCGAAAAAAGATGGATGAGCACTTGTTTTAATTTATGAGCAAATGATTGAATTATAGGCTCATAATTTAATGTTTCGGTGTTGAAATGGAATTTTATTTTTTTTGCCATAAGGACCTGTGTCGAGTATCTGAAACGAAACTTTTTATGTATAAATACACAAAATACAAGAATTCTGAATATTAGTAATTGAAGAATAGACTACAAATCTAAACTTTTATATTCGGTTTTGATGCAAAAGTAATAAATTTGAAGTATTTTTGCAGTCCAAATTTGATATTATTAACCTACAAGACAGAAAGGTCGAAAGTCGAAAGTCAAAAGTCGAAAGTCAAATCGGAATAAATCCGAACTTTAGAACTATGATAGAAGACATTAGACCATTGACTCTAGACAATAGACATAAAATATGACTTCACAAGAAATTCGTCAATCTTTTCTCGATTTTTTTGCATCGAAAGACCACAAAATTGTTCCGTCGGCACCCATGGTTATCAAAGATGATCCTACTTTGATGTTTACTAATGCCGGAATGAATCAGTTCAAAAACATTATTTTGGGTAACGACCCGATTAAATATGCCCGTGTGGCCGATTCTCAAAAATGTTTACGCGTAAGTGGCAAGCACAACGACCTGGAGGAAGTAGGGCATGATACCTATCACCACACTATGTTCGAAATGTTGGGTAACTGGTCGTTTGGCGATTATTTCAAAAAAGAAGCCATCGAATGGGCCTGGGAATACCTTACTGAAGTTTTAAAACTCGATAAAGACCGTTTGTATGTAACTGTTTTTGAAGGGTATGCGCCCGAGGGATTGGATCGCGACGATGAAGCTGCTGCCATTTGGGAGCAATTTTTACCACAAGATCGTATTATTAATGGAAATAAGAAAGATAATTTCTGGGAAATGGGCGATACAGGACCTTGTGGCCCCTGCTCCGAAATACATATCGACATCCGCGACAACGACGAGCGCGCCAAAATTGACGGTCTGACACTTGTAAACGGAAGTCACCCGCAAGTCATTGAGATTTGGAACAACGTGTTCATGCAGTACAACCGCAAAGCCGACGGCTCGCTCGAAGGGCTTCCTGCTAAAGTAATTGATACCGGTATGGGCTTCGAACGTTTGTGTATGGCCATGCAGGGTGTTCAGTCGAATTATGACACCGACGTTTTCACTCCCATCATTGCCGAAATTGGTCGCGTTTGTGGAGCCGAATATGGCAAAAACGAAAAAATAGACATCGCCATGCGTGTGATTGCCGATCATATTCGTACAATTGCTTTCTCCATTACCGATGGTCAGTTGCCTTCGAATGCCAAAGCCGGTTATGTAATCCGTCGCATTCTGCGGCGGGCTGTGCGTTACGGTTACACTTTCCTAGGTCAACGTCACGCTTTCATGTACAAACTGATTACCGTGTTGAGCGAAAACATGGGTAAAGCTTATCCTGAACTGGTTTCGCAAAAAACGTTGATTGAAAAAGTTATTAAGGAAGAAGAAGAATCGTTCTTACGCACACTCGAAACCGGTATTAAATTGCTGGACAAAGTGATGGCCGATTCGAAAAATGCTGGTAAAACAGAGATTGAAGGCAAAGTAGCCTTTACTCTTTACGATACTTTCGGATTTCCATTGGATTTGACTGAATTGATTTTGCGTGAAAATAGTTTCACAGTGAATATCGACGAATTCAATGCCGAAATGCAAAAGCAAAAAGAGCGCGCACGTAATGCGGCTGCTATCGAAACAGGCGACTGGGTAACTGTTCGCGAAGGTGACAGCGTATTTGTAGGTTATGATTTCACTGAGGCAGATACTGAGATTTTACGTTACCGTAAAGTGAAACAGAAAAATCAGGAATATTATCAGTTGGTACTCTCAAAAACGCCTTTCTATGCCGAAATGGGTGGTCAGGTAGGTGATTGCGGTGTGTTGAAATCGGACAATGAAACCATAGAAATTATTGACACGAAGAAAGAAAATAACTTAGCCGTACATATTGCAAAAAATCTACCCACAGATGTAACGGAAGTTTTTACAGCTGTTATTGATGTGGAAAAACGCAAAGCAACTGAATGTAACCACTCAGCTACGCACTTGTTGCACGAAGCATTGCGCGAAGTACTGGGCACACATGTGGAACAAAAAGGATCGTTTGTAAGTCCTGAAGCATTGCGTTTTGACTTTTCACACTTCCAAAAACTGACGAAAGAAGAAATTCGTGCTGTTGAAGCCATTGCTAACCGAAAAATCCGCGAGAACTATTCGTTGATAGAAAAACGCGACACACCAATTGCTGAAGCTCAAGCTATGGGTGCTATGGCTTTGTTCGGTGAGAAATATGGCGAGACAGTACGTGTAATTCAGTTTGGAAGCTCAGTTGAACTTTGTGGTGGAACGCACGTAAGCGCTACCGGAAATATCGGACTGGTACGTGTAGTAGCCGAAAGCTCTATTGCTGCCGGTATCCGTCGTATCGAAGCAATTACAGGTAAAGCAGTGGAGGATTTGCTCGATAAGCAACAGGATACTATTGGCGAAGCCAAAGAATTGCTGAACAATACACCTGATGTGCTTACTGCTATTCGCCGGTTGAGCGAAGAAAGTGCCGATCTTAAAAAACAAGTAGAAGCATTTGTTCACGAAAAAATTATGACGCTGCGCGACCAACTTCTCGCCGATGCAAAAGAGCAAAACGGTGTAAAAGTAATTAGCTATCAGGGTGCTTTAACTGCTGATCAGGTAAAAACTTTGGCTTTCCAGATTCGAAACGTGCAAGCAGAAAAGTTGTTCTTTGTTGCTGGTTGTGTGGCCGATGGCAAGCCATCGCTGACTGTTTTGCTGAGCGATGACCTTGTTGCCGGCGGATTAAATGCCACCAATATTGCCCGCGAAGCTGCCAAAGAAATTCAGGGCGGTGGTGGTGGACAGCCATTCTTTGCTTCGGCAGGAGGTAAAAACCCAGCCGGCATTCAAAAAGCCATTACTAAAGCGTTGGAAGCATTGAAATAAACTGAAAATATTGATTTTAAAAGACACCCCGGAAGTTTTACAGAGACTTTTGGGGTGTCTTTTTTTTGAAGATACTGAAGACTTGTATCACTGTAATGATCTCAATATTTTTATTGCTCATTTAAAAAGTTTTTTCTGAAAGGATCACTATCTTTGCGTTTGAACCTGATGATCAGGTTTTGTTATATAAAAATTGAATTTTATTTTTTTTGAAATAATATGAAACGCCCATGACCTAATAAAAAAATTAGGACACACAAGGAGCTGATTATAAATTTCAGTAAACATTCTTTGTTCCCTCTTATTCCCCCTTTAGGGGATTAGGGGGCAGATATAATAAATTATAAACAGATGAAAATAGCTAAGAAGATTTCAGGCGGATTGTATTTTAAGACGTCATTAAAAGGTATTGGTGTGAGTTTTTGTTTTCTTTTTGTCAGCATTTCTTCTTTTGCTCAATCCTACGAAACCCAATTTGCTAAGCCCCTCGGGCAGGTTTTACAGGAAATAAGCACGCGGTTCAATGTGAAATTGAAATACGAGGCTGATACTACTGGACGAATACTGCCGTTTGCCGATTTTCGCATTCGTCCGTATTCGGTGGAGGAGTCATTGACAAATGTGCTGTCTGTTTTCGATTATAAATTTAGCAAACAAAACGAGAGTACATATAAGATAAGAGCTTACGAATATCCGCGTAGAACGCCTGAAGATGGTGTGAAAATGCTGGCTTACCTCAATACATTATACAACGACTCGACAACATGGATGGCTCGTCGGGCTGTATTGAAAAAGGAAGTGCGTGAGCGTTTGCAGATTGATGCGGTACTCGCCCGGCGCACTCACTCAGCTCCGATTTTATCACCTGTTCGAAAATACGATGGTTATTCGGTTCAAAATTTTGCCATCGAAACATTATCCGGTTTGTATGTGAACGGATCAATTTACGCACCTTTGCTGAAAGGGAAAAAGGCGCTGATACTTTGTCCTAACGGACATTGGGCAGGTGGACGCTATAACAGCGATGAACAGACGCGTTTTGCTACTTTGGCTCGTATGGGCGCCATTTGTGTGAGTTATGATTTGTTTGGCTGGGGCGAATCGGCTTTGCAGGTATCGTCTGCAGCACATCGAACTTCTGTTGCGCATATCGTGCAGATTATAAATGGAATAACGATTCTTGATTTTATGATGGCTCGAAAAGATGTTGATCATAAGCGTGTAGCTACCAATGGAGGTTCGGGCGGTGGTTCGCAAGTGGTGTTGCTTTCGGTGCTCGATGACCGATTGACTGCGGCCTGCCCAACCGTGAGTTTGGCTTCGCATTTTGATGGTGGCTGTCCGTGCGAAAGCGGAATGCCTGTTTCGCTTGCAGGCGGAGGAACAAATAATGCAGAACTAATAGCTACTTTTGCTCCAAAACCCGTTTGTGTTATTTCGGATGGAAAAGATTGGACGGCTTCAGTGCCCTGGCTAGAATATCCGTATCTGCAACGCATTTTTGGTTTTTATAACGCTGCTCGTCAGATAAGTAATGTGCATTTGCCTACCGAAGCTCATGATTTTGGTGTGAATAAACGTAAAGCAGTGTACGATTTTTTTACAAATATTTTTTCTCTTAATGCTAAAATGCTCGATGAAACAAAAGTAACAATTGAGCCGGAACGTGCTATGTATAGTTTTGGTGATAAAGCTGAAAAAATGCCGGCCAATGCCATTCGTGAATATAAAGAGGTTGAAAAACTTATTGGCCGTTGATTGTTTTGTTCTTTTGTATGTTGCGTTTTGATTGATGTGCAAATCATAATTTAGTAATGTAGCTATTCTCAATCCCAACCTTCCTGTTGCTGTATTCCTATCTTAAACTGTATGTTTTTCGGAATAAGATCTATTCTTTGTTTGGTTCAATTTCCTGATTTTTATGTTTTTTGATTGAGTGGATACTTGTTTCTATTTAGTTTGCGGAATGGCGTTGCTACATGCACTTGTCGCATTAATTTTGAGAGAAATTACAAAGAATAAATGATCCTTAAAGCGAATTTTTAAATGAAGAAAGCCAAATCATTCATAAGGCATGTGATCATTAGTGGGGATGTTATCAGCGTGATGCGTGCCATAGTTGGAGCTGTTATTTAAAGACTTCCTTTTTACATTGATCCTTTATTCTTTCTCTGTAGTGTGGATGTAAAAAACGCAACTGATTTATAATCAATTGCGTTTTTTTTGTTTTGAGAGTGGTACCACCAGTACTAATTTAGTACCACTCTCAACACCCCTCTAAAGCCCTGTATTATAACTGCCTGATTTATAAATATATTGAATAGCAATGTTTTATGTATATAAAAAATCGTGCATTTGATTGAAAATAATCTCATTATGTGGTGCAAATGTGGTGCAAATTTAGTATATTTGCACCACGAGGTTATTAAAAAATTGCACCACTATGGCAACAGTTACAGCATTTATCAGGGTATCAACCAAAAAAGCGAACGAAGTAAATGTTCGTTTTCGGTTAAGAGATGGTCGCACAATGCAACTATTTCACAAGAGCGAAATCACAGTTAAGCCTTCCGATTGGGATTCAACCGCCCAGGCTATTAAAGCAAAAGTTATATACGACAATCAGAAAAGAGCCGACTTTAATAAAGTTGTCAATGACAGAAAAGCTTTGATTATCGAACTTTATAACGCCCAACCTATCAAAGATACACTTTCTTCTGATTGGCTCGAAGATGCCATTGATAGAAAGATAAATCCAGCTAAATACAAATCAGAAGAACCGGAAGAAGAAAAACCACTCAAAGTTATTCAATTCGTGGATAATTTTGTGGCAACAGCCCATTTGCGAAAAGACAAGCAAACTGGTCGCTTTCTTTCGCCCAACACTAAAAAGCAGTATGTTACAACTGCCAAGCATTTAAAAGAATTTGCCGTTATATGTAAAAAGGAAGATTTTGAATTTAGTGAAATAGATCAAAAGTTTTATACTATTTTTGTAGGTTTCTTGCAAAAGGAAATTCAGGCAGTTGATAAAAAGGGGAAGCCGATATTCAATGAAGACAAAACGCCTAAATTGCTAAAGAAGAGTTTTACTCAAAATTCAGTAGGTAAATATATTCGGGCATTAAAAGTAATGCTTAACGAAGCCAAAAGAGAGGGCATAAATGATGAAAACGCCTTCAGCGAATTTCATGTTTTCAACGAGGAAGTAGATAATATCTATCTTGATGAAAATGAATTGCAGATTTTGAAAGATGCTGACCTGAAAAGCTCTCCACATTTGGACCGTGTTCGGGATTGGTTTTTATTGTTGGCTTGGACAGGTTGCAGATTTAGCGATTTAGAAAAGATTGCCCGTACTGATATAAAAGATGGTTTTATTACATTCCGGCAGCAAAAAACAAATGCAAAGGTTACAATTCCTTTGCACCCTGTTGTGTTGGAAGTGTTGGAAAAATACAATTATGTGATGCCAAATTCTATATCAAATCAAAAGTTTAATGACTTTGTAAAGGAGGCTGCAAAACTCGCAGAGATTGATTCTCCCGAAGTAATAACCAAAACAATAGGTGGAGTTCTTAAGTCGGTTACAATGCCTAAATACGACCTTATTACAAGTCATACGGGGCGCAGAAGCTTTTGCACCAATATGTATAAACGTGGGCTGCCTACTTTAATGATAATGAGTATATCAGGGCATAAAACGGAGAAATCATTTTTGAAATACATAAAAGTACGCCAAGAAGAACACGCTTCAATGATGGCAGCCAAATGGAAAGAGATATACAAATAGTATAAGGCTTTTGCCCGTTACCGTGTAATAGATGATGATATGAAAAAAGAACTTGTTAACCCCTTAAAGTAACCAACATGAATTTTTTGCTAAACTCCGAATCTTTGTTGGATCATGTGACAAGAAAGGCAGACTCTAATATTCCTGAAACGGTTCAGGAACTGATACAATCTGTCATAAGGTCTAAAGCTTCAAGCTATGAGTTTGAATTCTATAAAGAAAATATCTACCTACCTCTAACACTTCAAAAAACGAATCTTGAACAAAGAATTCTGTCAACTAATTTAGAGCTAATCCGTTTATCAAAAGAGTATAATTTCAGCAGGTTGCAAGAAACAGATTATTCGACAGGTAATAACGATGGTGTTAATGAGAATGATTTAGATGAGAATGATAGATATAATCTTGTTAGTATTTTTCTTGATTGCCTTACTAAAGATGAATTTGAAGAGTATTCAAGGTGCGAATTCTCGGACAAAGACTTAATTACTATCAAGAATTGGTATCGTCGGGGATTTGGTCGGAAAATAGAAATTACATTACCAAGATTTGAATTAATCACCGACTATTTTGGTTTGATTAGCTTCTTTGATAGCTTAATTCAAGATTTTGAATACTTCGGTGTTAGTGCCGATGATATGAATTATAAAGCTGAAAATCCTGCAACAAAATATCGGTTTAAATCCAATTTGGTTGAAAGTCAAATTCTAAAACTATATAAAAGACTTACTGAAAGCAACTGCATAAGCCAAAAGACTTCTCAGGATGAGTTTCTTTGGATATTTGGCATTGAAAACTCGAAAGTGGATGTTGGCTATATTGAATGGCTCAAAACAAAAAGTTTAGCTGTGTATTTCATTGATACACTTTACAAGTATAATTTTCTGACGAACAACGATAGAATGTGGTCTATAGGCAGTAAAGTGTTTGGCATTAAAAATATGGCACAAATAAAACAGAATTATTTTAATACAAATAACAATGGGAAGCCAAAAGGCTATGAATCAATTGATGAAATCATTGATTCTCTATAAATTAATAATCTTATTGTCAAAGGGAGAGCAAAACGCTCTCCTTTTTTTGTCCCTTAAAAACCCTTTATACCCCTTTACTGTAGTAGGCTATATATTTTTCTCCCCTTAAATTCTTCCGAAATTTGCAATGCAAAGCACCTGAAAAGACTGCAAACTATTTCAGTCAACCGATTTGCAGCGGTTGATGCTTTGCAACATTTTTCAAATACCGATTTATGTACAACTTAAAAAGCTTATTAGAAGAATCCGGCAACATTACTATTGCCGTTTCATTAGTCGATTTAAAACAATTCGCTGTAGAAATAATCGAATCTACAAAACGGGACCTTGAAGAAGTGGTAATTTCCGACAAAGCCGAAACTTACCCAACTCCAAAACAAGTGTGTGAAATCCTCAATGTTGATGCCTCAACACTTTGGAGATGGAACAAACGTGGCTACTTATGTCCTGCAATGGTAGGAGGTAAACGCCGATACAAAATGAGTGAAGTAAAAGCTATGCTTAACGGTGGGAGGGTAAAATAATGAGATACGACGAAGATTATCTAAACGAGCAATTTGCAAAACTACTTTCAAAAATCGATTCCCACTTTGCAAAATTCGCTAACAATATAGATTTTGCAGATGACCCAATAATTGACAATTCCAGATTCATTGAATTAATGGGTATTAGTTCTAAGACTGCTTTAAATTGGAGAGACAGAGGAATAATTTCTTATTCACAAGTGAATAATAAAATATTCTATCGGAAGTCAGATATTATAGAATTACTCAATAGGTATCATGTAAAATCCTCAAATCAATAATGGCTTATGAAAGAAGAAAAAGAAACCCCTTCGGACTCTGGCAAGACCTTAGGGGATGATGAAATACTGATAAACAAAGATACTAATTTCAATTCCGGTTTACAATCAGAAATTAATACTCTTGAGAAGAGTTTAGAAGAAAGTAATACAAGTTGTAACACTGGCATTGGTTTATTTATCGTTCAGTCTGCAAACGATTGGATTGAACAGGCTAAAGCCCGTCCAATTCCAAAAATGCTTTTCAGTGAGTTTTGGCACGAGGGTGAAGTCAGTATTTTATTTGCTGATACAAATTTGGGTAAATCAATTTTAGCCGTTCAAATTGCTGACAGTATTTCACAGGGCAACCCAATACCCGGCTTTAAATTGGAAGCACAAACTCAAAAGGTACTTTATTTTGATTTTGAACTAACTGACAAGCAGTTTCAAAACAGATATTCCATAGATTACGAAAATCCCTATCATTTCAATAACAACTTGTTTCGGGTTGAAATCAATTCCGATAGCGACATACCTGAAGGTATGTCTTTCGAAGATTTTTTAAATCACTACTGACCGACAAAAAATTGATTTAGCAAAAAGGGAAGCCATCT
>JAEAMG010000138.1_pt1 | contig 112793 bp, 93 predicted proteins | sample 8958741 | NCBI WGS metagenome assembly JAEAMG01 (sample SAMN16933256, study PRJNA681125) | bioreactor sludge metagenome | isolation source: anaerobic bioreactor treating anionic surfactant - SDBS | place: India: Bengaluru | collected 2019-02-28
GTGTGCGCTATTACCACAACGACCTGAACGGATTGCCTGAGCAACTGACCGAAGCCGATGGGCACACGGTTTGGCACGCGACATACCGCGTGTGGGGCAGCACGCTAGAGGAAGTGCGCGAGCCTTACTACATTGAAGAGCAGAATTTGCGATTTCAGGGACAGTATCTGGATCGGGAGACAGGGCTGCATTACAACCTGTTCCGCCATTACGATCCCGAGATCGGGCGGTTTACAACCCCAGACCCCATTGACCTGGAGGGCGGGCTCAACCTGTACCAATATTCGCCCAACCCGCTTACCTGGATTGATCCGTGGGGTCTTAAAACCTGTTATCACAAGAGAACAAAGAGTGAAATCAAAAAAATCCGCGCAAACTTTGGCAAGAAAGGCGGAGCCAAAGAGAAATATTTGAAAAAAATGGCCAAGGACCCCAGCTCAATCCAAAAATATGGTCAAGCTGGAGTAGATAGGATGAAAAAAGGTCAAGTGCCCGAGGGCTTTGACGTACACCATAAAAAGCCAATATTCCGAGGCGGTAATAACCGTCAAAGCAGTTGTCTTCCAATCCCACAAAAAATGGACACCCAACCCAGTCGGCGTGCCCATTCTTCTTACCGCCCCGCCTCCCTTCGAGACGGTACCGCCATTACGGGTTGACGCTGTCTTTGAGCGACTTGCCCGGCTTGAACGCAACGGTGTTGCTCGCCTTGATTTTCACAGGCTCACCGGTTTGCGGGTTTTTGCCGGTGCGGGCGCCACGGTGGCGTTGCAGGAAGGTGCCGAAACCAACCAGGGTGACGCTGTCCTTGCGGTGCAGGGCGCCGGTGATTTCTTCGAGAACGGCGTTGAGGACGCGGTTAGCCTGTTCTTTGGTGAGATCCGCTTTTTCAGCGATGGCGGCTGCGAGTTCTGGTTTACGCATATGTGAAGCCTCTTTGACGGTTTTTTGTTGTTATGTCCGTGCTGCTCGTCTGTGGAGCAGCGCCCAAAGCGCCGCAGGCTCTACTCTGCGGCAGACGGGAGTGAGGATGGCATGCCCTCGCACGCTCCGCCAGTCTCGCGGCGACCTTTCTAGGGTAAAAAATGTGCTTATTCCGACAGAACGACCGGTATTTACGCCAGCAACGGCGGAAGTTCTTTGTTGAGGGCGAGTTTTTCCATCACCGCGCTGCCGGTCAGCGCGTAACCCAGCAGGCGGCCGCTGGCGTCGCGGCACAGGGCCTTGATGTCGGCCCCCTGCCCTTCGACGCTCCAAACACCTTCGAGGCCCCGTGGCGGCGGGGAGACCACCAGCGGGCAGACCGGCGTTTTCACGGTAACCGGCATCGGCCCGTAGCTGACGGCCGTGGCGTTGCCGGCCAGGGTCTGGGCCAGGGCGCGGGCGCACGTCATCAGGGGCATGACGTACAGCAGGTTCAAGCCGTCGACTTCGGCGCAGTCGCCCAGGGCGTAGATATTGGCGTGGGAGGTCTTGAGGTGACGGTCCACCATGATCCCGCGATTGGTCTGCAGGCCGGCGGCGGCGGCCAGGTCGACACGCGGGCGCAGGCCGATGGCCGAGACCACCAGGTCGCAGTGGACCACTTCACCGTCCGACAGGTGCGCTTCCAGGCCGTCAACGGTGCGTTGCAGGCGGTTGAGCACCGGGCCCAGGTGGAATCGCGCCCCCAGCCCTTCCAGGCCGGCCTGTACCGCTGCGGCCGCCGCCGGGTGCAGCAGGGTCGGCATGACTTGCTCGCACGGCGCCACCAGGTCGATCTCATAGCCGCCGAGGATCAGGTCATTGGCAAATTCGCAGCCGATCAGGCCGGCGCCGAGCAGCAGCACGCGGCGCTTGCCGGCAGCGGCGGCGCGAAAGCGGGCGTAATCTTCGAGGTCATTGATCGGGAAAACCAACTCAGCAGCGTCGCCTTCGACCGGTACGCGCACGGTTTCTGCGCCCCAGGCCAGGACCAGATCACGATAGGCCACCGCTTCTTCACCGATCCACAGGCGCTTGTGGCCGGGGTCGATGCCGCTGACGCGGGTGTGGGTGCGCACTTCGGCCTTGAGTTGCTCGGCCATGGCACCGGGTTCGGCCATGCTCAGGCCATCGGCTTCCTTGTTCTTGCCAAAGCCGGTGGAAAGCATGGGTTTGGAGTAGGAGCGCCCGTCATCCGCGGTGATCAGCAGCAATGGGGTCTCGCTGTCGAGCTTGCGAAACTCCCGGGCCACGTTGTAGCCGGCCAATCCTGTGCCGATGATCACGACAGGTGCGTTCATTCCTTTCTCCTTGTAGTACGGTTCTGAAACTGAAAATTAGCCGATTTCGATCATTTCGAAATCCATCTTGCCGACGCCGCAGTCCGGGCACAGCCAGTCTTCCGGTACGTCCTGCCACAGGGTGCCCGGAGCGATACCATCATCCGGCCAGCCGTCTTTTTCGTCATAGATCAGGCCGCAGACTACACATTGCCACTTCTTCATTTACTTGCTTCCTCAGGGTCCAGGCAGGTTGGCCGGCGGTCGATGGATCCAGCGTTGCCACACGGCTCAGGGCGTTTTGTACTGATCGGGGCCGGCAGATGCAAGCTCGATCGACGCAAGGCGCCGGCTCAGCCCGGCAAAAGATCAGGACGCCATGGTAAGCTCGCCGCCTCTTTTGCTGCCAATACTGACTCACCGTGCCGCACTCAATCGCCCTTCCCGATGTTTGCCAATGGCTGACCCAGAGCCTTCTGATCCCTGCGCCCGCGCCCTTGACCCTCAACTGGCTGTTCGACGAAGGCTCGCTGACCCGCCGGCTGACGTGGCTGTCCAACGACGGTTTCAGCGTGACGCCACTGTTCGAGGGCTGGCAGCCACTGCGCGATGATGAATGCGCGGCGCTGCACATGCCTGCGGCCAGTGTCGGTTGGGTGCGCGAGGTGTATTTGCGTGGGCACGGCCAACCGTGGGTGTTTGCCCGCAGTGTGGCGGCGCGCAGTGCATTGCAGGGCGACGGCTTGCATATGGACGAATTGGGCAGCCGTTCCCTGGGCGAATTGCTGTTTTGCGACCGGGCGTTCATCCGCCAGGCCATCGAGGTGTGCCATTACCCTCGCCAATGGCTGCCCACCACGGACCAGGCCGACGGGCTGTGGGCACGCCGCTCACGCTTTGATCGCGGGCCGCTGAGCGTGCTGGTGGCGGAAGTCTTCCTGCCGAGCTTCTGGCACGCGCTGCATGACCATCCGGAGAACTGCTGATGTATCAACGTCTGCTCAAATCCTTGAACCGCCTGGACCCCAGGGCCTGGGATTTCATTCAGTTGACCCGCATGGACAAGCCCATCGGCATCTACCTGCTGCTGTGGCCGACGCTGTGGGCGCTGTGGATCGCCGGCAAGGGCTCGCCGTCCCTGGCCAACATCGTGATTTTCGTGCTGGGCGTTACGCTGACTCGCGCTGCCGGTTGCGTCATCAATGACTGGGCGGACCGCAAGGTCGACGGCCATGTGAAACGCACCGCGCAACGCCCGCTGGCCAGCGGCAAGATCAGTTCAAAAGAGGCCTTGGTGTTCTTTGCGGTACTGATGCTGATCAGCTTCCTGCTGGTACTGCTGACCAACGCCACCACCATTTGGTTATCGCTGGGCGGCCTGGCACTGGCGGTCAGCTACCCATTCATGAAGCGCTACACCTATTATCCGCAGGTGGTGCTGGGCGCGGCGTTTTCCTGGGGCATGCCGATGGCGTTCACCGCCGAAACCGGCCACCTGCCTGCCACCGCCTGGCTGCTGTATATAGCCAACCTGCTGTGGACGGTGGGCTACGACACCTATTACGCGATGACCGACCGCGACGACGACTTGAAGATCGGCGTCAAGTCCACTGCCATTCTGTTCGGCGATGCCGACCGGGTGATCATCCTTACCTTGCAAGGCCTGGCGCTGCTGTGCCTGTTGCTGGCCAGCGCAAGGTTTGAGCTGGGGGGTTGGTTCCACCTGGGGTTACTGGCGGCGGCCGGCTGTTTTGCCTGGGAGTTCTGGTACACCCGCGACAGGGACCGGATGAAGTGCTTCAAGGCGTTTTTGCACAACCACTGGGCCGGGTTGGCGATTTTTGTCGGGATTGTGGCGGATTACGGGTTTCGATGAGGGGCCGGGCCCCTCACCGCTAGTGGGCCGGATCAGGGCTTGGCGACTTTCCAGGCGCCGTCCATTTTGCCGTCGCCGGTCGTGTCGCCGGCCTTTTTGTCCATCACGAAGGTATAGAGAGGCTTGCCGCTGTAGGCCCATTGGCCCTTTTGATCGTCGCGGGTGATAACGGTCCACTTGCCCATGGGTTTGTCGGTGGACTCGGCCATCAAGGGCGGCCAGTTGGTGGCGCACTTGTCGTTACACATGGACTTGCCATCGGCGTCCTTGGCGAAGGTGTAGAGCGTCATGCCCTTGTGATCCACCAACATCCCGTCTTTCGTCATCGCCGGGTCTGCGGCAAACGCCAGTGTCGGCAGCGTCAACACCGCCGTAACCAGCAGGGCCTTCCAGGAAAAAGTACTGTGAGTCATCGGAACCTTCCTTTTGTGGTTGTCAGGATTCGGACTCAAAGCGTAGTCCAGAGAGGCGCGAATTGCCCAAGCGACTAAATTACTGTCACACGACTGCAATAATTCCGTTATCTAATGCGGCGCAAGACAGTTAAATGACAAGAGGATTTTAGGCATGGTTGGCAGGAGCATTCTGATTGTTGACGACGAAGCGCCCATCCGCGAGATGATCGCCGTTGCGTTGGAAATGGCCGGCTATGACTGCCTGGAGGCGGAGAACTCCCAGCAGGCCCATGCCATTATCGTCGACCGCAAGCCGGACCTGATCCTGCTGGACTGGATGCTGCCCGGCACCTCCGGCATCGAACTGGCCCGCCGCCTCAAGCGCGATGAACTGACCGGGGATATTCCGATCATCATGCTCACCGCCAAGGGCGAAGAGGACAACAAGATCCAGGGCCTGGAAGTCGGTGCCGACGACTACATCACCAAGCCGTTTTCCCCACGGGAGCTGGTGGCGCGCCTGAAAGCCGTACTGCGCCGCGCCGGCCCGACCGATGGCGAGGCGCCTATCGAAGTGGGTGGCCTGCTGCTGGACCCGATCAGCCACCGCGTGACCATCGACGGCAAGCCGGCCGAGATGGGGCCGACCGAATACCGCCTGCTGCAATTCTTCATGACCCATCAGGAGCGGGCCTATACCCGTGGCCAGCTGCTGGACCAGGTGTGGGGCGGCAACGTGTATGTCGAGGAGCGCACCGTCGACGTGCATATCCGTCGCCTGCGCAAAGCCTTGGGTGACGCTTACGAGAATCTGGTACAAACCGTGCGCGGCACTGGCTATCGGTTTTCAACCAAAGGTTGAAACCTGGCTGCAAGTGATCAGCTACAAGCGGCAAGAAAAAGCCGCCTCGCTCCGACTTGAAGCTTGCAGCTTGAAACTTAAAGCTGCTCCGAAGGACGCTCCATGAACCAAAACTGGCATGGCACCCTGATCCGCCACATGCTCCTGTTGATCACCGGCTGCCTGTTGGTGGGCCTGGTCAGCGGCTATTACGGCTGGAGCCTGGCCATTGGTATCGCCCTGTACCTGGGCTGGACCCTCAAGCAATTGCTGCGCCTGCATGAATGGCTGCGCCAGCACAAACCCGACGAAGCGCCACCCGACGGCTACGGCCTGTGGGGCGAAGTGTTCGACAGCATCTACCACCTGCAACGCCGCGACCAACGGGTACGCGGACGCCTGCAAGCGGTGATCGACCGGGTGCAGGAGTCCACCGCCGCACTCAAAGACGCGGTGATCATGCTCGACAGCGATGGCAACCTGGAATGGTGGAACCGCGCGGCCGAGACCCTGCTGGGCCTCAAGACGCCCCAGGACAGCGGCCAGCCAGTGACCAACCTGGTGCGCCACCCTCGCTTCAAGGAGTATTTCGAGCAGGAAAATTACGAAGAAGCGCTGGAAATCCCCTCGCCGACCAACGACCGCGTGCGTATCCAGCTGTACCTGACGCGCTACGGCAACAACGAACACCTGATGCTGGTGCGCGATGTAACCCGCATTCACCAGTTGGAACAGATGCGCAAAGACTTCGTCGCCAACGTTTCCCACGAACTGCGCACGCCATTGACGGTGATCTGCGGCTATCTGGAGACGCTGCTGGACAACGTCGACGAGATCAACCCGCGCTGGAGCCGTGCCCTGCAGCAAATGCAGCAGCAGGGTTCACGCATGCAGACCTTGCTCAACGACCTGCTGTTGCTGGCCAAGCTGGAGGCGACCGATTACCCGTCGGACAACCACCCGGTGGCCGTGCAAAGCCTGTTGCAGACCATCAAGAACGATGCCCAGGCCCTCTCCGGCCAACGCGGCCAACAGATCACCCTGGAAGCCGACCCGACCGTGCTGCTCAAAGGCAGCGAGGGCGAGTTGCGCAGTGCATTTTCCAATCTGGTGTTTAACGCCGTGAAGTACACCCAGGACAAGGGCAATATCCGCATCCGCTGGTGGGCCGACGAACAGGGCGCACACCTGAGCGTGCAGGATTCCGGCATCGGCATCGACGCCAAGCATCTGCCGCGCCTGACCGAACGTTTCTACCGCGTCGACTCCAGCCGCAACTCCAACACCGGCGGCACCGGGCTGGGCCTGGCCATCGTCAAGCATGTGCTGCTGCGCCACCGCGCACGCCTGGAAATCAGCAGCGTGCTGGGGCATGGCAGTACGTTTACCTGCCATTTTCCTCCAGCGCAGATGACCCGTTCGCGGCTCGTCGGAAATGACGAATAACTCAAACACAGCACAAAACCAAATGTGGGAGGGGGCTTGCTCCCGATGGCGGTGCATCAGTATCAGATATGCTGACTGACACACTGCTATCGGGAGCAAGCCCCCTCCCACAATTGGAATTGTGCTGTTTCGAATAAGGCATTCCACACCCCACCCGGCGGCAACCACTAGGCAAGCGCCCCGTCAGCCGCTACATTGGCCGACTTGCGCCTGCCTTTCAGGCCCTTCTGTCCCCCCTTATTGAACACACGGAACCTGCAAAACCCAATCATGGACCCTTCCCCTGGTATCACCCTCGCCACACTCTTCGCCGATTTCGGCATGATTCTTTTTGCTCTGATCCTGGTACTGCTCAACGGTTTTTTCGTTGCGGCGGAATTTGCCATGGTCAAACTGCGCTCGACCCGGGTCGAGGCCATCGCCCACACCAACGGCTGGCGCGGACAAATCCTGCGCACCGTGCACAATCAGCTCGACGCCTACCTGTCGGCCTGCCAGTTGGGTATCACCCTGGCTTCCCTGGGCCTGGGCTGGGTCGGTGAGCCGGCGTTCGCGCATATCCTCGAACCGCTGCTGGGCGCGGTAGGCGTCGAATCGCCGGAAGTGATCAAGGGCGTGTCGTTCTTTGCCGCGTTCTTCGTGATTTCCTACCTGCACATCGTGGTCGGTGAACTGGCGCCCAAGTCCTGGGCCATTCGCAAGCCCGAGTTACTGTCGCTGTGGACGGCGGTGCCGCTGTACCTGTTCTACTGGGCCATGTACCCGGCGATCTACCTGCTCAACGCCAGCGCCAACGCGATCCTGCGCATCGCCGGCCAAGGCGAGCCCGGCCCGCACCACGAGCACCATTACAGCCGCGAAGAGCTCAAGCTGATCCTGCACTCCAGCCGTGGCCAGGACCCGAGCGACCAAGGCATGCGCGTACTGGCTTCGGCCGTGGAAATGGGCGAGCTGGAAGTGGTGGACTGGGCCAACTCCCGTGAAGACCTGGTGACCCTGGACTTCAACGCCCCGCTCAAGGAAATCCTCGCGCTGTTCCGCCGCCATAAATTCAGCCGATACCCGGTGTATGACGCAGTGCGCAACGAGTTTGTCGGCCTGTTGCACATCAAGGACCTGCTGCTGGAACTGGCGGCCCTGGACCACATCCCCGAGTCGTTCAACCTGGCCGAACTGACCCGCCCGCTGGAGCGTGTGTCGCGGCACATGCCGTTGTCGCAGTTGCTGGAGCAGTTCCGCAAAGGCGGCGCGCACTTTGCCCTGGTGGAAGAAGCCGACGGCAAGATCATCGGCTACCTGACCATGGAAGACGTGCTGGAAGTGCTGGTAGGCGATATTCAGGACGAACACCGCAAGGCCGAGCGCGGCATCCTCGCCTACCAGCCCGGCAAACTGCTGGTACGGGGCGACACGCCGCTGTTCAAGGTAGAACGGCTGCTGGGTGTCGACCTGGACCACATTGAGGCCGAAACCCTCGCAGGGCTGATCTACGACACGCTCAAACGGGTGCCGGAAGAGGAAGAAGTGCTGGAGGTTGAAGGTTTGCGGATCATCATCAAGAAGATGAAAGGTCCGAAGATCGTGCTGGCCAAGGTCCTGCTGCTGGACTGACCCTCAATTGCCCAATGCAAAATTGGGCAATGTCCCGACCGGCTGGTTGAATTCGTAAGGAATCGACACCAGCCCGGCCTCGGTACTCTGCTGCACCACAAAGTGCAGGTGTGGCCCGCTGCTGTTGCCGGTATTGCCCGACAACCCCAGCGCGCTGCCCACCGCCACGCGCTGCCCTGCCCTTACACTGACCGAACCTTGCTTGAGGTGCAGATACACGCCCTGGCTGCCGTCATCGTGCTGCACTCGCACGAAATTGCCTGACGCATCGTTGCCGCGTCCGATCTGGCTATTCTCGATTTTCACCACCACACCGCTGCGCGCCGCAATGATCGGCGTGCCTTCGGGCATGGCAATGTCCATGGCATAGCGACTTTTGGCGTCGGTGTGGCTGAAGCTGCCGTTGGGGCCTTGGGTCAGGCGGAACGGACCGCCACGCCAGGGCAGGGGGTAGCGGTAGGCTTGTTGTGGGTAACCGGTTTTTGGCCTGTCGAGTACCGGCCGCTGCACACGCTCCACCTTACGCTCCTGGATCACGAACGCCTGGGCCCCGGGGGTTTGCCGGTCGCTGAAGAACACCATGCCGTTGGCATCAGTGGATTTGTAGAGGGTCATGGCCTGGGTCGAAGTGGCGACCGCAGCCAACGTGCAGGACAGCAAGAGGCGAAGGAACATGGCGCGAACCTAACAGGATGACTGAACGGCAAGCTAGCAACGGTTGATGACAATCTTGTAGTGAGCGGGCTTGCCCCGCGCGGGGCTGTGCAGCAGCCCCGAAACCAGGCGCAGAGGCGTGCCTGATACACCGCATTCGTCTTCGTCAGGGGCGCTTCGCACCCCAACGCGGGACAAGCCCGCTCGCCACAGAGGTCCCAGCTTGCTGCGCGCCAGCGCTACGTCGAAGAGGCAGTGGGACCTCCCTCACCACAAGGTCAGGCACCCGGCACAAAATGCTTCTGCGCCGTACCGCGCGCGATCAGCCGCGAGATGTAGTCGAGCTTCTGCGCATCCTGGTCGATAAAGCGGAAAGTCAGTTGCAGCCAGTCGCTGTCCGGCTTGGGTTCGAAGGCGACGATGGCGTGCAGGTAGCCGTTGAGACGGGCCACCTCAGCGTTGTCGCCCTGTTCCAGGTCGAGCACGGCGCTTTCCAGTACCTGAGGCAGGACTTCACCGCGACGCACCACCAGCAGCGCTTCCTTGATGCTCAGCGCCTTGATCACACATTGCTGGGTGCCGCTGGACAGACGCAACTGACCCTGGCCACGGCCGCCGGTTGGTGCGGTCCCTGGTGCTTGGACCGGCGGGCTGTTAAGCAGGCCTTTGCTTGGCGCAGACGCGGCAGCCGCAACGGGGGCTGCACGCACGGCTTCGGGCTTGCCACCGGTCAAGGCGCTCAGGGAATCATTGCCGAAGGCCGAGTTCATCTTGGTCGGCGCGCTGGCGACCAGGGCGTCGAGGCGACCGACCTTGTGCAGGGCCTGCTTGACCTTGTTCAGCAGTTGCTCGTTGGTGAACGGTTTGCTGACGTAGCCGGAAACCCCGGCCTGGATCGCCTGGACCACGTTCTCTTTGTCGCCACGGCTGGTCACCATCACGAACGGCATGGACTTGAGGTGCGGCTGCTCGCGGCACCAGGTCAACAGCTCCAGGCCGGACATCTCCGGCATTTCCCAGTCGCACAGCACCAAGTCGAAGGTCTCGCGCATCAGGATGGTCTGGGCCTTCTTGCCGTTTACCGCATCTTCAAGCTTGATCCCGGGAAAGTAGTTGCGCAGGCACTTCTTCACCAGATCGCGGATAAACGAGGCGTCATCCACCACCAATACACTGACTTTACTCATCGACCCTTCATCCTATAAAAACTTCGGCACGCAAAACGCCTGACTAATGGCATTTTGCCAAAACTCTGTAGTCACGTTCGGACTTTCTTTTACCCGATTCGCAAAAAATTCAGACGCCACGAACGAAAACGCCCGACCAAAGGCCGGGCGTTAATTTCTCGGGCAACCTTACTTATCGTCAGATTCGCCCGGAACATTAGGGATTTGATCGGCGGAACCTTCAACTTCGGCCTTCATGCGCTTGAGGCCCATGTGCCGTACGTCGGTACCGCGCACCAGGTAGATCACCAGTTCCGAGATATTTCGCGCGTGATCGCCGATCCGCTCCAGGGAACGCAGCACCCAGATGATGCTCAAGACCCGCGAGATAGAGCGCGGGTCTTCCATCATGTAGGTGGCCAGCTCACGCAGGGCGGTCTTGTATTCACGGTCGATGACCTTGTCGTACTGCGCCACCGACAACGCCAGCTCGGCGTCAAAGCGCGCAAAGGCATCAAGGGCATCCCGCACCATGTTGCGCACCTGGTCGCCGATATGACGCACTTCGACATAACCGCGCGGCGCTTCACCCTCTTCGCACAGCTGGATGGCACGGCGGGCGATCTTGGTGGCTTCGTCGCCGATCCGCTCCAGGTCGATCACCGACTTGGAGATGCTGATGATCAAGCGCAGGTCGGATGCCGCCGGTTGGCGACGGGCGAGAATGCGCAGGCATTCTTCGTCGATGTTGCGTTCCATCTGGTTGATCTGGTCGTCGATCTCGCGCACTTGCTGGGCCAGGCCCGAGTCAGCCTCGATCAGCGCGGTCACGGCGTCGTTGACTTGTTTCTCCACCAGCCCGCCCATCGCCAGGAGGTGGCTGCGCACTTCCTCGAGCTCGGCGTTGAACTGCGCGGAGATGTGGTGGGTAAGGCCTTCTTTGCTAATCATGCGTTTGCTCCGCAAAAGCTGTAAGCCGCAAGCTACAAGCTGCAAGCTGATGTGTGTCGTTCCGTTGAACTGCTTTTACTTGCCGCTTGAAACTTGCGGCTTGCAGCTGCCCCAACTAGCCGTAGCGACCGGTGATGTAGTCTTCGGTCTGCTTCTTCGCCGGATTGGTGAACAGGGTGTCGGTATCGCCGAATTCCACCAGTTTGCCCATGTACATGAACGCGGTGTAGTCGGAAACCCGCGCCGCCTGTTGCATGTTGTGGGTCACAATGACGATGGTGAACTTGGACTTGAGCTCGTAGATCAGTTCTTCGACTTTCAGCGTCGAGATCGGGTCGAGTGCCGAGCACGGTTCGTCGAGCAGCAGCACTTCCGGCTCCACGGCGATGGTGCGCGCGATCACCAGGCGTTGCTGCTGGCCGCCGGACAGGCCGAGTGCCGACTCATGCAGGCGGTCCTTGGCCTCATCCCACAGTGCCGCGCCTTTAAGGGCCCACTCAACCGCTTCGTCGAGGATGCGCTTCTTGTTGATGCCCTGGATGCGCAGGCCGTAGACCACGTTTTCGTAGATGGTCTTGGGGAACGGATTAGGCTTCTGGAACACCATGCCCACGCGGCGACGCAGCTCGGCCACGTCTTCGCCCTTGCGGTAGATGTTGGTGCCATAGAGGTTGATGGCACCGTCCACGCGGCAACCGTCGACCAGGTCGTTCATGCGGTTGAAGGTACGCAGCAACGTGGACTTGCCGCAGCCGGACGGACCGATAAAGGCAGTCACGCGCTGCTTGGGAATGTTCATGCTGACGTCGAACAGCGCCTGCTTTTCACCGTAGTACAGGCTCAGGCACGGTACTTCGATGGCCACGGTTTCCTGGGCCAGGCTCAGGCTCTGTTTGTCGCGACCCAGGGCAGACATGTTGATGCCGTGGGAATGGGTGTCTTGTTGCATGGTCTCACTCCGTTCGTAGCTGCAAGCTTTTAGCGGCAAGCTGCAAGATTTGAGCAAAAGCGGCTTGTAGCTTGCCGCTTGTGGCTAATAGCTTTAGCTGTCCAACGCTTTGTATTTTTCGCGCAGGTGGTTACGAATCCACACCGCCGACAGGTTGAGCGTGGCGATCACCATCACCAGCAGCAAGGCGGTGGCGTACACCAGCGGCCGTGCGGCTTCGACGTTAGGGCTCTGGAAGCCGACGTCATAAATATGGAAGCCCAGGTGCATGATCTTCTGGTCCAGGTGCAGGTACGGGTAGTTGCCGTCCAGCGGCAGCGACGGGGCCAGTTTCACCACGCCTACCAGCATCAGCGGCGCCACTTCACCGGCGGCGCGGGCCACGGCGAGGATCATGCCGGTCATCATCGCCGGGCTGGCCATCGGCAGCACGATCTTCCACAACGTCTCGGCCTTGGTCGCGCCCAGGGCCAGGGAGCCTTCACGCACCGTACGCGGAATCCGCGCCAGGCCTTCTTCGGTGGCCACGATCACCACCGGCACCGCCAACAGCGCCAGGGTCAGCGAGGCCCAGAGCAGGCCCGGTGTACCGAAGGTCGGTGCCGGCAGCGCTTCGGCGAAGAACAAACGGTCGACCGAGCCACCCAATACATACACGAAGAAGCCCAGGCCGAACACGCCGTAGACGATGGCCGGTACACCCGCCAGGTTGTTCACGGCGATGCGGATAATCCGCGTCAGGGTGTTCTGCTTGGCGTATTCACGCAGGTACACCGCCGCCAGTACGCCGAACGGCGTCACGATCATCGCCATGATCAGGGTCATCATCACGGTGCCGAAGATGGCCGGGAAGATCCCGCCCTCAGTGTTGGCTTCCCGCGGGTCATCGCTGAGGAATTCCCACACCTTGCTGAAGTAGAACCCGATCTTGGTCATCGTGCCCATGGCGTTCGGCTGATAGGCGTGCACCACTTTGCCGATGCCGATTTCAATTTCCTTGCCGTTGCCATCGCGAGCGGTCAGGGCGTCGCGGTTGAACTGGGCGTGCAGGTCGGCCAGGCGCGCTTCGATGTCCTGGTAACGGGCGTTCAGCTCGGCGCGATCGGCATCCATGTCGGCCTGGGCGGCGGCGTCGAGCTTGCCTTCCAGTTCCAGCTTGCGGCCGTGCAGGCGAATGCGTTCGAGGCCGGCGTTGATCGCGCCGATGTCGGATTTCTCCAGGGTCTTGAGCTGGGCCGCCAGCTTGTTCACGCGGTCCACGCGGGCTTGCAGCTCCGGCCATGCGGCCTCGCCCTCAGCGATGACCTTCCCATCCTGCTTGACGTTGACCAGGGTGCCGTAGAAGTTGCCCCACTCACGACGCTCGATGGTCATCAGGTTCTTCGGCGTGGTCTGGTCCTTCAACCACTCGCCGACGATCCAGGTGAAGTCGTTGCCGTTCAGGTCACGGTTGCCGACCTTGATCAGCTCGCGGGTCATGAATTCCGGGCCCGCCTCGGGCACCGGCAGGCCAGCGCTTTTCAGGCGCTCGCGTGGCACTTCTTCTTTCTGCACCACTTCGCCGATGACGATATGGTTTTCCTGGCCCGGCACGTTGTAGTTGGCCTGGATCAGGTCAGCCGGCCAGAAGTGGCCCAAGCCACGCACGGCAATCACGGCCAGCAAACCAATGGTCATGATGACCGCGATGGACACCGCGCCACCGCTGATCCAGACGCCGGGAGCGCCGCTCTTGAACCATCCATTCAGGGAGTTCTGTTTCACAGACTTCTACCTTTCTTAAAGCGACGAGTATTTCTTGCGCAGACGCTGACGAATCAACTCGGCGAGGGTGTTCATGATGAACGTGAACAACAGCAGCACCAGCGCCGAGAGGAACAGCACGCGGTAATGACTGCCGCCGACTTCCGACTCGGGCATTTCCACCGCGACGTTGGCTGCCAGGGTGCGCAGGCCTTCGAACAGGTTCATCTCCATCACCGGCGTGTTGCCGGTGGCCATCAGCACGATCATGGTCTCGCCCACGGCGCGGCCCATGCCGATCATCAGTGCCGAGAAGATGCCTGGGCTGGCGGTCAGGATCACCACGCGGGTCATGGTCTGCCACGGCGTGGCGCCCAGGGCCAGGGAGCCCAGGGTCAGGCCGCGCGGTACGCTGAACACGGCGTCTTCGGCGATGGAGTAGATGTTCGGGATCACCGCGAAGCCCATCGCCAAACCGACTACCAGGGCGTTGCGCTGGTCGTAGGTGATGCCGAGGTCGTGGGAGATCCACATGCGCATGTCGCCGCCGAAGAACCAGGTTTCCAGGTACGGGCTCATGTACAGCGAGAGCCAGCCCACGAACAGGATCACCGGGATCAGGATCGCGCTTTCCCAACCATCGGGAACCCGCAGGCGAATCGACTCGGGCAGGCGACTGAAGACAAAACCGGCCACCAGGATGCCTATCGGCAACAGCATCAGCAGGCTGAAAATTCCCGGTAGATGCCCTTCGACATACGGCGCCAGGAACAGGCCGGCGAAGAAGCCGAGGATCACCGTCGGCATCGCTTCCATCAATTCGATCACCGGCTTGACCTTGCGGCGCAGGCTCGGGGCCATGAAGTAAGCGGTGTAGATCGCCGCGGCAACGGCCAGGGGCGCCGCCAGCAGCATGGCGTAGAACGCCGCCTTCAGCGTACCGAAGGTCAAGGGCGCCAGGCTCATCTTCGGTTCGAAGTCGGTGTTGGCGGCGGTCGATTGCCAGACGTATTTAGGCTCGTCGTAGTTTTCGTACCAGACCTTGCTCCACAACGCGCTCCAGGACACTTCCGGGTGCGGGTTGTCCAGCAGCAGCGGCTGCAGCTTGCCGCCGGCTTCGACGATCACGCGGTTGGCGCGAGGCGACAGGCCGAACACGCCCTGACCTTCGACCACTGGATCCACCAACAGGGTGCGATGGGCGGTGCTGTGGAAGACGCCGAACTTGCCGGAAGCGTCGAGGGCAGTGAAGCCTTTGCGACGCTCTTCGGCGGTGATCTCAACGATAGGCGTGGTGCCCATCTGGAAGGTACGGATCTGCTTGAAGCGTTGCTCGCCATCCGGGTCGCGGGCCATGAACCACTGGGCCAGGCCGCCTTTGGAGTTACCGACAATCAGCGAGATACCGCCCACCAGCTGGGTGCTGGCGGTGACTTCGGCGGTGCCGTCTTCGAGCAATTTGTAGCGGCCGTTGAGGCTCTTGTCGCGCAGGCTGAACACATCCGCCAGGGCACGACCGTTGATCACGTACAGCCACTGCTGGCGCGGATCGATGAAGATCGCCTTCACCGGCTCGGTCATTTGCGGCAGCTCGACACGCTTCTGCTCGCTGGTGACTTCACCGGTCATCATGTTTTCTTCGCGGCTCAGGGTCAGCACGTTCAAGTGCGAACCGGCCGAGCCGGCAACCACCAGCGACGAATCGGTGGCATTGAGGGCGACGTGCTCCAACGGGCGACCAGCATCGTCGAGCACGATCGGCGTTTCACCGTAGGGGTATTCAATCGCAGGCGTGATGGTTTTCTTGCCGTCCGGGTATGACACCTTATAGGTGTGGCGGAACACCAGGGATTGGCCGTTGGACAACCCGAGGATCACCAGCGGGCTGCCCGGCTGGTCCTCACCGATGGACGCAACGCTCACACCCGCCGGCAGCGCCAGGTCGACACGCTTGAGTTCGGCACCGGTCGTGACATCAAAGAACAGCGCCTGGCCCTTGTCGGAAACCCGCATGGCGACCTGGTTCTGCTCTTCCAGAGAGATCATCAGCGGCTTGCCGGCGTCCTGGATCCAGGCCGGGGTGAGCGCATCTTCCTTGGTCAGCGAGGCGCCTTGGAACAAAGGCGCGACCACGTAGGCGAGGAAGAAGAAAATCAGGGTGATCGCACCGAGAACGGCGAGGCCGCCGACCAGCACGTACCAACGGGTCAGACGGTCCTTGAGCGCGCGGATGCGGCGCTTGCGTTGCAGCTCAGGCGTATTGAAATCAATGCGCTTGGGGGGAGAAGTTGTCGTCATGGTGGAATTGGCCAGATCATTCATGCGCACACCCTAGCGATCCTGTATGACAGAAAGATGACAATGCAGTGACGCACGAAATCCGCCGCGAAGCAGGGCTGGCAGCGGATTGAAAATTAGTGATGCGGGAGCCGGCGTACCGGTTCCCGCAGAGGCAATCAGTTGCCTTCTTTCAGACCCAGGTCAGCCAGGGCCTTGGCGGCCACTTTGGCTGGCAGCGGGATGTAGCCGTCTTTCACTACAACTTCCTGGCCCTGTTTGGACAGAACCAGTTTCACGAACTCAGCTTCCAGCGGGGCCAGAGGCTTGTTCGGGGCTTTGTTGACGTAAACGTAGAGGAAACGCGACAGCGGGTATTTGCCGTTCAGGGCGTTTTCTTCGCTGTCTTCGATGAACTCAGTGCTGCCTTTCTTGGCCAGGGCCACGGTCTTCACGCTGGCGGTCTTGTAGCCGATGCCCGAGTAACCGATGCCGTTCAGCGAGGAGCTGATCGACTGCACGACCGACGCCGAGCCAGGTTGTTCGTTCACGTTAGGCTTGTAGTCGCCTTTGCACAGGGCTTCTTCCTTGAAGTAACCGTAGGTGCCGGATACCGAGTTACGCCCGAACAGCTGCACTGGCTTGTTGGCCAGGTCGCCGGTCACACCCAGGTCGCCCCAGGTTTTCACGTCGGCTTTGCTACCGCACAGGCGAGTCGAGGAAAAGATCGCGTCGACTTGTTCCATGGTCAGGTGCTGGATCGGGTTGTCCTTGTGCACGAACACGGCCAGGGCATCCACGGCAACCGGGATAGCGGTTGGCTTGTAGCCGTACTTCTGCTCGAAGGCAGCCAGTTCGGTGTCCTTCATCTTGCGGCTCATCGGGCCCAGGTTGGAGGTGCCTTCAGTCAGCGCAGGTGGTGCGGTAGCGGAGCCGGCAGCTTGAATCTGGATGTTGACGTTCGGGTATTCCTTTTTGTAACCCTCGGCCCACAGGGTCATCAGGTTAGCCAGGGTATCGGAACCGACGCTGGACAAGTTGCCCGACACACCAGTGGTCTTCACGTAAGCCGGGATTGCCGGGTCAACACCTGCGGCCACCGCGTTGGCGGTCGCAACGCCAGCAGCGACAAAAGTCATTGCCGCCATCAAACGTTTCAGTTTCATGCCTTGCTCCTAGCAGATAGGGATAGTTGGATCGGGGCCAAGTATCGAGAGGCCGTGTGAACACTCTATGTCTGAAATATGACAATTGGATGAAAGGCCAGCATTGGGCGAGCATTCGCAGTTAAGAAGAAAACGGTCGGCAATACAGGCTGGAGCGGCGAGATGAACGTAATGAGGCCCTGGTTTGAAACCTCTCTGCAATTGCTGATCGGAGATTTCCCACAGCTATTTAGGGTTGTTGCTCGGAACTAGCCTTACTAACCTCCCCGCGCCGCTGCAAATTCAGCGGCCGGGACTGCAGTAAAAACTTGACCCCTTCACGGCGCGCCTTAGGTTGACAAAACAAAACCAAAGAATAGTCTTGTCAACCTAAGGAGACCTCACATGATCAATGACCGAATTCGCCGCGCAAGGTTATTGCGTGGCCTGTCGCTGGAAGCACTGGCACTGCGTCTCGGCGACATAACCAAGCAAGGCCTGAGCAAATATGAAAAAGGGTTGAGTACCCCAAACTCTCAGCGCCTTCTGCAGTTGGCAAAAGCACTGGAGGTGAGCCCCGAGTATTTTTTTCGTACTCAGGCACTGCCACTCGCGCCGCTGGAGTTCCGCAAGCTTGCGAAGATGCCTAAATACCGTCAGGTCCAGGTCGAGGAACAGATTCGAGAGCATCTGGAACGCTATATATCTCTGGAGGAGTGTTTCGATCCACAAGATATCAAAACTGCCGAAACCCCAGCCCAAATGCTCCCAGTCTCCTCCATAGAGGACGCGGAACGAGCGGCGGATGAGCTCCGTAAGTATTGGGATATAGGTGAGGATCCTATTGCTCATCTGACTGAACAGTTGGAAGAGCACGGCATTAAAGTGGTGATGCTGTATGGGCCGGACGATTTCGATGGCGCTTGCGCAGCCACCCATGACGGCGAACATGTGTTGATCGCTTTAAATGCTCAGAGAGCAGGTGAACGTATTCGCTTCACCGCTGCTCATGAATTGGGTCACTGGGTGATGAAATTGCCTGATGATATGCCCGAGCGCGATAAAGAAAACTGCTGTCACCGCTTCGCAGGAGCGTTCCTTTATCCCTCTAAAAGCGTTACCGGAGATTTTGGGAATCACCAACGCTCCCGTGTCCACCCTAGAGAACTACTGATTGCTAAGCGCCAATATGGGCTCTCAATGCATGCAGCGCTTCGTCGATTGAAGGACCTCAAACTGTTAGGGGAAAGCGGCTACAAGTCCCTGACCATTCAATTCAGTAGCAATGGCTGGCGCAAAGCAGAACCTGAGCCGTTACCTTGCAAACCACCTCAGCGCTTTGAGTCACTCGTTTTCTGGGGGTTAGCGGAAGGCCTTATCACCAAATCACGAGCGGCCGAGTTGCTGCGGCGTCCTGTGAGGGCTCTAGACCCCAATTTTCTGGGCTCACTGGAGAGTGCATGAGCCTGATCTATATCAGCGACACCAACATCTGGATTGATTTCAGGAACGCTGGATTGCTGGAGCATATGTTCAGGCTGCCATTTACCCTCTGCTGCACCGATTTCGTCATGCATGAGCTTGAGGATTTCCCTCATGAAGAACTGCTCGCCCAAGGGCTGGTTGTCGAATCATTTGACGAGGGAGGCGTGCAGAAACTCTTAGGACTTAAGGTCGAACACAACAACAGTTCCTTGGCCGACGTTTCTTGCTACCTACTGGCACAAACAACCGGAAGACCCTTACTCACTGGCGATGGGAAGCTACGTCGCCAGGCAATTCAGGATGGACTGCAGGTACACGGCGCACTTTGGCTACTCGACCTCATGGTCGAACATCAAGTCCTCAATGCTATTGGCGCAGCAACGGCACTCGAACAGATGCTGGCAGGCGGCGCCCGCTTGCCAGCATCAGAATGTCAAATACGGATCTCTGGCTGGAAAGTTATATGAAACTCAACTCGGATATTGAATATCTATCCAGCACTTATAAAAATCACCCTGTCCATCTGGCAAAGTAGACATTTAGCCTCTACATAGCCTGCTCCTGAACTGATATTACCGCCCGCGCTTCCACAGATACCCACCCACCACCATCCCCATCACACACAGGACAGCCACGTAGTAAGCCGGGCCCATAGGGCTTTCCTTCATCAGCAGCGACACCGCCAGCGGCGTCAGCCCGCCGAACACGGCGTAGGCGACGTTGTAGGAAAACGACAAGCCACTGAAGCGCACCACGGGCGGGAAAGCTTTCACCATCACGTAAGGCACCACGCCAATGGTGCCGACGAACAGGCCGGTCAAGGCGTACAGCGGGAACAGCCAGTCCGGGTGGGCCATGAGGCTGTGATACAGGGTCCAGGAGGTCGCCAGCAGCAGCGCGCAACCGCTCACCAGTACGCGGCCGGCACCGAAGCGGTCGGCCAGGGCACCGGAGGCGATACAGCCCAGGCTCAAGGTCACGATGGCCAGGCTGTTGGCTTGCAGCGCAACGGTCGGGCTGAAGTGGTAGAGGGTCTGCAGCACAGTCGGGGTCATCAGGATCACCACCACCACACCGGCCGACAGCAACCAGGTCAACAGCATCGACAGCACGATGGCGCCACGGTGGTCGCGCAGTACCGCACGCAGCGGCAGTTCGGCGGCCAGGGTCTTGCGTTGCTGCATTTCGGCGAAGATCGGCGTTTCATGCAGCCAGCGGCGCAGGTACACCGACAACAGGCCAAACACACCACCGAGCAGGAACGGAATACGCCAGGCGTAATCCGAGACCTGCTCCGGGCTATAAATAGTGTTGATCGCGGTGGCCACCAGCGAACCCAGCAGGATACCGGCGGTAAGGCCGCTGGTCAGGGTGCCGCAGGCGTAGCCGATATGGCGCGGCGGTACGTGTTCGGAGACGAATACCCAGGCGCCCGGTACTTCGCCGCCAATCGCTGCGCCCTGGATGACACGCATCAGCAGCAGCAGGATCGGCGCCCACAGGCCGATTTGCGCGTAGGTCGGCAGCAGGCCCATGATCAGGGTCGGTACGGCCATCATGAAAATGCTCAGTGTGAACATTTTCTTGCGGCCCAGCAGGTCACCGAAGTGCGCCATGATAATGCCGCCCAGCGGGCGTGCCAGGTAACCGGCGGCGAAGATGCCGAAGGTCTGCATCATGCGCAGCCATTCGGGCATATCGGCGGGGAAAAACAGTTTTCCGACTACGGTGGCGAAAAACACGAAAATGATGAAATCATAAAACTCCAGCGCCCCGCCCAAGGCAGACAGCGACAGGGTTTTGTAGTCGTTGCGGGTCAGCGGGCGCGACGGTTGCGCACTGCTTGCAGGCACGGAGGACATGGCAAGGCTTCTCTTATAGTAGTCAGCTTGATAAGGACGGCACGCCCGGGACTTGCGGCGGTCCGGCAAGATAGCAAATCGCTTGTAAAAGCACAGCGCCAGGAGAACAGTTGCGCGTAAAAGCCGCGATACAGCGCCTATTTACCGACCAAATGAGCGCCGGGAGGTCGTCGTGGCGCCAGGGTCTCGATATACTCGGCCCCTGCAAGCGCAAGACCCGCAGTCTTGAGGGGCTGCTGTGCCAAAACGTCGTTGGGTGCCATCCAGCCGATTTGGCAGAGTTTCCCTTTAGTACGCCTTACGAGAAACGTATCGAACGGAGTATGTTTGTGCTGAAACGTTTTTCCACCAGTCGGCTATCCACTTTGCTACATCTATAAAAAGCGTCACGGGTCAGAGGCACCCCCGGCATGATCGAACTCGAACAAGAAGATCCTATCCCGCAAGGCGATCTCGCCCTGCAAATCACCGCGCTCCCGCGTGAAACCAACGGTTTTGGCGATATTTTCGGCGGCTGGCTGGTCGCGCAGATGGACCTCGCGGGCACCGCCATGGCCAGCAAGGTTGCGGGCGGGCGTGTGGCCACCGTGGCCATTGATCGCATGGCGTTCCTGGTGCCGGTGGCGGTGGGCGCGCAATTGTCCTTCTATACCCAGGCCCTGGAAATCGGCCGCAGCTCGATCCAGATGATGGTCGAAGTGTGGAGCGACGACCCGCTGTCCAGCGAATGGCGCAAAGTGACCGAGGCGGTGTTTGTATTCGTCGCTATCGATGGCAGCGGCCGCACACGTTCCGTGCCTTCACGCGCGCGTTAAACCTCGCGGGGTTTTGACGGTCAATTGCCCCATTGCCTGCCATTGAGAGTGCCTGTTATGCCTACGCCCCACGTTGAGACCGTAAAGATCGACGAACTGGACTGCTGGCGCATCCGCCACAACGGCGCAGAACTGATGATTGCCCAACAGGGCGCGCATATCTTCAGTTATGGGCGCGAGGGCGAGCAGCCAGTGATTTGGCCGAACCCAGCGGCGGTGTTCAAGAAAGGCAAAGGCATCCGTACCGGCGTGCCAGTGTGCTGGCCATGGTTTGGCGTATTTGACCGCAACCCGCAAAGCGTAAAGGCGATGCGCCTAAGTGATCAGCCTGCGGGCGCTCACGGTTTCGCGCGTACCGCGACCTGGGCATTGGCCGGCACCACGCTTGAAGGTCAAGCGCTGCGGATTGACCTGGAACTACCGGTGCCTGCAGGCGGCTTCCCCGGCTGGCCCCATCAGGTCGACCTGACCCTGAGCCTGCTGCTGGACGACCAACTGCACATCCGCCTGACCAGCCACAACCGTGGCGACGACACTGTCACGCTCAGCCAGGCGCTGCACACCTACTTCGCCGTGAGCGACGTACGCAACGTGCAGGTCGAAGGCCTGGACGGCTCGGCGTACATCGATACCGCCGATGGCTGGAGCGAGAAGACACAATCCGGTCTGCTGCACTTCAGCGCCGAGACCGACCGCATCTACCTTGATACGCCCTCGTCTTTGAACATCGTCGATAAAGACTGGCAGCGCCGCATCCAGCTCACCAGCCAAGGCTCGAAATCGACCGTGATCTGGAACCCCTGGACCGAACGCGCCAAGGCCTTCGACGACATGGCCGACGATGGCTGGCAGGGCATGCTGTGCATCGAGACGGCGAATGTGCTGGATGATGTGGTGAGCCTGGCCCCAGGTGAAAGCCACACGCTGGGCGTGAGCATTACCGGTATCGCCCTGTAAACCCAATCGAAAATGTGGGAAGGGGCAAGTCGAATCGTCACACCGCCCCTCCCACATTGGGTTCTGCGTAAGCTTAGAGATCGGATTCCTTTACGACCCGCACTTTCCCGGCATCCAGCGCATACGCCGCATCCGCCAGGTCGTTATTCACCTTCTCCACCTTCAACGTGCCGGTAACCCACAGCGGCGTGTAGATGTCATCCAGCTTCAGCCCCTTGGGATAACGCACCAGCACCAACTGGTTCGGCGGCGGTGGCGGCACGTGGATGCAGGCGCCTGGGTACGGCACCAGGAAGAACAACGTACTGCGGCCCTTGGCGTCGGTTTCCAACGGCACCGGGTAACCGCCAATACGGATGTTCTTGCCGTTCATGGCGGCCACGGTCTTGGTGGAATACATCACCGCCGGCAAGCCTTTGCTCTGCTTCAGGCCACCTTTGTCGGTGAACGTACCTTGGGCTTCGGGGGAGTTGTGATCGATCTCGGGCATCGCCTCGAGGGCCTTCTGGTCCGACAGCGGCATCAGGTCGAGCCAGTCGGTTTCCGGCAGTTCACCGGCGTGAGCCAGGCCGGAGCCCAGCAAGAGAAGAGTCAACAGAAAACGGCGCATGGAGAGGCTCGGCAAGTAACAAGTGCCGAGCATTCTAGCCCTCTGCGCCTGCGCAGCGCAGAGGACTTTGTCGGCTGATTACTTCTTTTTGATCAGGCCGTAGATCACCAGCAACACAATGGCGCCGACCAGTGCGCCGATAAAGCCTGCGCCTTGACCCGCCTGGTAGATGCCCAGCGCCTGACCACCGTAGGTGGCGGCCAGGGAACCGGCGATACCCAGCAGGATGGTCATGATCCAGCCCATGCTGTCGTCGCCGGGCTTGAGGAAACGCGCCAGCAGGCCGACGATCAAGCCGATAAAAATGGTTCCGATGATACCCATGGCATTTCCCTCTGAATGAAGTGTGCTATGCCAAAGCCTAGACAGGCTTTGGCATCCTGCAATCAGAGGATGGCGGTTACCGAATGGTTCCCGCCAGAGTGCAGCTTATTGCTCGGCGATCAGCGCTTCGACCTTTAGGATCTGCGCTTGCAGCGTTACGCGGTCCTTGCAGCGCAGGTTGGCGTGGCCGACCTTGCGCCCGGCCTTGAAGGCCTTGCCGTAGTGATGCAGGTGGCAGTCTTCGATGGCGATCACGCGCTCCACTGGCGGTACCACGCCGATGAAGTTGAGCATTGCGCTCTCACCGACCTTGGCCGTGGAACCCAGCGGCAAGCCCGCGACAGCACGCAGGTGGTTTTCGAACTGGCTGCACTCGGCGCCTTCGGTAGTCCAGTGCCCGGAGTTGTGCACGCGCGGGGCGATTTCGTTGGCCTTGAGGCCACCGTCGACTTCAAAGAACTCGAACGCCATCACGCCGACGTAATCCAGCTGCTTGAGTACGCGGCTGGAATAGTCTTCGGCCAGGGCCTGCAACGGGTGATCGGTGCTGGCCACGGAGAGCTTGAGGATGCCGTTGTCGTGGGTGTTGTGCACCAACGGGTAGAAGCGGGTCTCGCCATCACGGGCACGCACGGCGATCAACGAGACTTCGCCGGTGAACGGCACGAAGCCTTCCAGCAGGCAGGCCACGCTGCCCAGTTCGGCGAAGGTGCCGACCACATCGGCGGCGGTGCGCAGGACTTTCTGGCCCTTGCCGTCGTAACCCAGGGTGCGGGTTTTCAGCACGGCCGGCAGGCCGATGCTGGCGACGGCGGCGTCCAGGTCCGCCTGGGACTGGATATCGGCGAAGGCCGGGGTTGGAATGCCCAGGTCCTTGAACATGCTCTTCTCGAACCAGCGATCACGGGCAATGCGCAAGGCTTCGGCGCTCGGGTACACCGGTACGAACTGCGACAGGAAGGCCACGGTTTCGGCCGGGACGCTTTCGAACTCGAACGTCACCAGGTCGACTTCATCGGCCAGTTGGCGCAGGTGGTCCGGGTCGCTGTAGTCAGCCCGCAGGTGTTCACCCAGGGCTGCCGCACAGGCGTCCGGCGCCGGGTCCAGGAAAGCGAAGTTCATCCCCAGCGGGGTGCCCGCCAAAGCCAGCATGCGGCCCAGTTGGCCGCCACCGATTACACCGATTTTCATCGTCAACAACCTCAGGCGATACGTGGGTCTGGATTGTCCAGCACGCTGTCTGTCTGTTCAGCACGGAATTTCTTCAGCACCGCGTGGAACTGCGGGTGCTTGGCGCCCAGGATACTGGCGGACAGCAGGGCTGCGTTGATCGCGCCGGCCTTGCCGATCGCCAGGGTGGCCACCGGGATACCGGCCGGCATCTGCACGATGGACAACAGCGAATCCACGCCCGAGAGCATTGCCGACTGCACCGGTACGCCAAGCACTGGCAGGTGAGTCTTGGCTGCACACATGCCCGGCAGGTGCGCTGCGCCGCCGGCACCGGCGATGATCACCTCGATGCCACGGGATTCTGCTTCATCGGCATACTGGAACAGCAAATCCGGGGTGCGGTGGGCAGAGACCACTTTCACTTCATACGGAATGCCGAGTTTTTCCAGCATATCGGCGGTGTGGCTAAGGGTGGACCAATCGGACTTGGAGCCCATGATCACGCCAACCAATGCACTCATCGTCGTGCCTCTTCTCTCTGGGCGCCCGCAGGCGCGTCAAAAAACAACAAGCCACGCGGGAAATCCGGCGTGGCTTGGTGTACGAATTAAGGCCGGTTGGACCGGCCGAAGGCCGCGCAGTATACCGTAATAATTCGGATAAACAGCCCCTGAGAATGACCATCTGTCCCGCATTGTTAAAACCTTCGCTCCTGACTCAAAGATCAACAAACCAAACAGCATGATCAAGCAAAACATCTTCGCCTGTTTTTTAGCTTTTATTCAAGATTTGAAGAAAGGCACTACAGCACTTGGCTACTCATCTTGGCGAAAACCAACAACACAATCCTTATTATCGATAACGACTGTGCAAGTCGACGTGCACAACTAAATAAATAATTAAGGATTGCCACCATGACTGAACCCAAACAAGTATTACCCCCCCTCCCCTCACCTGCGCATATTACGACGATGAGCGCCCCCTGGCCGGCATTTATGCTGGAAAGGCTGTACGAAAACGCAAAACATACAATCAGTCGATCATTGAATTTTGTGCCAGAGGCATTCGATTTTTTGAAAAACGCCATCACGCCCTTCTTGAACGGCGAAACGCTGGATGAGATTTTTTATCTGCCTCCACAAGCGCCATTACCTCAAATGCCAACACCGAGCCGGAACACGCTCATCCATGTTTTTGAATCCATCATATTTATCAATACCCCCTTGACCACTTACGACAAAACCTGTGACTTTTATTGCTATAAAAATGAGGCCCTGTACAAATTCCCGCCCGCGTTCCAGCGGGCCGTCGAGAAGGCAATATTTGAGCTACAGGGCATCCAGTTTTTTTTGGATCGTATAGACAATTTCTGGTGCGCTGAACACGAAGCCTACCCCATCACTAATAAAGAGTACATGGCCAGCCTAATGGCCACTCAGCTACAGTGTGCAAACATGGTAAGAGCAGAGGATAACTCACTAAACTTAGAGAGTGTAGATTTGCTCCTACGCCTTGCGCATCTCAATATAACACCTAAAGATTATTTCTACAGGCTGTCGCTTACTCAAATGGAGTACGCCGCCGATATCCCGCTCATCGGTGCGTTTCTGATTACACGAAAGCCTGAAAATCACACTGACGACCTGAATCCCTGCGTACTGTATATCCCCGGTTTAAAAATACAGCAGTTTGACTCTATCGCCCTGCTGAAAACTTATCTGGCAACTCACCTGATAAACCCCAACGCACCACACCCGCCTCTGCGATCCTGCATCGCGTTGCGGCAGCAAGGCCTCCTCATAGACTTGACCCGTCGTGGTGTAATGGATGAACAGAGCATTTGCCTTACGTCTTTCTCAATTGACCCTGAGTTTTTCAGCGAGCACATCCAACGGCTGATCGACCAACATAAACAAGACGTCACTTATATCTGGTCACAGACAGACCGCCCCGTGGTAACGACGACAGACCCCCATCACTTCCAGCCCCGTTATAGCCTGGACTACACAGCTTTTTTATTTTTCACCGACACCGTACAAAATCATGCTATTCCCGCATTGGAAAGATGGAAAAAATCCCAACTACCGGTGGTAACTCCAAAAAGCAAGCCCACCTCATTACAACCCATCAAACTGCATTTCATTCTTCACCAGGACCTGAACGGGCGCCTTCCCGTAAGAGCGTCCGATCTATTATTCAAATTTTTCTTCAGTTCACCCACAGCTTCCACAGCAAAAGAAGCTTTCTTCTCCTGGCTGGCGACTGAACTTGAAAACATCTCAGGCCGCAAGGTTGAGTTAATTGAAATAGAAAAGGAGATCGCCCCCGAACTGTACACCTTCAACTACATGTCGAAATCGCATGACGATGCCATTCACCGTTGGAAAGAAGCAGTCACCCAATTCCTGAAAAGAACATCTCAATCTACTTCACCACTTGATAAGTTCACACTACTCACTTATCACCCCGTCGTTGCAAGTTCTATCCTAGGTGTCGCTGATCGTACTGGAGGGCAGTTTGCAATAGCGTCAACAGTTGAATACCGAATAACCGCACACGAAATAGGCCACATGCTCGGCGCAGAGCATGATGCAGGAGAAATTATCTACGATGGTTGGTGGAGCGAAACAACTATGCGCCCGTTCGATGAGGACTCACCTTATCGCACAGCCAGTCATCGCTTCAGTGATAAGAACAGAGCGCTCATTAAAACTTATCTCAGTCAGTTCGACTGATTAGCGCGGCTGTCCGGCCAACAGGAGCGAAGGCCAAACCATGGCGGCTTTCACTGTTTCAGGCGGCAGGGTTGGCCGCCCCACCTTCCAACTTACGCCACAACAACCGCACATTCGCCTTGCGCACCAACGCACAGCGATACAGCCGAATTTCCAGCGGCACATGCCATTGCGGCCCGCCGCAGACCACCAGTTCGCCTCGGGCCAGTTCGGCGCGCACGCTCAGTTGTGGCACCCAGGCGATGCCCAAGCCTTCGAGGGCCATGCTTTTGAGGCTGTCGGCCATGGCGGTTTCGTAAACCGTCGTAAAGCGCAGGGCCCGCTGGCGCAGCAGCAGATGCACCGAACGGCCGAGGAACGCGCCGGCGCTGTAGGCCAGCAGCGGCACACTGCCCTCGCCTTCCAGATCGAACAGCGGCTTGCCATCCGCACCGGCCGCACACACGGGGAGCATTTCGGTGTTGCCCAAGTGCAGCGAAGGGAAGATTTCGGCGTCCATCTGCATCGCCGCATCCGGGTCGTAGAAGGCCAACATCAAATCGCAACCGCCTTCGCGCAGGGCATGCACGGCGTCACCGACGTTGGTGGCGACCAGCCGTGTGGCGATGTTCAGGCCTTCGTTGCGTAATTGCGCGATCCAGCGCGGGAAGAAACCCAATGCCAGGGAGTGGGCAGCGGCCACTTGCATGACTTCGCCCTGCCCGCCTTCCAGGTGATGCAAATGGCGCAGCACTTCACCGAGTTGTTCGACCACGGTGCGCGCGGTGACCAGGAACAGTTGCCCGGCCGCCGTCAGTTCAACCGGCGTGCGCGAGCGGTTGACCAGGGTCAGGCCCAGTGCGGCCTCAAGGCTGCGGATACGTCGGCTGAACGCCGGCTGGGTAACAAACCGCCGCTCCGCCGCCTGGGAAAAGCTGCGAGTCGCCGCCAGGGCGCTGAAGTCTTCCAGCCATTTGCTCTCAAGGTTCATCACTGCCTCCCACGGATACGCACCATTTTGGCACACACGCCCGCCATGATAGCCGGGTCACACTTGCATTATGCCGTTTATGCATAGGCCAGTGTTTAACAGCATTGGCCCAAAATTTCCTACAGGCCTAGCATTCGCAGCGTTCCGGCCTGTTCCGGGTCCATATCGAGATGATTTCCGTCATGTCCTCCGCTGCATCATTCCGCACAGAAAAAGACCTGCTTGGCGTACTCGAAGTACCCGCCCAAGCGTATTACGGCATCCAGACCCTGCGAGCGGTGAATAACTTCCGCCTCTCGGGCGTTCCGATTTCGCATTACCCGAAATTGGTGGTCGGCCTGGCAATGGTCAAACAAGCCGCAGCTGACGCCAACCGCGAGTTGGGCCAGCTCAGCGAAGCCAAGCACGCTGCCATCAGCGAAGCCTGTGCCCGTCTGATCCGCGGCGATTTCCACGAAGAGTTCGTGGTGGACATGATTCAAGGCGGCGCTGGCACTTCAACCAACATGAATGCCAACGAAGTCATCGCCAACATCGCGTTGGAGGCCATGGGCCACAACAAGGGCGAGTACCAATACCTGCACCCCAACAACGACGTGAACATGGCGCAGTCGACCAACGACGCCTACCCGACCGCGATCCGCCTGGGTCTGCTGTTGGGCCATGACGCGCTGCTGGCCAGCCTCGACAGCCTGATCCAGGCGTTCGCCGCCAAGGGCGTGGAGTTCAGCCACGTACTGAAAATGGGCCGCACCCAACTGCAAGACGCCGTGCCGATGACCCTCGGCCAGGAATTCCGCGCCTTCGCCACCACTCTCGGCGAAGACCTGGCCCGCCTGAAAACCCTGGCGCCAGAGCTGCTGACCGAAGTGAACCTGGGCGGCACCGCCATCGGTACCGGCATCAACGCCGACCCGCGTTACCAGGCCCTGGCCGTACAACGCCTGGCCGTTATCAGCGGCCAGCCCGTGGTCCCGGCTGCCGACCTGATCGAAGCCACCTCCGACATGGGCGCCTTCGTGCTGTTCTCCGGCATGCTCAAGCGTACCGCCGTGAAGCTGTCGAAGATCTGCAACGACCTGCGCCTGCTGTCCAGCGGCCCACGCACCGGCATCAACGAAATCAACCTGCCAGCGCGTCAGCCAGGCAGTTCGATCATGCCAGGCAAGGTCAACCCGGTTATCCCGGAAGCCGTCAACCAAGTCGCCTTCGCCATCATGGGCAACGACCTGGCCCTGACCGTTGCTGCCGAAGGTGGCCAGCTGCAGCTGAACGTCATGGAGCCGCTGATCGCCTACAAGATCTTCGACTCGATCCGCCTGCTGCAACGCGCCATGGACATGCTGCGCGAGCACTGCATCGTCGGCATCACCGCCAACGAAGCCCGCTGCCGCGAGCTGGTGGAGCACTCCATCGGCCTGGTCACCGCGCTGAACCCGTACATCGGCTATGAAAACGCCACCCGCATCGCGCGTATCGCCCTCGAAAGCGGCCGCGGCGTGCTGGAACTGGTGCGCGAAGAAGGCTTGCTCGACGACGCCATGCTCGACGACATCCTGCGCCCCGAGAATATGATCGCTCCACGCTTGGTCCCGCTGAAGGCCTAAGCGTTTGTTGCACCGCTCACCAGGTTGAGGGACTAGACACCTCTCACCTTTTGAGGGCCTGAAGGCTCGTTCTTCAGGCCCTTTTTTTTGCCTCAAGGTTGTGAAATGACGCCCATAAAAAATCCAATATCGCCCCGTAGCCCCTCCTTGCCTGTAACAGTGCGGCTGAAACCTTTAATCAGCCCGAGCAGACGGATCACGTTCGCCTAGGTATAGTGCCGCCCCTCTTCGCGTCTGCGGCCGTCGGTAACGAGGCCCGGATACACGCGAAAGCGCATGAATAACAACACCCGCAAAAGGATTGGGGTCGAACCGTCGCGCACTGCCTGGTGCGATGCGACGGATAGGACCGTCCTGCGTTTGCCATTAGAAAAATCAGCGAGGAACACTCCATGCTCGAAGTCATCAACGACTTCCTCTCAGGGAAAGTACTGATCGTGCTCATTGTCGGGCTCGGCGGTTATTTCACGATCCGCTCGCGTTTCGTTCAATTGCGTCACTTTTTCCACATGTTTTCGGTGTTTCGCGACAGCCTGAAAAACAGCTCCGACCAGCTCAGCTCGTTCCAGGCGCTGATGCTCAGCCTGGCCGGCCGCGTCGGTGCCGGTAACATCGCGGGTGTCGGCATTGCCGTGACCCTGGGTGGCCCGGGTGCCGTGTTCTGGATGTGGGTCACCGCGCTGGTGGGCATGTCTTCAAGCTTTATCGAGTGCTCCCTCGGCCAGTTGTACAAGCGCACTGACGCTGAAGGCACCTACCGTGGCGGCCCGGCCTATTACATCCAGCACGGTTTGCAGAAGCGCTGGCTGGGGATGGTCATGGCGTTCCTGCTGCTGGTGACCTTCGGCTTTGCCTTCAACGGCCTGCAAGCCCATGCCGTGACCCACTCGCTGAACAACGCTTTCGGCCTCGACACCACCTACACCGGCCTGGCCCTGGCGGCATTGCTGGGCCTGGTGTTCATCGGCGGGATCAAGCGCATCGCCTCGATCGCCGACCTGCTGGTGCCGGTCAAGACCCTGGTCTACATTGCCGTGACCCTCTATGTGATCGTGCTGCAATTCGACCACGTCCCGGCCATGCTCGCGACCATCGTCAAAAGCGCCTTCGGCCTGGACCAAGCCTTCGGTGGCCTGGTAGGCAGTGCGATCATCATGGGTGTGAAACGCGGCGTGTTCGCCAACGAAGCCGGCCTGGGTAGTGCGCCTAACGTGGCCGCAGTCGCTTCGGTAGAACATCCGATCGCCCAAGGCGTGGTCCAGGCGTTCAGCGTGTTCCTCGACACCTTCGTGATCTGCACCTGCACCGCGTTGCTGATCCTGCTCTCCGGCTTCTACACCCCGGGCTTTGAAGGCGACGGCATTGCCCTGACCCAGAACTCCCTGGCGGCTGTAGTGGGGGATTGGGGCCGCATGTTTATCTCGGTGGCCCTGGCGTTGTTCGTGTTCACCTCGATCATGTACAACTACTACCTCGGCGAGAGCAACCTGCGCTTCCTGGTGGGTAACAACCGCAAGGTGCTGATGGGCTACCGCGCGCTGGTGCTGGTGCTGATTTTCTGGGGTTCGATCGAGAACCTGAGCACCGTGTTCGCCTTCGCTGACATCACCATGACCATGCTGGCGTTCGTCAACCTGTTCGCCCTGGCGTTCCTGTTCAAGATTGCCATGCGCATCCTGAATGACTACGACAACCAGCGCGCGGCAGGCATCAAGACCCCGGTGTTCGACTCCAGCCAGTTCCCTGACCTGGACCTGGACCGCAAGGCCTGGCCGGCCAATCCGGTAAAACCGCAAGCGGCCCCAACGGCTGAACTGAACGCTCAAGTGCAACGCTGAGCGTAGACAGATGACACGCCGCCCGGCCTTGGGCATGCTCTGGGCCCGGCGGCGTTTTTCGTTCAGGAGATTCTTTGATGCAACCAGCTAACACCATCATGGTGCTCTACACCGGCGGCACCATCGGCATGCAAGCCAGCGCCAGTGGCCTGGCACCCGCATCCGGGTTTGAAGCGCGCATGCGCGAACAGCTCGCCAATGTGTCAGTACCCGCCTGGCGCTTCCAGGAAATGTCCCCGCTGATCGACAGCGCCAACATGACCCCCGCCTACTGGCAGCGCCTGCGCACCGCCGTGGTCGAGGCCGTGGATGACGGCTGCGACGCCGTATTGATCCTGCATGGCACCGACACCCTGGCCTACAGCGCGGCAGCCATGAGCTTCCAGTTGCTGGGCTTGCCGGCGCCGGTGGTGTTCACCGGCTCAATGTTGCCTGCCGGCGTCCCCGACAGCGATGCCTGGGAAAACGTCAGCGGTGCCCTGCTGGCATTGGGCGAGGGCCTGGCACCCGGTGTGCACCTGTACTTCCACGGCGCGCTGATGGCCCCGACCCGCTGCGCGAAGATCCGCAGCTTTGGTCGCCATCCGTTTGCCGCGTTGCAGCGCAACGGCGGTGTGGCCAAGGCCGAAGCGCTGCCCGCCGCCCTGGACTACCGCCAGCCCAAGGCCCTGGCCAATGTCGGCGTGTTGCCGCTGGTACCGGGCATCGCCGCAGCGCAACTGGATGCGCTGGTCGACAGCGGTATCCAGGCGCTGGTGCTGGAATGTTTCGGCAGCGGCACCGGGCCCAGCGATAACCCAGCGTTCCTCGCCAGCCTGCAGCGTGCTCAGGATCAGGGCGTGGTGGTGGTGGCAATCACCCAATGCCATGAAGGCGGCGTGGAACTGGATGTGTACGAAGCCGGCAGCCGTTTGCGCGGCGTGGGCGTGCTGTCCGGTGGCGGCATGACCCGCGAAGCCGCGTTCGGCAAGCTCAATGCCTTGATCGGCGCAGGCCTGCCCAACGCCGAGATTCGCCGCCTGGTCGAACTGGACCTGTGTGCCGAGCTGAGTTGAGCGACGATACATAGTCACCCCCGTCCCTGTCCCGGCGGTGCCTAGCATGGAAAACCCGAGCCTGTATCTCGGGTTGTTTCCATCCACCGGCACGACAGGAACACCTCATGACCTCTTCAACTTCCACCGCCCAGGAGCAACCCCGCAGCAGCGACCCGACACGGGAGCTGATCGCTCAATTCTATGAGGGACCGTCCTTCAGAGAAGCCGCCAGCGAGCTGTTGCGCCAGGCGCTGAACGAGCAATATCCGACCCTGAGCATCGACCCTGACAGCACCCTGATGGGTACCCCCACCTGGACGCTCCGCGACGATGAAATCGTTGCCGGGCCGCCCGAGTATCACGCGCTCAGCGACCTGCTGGCTCGCCAGGCGGTACTGGCAGTACCTGCACTGTGCATCGAAGGCGAACACTTTCTCACGCGGCAACCGCTCACCGAGCCCCCTGTGCATTTGCCCGTGCGCATGACTGACATTGCAAAAATCCTCAACACCCGAGCCCCGGTGATGCTGAGCGCCTTTCAGGCGCGCCTGGTCGACTTCTGGAACGAGAGCAACGCCAAAGGCCCTCGCTGGCAGGAGCTGTCCAACACCCTGCGTAATGGTTGGGATGCCCAAGACGTCGAGGCATGGGATGAAACCGACCACGCCATGGCCCGCAGACTGTTTCACTTCCCCGACCGTGCCACCCGACAAATCGAAGATCCCTATGCGAGCAAAGCCTGCCTCATCCAAATCGAACAGACAGGCAACCGCTTTAAACCGCTGAAGATCGCGGTGCTGTCGGGCCAGCACCAGGGACGCACGCACATCCTCAGTTACTCACTGCTTAAGGGTTACGAGAAGTTCGACTCTCTGGAGCTCTTGGGCGAATCGCTGTCGGACCACCTTGGGCCACCGACAAACCGCGCTTCGCTCAACTGGCGTTTATTCGAGCCCGAAGGCAATTTTTTTGATCATCTGGCCTGCGTATTCATTGCCCAGCAGGTTGACGCTGTCGGCGCCATGGATTTTTCGGACTTGCGCCAGAGCAGCCCTGACACGATCAATAACGCCTTGAACTCGAGCCCGGGGCCAGATGACACCTCCGCGTCAAAAGGGCCGGGCCTTGAGTGGTACCGCGATGCCTTGCCCGACTGGCTGCGCACCGCCTCCACCAGTGACCTGAACAACTACGCCCGCCACCTGAAGGATCTTGCCGCCCTCAACAGCGCGAGTGCCGGAGCGTCCTACCTGGACGATATCCCGAGCATCGAGCAGTACGCTTTGGACCAGATCAAGGACCAGATCCTCCTGGAGCATCCAGATGCCCAGCATCTGGCTTTTGCAAAAATCCGCGTGCAGGTCAAAAGCCTGGTGACTTGGGGCTCCTTCACCGTGCCGGGGGCCTACGACACCGCCACCTTCACATTCGTGGAGCTGGCCCTGCAAAACCTGATCGCGCTGCCCTTGGGCAACAAAACGATTCAATGGGATAACGCTGCAACGTTGCCCGCCTGGATGACGGTCGACTACGCGGAGCAAATCATCCAGCAGGTCAATATCGGCGAGACGTACCCCGAGCTGATCAAGACCAAGTTACTGGATATCCGCCAGGAGTCTGCCCGCCGCAAGAATCTATACACCCAACATATGCGCGTCCAGCTACCCATGATGGCGCTGCAGAGCAAGCTTCAGCAGCGGGACGGGATCAATGAGCAGGGGTACCGCTACATTACCGCGCTGATGGAAATCGATGCCCACGCGCGCAAAGTGGATGGCCAAGCCATTGTCATGCGTCAACTGGCCTTTGCGCCCACACGCCGCCGGGATGCAAGCTACGACGTGGTGGCAAACATGTACGTGATTGGCCCGCAGGATCTCGCTGCCGGCCCCTGCCTGCTCTACCGCCCGTTGTTCAACCCGCCGCTGGTTCAATACGCCTCGCCCGCCAACCTGATCTATGCCGCGGCGCAATCGCCGGAACTGCGCAACTCGGTACTGGCCTGGCTGCCCGATGAGGTACGCGAGGATTACGCCAACTACGTTTTCCCAGGCGACATGCCCTCACCCTGGGCCATCGCTGACTATCTGGTGGAGCCCGATAAGATGTGGACCCTGAGCGGCCCTATGGCGCTGGCCACACCGGTGCTGAACGATGACCTGCTTGACACGCTGTTCACTGCCAATGCCCAGGCATTGATCACCCTGGCTGATCGCGAGTCGGTGTCCAACGCCGAAAGCCGCTGGGCAACCCTCAAAAGGGCCGGCTGGAGCCTGCTCAATGCCGTGCTGCCCTTCCTCAGTCCGACGCTGGGCACCGCCGCGTGGATCTGGCAAATCGTTGATCAACTGCAACAGTTCGTCGACGCCGAACAGCAGCAGGACAAACCTGCGCAATGGGCCGCGCTCACCGACGTCCTGCTCAACCTCGGCCTGGCGATCACGCTGCATATCGCCACACGCCATCCACCCACCAGCAAAACCCACGCTGATGCGCACAAACCGGAACAGCCGGTTAAAAAGATGGTGGTCAAGCAGCTCGCCACCGCCCCATCACTCGACCTGTCTGCCGACCACATTTCTTCAATGAACATCAGTGGCGCCGTCAACCGCCTGCCCGAACAACTGGACACCGTACTGGACAGTTTCAACGTGCAGGCGCCTGAGAACCTGGGCGATGCCATCACCGAAACCGGCACCTACCAGCACCTCTACCGTTCGGGACAGAAGTACTACGTACCCGTCGGCACACGCTGGTTCGAGGTATCGGCGCAGCCGGACGAGCCGGTGGTCATCATAGATCCGGTCCGACCAGAACGCAGCGGCCCGACGCTGCTCCACAATGCTGCAGGCCAATGGTTTATCGATACCCGGCTGCGCCTGCGGGGCGGTGGCCCCAAGCGCGCAATCAGGCGGGCCAGCCTTCAGGCCACGGAGAAAGCCACGCAGATGCGCGACAAACTGCAAGCGTTCGAGAAAACCAAAAAGTCTCTATCGCTTGAGTTGCAACAAGCCCACACCGAGATGACCGACGCGCCCGGTACCTCTGCCGACGCCAAGCGCCAGCTCTATCTGCAAAAGCTCCACACCCAGCGTTCGGACTATGAAACGGCGCTGCAAGACCTCAAGCAACTGAATGTCTTTGACCCCTTCCCGGACTATCGGCCCAGGGCCATGGCCTATTTGAACGCGCAACTGGATTTATCCGAAGCCGGTATCAGCGAGGCCCAGCGCACCTTCACGCCGGTCTTTCGCAAGGTACTGGATCAAATCGAACAGCAGGCCCGGGCTCCTCAGGAGCGCCATATCGAAGGGGCGCGACAGCTGACCGACATGAACCAGGACATGATCGAACGCCTGGATTACGTGCAATCGCGCTTCGAGCATTTGCGCCAATTGCCATCGGAAGGCTTGCGCCAGATCCAGGAGCGGAAAAAGCGCTTACCCCTCTATACCAGCGATGACCTCCGGGCCTTGCAGGTGACCCTGTCACGTAACCTGTGCCTGACCGAGGCCTCGCTCGTCGACGCGCCTGAGGCTTGGGCGGCCCTGGACAAGATCGTCAACACCGCCGACATCGCGGTGCAGGCCGTGCGGGACACCTTGTATGAACGCAGCGAAGCCCGCCTGGATGAACGTATCGAAGCGCTGGCCAGCTTGATCGAGCAATTTACGGTCATCAATGAGCGTCTGGAGGACCTGCCGCAAGACTTTGCCGACGCCATCATCCCCGAACAGCTGGAAACCCTGCGCAAGAAAATGCGCAACTATGCCAAGGACACCCAGGCGCAACTGGCGCAGTTGCATCTGGACCGCGACGCCCTCAGAAACCGCCCCACACCGCCACCCACACCGCCCACCGCCAAGAAGAAATTCATCCACACCCGCTATAACGGCATGTTGATTGGCGAGCCGCGATTGAACTCCGTCGGGCTTGAAACCGACCTGGTGGACATCAAGTCGCCCATCACGCAACAAGTCATCGCGACCTACCATCAAAAGGATCAGGGCTTGTGGGTCCAGCGCATTACCACGCCGCCGGAATCGCCACCCGCGGCGCCGGATATCCAGGTCTCCCTCGATAAGGCCCAGGCTTTTCTCGACGGCCTGAAGGCGTTCAAGGATCGCGCCGACGAGCAAGCGAAAAAGCCTACACGTACCGCCATCGGCGTCGAGTATCTGTATCACCAGCATGCGCTGTTGCTGGAAGAGACCGATCAAGCCATTGAACATGCCTTGTCACAGCCGCGCATCACCGTCGACCAGCAACGTTCCGCGGCCATCCTCAGTCGAAAACTCAAGGAGACCACGGCCGAACTCTATCAAGAGGCCACCCGGCACATGCTGCGAATGATCAAGGAGCAGCCACCCACCATCGCCGCTGTGGAATGGCTCCAGCAGCGCCGCGAGATAACCCTCAAGAAAACCGTTAATCGACGTCGGATCAAGAGCATCAATTCCGACTATCTGGATGAGTACACCATCACCGACCGCGTCACCCATGACGTCCTCTGGTATGCCCACTTTCACTATTCCACGTCCTGGACGCCGGCCAAGGCGTTTATTTCCGCACGCTTGAAAACGCCCGCACAGCGCAACCTGGGCGTGGATGCGGAGCCCCTCAACGGGCTGGACTCACAGCAACGACTTGATTACTACCGTAGCGAAATCAACCTGCAACAGGCCCGGCGGCTGTTCTTCAACCTCTGATCGGCCAGTGCCCACGGCATGGGAATTGCTCTGTCCAGGCAACCATTGCAGGGATTGGCCCCATGCTGCACTCGCACCTGACTACCCTTAACGCCGTCTCGTTGGTGCTCGAGGCCTTCAGCACCCAAGGCGTAAGCCCCGAGGTGCTGCTGGCCGGCAGCGGCATTGCGGGTGCAGACCTGCACCAGCCCGATACACGCATCACCACTCGCCAGGAAATGCAGGTCTGCGCCAATGCCGTGGCCCTGCGCCAGGACATTGGCCTGGAATTGGGGCAGCGCATGCATGTGTCGGCCTACGGCATGCTGGGTTATGCACTGCTCACCAGTGCCACCTTCGGTGACGCTTTACGCCTGGCCCTGCGCTACCCGGCGCTGCTGGGAACACTTTTCGAGTTGAGCCTTGAGGACGACGGCCAGCAGGTCTGGTTCACCGCCTGTGATTACCGCGAAGACCCGGCCCTGGCCGCATTCAATATCGAGTTGTGCCTGGTATCGCTCAAAGTCATCTGCGACGACCTGCTCGGTCGCCCATTGCCGCTGCTGGGGGCGCGCTTCGATTACCCTGCGCCGGCCTACAGGGCGCGTTATGGCGAACGCTTCGCCTGTCCGTTGCAGTTCCAGGCCGGCAGCAACGCCTTTGCCTTCGACCGTCAGTGGCTCGACCAACCGTTGCCCCTGGCCGATGCCATCACCCATCGCGCCATGGCCGAGCGCTGCCGCAAGCAAAACACCGAGTTCACCGGACGCCAGGCGTGGCTGGGCCGGGTGCGTCACCTGCTGACCACGCAACTGCACGCCGCGCCGGGGCTGGACAGGCTGGCCGAGCAATTGAACTGCTCGCCGCGCACCTTGCGCCGCCACTTGCATAGCCTGGGCAGCAGCTACCAGGAACTGCTTGATGAGCTGCGCTTCGAACAGGCCAAGCAGTGGCTGGCCGACGACGTGATGCCCATCCACCGTATTGCCGAGCAACTGGGTTTCAGTGAAACCGCGAGTTTCCGGCATGCCTTCGTGCGCTGGAGCGGCGTTGCGCCGAGTCAGTTCCGACCATAAGCCCCGACGGCCGGGCGAATAATGGACAGCGCAGTTGGCCGTATTTATCCCCTTTTGGCCGCTCCTGCCGTTCTCTTGCCGCGCCGGTGAGGCAACACTGCAAGGCACCGCCCAATGCCTGCGAGAACAACAATATGCTGACGATCTACTCGGACGATCATCACCTGCACCACGGCCGTTGCGAATTGATGGACGGGCAATTGATGCCCTGTTTCGAAATGCCCTCCCGCGCCGACCACGTGTTGCAGCGGGTAAAGGACCGCGAACTGGGGCCCGTGCGCGCACCTCATGACTTCGGCCTGGCGCCCTTGGCACGCGTTCACTCCCAGGCCTACCTGGACTTCTTCAAAGGCGCCTGGGAACGCTGGACCGTCTTCGGCCAGGAGGGCGACCTGCTGCCCTACACCTGGCCCGCCCGTACCTTGCGCCAGGTATTGCCCACCAGCCTGCATGGCCAACTCGGTTACTACAGCTTCGACGGCGGCGCACCCATCACCGCCGGGACCTGGCAGGCGGCCTACAGCGCCGCCCAGGTGGCACTGACCGCGCAGCAGGCGATCCAGACCGGTGCGCCAGCGGCGTTTGCCCTGTGCCGTCCGCCGGGACACCACGCCGCCAGCGACCTGATGGGCGGTTACTGCTACCTCAACAATGCGGCCATCGCCACCCAGGCCTTTCTCGATCAGGGCCATGAAAAGGTCGCGATCCTCGACGTCGATTACCACCACGGCAACGGCACCCAATCGATTTTCTACGAGCGCCGCGACGTGTTGTTCACCTCGATTCATGGCCACCCGGAGGCAGAGTTTCCGTTTTTCCTCGGCTATGCCGACGAGTTGGGAGAAGGCGCCGGAGAAGGCTTCAACTTCAATTACCCGTTGCCGGCGGGCTCCGGCTGGGAATCCTGGAGCGCGGCGCTGGACCAGGCCTGTAGGGAAATCGAGCGCTACGGCGCCGACATCCTCGTCGTGTCGCTCGGTGTGGACACGTTCAAGGACGACCCCATCTCGCAGTTCAAACTCGACAGCCCGGATTACCTGGCGATGGGCGCACGCATCGCCCGCCTGGGCCGGCCAACGCTGTTCGTGATGGAAGGCGGTTACGCGGTGGAAGAAATCGGCATCAATGCCGTCAACGTTCTCGAAGGTTTTGAGGAAGCAGCCCAATGAACATGCTCAAGTCACTTGCCCTCTGCGCAGCCGTCCTCAGCGGCGCGGCCCACGCCGAAGAAAAAACCCTGCGGGTCTACAACTGGTTCGACTACATCACCCCCAAGGCGCTGGAAGACTTCAAGGCGCAGAACCCGTCGATCAAGCTGATCTACGACATCTTCGACACCAACGAAGCCCTGGAGGCCAAGCTGCTGACCGGCAACTCCGGCTATGACGTGGTGGTGCCGTCCAACGTGTTCCTGGCCAAGCAGATCGAGGCGGGCGTGTTCCAGCCCCTGGACCGCAGCCAGTTGCCCAACTGGAACCGCCTTGATCCCAAGCTGATGAAGCTGATCGAGGCCAACGACCCCGGCAATAAATTCGCCGTGCCTTACATGTACGGCACCATCCTCATCGGCTTCAACCCCGACAAGGTCAAGGCTGCGCTGGGCGCCAACGCGCCGGTGAACAGCTGGGACCTGATCTTCAAGGAAGAGAACATCAGCAAGCTCAAGCAATGCGGTGTCGCGTTGCTCGACTCGCCCTCGGAAATCCTGCCCCTGGCCCTGCAACACCTGGGCCTGGACCCCAACAGTAACAACCCCAAGGATTATGAAAAGGCCGAAGCGCTGCTGCTCAAGATCCGTCCCTACATCACCTACTTTCACTCCTCCAAGTACATGGCCGACATCGCCAATGGCGACATCTGTGTAGCCGTAGGCTATTCCGGCAGCTTCTCCCAGGCCGCCAACCGCGCCAAGGACGCCAAGAATGGCGTGACCGTGGACATGCGCCTGCCCAAGGAAGGCGCGCCGATCTGGTTCGATATGCTCGCCATTCCCAAAGGCGCGAAGAACCCACAGGACGCCTACACCTTCATCAACTACCTGCTGCAACCCCAGGTGATCGCACCGATCAGCGATTTCGTCGGCTACCCCAACCCGAACAAGGACGCCACCGAACAGGTCGACCCGGCGATTCGCAACAACCCCAACCTGTATCCGACCGAAGCGGCGATGGCAACGCTCTACACCTTGAAACCGCTGGACAGCAAAGCCGAGCGCGCCCGAACCCGGGCCTGGACCAAAATCAAGTCAGGCACCTGAGCACACCTGCGCATACCCGCTCCCGGCTGCGGAGCGGGTATGTCACCCGTCGCAAGTATCTACCGCCTTCCCCGCGCCAACAGCCCTTACCTTGGCACCCTTTACGCTGTTCGGCCCAGGCCGGATCGCGACCAAGGAATTGCCAATGCCCACTGACTCACCCAACTCGCCTGCTCTGGCCAATAACCGCCCGCCCAGCACTTATGAGCTGCTCACTCAACTGACCACAGGCCCCTCCACGCGCGAAGTCGCTACGGCGATCCTGCGCTCGGTGCTCAAAGAGCAGTACCCGACACTGAATATCGATCCGGACCTGGCAATGGTGGTCACTCCGCGCCGCGTCGTCACCGCAGACAGCGTGCAAGCGATTCAGCCCTACGCCGAATCACTGACAAGCGTCTTGGCCCGTCAGACGCTGGCGGTCAAACCGGTGGTCTACCTCGACGGTGAACACTTTCTCAGTCTGCAGCCGGACGCCCAACCCGCTGTGCATTTACCGGTGAAAATCGATGGTATCGCCCGCCTGATCAATGAACTGGCAGGCCTGCTGTTCACCGCGTTCCAGGAGGAGCAACTGAACTACTGGAACACCTCCAGCAACAACAACGGCCCTCGCTGGCAGGCGCTCTCCCACTCGTTGCGTAAAGTGTGGAACCTCACGACGAAGGATGATTGGGACGCGCACGATTGCAGCATGGCCAGGAACTTGTTTCATTTTCCGGACAAGACCGAACGCCAGGCACAAGACCTCTACAAGAGCCGGGCTTACCTGATCGGCATCGAGCTGCGCCAGGGCGACCAGCCCGCCCACAGCAGCATGACCGGCATGGCGGTACTGATCGGCGAGCACGACCGACGCTCGCTGATCCTCACGCACTCGGTGGTGAACGGTTACGAGAAGTTCGATTCGCTGGAGCAATTGGGCGAACAACTACCGGCCTGGCTGAATCTGCAACAATCCGACATGACCTTGCAGTGGCGGTTGTACGAACCGAGCGGCAACTTTTTCGATCATCAGGCCTGCACACTGATCGAGTTGCAGATAGAAGCCATCGATGACCTCGGCATGGTGGACGCTGGCAGGCCATCCGAAACCAGCCTGCCCCGTCCCACCATGACCCGCATAATACCGGGCATTGAAGAATTGAATGACGACACGCTGTCCAGTATCCGCCAGATACATAGCCAGTTGCCCGATTGGATGGCCGGCGCGTCCGACCGCGACGTGTCCTTGTACAGCCGCTACGTAATTGACCTGGCCGAACTGCAAACGCAAAACCACGGCCGCACGTTCGGTGACGATATTCCCCCCATACGCGACTATTCCCGCGAACAACTGCGCGCGCGGATCCCGGCCGAAAAAAAGGGCTTTCACCTGAATCTGGACAAGGTCGAGATCAGCATCGAAAGCCCGGTGGTCTGGGGCACCTTCGTGTTTCCCGTCGCCAACGACATTACCCGCCGCAGCCTGATAGACCTGGCGCTGGACAACTTGACCGGCCTGCCGACCGGCCAGGCGAGCGTGCACTACAACGGCGGTCCGGCTCCGCAATGGCTGTCCTTCAACTACCTCAAGGGCATCATCGAGGCGCTGGACATTGGCGAGCACTATCCGGCGCTGATCAAACAGAAACTGCTGACGGACCCCATACAGTCCAAGACACGACAAATGCTCTACGCCAATCAGCTACGGGGGCAGTTACCGTTGATGGCCTTGCAGTTGAAGATCCAGCACAAAAACGGCTTCAACGACCTCGGTTACCGCTATGTCGCCGCCGTCATGCAATACCACCCCCATGATCGCCAAGTGGACGGGCAGGAAATCAACATTCGTCCATTGGCCTTCGTCCCGACCTTGCGCACCACGCCAGGGCAGGATGTGGTGACCAACATGTTCGTCATTGGTCCCAAGGATCACAGGGCCGGACCCTGCGTACTGTATCGGCCGTTGCTCGAACCGACACTGACCCAGTATGCCTCACGACAAAACCTGATCTATGCCATCAAGCACCAGCCCGAGCTGCGTGAGTCGGTGCTTGCGTGGCTGCCTGAGCAAGCGCGTTTCAACTACGCGCAGTACGTGTTCCCGGGCAAACTGCCCTCGCCGTGGACAGTCGCACAGGCGCTGGTCGAGCCAGAGACGCTGGTGCAAATGAGCGGCCCCCTGGCCTTGAGCGATGAAGCACTGGGCAATGACATCCTGGCGGCGCTGTTCATGGCGAACGCCAACGCCATGGTCGAATTGGCGACGCGCCAGTCGGTATCCAACGCGCAAAAACGCTGGGACACCTTGCGCCAGGCCGGCTGGCGGATCTTCAACGCAGCCTTGCCGTTTTTCGGGCGCACAGTGGGTATGGCCGCCTGGATCTGGCAGATCATGGACGATTTGCAGGAGGTCACAGAGGATGCGCAAACCGACTACCAAGCGACGTCCTGGGCGGCGGAAGCCGATCTGCTGCTCAACCTGGGCATGGCGCTGGTGCTGCATGTCGCGCTGCGTCATCCGCCCACAGACGTCCAGCGTTCAAAACCCAGCGCCGAGCACCCGCCCGTGTTGACCGATGAGCCTGAAAAACCGCCACGCCCAAGGCCGACCATCACCGTCAACCGCCAGCCGGATCTACCTGGCGGCGAGCGTGCGCCCACAGGCGCGGGCCGACTGAATATCAGCGGCGCGATAAACCGCACTCCCAGTAGCCTTGCGGCGACCCTGGACAGTTTCAATATCGACAAACCTGCCGGGCTGGGTGCGCAAACCAAAACACCCGGGGCCCACTTGCACCTGTATCCACTGACGGGCAAGTGGTACGCGCCCGTGGCGCAACGGTGGTTTGAAGTGCGACTGGATGACAACGACGCCGTGGTGATCGTCGACCCGCTCAACCCCTCACGCACCGGGCCGTTGCTGCTGAGCAACCTGGCCGGCCAATGGTTTGTCGACGTGCGCCTGCGCTTGCGCGGCGGCGGCTTCAGGAATCGGCGGCGGGCAGCTCAGGCCCAAACACCTTCACGTATCCAAACGTTGAGAAACCAGATCACGCAATTCAACACCGCCGAGAATCGCCAGCAGCAGAGCATGCACGACGCCTACGTCGCCCTGGGCACCGACGCAGCCCCCTCTACCGAAGAACGCCGCCAAGCCTATGGCGGCCAGGTCGATAACCGGCTGGCGGAGTACGAAGTACCGATCCGACAGCTCAGGGCTCTGGAGATTATCGACACCGTGCCCGACTATCAGCGCGAGATGATCAGCTACTTGAACAAGCAAATCCTGCTGACCCGCTCGGTCATCGACAACCGCCTGCCATCGTTTCGCAGCTTGCTGACGACCACCTTGGAGAGCCTTGAGCAGCCGGCCTTGGACGACCCACAAGCCCAGGCTGCCAGCGCCCTCGTCATGTCTAACATGACGCTGGAGCTGATTCAGCGCCTGGAATACCTGGACTCCCGCTTCAAAGAACTGGAAGGCCTGGGGCCGGAGGGGGCCGCTGTCATCCAGGCCACAATGAGGCTTTTACCGGGCATTACACTTCCCGACCTCAAGGCCTATCGCATCAGCCTGGCGCGCTATCTGTGTGTCACGCCGGGAAGCGACGAGGCCTTTACCAATGCCCGCAGCCAGTTAAATGAGATAGTCGAAGGGGTCGACGTTCACCTGCAAAGCTTGCTGGACATCCTTGGCACCAAAGCCGACAGCACGCTGGATGAGCGTATCGACGCCCTCAACAGTCTGCTTGAGCAATTTGCCATTAGCGACCAACGTATGCTCGACCTGCACGCCGAGCAGCCGCAGCAGGTCATGCGCGAACCCCTGGAGAGCCTGCGCCAGCAAGTCGAGGAGTTCAGCCAGCGTGCAGCCCATAACCTGGCGCAGCTGTTAAAAGAAAGAAAAGCCCTGGAGCCTAAACCGGGTAGCTCGAAAACAGCACAAACACCCAGACGGAAAATCATCAAGACCCGCTTCAACAGTGTGGTGGTGGGCGAGCCCCGGCAAACTGACAGCACGCTGGTGGATGTCAAGGAACCCTTGACCGGCCGAGTAATCGCCACGTTCCACGAAAAGACGCCGGGGGTCTGGGTCGAACGCCAGCGCTCCGAAACCCGGGCACCACAGTCCGCCGACCTCGAGACCAGCATCACCGCCGGCCGGAACGTGCTCAGAGAAGAACCGGCCGCCACCCTGCGCACCCTGGGCCACTCCAGAAAACCCGGACGCATTCCGGTGGAAATCGAAGAGATGTTCCACCAGTACGCCGCGCGCCTGGAGCGCGCCGTGGTCACCATTGAAGCGGCCCTGACCCGCCTCAACCTCACGGAAAGTGACCGTCCTTCGGCCGCCACTCTCAATCGACAACTCAGCGTAGCCGCAGAAAGGCTCTATGAATTGGGCACGCAAACACGGGTAGGCATGACCAAACAACAGGTGCCGACCGCCGCCCGCGTGGAGTGGCTGCACGGCCTGGGCCAGGTGAAAATCACCAAGGTAGTGAGCCGCCGTCGTCTCAAGGGACCGGGGAAAAACTACTTGGATGAATACGAGGTGCGCGATCACCAGACTCATCAGGTGTTGTGGTACGCCCACTTTCACTACAGTTCGCCAGAAGCGGCAGTCGAGGACTATGTGGCCGGGCACCTGAAGACGCGCGACCAACAGAAGCTCGGGAGCCTTTTTCGGCACACGAGCTTGAGCGAGCGGGAGGAAATCGCGATTTATCGCAGTGAAATCAGCCTGCCATTGGCGAGGAAACTATTTTTTGCGCACTGATTCTCAGCCGGTCCGCCAGGCCTGACGCAAGCGCGCCAGCGCCAGGGCGATTGCCGGCTCGGGCACCGCGGCAAACCCCAGCACCAGGCCGGCGCGCTGATCCGCCGGCTGGGTGGATTGGGCCAGCCAATAACTGCTCAAACCATTGACCTCGACATCCACGGCGCGGGCCTGTTCAAGCAGTTGCTGCTCGCGGGCCAGGCTGTTCACACGCACCGTCAGATGCAGCCCCGCCGCGACGCTCGGCAACTCACCAACCCCCGGCAGCCCGCTCGGCCAACCGGCCAACAAGGCGTTGCGCCGGCTCAACGCCGCTCGCCGCATACGGCGGATATGCCGCTGGAAGTGCCCGTTCGCCATGAATTCGGCCATGACCGCCTGGGTACTGACTTCCGAGTGGCGCATGTCCACCGCACGACGCCGAGAAAAGGCGTCCACCAGGCCCATCGGCAATACCAGATAGCCCAGGCGCAAGGCCGGGAACGCCACTTTGCCGAAGGTACCGACATAGAGCACGCGCCCACTGCGGTCCAGTGCGGCCAGGGGCGCCAGCGGTGCGCCGCTGTAGCGGTACTCACCGTCGTAGTCGTCCTCAACAATCCAGCCACCGGTGCGCTCGGCCCAGGCCAGCAGTTCCAGGCGCCGCGCCAGGCTCATCACCACGCCCAGCGGGTATTGATGCGAGGGTGTGACGTAAGCCAGGCGGCAATCTTTCAGGCTATTCAGGGTTTGGCAATCGATGCCTTCGCTGTCCACCGGCACGCCATGCAGACGCCCGCCGGCCAAGGCGAATGCGTGACCGGCGGCGCGATAGCCCGGGTTTTCCACCGCCACGCCGTCGTCGGGCTCCACCAGCAGCTGTGCACAAAGGCTGATTGCCTGCTGTGCGCCACTGGTGATCACTATTTGTTCAGCCGAGCATTGCATGCCGCGCGAACTGCGCAGGTAAGCCGCGATCAGCCCACGCAGGCGCGCGTCCCCTGCCGGGTCGCCGTAGCACAACTGTTCCAGGTCGGGTTTGCGCCAGAACGCCCCATTCAGCTTGGCCCACACCTCAAACGGGAATAGATCGAAGGCGGGCACCCCGACGCGAAACGCCTTGGGCGGACCAGCCGGCGGTTGAGGTAAATGGTTGTTTTCCAGACGGTCCAGGGCCGGCCTGTGGATAACTTCGTCATCGAGATCCAAGGGCAAATTCGCCCATTTTGTGGATAAGGCTGGGGATAAGCCTGTTGGTAACCCTGTGGATAGTTTTGTGGATAGTTTTTTCGGGGTGGGCAGTTGGGCGACATAAGTACCATCGCCCACCCGGCCTTCAATAAACCCCTCGGCGTATAGCTGATCGTAGGCGCGCACCACGCTGTTGCGGGAAATCGACAGGGCCGCCGCCAAGTCACGGCTGGCGGGCAATCGCGTGCCGCTGACCAGGCGGCCATCCAGCACTCGCTGGCGTAAGGCCTCATAGAGTTGGCGTGTCAGGCCCTGGCGCCGATCCAACTCAATACCGGCAGGGTTGAACGACAGCGGCGGCTCTATGGAAGGCATCGAATTGGACCTATTAAATTGACGATAGATGGCTCTTACAACGAACCATTAGCCTGCCTAGGATGCAGGCATTCGCCAAGGAAAATATTCATGTACACACCCCGCGCCTTTGCCCTCGAAGATTTGCCCGAACTCCATCAACTGATCCAGCACACACGCCTGGCGCAGTTGGTGACCGTTGGCGAGCAAGGCCTGCAAGCCAGCCACTTGCCGCTGCTGCTTAACCCCGATGAAGGTCCCAATGGCACGCTGCACGGGCACCTGGCCAAGGCCAATCCGCAGTGGAAAGACCTGCAAAACGGCAGTGAAGCCCTGGTGATCTTTGCCGGCGCCGAGGCTTACATCAGCCCGGCGTTTTACCCGGCCAAGGCCGAGCACGGCAAAGTCGTGCCCACCTGGAACTACCTGGCGGTGCATGCCTACGGCAAGGCCGAGGTGTTTACCGATGCCGAGCGCTTGCTCGGCGTGGTCAGCGCCCTCACCGACCGCCACGAGGGCAACCGCGCCCAACCGTGGAAAGTCAGCGACGCCCCGGCCGATTACATTGACGGCATGCTCAAGGCGATCGTCGGCTTCAGCCTGCCGATCGAGCGCCTGATCGGTAAACGCAAGCTCAGCCAGAACCGCAGCCCGGCGGACATCGCCGGCGTACGCGAGGGCCTGGCCGCCAGCCTGGACGTGCGCGACCAGACCCTCGCGCGCTTTATTTCCCAAGGAGTTTCAGAATGAGCCAGATCGACATCCGCCGGGTCACCGCTGCCGACCACGCCGCCTGGCTGCCGCTGTGGCAGGCGTACTTGAAGTTCTACAACACCGAACTGCCGGACGCGGTCAGCCAAAGCACCTGGCAGCGCCTGATCGATCCCCAGGAGCCGACCCATTCCGCGCTGGCCTGGCAGGACGGCAAGGCGGTGGGCATGGTCAACTTCATCTACCACCGTTCCAACTGGAGCATCGAGAACTCATGCTACCTGCAAGACCTGCTGGTGGACCCGGCCCAGCGCGGCACCGGCGTCGGCCGTAAACTGATCGAGTTCGTCTACGCCACCGCCAAGGCCGACGGCTGCTGCAAGGTCCACTGGCTGACCCACGAGACCAATGCCACCGCGATCCAACTCTACGAGCGCATCGCCGAACGCCCTGGCTTCATTCAATTTCGCAAAGGTCTCTAAGGAGCGCAGCATGTCCACTTCCCTCGCCGACTGGAAAGGCGCCCCTGCGCCCACCGCGCAACTGCTCGAAGGGCGCTTTATCCGCCTGGAAAAACTCGACCCGGCCCGCCACGCCGACCAACTGTGGCAAGCCCTCGAAGGCCCCGGCGCCGACCCCAAGTTGTGGGACTACCTGCCTTACGGCCCGTTTTCCGAGCGCAGCGCTTTCGATGCCTGGCTGAACAACCATGCGGCGAATAGCGACCCGTATTTCTTCAGCGTGGTCGACCGTGCGACCGGCCAGGTGCAGGGCATCCTAAGCCTGATGTCCATCGTTCCGGCCCAGGGCCGTATCGAAATCGGCCATGTCACCTTCGGCGCACCGATGCAGCGCTCACCCAAAAGCACCGAGGCGGTGTACCTCTTGGCCAAATACGCGTTCGAGCAGGGCTACCGCCGCCTGGAATGGAAGTGCAACAACGGCAATGCCCGCTCCAAATATGCGGCCGAGCGGTTGGGGTTCAGTTTTGAAGGGGTGTTCCGCCAGCACATGGTGGTGAAGGGGCAGAACCGCGATACGGCGTGGTATTCGATTTTGGATTCGGAATGGCCGACGGTGGGTGCGGGGTTTGAGGCGTGGTTGTCGGAGGCGAACCAGGCAGGTTTCGGGCAGTTGAAGGGCCTGGCGGAGTGTCGCCGCCAGGCGCTTTAAGCCTTAGCCCAGCTTCTGGGCCAGCACCGCAATGTGCTCCGGCCCGATCCCGCAGCACCCGCCCAAGTGGCTGGCACCGCGTTTTTTCCAGTCTGCGGCCCACTGCAGGTAGCCCGGTGGGTCGAGATCTTCGCGCAGGGGGTCCAGGCCATCGTTGGCCGTGGCTTCCTTGGGCTGTGGGGGGAAGGCGTTGGCATAGGCGCCGATCTGAATCTGCACGCCCAGCCGCTCGAAGGTCTGGCGTGCGGCATCGATCGCCGCGCCGATCACTTCCGGTTGGCTGCAATTGAACAGCAACACCTGCACACCCAGCTGCGCTGCCGCTTCGGCCGCGTCCGCCACCGGCTCGCCGGAACGCAGGCGCGGTACTTCGTCGGTGTCTTCATCTTTCAAGGTGAAAGACAGCCAGAACGGTTTGCCATCCTTCGGCAGGCCCGCATGAATCGCCCGCGCTTCGACGATTGAGCTCTGGGTTTCCGCCAGCCACAGGTCGACATGCGGTGCCAGGCCCTGCACCAGTGGCGTCAGCAACTCAGACACGCGCTGCGGCTCGAACAGGTCGGGGCGATACGAACCAAACAGCGGCGGCAGCGAGCCGGCCACACGCACGGTTTTGCCCGAAGCCTCCACCGCTCTCCTCGCCAACTCACCCGCCAACGCCGCCAGGGCCTGGCCTTCGGCAGCAAACCGCGCCTCACCGATATGAAACGGCACCACCGCATAGCTGTTGCTGGTAATCACGTTGGCGCCGCTGTCGATATAGGCCGCATGCACTGCCTCCACTGCTTGCGGTGCTTCGCTCAATGCCAGCGCCGACCACTCCGGCTGCCGGAAGGGCGCACCGCGTCGTTGCAGTTCACGGCCCATGCCGCCGTCCAGAATTACTGTGCTTACTGCGCCCATATGCTTTTTACTCATAAGCTTATGAAAATAACTCACTATGAGAGTCGTTCTTATAACTATTTAATACGTACAATTCGGTTCATAACAACCTCTTTTTATTCAGGTGCCTCTTTGAAACTTAAACCGCTACTGGCCTTGGGCCTGACGATACTGGCTGCCTCCACCCAAGCCTTTGGCGGCGCGGCCCTGGACCGGGTTGAGAAGAAAAAAGAACTGGTGGGTGTGCTGATGGAAAGCTACCCGCCGTTCTCGTTCCTCAACGATCAAAACCAACTCGACGGCTTCGATGTCGACGTGGCCAAGGCCGTCGCGCAAAAGCTCGGTGTGAAACTGCGCCTGGAAACGCCGTCGTGGGACGTGATCGCTGCTGGCCGCTGGAGCGGCCGTTATGACATCTGCATCTGCTCGATGACCCCAAGCAAGGCTCGCGCCGAGGTGTTTGATTTCCCGGTGGAGTACTACGCCTCCCCTGCCGTGATCGTGGTCAATGCCAAAGATGATCGCATCCACGGCGCCAAGGACCTGAGCGGCAAAAAAGTCGGTCTCACCAGTGCCTCCAGCTACGAAAGCTACCTCAACAAGAACCTGGTGATCGAAGGCGCCGAGGACACCCAGCTGCAATACCCGTTCGAGGACGTGCAGATTGCCCCGTACGACACCGATAACGTCGCTTTCCAGGACCTCGGCCTGGGCGCCGGTGTGCGCCTGGATGCGATCCTGACCAACCTGGTCACCGCCCAGCCGCGCTTGAATCAGGACAAGCGCTTCAAGCTGGCCGGCGAAGCGCTGTATGCCGAACCCAACTCGGTGGCCATCGAAAAAGGCGACGCCCAGTGGGACGCCAAGGTGCGTGAGGTATTTGCCCAGTTGAAACAGGACGGCACCCTGAGCAAACTGTCGCAAAAATGGATCGGTGCCGATATCAGCCAATGAGTGTTCCCCCAAAACCTGCGCGCGCCCTGCTGGGCTTTCGCACACGGCTTTACCTGACCTGGGCGGCGCTGTTCGCCCTGTTTGCCAGTTTCTTCCTGAGCTTTGACCTGAAGTTCTCGATCATCCTCGACAAACTGCCCAACCTGGTCGGCCTGCACCTGGCACCCAATGGCTTTCTGCAAGGCGCAGCGCTGACGCTGTTCCTGTGCCTGTGTTCGATTGCCGCGTCGTCGGTGCTGGGCTTTATCACCGCGCTCGGGCGCTTGTCCAAAAGCGCCGTGGCCTTTGGCATCGCGAGCTTTTACGCGTCGTTCTTTCGTGGCACGCCGTTGCTGATCCAGATCCTGCTGATCTATCTGGGGCTGCCGCAATTGGGCCTGGTGCCGGGTGCCATCGTCGCCGGAATCATCGCGTTGTCGCTGAACTATGGGGCTTACCTGAGCGAAATCTTCCGCGCCGGCATCCTTGGCGTCCCTCACGGGCAACGGGAAGCCGCGCTGGCCCTGGGCATGCGCGACAGTGTGATCTTCTGGCACGTCACCCTGCCCCAGGCCATGCGTACGATTATTCCGCCGGCCACCAACCAGTTCATCTCCATGCTCAAGGACTCGTCGCTGATCTCGGTGATGGGCGTGTGGGAAGTGATGTTCCTGGCGCAATCCTACGGCCGCTCGAGCTATCGCTACATCGAGATGCTCACCACGGCCGCGATCATTTACTGGGTCATGTCCCTCGGGCTGGAACTGATTCAGGCGCGAATGGAGCGTCACTATGGCAAGGGCTATGTCAGGCGCGGGTGAAGGCCGGCAAAAATGACACCCACCATCAGCCTGATCGTGCAGCGTTTTTTATCGCTGCAGACTAGAGACCTCTCCCGCAAACCATCGGCACCTGATCTGACAGTTATTACTTCGACACCTCGCTAAATTCCCCGACCTCATACATAAGAGGTCGGGATCGCATGTCCTTCACGCCGCAACAACTTGTACTTGCCATCACCCTTGCGCTGGGCGCCACCAGCCTTCAACTCGCACAGGCACAGCCCTCCCCCGCGCTGCCCGAACCTTCCATCGACTTCGCCTTCACCGGGCAAGCGACCAGCCGTAACGGCCTCCGGGCAGCACAGGTACTGGATTCCGCAGTAGATGCTCTGCTGAAGTCGGATGAACTCAGCGACTGGGACAGATATGAAATAGGTCAAATCGGCGACTACCTCCACAGCCTTGAGCCTGGCCGGGTAGGTGCGGTTCTGGAGCAACTGGCCGGTAGCCAGAATGCCAACCTGGGTACGGCCACCCAAAAAAGCATGGAGCAGATAAGCAACGGCTTGCTGTCAGTCATGCGCGAACAGGCCAAAGGCTCCGTCGAAGACAGCACACGCGTTTGGGCCATGGGTATGAACAATGGCGGTCGCCTGGCCGGTCAGCAAGGCAGCGCGGGTTTGCAACGAGACACCCGCGGAGTGTTGTTCGGGGCCGACTGGGCAGCGGGGCCTGAATGGCGAATAGGCCTGATGGGCGGGAAATCCGACAGCACTTTCGACGCCAAACGCTTCCACGCCGAACTGGACAGCTGGCATCTGGGCAGTTACGCCGTGCGCCAGGACGGCCCCCTGGCCCTCCGCCTCGGGGCGATCTACAGCAGCCATGACGGTCAGAACAAGCGCAACATCGACATTGACTTCTTCGACTATCGAGAGCAACTCAAGGGCAAGTACAACGCCCAAAGCCAGTCCGCCTTCGCCGAGCTGGGCTATCAGGTGAGCAAGGGTGACCTCACTGCCGAGCCGTTCGCAGGTGTCGGCTACCAGCGCTATCACCGTGACAGCTTCAAGGAAAACGGTGGCCTGGCGGCCCTGAACGTCGGCGAGCAAACCCAGAAAAACCTCAGCAGTACCTTCGGCGTTCGACTGGCCAGCCTTCACCGACTGGATAACCAGATGAGCCTCAAGCCCTACCTGGCCACCAGCTGGAAGCACCTGTACGGCAATGTCGACAGCAAGGTTCGGCAGTCTTCCAGACTGGTGGACAAAAAAGACTTCAACAGCGACTTCACCATCGAAGGCACCGCTCTGGACCGCGATAGCCTGGCCCTGCAAGCGGGCGTTGACTGGGGTCTGTCGGCGCAACAGACGATCAGCCTTGCGTACACCTCGGACATAGGCAGCGACAGTCGCAACCACGGTGTAATGGGCCAGTGGCAGATGGGGTTTTAATACCAGCACCTTGAAGAAACCTCACGGGCCTGAGTGCCAAATCCCAGGCAAAAAAAAGGGGGCACATGCCCCCCGAGGTTTAAGCGGTAGTGTCGAAGGCTGTGTATCAGCCTTCGATTTCAATCAGGATTTCGCCAGGGTTCACCCGGTCGCCCTTGGCCACATGAACGGCGGTCACCTTGCCGGCAATCGCAGCCTGCACTTCGGTTTCCATTTTCATCGCTTCGGTGATCAGCACGGCCTGGCCGGCCTTGACCACGTCGCCTTCCTTGACCAGCACATCGACGATATTGCCCGGCATGGCAGTGCTGACATGCCCCGGCTCGGTGGCCTGCTTGCGCTTGCTGCTACCGCCGCCGACGAATTCGTTGAGCGGTTCGAACACCACTTCTTCCGGCATGCCGTCGATGGACAGGTAGAAATGGCGCTTGCCTTCGGCTTTCACGCCGACACCGGTGATGTCCACGCGGTAGCTTTCGCCGTGCACGTCGATGACGAACTCGGTCGGCACGCCTTCACCACCGACACGGGCCACGCCGCCGGCTTCAGGGATAGGCAGCAGCACTTCTGGCGTCAGGGTGCCGGCATCGCGTTCTTCGAGGAACTTGCGCCCGATGTCCGGGAACATGGCGTAGGTCAACACGTCTTCTTCGGACTTGGCCAATGCGCCGATTTCGCCGCGCAGCTTGGTCATCTCCGGCTTGAGCAGGTCGGCCGGGCGCACGTCGATCACTTCTTCGCTGCCGATGGCCTGGCGACGCAACTTCTCGTTCACCGTGCCCGGCGCCTTGCCGTAGCCGCCTTGCAGGTACAGCTTCACTTCGTTGGTGATGGTCTTGTAGCGCTCACCGGCCAGCACGTTGAAGAACGCCTGGGTGCCGACGATCTGCGAAGTCGGGGTCACCAGCGGCGGGAAGCCGAGGTCTTCACGCACCCGTGGGATTTCAGCCAGTACCTCACTCATGCGGTTAAGAGCGCCCTGCTCTTTCAACTGGTTGGCCAGGTTGGAAATCATCCCGCCCGGCACCTGGTTGACTTGCACGCGGGTATCGACGGCGGTGAATTCGCTTTCGAACTGGTGGTACTTCTTACGCACCGCGTAGAAGTACAGGCCGATCTCTTGCAGCAGCTCCAGGTCGAGACCGGTGTCGAATTCGCTGCCTTTAAGGGCGGCGACCATCGATTCGGTGCCCGGGTGGCTGGTGCCCCAGGCGAAGCTGGAGATGGCGGTGTCGATATGGTCGGCACCGTTTTCGATGGCCTTGAGTTGGCACATCGCAGCCAAACCGGCGGTGTCGTGGGAGTGGATAAAGATCGGCAGGTTCTGCTCGGCTTTCAGCGCCTTGACCAGTTCACCGGTGGCGTACGGCGTCAGCAGGCCGGCCATGTCCTTGATCGCGATCGAGTCGCAACCCATGGATTCCAGCTGCTTGGCCTGGGCCACGAAGGCCTCGACGGTGTGCACCGGGCTGGTGGTGTAGGCAATGGTGCCCTGGGCATGTTTGCCGGCGGCTTTGACCGCTTCGATGGCCACGCGCAGGTTACGCACGTCGTTCATGGCGTCGAAGATGCGGAACACGTCGATGCCATTCACGGCGGCCTTGGCCACGAAGGCTTTGACCACATCGTCGCTGTAATGGCGGTAGCCCAGCAGGTTCTGGCCGCGCAACAGCATTTGCAGGCGCGTGTTAGGCAACGCGGCGCGCAGTTTGCGCAGGCGCTCCCACGGGTCTTCCTTGAGGAAGCGTACGCAGGCGTCGAAGGTCGCGCCGCCCCAGACTTCCAGGGACCAGTAGCCGACCTTGTCGAGCTTGTCGCAGATCGGCAGCATGTCGTCGGTGCGCATGCGCGTCGCCAGCAACGATTGGTGGGCGTCACGCAGGATGGTGTCGGTTACGAAGATTTTTTTAGTCATATTCGGATCTCCTCATAGCTGCAAGTTTCAAGCTACAAGCTGCAAGTAAAAGCTGATCCGCTTTCACTTGTAGCTTGCCGCTTGCAACTTGCCGCTGTTTATTTACAGGCCTGCGTGGGCGGCGATGGCGGCGGCGATGGCCAGGGCCAGCTCTTCGGGTTTGCGCTTGATCGAGTAGTTGGTCAGCTCAGGGTGGCTTTCCACAAAACTGGTGTTGAACTGGCCGCTGCGGAATTCCGGGTTACGCAGGATTTCCTGGTAGTAAGCGGCAGTGGTCTTCACGCCTTGCAGGCGCATGTCGTCCAGGGCTCGCAGGCCGCGGTCCATGGCTTCTTCCCAGGTCAACGCCCATACCACCAGTTTCAGGCACATGGAGTCGTAGAACGGCGGGATGGTGTAGCCGGTGTAGATCGCCGTATCGGTGCGCACGCCGGGGCCGCCGGGCGCGTAGTAACGGGTGATCTTGCCGAAGCTTGGGAGGAAGTTGTTCTTCGGGTCTTCGGCGTTGATGCGGAACTGCAACGCGAAGCCACGGTGCTGGATGTCTTCCTGTTTCACCGACAACGGCAGGCCCGAGGCGATGCGGATCTGCTCGCGGACAATGTCGATCCCGGTGATTTCTTCGGTGATGGTGTGTTCCACCTGCACCCGGGTGTTCATCTCCATGAAGTACACCTCGCCCTCGGCGAGCAGGAACTCCACGGTACCGGCGTTCTCGTAGCCCACGGCCTTGGCCGCGCGCACCGACAGGTCGCCGATGTAGGCGCGCTGTTCCGGGGTGAGTTGCGGGCTCGGGGCGATTTCGATGAGCTTCTGGTTACGACGCTGGATCGAGCAATCGCGCTCGAACAGATGCACCACGTTGCCGAAGCTGTCACCGAGGATCTGCGCCTCGATGTGCTTGGGATTGACAATGCATTTTTCCAGGAACACTTCCGCCGAACCGAACGCCTTGGTGGCTTCGGAGATCACGCGGGGGAAGGCTTGTTCGAGTTCTTCGCGGCTGTTGCAACGACGGATGCCGCGACCGCCACCACCGGACGTGGCCTTGAGCATCACCGGGTAACCAATGCGGTCGCCTTCGGTAAGGGCCTCGGCGATGTCGGCGACGTTGCCTTCGGTACCGGGCGTGACCGGCACACCGGCCTTGATCATGCTGCGACGGGCTTCGGTCTTGTCGCCCATGCGGCGAATCACTTCAGCCGAAGGCCCAATGAATTTGATGCCGCGTTCGGCGCAGATGTCTGCCAGTTCGGCGTTTTCCGACAGGAAGCCGTAGCCGGGGTGCAGCGCGTCACAACCGGTTTCCACCGCCAGGTTCACCAGCTTGCGCGGGTTCAGATAGCCGGCCAGGGGCTCGACACCAATGCTGTGGGCTTCGTCGGCACGCTTGACGTGCAACGCGTGGCGGTCGGCGTCCGAGTAAACCGCGACCGAGCGAATGCCCATCTCGGCGCAGGCACGCACGATTCGTACGGCAATTTCACCACGGTTGGCGATCAGGATCTTTTTTATCACTTGGAAATTCCCTTGAGCCGATTGCTGCGTTCTTCGACCCGTTGAAGCCGGGTCGGTGCGTGACTAAATGTTTCATGACAGTCGCGAGACACACACTAAGCCCGCTGAGGGATTAACAAAAATCAATAATTATTGGGTTAGGCATAAGCAAAAGCTTATAGTTTGCCGGACGGCGTGGGACGAGAGGATTTATATATGCGTAAGTCATTGATGAGACTGACATTGCGTCAATTGCAGATCTTCAATGAGGTGTGCGATTTGCGCTCTTACAGCCGCGCAGCCGAGGAAATGTCTCTAACCCAACCGGCCGTTAGCCTACAAATTCGCCAGCTGGAAGAGCTGATCGGCCAGCCGCTGTTCGATTATGTCGGCAAAAAGCTCTACATGACCGAGGCTGCCGAAGCCCTGCAACGGGCCAGTCGGGATATTTTCGGGCGCCTGGAAAACCTCGATATGCAGCTGTCGGACATGCAGGGTTCTTTGCAAGGCCAGCTAAAGCTCGCGATTGAGTCCAGCGCCAAGTACTTCGTGCCGCACCTGTTTGCCGCGTTCAAACGCCAGCATCCCGAAGTACAGCTGCACCTGACCGTGGTCAACCGCGCCCAAGTGATTCGGCGTCTCTCCGACAACCGCGACGACCTGGTAATCATGTCCATGGTGCCCCAGGACATGGGCCTGGAATTCCTGCCGTTCCTCAACAACCCGATCGTGGCCGTGGCCCCACCCGATCATCCCTTGAGCCTGCAAGGACCGCTGCGCTTGCAGGACCTGGAACCCTACACGCTGTTGCTGCGCGAACCGGGCTCCGGCACGCGATTGGCCTGCGAGGAGTACTTCAAGGAGAAACGCGTGCACTTCACCCAGACGGTGGAAGTGGCCTCGGCCGAGGCGCAGCGTGAATGCGTCTGCGCCGGGCTGGGCGTGGCTTTGCTGACGCGTCATGCGGTCAACATGGAACTGGCCACCGGCGGGCTCAAGGAGCTGCCGGTGGAAGAACTGCCACTGTACCGCAGCTGGTGCCTGGTGCAGGCCAAGGCCAAGCGCCTGTCACCGGTGGCCCATGCGTTCCTGGGCTTTATCCGCAGCGAACGGGTGCAGATCAGCGCGTTGGCTGAACGTTTCGCTGGGCAGCCGCGGGTGCCTGCCAGTGGAGTTCCGGGTAGTCACTGATGCTCTGCTGCAGCTGACGCTGGTCGCAGCGGTCTTCGATTGCGCGACGGAACGCCATGCGGCGCTGGTCTTCCTGCTGACGACGGGTTTTGACAGAGCTGTTGCTGTCTTCGTAGGGCCGGGCCATTTGGAGTCTCCCAATGCGAGTACGGGAGTTCAGGATGGGTTGTAGCGATGACGGTTTAACGGCGTGGGGGTTACAGGACGATGAATCTTACGAATAGGTAAACAATCCAAATGTGGGAGGGGGCTTGCTCCCGATTACGGTACATCAGCCGATTTCTCTTTGACTGACCCACTGCTATCGGGAGCAAGCCCCCTCCCACATTTTGAGCGTGTATGGCCCTGGATCAGTCGTCGAGCGCTTTGACGGACTTGGGCGACAACCGCAGGCTGCGCAAGCTGCGCTTGACGCTCTTGAGGTGGTTGACCAGGCTCGGCCCACGCGCCATGGCCACACCCATCGCCAGCACGTCGATTACCACCAGGTGAGCGATACGCGACGTCAGCGGGGTGTAGATCTCGGTGTCTTCGTGCACATCGATCGCCAGGTTGACCGTGGACAGCTCCGCCAACGGCGTCTGGCTCGGGCACAAGGTGATCAACGTGGCGCCGCTTTCACGCACCAGGTTGGCGGTGATCAGCAGGTCTTTGGAACGGCCCGACTGGGAAATGCAGATCGCCACGTCGGTCGGCTTCAAGGTCACCGCCGACATCGCCTGCATGTGCGGGTCGCTGTAGGCCGCCGCAGTCAGCAGCAGGCGAAAAAATTTGTGCTGGGCGTCTGCCGCCACCGCACCGGACGCGCCGAAACCATAGAACTCCACACGCTGGGCCTGGGACATGGCAGTCACCGCCTTTTGCAGCTCCACCGGGTCGAGCTTCTCACGCACCTCCATCAGCGTGTGCAAGGTGGTGTCGAAGATTTTCAGGCTGTAGTCGGCGACGGAATCGTCTTCGTGGATCGCAAACTGGCCGAAGCTCGCGCCAGCGGCCAGGCTCTGGGCCAGCTTGAGTTTCAAGTCCTGGAACCCGGAGCAACCGATGGCACGGCAGAAGCGCACGATGGTCGGCTCGCTGATGCCCACGCTGTGGGCCAGGTCGGCCATGGAACTGTGCATCACAGCCGCAGGGTCAAGCAGCACGTGATCGGCAACCTTGAGTTCCGATTTGCGTAACAGGTGGCGCGACTGGGCGATATGTTGCAACAGGTTCAAAGGGCAGGACTCTTGTTATTGGCAGGGCCAGGGATGTAGCAAGCTTGTAGTTATACTACAAGAATTGCCGTTTTGCCCGTTCAACGCATGACTAAATCGCCCTGCTGGCCTCTGAATCAAAGGGCAGAGGCTTTGTAGCATCTGGGGCGACCCAGGCGTGGTTAAGGAAAATCTGCATTTTTACGTAACAAATCTGCCAACCCCTCGGCCTCCATCGGCCGACTGATCAGGTAGCCCTGCACCTCATCGCAGCGTTCTGTACGCAGGAAATCCAGCTGCTGCTGATCTTCCACGCCTTCGGCCACCACCTTGAGCGCCAAACCGTGAGCCATCGCAATGATTGCTCGGGTAATGGCTGCGTCTTCCCGCCCCTGGCCGAGGCCGCGGATAAAGGTCTGGTCGATCTTCACGTAATCCACAGGGATACGCTTGAGGTAACTGAGGGATGAATAGCCAGTACCAAAGTCGTCGATGGCCAGCTTCACGCCAAGGTCGCGCAGTTGCTGGAAGGTCGCAATGATGTGTTCAACACTGTCGAGCAACTGACTTTCGGTCAGTTCCAGTTCGAGGTATTGCGGATCCAGGCCGGTTTCTTCCAGTACCTGGCGCACCAGGCTGACCAACTTGCCCTGGCGCAACTGATGCACCGAGAGGTTCACCGACACACGGATCGGCGCCAGCCCCTGGCGCTGCCACTCACAGGCTTGCCAACAGGCCTGGCGCAGCACGAATTCGCCCAGCGGTACGATCAGGCCCGTTTCTTCGGCCAAGCCGATAAAGTCGCCTGGCGGCACCATGCCCCATTGCGGATGCTCCCAACGGATCAACGCTTCGGCGGCGTTCAGCTTGCCAGTGGCCAGGCACAGTTTCGGCTGGTAGAAGACCGTGAGCTGGCGCTCATCGATGGCTTTGCGCAGATGGTTTTCCAGCTGCAAACGCTCCAGGGTGCTGGCTTGCAGGCTGTCGGTGTAGAACTGGAAATTATTGCCGCCCAGGTGCTTGGCGTGCTGCATGGCCATGTTCGATTGACTGACCAACGCGGAAATTTCCCGTGCGTTATCCGGCAACAGGCTGATGCCCATCGACGCGCTCACCACCAACTCATGCCCTTCCACGGTCACCGGCACCCGTAGCTTGGCCAGCAGCCGTGTGGCCACCCGTGCCAGGCTCGACAGGTTGCCGTAGGCGTCGAACAACACGGCGAATTCATCGCCGGACAAACGCGCGATGGTGTCGGCCTCTGGCAAGGCATTGATCAAGCGACGGGCCATTTTTTGCAGCAACTGGTCGGCCACCTCATGGCCCAGGCTGTCATTAAGCAACTTGAAGCGATCGAGGTTGATATGCAGCAACGCCAGGCTGCGCCCGCCTTGGCGTACACGCTGATGGACCTCGCGCAGCCGTTCGCGGAACAGCGAGCGGTTGGCCAGGCCGGTCAATTCATCGTAGTGGGTGAGGTAGCGCATGCGTTCCTCGGATTCGCGCCGCGCTGACAGATCGGCGAAGAAGCCCACGATATGACTGACTTTTCCGCGAACATCGCGCACGACGTTCAGTTGCAGCCACTGTGGGTAGAGCTCGCCGTTCTTGCGTGTTTCCACCAACTCGCCCTGCCAGGTGCCGTGGCTGAGCAAGGCTTGGCGGATCACCGGGAAGTGTCGCCTGGCATCGCGGCTGCTGGGCAGCTCCACGACGTTGCGGCCGAGCATATCGTCAATCTCAAAGCCGGTGACGCGGCTGAACGCCTGGTTGACCGCGATCAGGGCGTAGTCCGGGTCAAGGATCACGATGCCTTCGCTGGCCGCCTCGAATACGGTCGAGGCCAGCCGCTGTTGCTCTTCCAGGGCTTTGCCGGCGCTGATGTCGCGGCGGGTGCCGAGCATTCGAATCACTCGCCCGCTCGGCGCGCGCTCCACGGCGCGACCGCGGTCTTCGATCCACACCCAGTGACCATCGCCATGGCGCACGCGGTATTCCACCTGGTAATCCTCGGTGCGCCCTTTAAGGTGCTCCACCAGCGCCCGCTTGAGCAGCGGCAGGTCGTCGGGGTGCAGGCGCGGCTTGAGGTGGCCAAGCATGGCCGTGACGTACTCGGGCTCCAGGCCGAACAATTCCTTGAGTTGGGTGTGATGAACCTCGTCAGTTTGCAGGTTCCAGTCCCACAGCCCGAGCTCGCTGGCTTGCAGGGCCATGGCCAGGCGCGCCTCGCTTTTATTCAGGGCCAGGCTGGCGGCGTCCAGCTCCTGGCTGCGTTGCGCCACGCGGTCCTGCAGGCCGACTTGCGCCTCGCGCAGCTCCTGCTCAACCTGACGCCGCTGCTCGACTTCGCGCACCAGGTCCTGATTCAGCTGCTCGCTGCGCTGCTGCGCCTGCTGCAGATGCTCGATCAATGCCTGGTTCTGGAAACGCCGCAGCAGCCCGCGCTGGATCAGGCGGTTGACCTGCCACGCCACCACGCTCAGGGATGCCAGCAGGATCAGGCCGAGCACACCCCAGCCTTGCTGTTGAGGGGCGCCGTTCCAGAACAGATAGACAATAGCCGGCACCAGGCACGGCAAGGCAAAGGACAGGAACGCCGGCAGGCTGACCGCGTAGGCGACGCTGGCTGACAGCGTCGCCGCACCGATCAGGCCGAACACCCAGGCCTGCTGCATAAAGCTATCCACCGGCACCAGGGCGATGGCTGCGACGGCCAGGGTCAGGCCGCTGACTGCCGACCCGAGCATGAACATGCGCCGCCAGATGGGTTGGGCCTGGCGACTGGGCATGGCTGAATCAAAGGCTGCCACCTGGATCACGCGCATCGCCACCAGGGCCAGCAGCCAGACCAGCCAGACGCTGTCCAACAGGTATTGCTTGGGGTTCCACAGCAGCCAGGCGCAGACCAGGCCGTTGACCAACATTAATAACGTGGGCAGCAATGAGCCCTGATACAGCAGGCGTGTGCGCTCGACCGCCATCTCGGTGGCGTAATGTTTGCGGATAACCTGCGCGGGCGCCGCCGAGGGGCCGAGCAGGTCGGTGCTGAGGGTCATAGGCAGTGTTCTTATAATGGTGAGCCCGAAACGTCGACGGAGCATACACAAGCAAGCGCTCGGGCCAAACTGCTCCAGATCATAAAAAGCACCCCGTGATCAGCCGCAAACCTTGGTGCCAGACCCCTTGAGCGAGGCCCTGCGCGGGCTGTGGCCCATGACTTACCGGTCATCAGCCCTGCCGGAATGTTTGCCCGGCCGGGACCACGCGAGACGTTTTGCGTCGACCACCCGGCATTGGGATTTGCCCGAGTCCCCTTAGGCCCCTAGAATGCGCCGATGCGCGATGATCTCTCTCTTTTGCTGAACTCCCTCAACGATGCCCAACGCCAGGCCGTAGCGGCCCCCGTTGGCCGTCAGTTGGTCCTGGCCGGTGCTGGCTCCGGTAAAACCCGAGTGCTGGTGCACCGTATCGCCTGGTTGATCCAGGTCGAGAACGCGTCCCCGCATTCCATCCTGTCGGTGACCTTCACCAACAAGGCCGCCGCCGAGATGCGCCACCGCATCGAGCAGTTGATGGGCATCAGCCCGGCCGGCATGTGGGTCGGCACCTTCCACGGCCTGGCGCACCGTCTGTTGCGGGCGCACTGGCAGGAAGCGGGCCTGGCCCAGACCTTCCAGATCCTCGACAGCGATGACCAGCAACGCCTGGTCAAGCGAGTGATCCGCGAGCTGGGCCTCGACGAACAGCGTTGGCCGGCACGCCAGGCCCAGTGGTTTATCAACGGCCAGAAAGACGAAGGCCTGCGCCCGCAGCACATCCAGGCCAGCGGCGATTTGTTCCTGGCTACCATGCGCAGCATTTATGAAGCCTACGAGGCCGCTTGCGCACGCGCCGGCGTCATCGATTTCTCCGAGCTGCTGCTGCGCGCCCTCGACCTGTGGCGCGACAATCCGGGCTTGCTGGCCCATTACCAGAAACGCTTCCGTCACATTCTGGTCGACGAGTTCCAGGACACCAACGCCGTGCAGTACGCCTGGTTGCGCCTGCTGGCCAAGGGCGGCGACAGCCTGATGGTCGTGGGCGACGACGACCAGTCGATCTACGGCTGGCGTGGCGCGAAAATCGAGAACATCTACCAGTATTCCGAGGACTTCCCGGACGCGGTCACCATCCGCCTGGAGCAGAACTACCGCTCCACCGCCGGTATCCTCAAGGCCGCCAACGCCTTGATCGCCAACAACACCGGGCGCCTGGGCAAAGAGCTGTGGACCGACGGCGGCGAAGGCGAAGCCATCAACCTGTACGCCGCGTTCAACGAGCACGATGAAGCGCGCTACGTGGTGGAAACCATCGAAAGCGCACTGAAAACCGGCCTGGCGCGCAGCGACATTGCGATCCTGTACCGCTCCAACGCCCAATCGCGGGTGCTGGAAGAAGCGTTGCTGCGCGAGCGCATCCCGTACCGTATCTATGGCGGGCAGCGCTTCTTCGAACGGGCGGAAATCAAGAACGCCATGGCTTACCTGCGCTTGCTCGAAGGCCGTGGCAACGATGCGGCACTGGAGCGGGTGATCAATATCCCGGCCCGTGGTATCGGCGAGAAAACCGTCGAGGCGATTCGCGACCATGCGCGCCATGCCGATGTGTCGATGTGGGAGTCCATGCGCTTGCTCATCGCCAATAAAGGCCTGACTGGGCGTGCTGCTGGCGCGCTGGGGGTATTTGTCGAGTTGATCGAGAACCTCGCCGCCAAGTGTTCGGAAATGCCCCTGCACTTGATGACCCAGACGGTGATCGAGCAGTCCGGGCTGATTGCCTATCACGAAGCGGAAAAAGGCGAGAAAGGCCAGGCCAGGGTAGAAAACCTTGAGGAACTGGTCAGCGCCGCCCGCGCATTTGAAAACACCGAGGAGGACGAAGAGCTGACCCCGCTCGCCGCCTTCCTCGGTCATGCGTCCCTGGAAGCCGGCGACACCCAGGCCGATGAGCATGAAGACAGCATCCAACTGATGACGTTGCACAGCGCCAAGGGCCTGGAGTTCCCGTATGTGTTCCTGGTGGGCATGGAAGAAGGCCTGTTCCCCCACAAGATGAGCCTGGAAGAGCCCGGTCGTCTTGAAGAAGAACGCCGCCTGGCCTACGTGGGCATCACCCGCGCGATGCAGAACCTGGTGATGACCTACGCCGAGACCCGACGGCTGTACGGCAGCGAGACCTACAACAAGGTGTCGCGCTTCGTACGTGAAGTGCCGAAGGGCCTGATCCAGGAAGTGCGCCTGTCCAACAGCGTCAGCCGCCCGTTCGGCGGCGGCCAGCAACAGAACTCCAGCAGCATGTTCGCCGGTTCCGAGATTCCGGAAACGCCGTTCAGCCTGGGCCAGCAGGTCAAGCATGCGATCTTCGGCGAAGGGGTGATCCTCAACTTCGAAGGCGCCGGTGCCCAGGCCCGCGTGCAGGTGAACTTCGCCGAAGGCAGCAAGTGGCTGATGATGGGCTACGCGAAGCTCGAAGCTGTCTGAAACATTTGCCTACATGAAGGTTATTGGCCCGCCCTTGTTTTTAACGAGCGCGGGCCAATATCTGTAATAAGTCCTACAGGCCATTCTGATTCGGTCTTACGCAAAAGCCCGAAACATTATGTCGCTAGCCACTGTCACTACACCTGTGCAACATGGCGCGCGTGCAATCCACAAATGGGAATTCCCTTTATGAAACGTTTTCTTAGCATCGCCATGGCGTTGTGCATCGGCCTGACGATGAGCCTCGACGCCAACGCCAAACGCTTCGGTGGCGGCAAAAGCTCGGGCGCGGCGCCGACTCACCAGACCAGCCAAATGGCTCCATCCGCCGGTGCAGGCGGTGCTGCCGCTACTGCAGGCGCAGCCGGTGCTGCTGGCGCCGCGGCCAAGGCCGGCGGTGCTTCGCGCTGGTTGGGCCCTCTGGCCGGTATCGCGGCCGGTGGCCTGCTCGCATCCATGTTCATGGGCGGCGGCTTCCAAGGTATGCAGATCTTCGACATCCTGATCATGGCGGTCATCGCCTTCCTGGTCTTCCGTTTCATCGCCGCCCGTCGCCGCAAGCAGCAGGAGCAACTGGCTCCAGCTGGCGCGCCGATGCAGCGTGAAGTGTTCGAACAGAAGCCAGCCATGGGTTCGATCTTCGGTGGTTCGGCAGCGCCTGCTGCAGCCCGCCCGGTGATCAACGCACCGGCGTGGTTCAACGAAGAGCGTTTCGTCGAAGCGGCCCGCAGCCACTTCCAGTCCCTGCAGCAGCACTGGGACGCCAACGAAATGGACAAGATCTCCGAGTTCGTGACCCCGCAACTGCTGGAGTTCCTCAAACGCGAACGCGCCGACCTGGGCGAAGGCTTCCAGTCGACCTATATCGACGACCTGCACGTCCAGTTGGAAGGTGTGGATGATCGCGCCGACAAGACCATCGCCACCCTGACCTTCAGCGGTGTGTCGAAGACCTCGCGTTTCGACCAGGGCGAAGTGTTCAGCGAAAGCTGGAACATGGAACGCGCCCAGGGCGACAACCAGCCATGGCTGGTCGCCGGTATCCGTCAGAACGGCTGATACCTACGCGCTTGAGCAAGCCGTAACAAAAAACCCCGGACCTGTCCGGGGTTTTCTATTTCACGGTTGCACTTATAGCGAGCTACTGTATAAAACCCCCCTATAAACCGCGCCATCAGCAAGAGGATCCCGGACGTGGAAGAAATCATCGAACAATTGCGTGAAGCCAACGAACCGGTCCCGGTTCCTCTGGAACTACCTGATGAAGATCAGTTGGTGGAAATCGAAGAACAGCTGTTCATCGACATCCCGTTTGTCTTCCGTGAATTCCTGCTGACCGTCAGCGATGTGGTGTATGGCAGCCTGGAGCCGGTGACCGTCACCGACCCGCAGTCGCACACTTATCTGCCGGACGTGGCCGCCAACGCCTGGGATGCCGGTGTTGACCGCAGCATGATCCCGATCTGCCAGGACGGTGACGACTACTACTGCGTCGAGGAAGACGGCACCGTGGTGCTGTGGTCCGGCGAAGAAGAACTCGTCACCGAGGAAACCTGGGAATCGGTGTGGCATTGGGCGCGGGACGTCTGGCTGGAAAGCTGAGACCTGATCCCTGTGGTGAGCGGGCTTGTCCCGCGCCAGGCCGCGCAGCAGCCCCCATCAGTGCTCCGGCGTATCCTTGTGGTTATCCAGCGTCTCCAGCAAGGCGACCTGCATCCGCGTATGCACGCGGATGAACCATCGCCAGAGCACGGCCGCCACCGCCGCCGTGACCACGGCAATCAATACCAGCAACTTGTTGGTCGGCAGAATACTGGCCGACAAGGCTGCCAATAGCACAAAGATCACCAGCAGCGACAAAATCGGGATCAGCTCCGCAATCACCCGTCGCACACGCTGGGTATGTCGCCCGGCCATCTCCGGTTTCACGCTCATCTCCGCCAGCAACATCGACAGCGCCTTGAGCTTGCGGTACGCCGCAATCAGGAACGGCAGCGACAACAGCAATGCCCCACCCCAGATCAACGCCTTCTGCCAGCTTGGATCACTGATCCAACCTTCCAGATACCCACCAATGCGCACCGCGAAAAAGCTTCCGGCGAAGAAAATCGCGATCACCAGGGCCAGGTTCACGCCCACCTGCAGGATGATCTTGCGGATCATCGACGCCAGCATTGCGCCCTCGCCTTGCGGCTGAATACTGCGCAACCATTCGCCGTACATGCCAAACACCCGGCTCATACGCTTGGGCATCACGGCGGCGATCTTCAATGACAAGGGGTCGGCGCCGCGAATCAGGTACGGCGTGAGCAACGTGGTAATCGCCGAAACGGCCACCGCCACCGGGTACAGAAAGTCGCTGGTGACCTGCAAGGTCATGCCCAGCGCGGCGATAATGAAGGAAAACTCGCCAATTTGTGACAGCCCCATGCCTACGCGCAGTGAGGTACGGCCGTCATTGCCGGCGATAAAGGCACCCAGGCCGCAGGACAGCATCTTGCCCAGCACCACGGCCACGGTGATCACCGCGATCGGCCAGGCGTATTGCAGGAGGATCTGCGGGTCGATCATCAAGCCGATCGCCACAAAGAAGATTGCGCTGAACATGTCGCGAACCGGTTCGATCAGGCGCTCGATCTTCACCAATTGCCGGGACTCGGCCATGATCGCGCCGATCAGAAACGCCCCCAGCACCATGCTGTACTCCAGCTTGACCACCAGCAGGCAGAAACCGAAACACAGGCCCAGTACGGTGATCAGCAGCATTTCATTGCTTTCGAACTTGGCCACGTAGGCCAACAGGCGCGGCACCAGCAAAATACCGATGACCAACGCAACAATCATGAACAGCGAGAGCTTGCCGACCGTGGAGAACACCTCGCCGGAACTCACCGTACCACTGACGGCGATGCTCGAGAGCAAGGCGATGATGCCGATGCCGAGGATGTCTTCCACAATCAGCACGCCAAAAATCAGTTGGGCGAAGCGCTGGTTTTTCATCTTCAGGTCATTGAGCGCTTTCACAATGATGGTGGTGGAGGAAATCGCCAGGATCGCGCCGAGGAACAGCGAGTCCATGGTGTTCCAGTCGAACCAGCGGCCAATCTCGTAGCCGATCCAGATCATCAGGATGATTTCCAGGAAGGCCGCGATAAACGCCGTGGCCCCCACCTTGAACAGCTTGCGCAGGCTGAACTCCAGGCCCAGGCAGAACATCAGGAAGATGACCCCCAGCTCGGCGAGGGTCTTGATGGTGTCTTCGTCATGGATCAGGCCGAACGGCGGTGTATGCGGGCCAATGATGAAGCCGGCGACGATGTACCCCAGCACCACGGGTTGCTTGAGGCGGTGAAACAGGACGGTGACCACCCCTGCCACCAGCATGATCACGGCCAAGTCCTGGATAAAGCTGATGGCGTGCATGGCGAGGGGCTCCTTGAGGGTACTGGCGCTTTTCCCACTTCCGCACGCGCCTTTGAAAAATCGCAAAGTGCGGAAGGAAAAGTCTGCCTTGATCGTAAGAAATGCCCTGAGATGGGCTTTTGAAGGTTAACACCGCGACTTCCGCCGGAAAGCCGGTGCAATATATGGAAACAGATCGGTGAACGCGTGACGGCAAGCCGTCCACCGGCGTCCCGTAAGGGATGGCGCTGCAAAGATTCCAGCACCCGCAGAGGTGCCCCCCAACCAATGCCTACAACCCGTGAGTGTGCTATGGAACCCGGAAACGCCCAGCTGTCGATGACGGTATTGATGACCCCTGACATGGCCAACTTCTCAGGCAATGTCCACGGCGGCACCTTGCTCAAGTACCTCGACGAAGTGGCCTACGCCTGCGCGAGCCGTTATGCCGGTCGCTATGTGGTGACGCTGTCGGTGGATCAGGTGATTTTTCGCGAGCCGATCCATGTCGGCGAGCTGGTGACATTCCTTGCATCGGTCAACTACACCGGCAATACGTCGATGGAAGTGGGCATCAAGGTGGTGACCGAGAACATCCGCGAGCGCTCGGTACGGCATACCAACAGCTGCTTCTTCACCATGGTGGCCGTGGATGACCAGCGTAAACCCGCCGCCGTACCGCCGCTGCAACCGCACAACAGTGAAGACAAGCGCCGGTTCGTGCAGGCCCAGCAGCGCCGGCAGATCCGTCAGGAGCTCGAGAAGCGCTACCAGGAAATCAAGGCTGACGCGCTGTAAGTCCGGGACTGTAAACCCAATCAAAATGTGGGAGGGGGAGCAAGCCCCCTCCCACATTGGGTTTTGCGTACTTACAGGCCGATCGGCGTCGCCTCAAAACGTACGCGAGGATGGGCGATGCGGTCCTGGGCACGAACCAGTTCCAGCTCGTAGCTGGCACAGGCCTGGGTTTCCAGCAGCACTTCGTGCACCGCCGCTGCCGTGAACTCAAAAGCCGACAGCAGGCTGTCGCCCAACAACACCCGCGCCAGGAACAGCCCTGACGTCAGGTCGCCCACGCCCACCGGTTGGCGCGGGAACGCCAGCAGCGGCCGACGCAGGTGCCAGCTGCCCTCGGCGGTTACCAGCAGCATCTCGAAACCTTCCGGCAACTTTCCCGGGTAATCCAGGTGCTTGACCAGTACCGCCTTCGGGCCACGCGCCAGCAACGCCTTGGCCATGCCCAGGCAATCGAACAGCGATTGCGGCTTGCGCCCGGCAAAGCTGTCCAGTTCCAGCTGGTTGGGGCACAGGAAGTCGGCCATCGCCGCGGCCTCATCCAGCAGGAAATCGCTGACTTCCTGCGGCACGATGCAGCCCTTTTCCGGATGGCCCATCACCGGGTCGCACAGGTACAGGGCCTTGGGATTGATGGCCTTGATGCGCGCCACACCGGTAAGAATCGCGCGGCCCTGATCCGCACTGCCCAGGTAGCCAGACAGGATCGCATCGCAGTTGCCCAGCTCGCCGATGGCGGCAATGCCTTCCACCAGCGCAGGAATCTGCTGCGGCGCCAACACTTCGCCCGCCCACTGGCCATACTGCGTATGGTTGGAGAACTGCACCGTGTTCAGCGGCCAGACATTCACCCCGACCCGCTGCATGGGGAACACGGCGGCGCTGTTTCCGGCGTGGCCAAAGACCACATGAGACTGGATCGCAAGCAGATGAGGTGTGCGTTTCATGCAGGGGATTTCCGTAAAGCCATTGAAATTCTGGCCGCGCAGTATGCGACTAAACGCAGCCTGTACGACAGGCCGACGACACAGTTAAGCTGCTCTCACTTTGTTGGAGTTTTTCGCATGCTGACCCTGGGAAACATCTTCGTGTTGATGCTGCTGGCGACCGGCGCCGCCTGGGTATGGCACAACCACGGCCTGCGAGAACGGGCGCTGGCGCGGGTCAAGCAGCATTGTGCCAAGCTCGATATCGAATTGCTCGACGGCGCCGTGGCGTTGAAGCGCATCGGTTTTGTGAAGGATGCCAACGGTCGGCGGCGTCTGGCGCGCATCTACAATTTCGAGTTCACCGTCACGGGCGAGACCCGTCACAGCGGAACCATCACCCAATTCGGCGCCCACAGCGCGCACATCGAACTGGCGCCCTACCCGTTCGAAGCCAAGGAGGCGCCGCCCAGCGCCAATGTGATCGAGCTGAGCCAGTGGCGCCAGGACCACGCGACCAAGAACCGTCAGTAACGGCAGGCGGCCAGTGCGGCCTGCAACGCGGCCACGTCCTGTGGTGCACTGAAGATCAATTCGATACGTGAGTCGCGACGCCATTCGCTGGGTTGCCAGGCAAGCGGGCTGTTATCCACAGCGTTGGCCGAGAGCCACCCATCACGGCTGTGGATAACCAGTTTGGCGCGGCGCCACTCAAGCGATGTCAGCCACCGGTGCAGACGCTCGGTATCGAATTGCTGGCTCGGGTGCCAGCGCCAACCGGTACTCCAACCGCCCTCCTGGGCCTGGCTCAGGCAGATCGGCAATGCTGGATCGCTCCAGATAGCCGGCAATTGAGCCAACCCGTTGGGCACCGCGAAGTTATCCACAGCGGCTTCAGCCTGCGCATTCAAGCCAGGCAGTCTGCCAAGCGGCACATGCGCCTGGCGCGTCCAATAAATGTCGCGGTCGGGTAGCTGTCGCTCGATAGCCTCGCGTTGCGCAGCATCCAGCCCCTCATCCTTGTTCAACACCAACAACCCGGCACCCACCAGGGCCTGCTGCTGCGCGGGCGGCAAGGGTTTGCCCACTGCCAGCGCCTGGGCATCCAGCACCAGCACACAGGGCTGAACTGCCAGCACCTGCTGCCATGGCGCTTCGCGTAACTGCTTGAGCAACTGCGCAGGATGGCCCAGGCCCGAGGGTTCGATAAACAACCGATCCGGCTTGGCCTTACGCAACAACCGGCCCAGGCCTACCTGGAACGGTGCGCCATTCACACAGCAGAGGCAGCCACCGGCGACTTCACCGAGGGCAATGCCGTCGTCATCCAGGGTCAGCAGTGCAGCGTCCAGGCCAATCTGGCCGAACTCGTTGATCAACACCGCCCAGCGCTCGTTGGCCGGGCGTTGGGCGAGCAGGTGCTTGATCAGGCTGGTCTTGCCGGCGCCCAAGGGCCCGGCAATCACGTGGGTGGGAATGTTCTGTAGCATGAGTGCCATCGTTCGGACCGTGTAGAGCGTTTGATCCTACGCGGTTACGCGAGCCAATCCAGCGTCAGAATCAATCGACGCTCATCCGCTTTCAGCGCGGGGGAGCGATGGATCAGGCCGTAGCCTTCGTTGCCATGCCACTTGGTGCCTTTGAGCAGGGCCACTTCACCGCACTGGATCTGTTCGATGCGCTCGCTCGGTTCGGCATCCGGTTGGCTGAGCTTACGGCGGTCCATCACCCCTTCGCGCAACCACTGGCTGCCGATGCCGGCGTAGGTGGTGATCAGCCGCACCGGCACATGGTCAACGTGAAAACGCGGGCACATGGCTTTATCCAGCAACCGCAGGCGCACACCGATGCGCTTGGCGCCGAGCAAGCACGCAAAGGCGCTGACCAGCCACGACACATCGGCGATAAAACCTTCGTAGCCTTCAAGATCGCGGCAGCTGGACGCCAGACCGAGCAAGTTCGGCTCGGCGTTTTCGCTGTTGAGTTCAATCACCAGGGACTCGGCCAACGGCTCATTGAGCGCCACCAGCAGGGTGCCGAACTCGGCGATATGCAGCGGCAATTGGCGCTGCCACAATGCCAGGTTCACGCCGTCTTCGAGAATATCGGACAGCGCCAGCGGAGTTTCACCACGGGTCTGGCGAATCACGGGGCGCAAGGGCATCAGCGGTGCCAGCATCAGGCGGCCTCTTCATACCAAGGACCAAACGGATCAGCCAGCAGGCGCCAACCTTCGACGCCCAGGGCCATTTCTTCATCGGTGAGCAAGCACGCGTCCAATTCAGCACGCATCTGCGCGAAGTCGATGTTTTGCCCGATAAACACCAGTTCCTGCCGGCAGTCGCCGGTACTGAGTTGCCAGTTACCCATGATTGCGGCGACGCTTTCTTCGTCTTGGGGCCATTGGCTTTTCGGTACAAAGCGCCACCAGCGTCCGGCAAACCCGTGGCGCATCAAGCCACCGGCCTGGGACCAACTGCCCGCATCCTGATGCTTGCTGGCCAGCCAGAAAAAGCCCTTGGAACGCAGCAATTTACCGTTGACCCAAGGCCGGTCGATAAAGTCGTAGAAGCGTTGCGGATGGAAGGGCCGGCGTGCGCGATAAGCGGTGGAGGCGATGCCGTATTCTTCGGTTTCCGGCACATGTTCACCACGCAACTCCTGCAACCAGCCCGGCGCTTGCGCGGCACGCTCGAAGTCGAAGCGGCCAGTGTTGAGGATCTTGTGCAGCGGCACTTCGCCCATGACCATCGGGATGATTTCCGCCTGGGCGTTGAGGCGTTCAAGGATCGCCATCAACTCTTCGCGCTCACAGCTGCTGATCAGGTCGATCTTGCTGATCAGGATCACATCGGCGAATTCGATCTGCTCGATCAACAGATCGGTGATCGAGCGTTCGTCTTCCTCACCGAGGGTTTCGCCCCGTGAGGCGAGGCTTTCGGCGGCCTGGTAGTCGAGCAGGAAGTTCATGCCGTCGACCACGGTGACCATGGTGTCCAGGCGCGCGATGTCGGCCAGGCTTTGCTCGTTTTCATCACGGAAGGTGAAGGTTTCAGCCACCGGCAACGGCTCGGAAATACCGGTGGATTCAATCAGCAGGTAATCGAAGCGACCTTCCTTGGCGAGTTTTCCGACTTCCTCGAGCAAGTCTTCACGCAAAGTGCAGCAGATGCAGCCGTTGCTCATCTCCACCAGTTTTTCTTCGGAGCGGTTGAGGGTGACGTCACGCTGCACCTCGCTGCCGTCGATGTTGATTTCGCTCATGTCGTTGACGATCACCGCCACCCGCAGGTTTTCGCGGTTGCGCAGGACGTAGTTGAGCAGCGTGCTTTTACCGGCGCCGAGAAAGCCGGACAACACGGTAACGGGGAGACGATTGGGCATCAGGTAATCCTCATCAGGGTTGGCCGGTCAAATCGCCCGTTTATGGCGTTCGCGCAGCTCTTCACGTTCTTTGGCTTCGATACACAGGGTGGCGGTGGGGCGCAGCAACAGGCGTTGCAGGCCGATGGGCTCACCGGTTTCGCGGCACCAGCCGTATTCGCCACGTGCGAGCAGTTCGAGGGCGTCGTCGATCTTGTCGAGCAGCTTCTTTTCCCGCTCCAGCAGGCGCAGTTGCCACTGGCGTTGTTCTTCGGCGCTGCCTACATCGGCCGGGTCGCTGTTGGGTTCCTGCTCGCGCAGCACCAGGAATTCGCCCTCGATACGCACCTGTAGTTCATTGCGCTGGGTCAGCAGCAGTTCGCGGAAAAAGCCCTGCTGGGCTTCATTCATGTAGTCGGCGGGCGGTTGGGCCAGCAGGTCTTGTTCGGTCATGGGGTGCGGTTCACGGGTCAGGCTGTGATTTGATGTTATAGTATAACAATACAAATAAGCCAATCCCCCTTGCTCGTTGCGACGAAGGGCGCAATGCTTGAACACTTCCCAGCCCCGAGAACCCTTATGAAATACCTGGTGTGCGCCCTGTTACTGGCAGCGGCAGGGCCAGCCTGCGCCCAAGCGCCAAGCTTGCTGGCCAATTGCACGCGCAGCGCCAACCTGTTGGCCTGTGTGGATCCGCTGGGCAATGCCTACAGCGTGGCGACGGTAGGCACCACCACGTATTTGCGCGGTTTCGAGGTGGTCGGCAAACGCTATTGGGCGCAAACCAACAGCCGCTATGGGCAATTGACGTTCTTTACCGGATTGGCATCGGACGGTGAGGCATGGGTCGGCTACACGCGGCGCGTGGGCTGGACCACCATCAACCGGTTTTCCAGCTCCGGTGGCGCCACCGCCAAGTTCACGTGCAGCCGAATGACCGGCTGTTAGACCTGAGCGTTCTCCTGTTCCTGAACCCAGGCCATGTAGCTGTTCATCGGCGGGTTCTTCTGGAAGTATTTTTTCAGGCCTTCGAACAAGCCGTCCGCAACCGCTTGTTGATGGCGCGCCGTCACCAGGCGCTGGGCGTCCTGGGCATTGGAGATAAAGCCGGTCTCGACCAGGATCGACGGCACGTCCGGCGACTTGAGCACCGCGAACCCCGCCTGTTCCACACGTTTCTGATGCAGGCTGGTGATGTTTTGCAGGCTGCCCAGCACCGAGCTGCCCAGTTGCAGGCTGGAAGCGATGGTGGCATTCATCGACATATCGAGAATCACCCCGGCCAGCATCGGATCCTTATCCTTGAGATTGAGTAACGTGGTGGCACCCAGCAAATCCGCACCGTTTTCGCGCTGGGCCATAAAGCGCGCCGTGGCCGAGGTTGCGCCGCCCTCCGACAGCGCATACACCGAGGCGCCCGAGGCCGTGAGCCGTGGCGCGGCATCGGCATGCACCGAGATGAACATATCGGCCTTGTGCTGACGGGCGATGTCCACGCGCTTACGCAACGGTACAAAGAAGTCATCGTTGCGCACCAGCTTCACGTCAAAACCCTTTTCGCGTTTCAAGCGCTTGGCCAGCAGTTGGGCGATAGACAGCACCACGTCTTTTTCGCGCTGGCCCTTGGACCCGACAGCACCGGGGTCTTTGCCGCCGTGGCCAGGGTCGACCACCACAATGATGTCGCGCCTGGGGTGCGCCTTGTCCATCGGGGCCACCAAGGGCACGGCTTCAGTAGCAATTTGACGCGGTGCATGGGTGGCGCTGGTCAGGTCCAGCACCAGGCGATGCCCCTGCCCGTCCTGAGGCGGTAATACAAAGCTGTTGAGCTGCATCGGCGCGGCCAGGTCGAGCACGATGCGCGTATCCGCCTTGCCGAAATGCCCCGAGCGAATCGAGGTGATCCCGCTGTTCTTCAGCTCAAGTTGAGAAAAGTCGCCACTGAGGCCTGCGCCGCTCAGGTCGATGATCAGGCGTTCCGGGGCAGTCAGCGAGAACGTCTTGTATTGCACGGGGCCGCTAAGGTCGAACACCAGGCGCAGCTTGTCGTCCGAGCGCCACAGGCGCGCATTGCGGATCTGGGTCGCGTGGGCCGCGAACGGCAAAGCAAACAAAGGGCTGGCCAGGAGCAGGTTGAGGAGCTGACGTCTGTGCATGACAAATACCGCGAATAAAGGAGCGTCCGTACTCGACATGACTGAAAAAAGGCCGGGGCAGAAAATTCATCGTCGACTCTATTGTTATACTATAACATGTCGAATTATTTCCAACGATGGACCTGCTTATGAATGCGCTGACTCTGCCGGATATTGCCGCGCAGGCTTCACGCCAAGCCTTGCCTCTCGACTGGGTGGGCATGTGCGGTATTGCCCTGCCGATCCTCATCGATGGCCAGCGCCTGACCGCCACCGCCGATGCCGGCGTCAGCCTGGACGACGGCACCGCCCGTGGCATTCATATGTCACGCCTGTACCTGGCGCTGGAGATGCTCGACCAGCAGCCCGTTACACCTGCAGTTCTGCGCAATGTACTGCAGCGGTTTCTCGACAGTCATGAAGATTTATCTAAGAACGCCTACCTGCGTCTGCACACGAATTTACTGCTGAAACGCCCCGCGCTGGTCAGCCCACTGGCCGGCTGGAAAGGCTACCCGGTCAGCATTGAGGCGCGCCTGGAAAACCAGATGTTCCACGTGGAACTAAAAATTGACGTTACGTATTCCTCAACCTGCCCCTGCTCCGCCGCCCTCGCCAGGCAGTTGATTCAGCAGCAATTTATCCAAGACTTCGGTAACACGCCGTTGCAGCATGAAGACGTGCTGACCTGGCTCGGCAGCGCCAACGGTATCGTCGCCACACCTCACAGCCAGCGCAGCAGCGCGCAGTTGCACGTGCACCTGCAAGGCGAGCATCTGGCACTGACGGACTTGATCAACGCTGCCGAAGCCGCCCTCGGCACCGCCGTACAAACCGCCGTAAAACGCGCGGACGAACAAGCCTTCGCCCTGGCCAACGGGCAGAACCTGATGTTCTGCGAAGACGCCGCCCGCCGCCTTAACCTCGCCTTGAAACGCTCGGATGCCGTCAAAGCCTTCCACCTCAAAGTGATCCACGCCGAAAGCCTGCACGCGCACGATGCCGTGGCTGAAAGCCGCTGGACGAGAAACCCTTCATGATCAGCTGCACCGCTTTGCGCTGGGGCGCCCCCGGCCAACCGCTCACTCCCGCAGTGGATTTCACCCTGAAAACAGGCAGTCTCACCGGCGTGATTGGCCCCAACGGCTGCGGCAAAAGCAGCCTGCTCAAAGTCATCGCCGGCCTGCAAAAACCGTTGGCGGGCAAAGTCACCGTGGATGTGCCGCGTCGTGGCGGCCTGTCGTTCCTGCCCCAGCAACAACACCTTGACCGTCAGTTTCCCATCAGCCTGCAAGAACTGGTCGCCGCCGGTTTCTGGGGCTCGCGGCTCACCCCGCCACAACGCAGCGAGCGCCTGCAAAAGGTGCTGGAAGACTGGTGCCTCAGCGGCCTGGAACAGCGCCCGTTGATGGCGTTGTCTGGCGGCCAACTACAACGTGCATTGCTCGCTCGCATGAGCCTTGCCGAGTCGCCAGTGTTATTGCTTGACGAGCCCCATGCCGCTCTGGACGAAGAAGGCCAAGCGCTGTGCTGGAGCCATATCCACGCCTGGCATGCCGAAGGCCGGACGTTGGTGGTGGTGTGCCATGACCTCGCCTCCGTTCGCCACCACACCCAGCAAGTGGTGCAGATCAAAAGCAGTGGCTGTGTGTTCGGCCCCAGCAAAGAGTTGATCCGCCCGCAGCCGCACATGCAGGTGGCGTGATGCACTTCGCCGCCCACCTGTGGATGCCCTTCCTCGACTTCGTCTTCATGCGTCGCGCCCTGATCGGCGGGCTGGTGCTCGCCTGCAGCACCGCTCCGCTCGGCGTATTTCTGATCCTGCGCCGCATGAGCCTGATCGGTGACGCCGTCGCCCACGGCATATTGCCCGGCGCCGCACTGGGCTTCTGGTTCGCCGGACTCAGCCTGCCCGCCCTGACCATCGGCGGCCTGGGCGCCGGCCTGAGCATGGCCGGCCTGTCGGCGTGGATTACCCGTCGCACCGGCCTGCGCGAAGACGCCAGCCTGGCAGCCATCTACCCCATCTCCCTCGCCGCCGGCGTGTTGATCCTGGGCCTGGCCGGCAAGCGCCTGGACCTACTGCACCTGCTGTTCGGCTCAGCCCTGGCCGTCGACGAAACCACCCTGACCGGCATGCTCTGGGTCTCCGGGTTCAGCCTGATCGCCATGATGCTGATCTACAAACCGCTGCTGCTGGACACCCTCGACCCGCTGTTCCTGCAAACCGTCAGCCGCCTTGGCCCGCTGGCCCACGGCCTGTTCCTGACCCTGGTGGTACTGAACCTGGTGATCGGCTTCCAAGCCATCGGCGCCTTGATGGTGGTGGGTTTGATGATGTTGCCGGCCATCGCTTCACGCTTCTGGAGCCGGCGCCTGCCGGTGTTGATCGCAGTATCGGCGGTGCTGGGATGCCTGTCGGTGTGGTTGGGTTTGTTGCTGTCGTTCTACTTCTCGCTGCCCAGCGGCCCGGCGATTGTGCTGGTGGCTGGCGGCGGGTACCTGCTGTCCGTGGTCTTCGGTCCGGTGCACGGCTTGCTGCGCCGCCCGCCTTTGCTTACATCCCAATGAGGTGTTTCCCGATGCGCGCTCTACTCGTGCTGTTCAGTCTGCTGCTGCCGCTGTCGATGGCCCAGGCCGCCGACAAACTCCAAGTGGTTACCAGTTTCAGTATTCTCGATGACATCACCCACCAGATCGGTGGCGATCACATCCAGATCAGCAACATGGTCGGCCCCGACGCCGACGCCCATACCTACGAGCCAACCCCGGACGACGCCAAGGCGCTGCTCAAGTCCAAGGTGATCATCAAGAATGGCCTGGGCTTTGAGCCGTGGCTGGACCGCCTGGTCACCAGCACCGAAACCAAGGCCACGGTGGTCACCGCCAGCAAAGGTGTGATCTCCCACACCATGGAGGAAGACGGCGAAACCATTCCCGACCCGCACGCCTGGCACAACCTGGCCAACGCCGAAATCTATGTGAACAACATCACCAAGGCGCTGGTGGCTGCCGACCCGGCCAACAAGGCCGACTACCTGCGTAACAGCCAAGCCTACCTGAAAGAAATCTACCGCCTGCTGGCCGAAGCCAAGACCAAATTCGGCGCGCTGCCGCCGGGTAACCGTCGCATCGTTACCTCCCATGACGCCTTCGGCTACCTGGGCCAGGCCTATGGCATCCAGTTCCTGGCGCCTCAAGGCCTGTCCACCGAACGTGAACCTTCGGCCGCCGAAGTCGCCGCGCTGATCACCCAGATCCGCAAAGACAAGGTCAAGGCCGTGTTCATGGAAAACATCAAGGACTCACGCCTGCTCAAGCAGATCGCCGATGAAAGCGGCGCGCAGATTGGCGGCACGCTGTACTCCGACGCCCTGGCTGCAGAAGGCCCGGCCAGCACCTTCATCGGGCTGTTCGAGTACAACCTCAATACGCTGTGTGCGGCGTTGAGCAAGCCATGACCCTGAGCATGCTCGAACTGGAAGGGGCTGCCGTCGGCGGCCGCTTTCCCCTCGCAGCGGTGCTCGACGCCCTGCCGTGGAACAGCGACGGCCTGATCGCCGCCATCGCCCAGCAACACGGCAGCGGCGAAGTGTTGATGCTGGCCTGGATGAATCGCCAGGCCCTCAACGAAACGCTGGCCACCGGGCAGGTCTGCTACTGGTCACGCTCGCGCCGGCAGCTGTGGCGCAAGGGTGAAAACTCCGGCCATTGGCAACAGCTGGTGGAAGCACGCCTGGATTGTGACGGTGACGCGGTACTGCTGATCGTCGACCAGCAAGGCCCGGCCTGCCACACCGGCCGCCCCACCTGTTTCTACAACGCCATCGACGGCGCCTACGTTCACGTCATTACGGAGCCAGTTGCATGATCCGCAAGAACCCTTCCGGCGATCTGCCGGTGATTGCCGAATCGGCCTACATCGACAAGACCGCGATCATCTGCGGCAAGGTCATCATCGGCGAGAATGTGTTTGTCGGCCCCTACGCCGTGATCCGCGCCGACGAAGTCGACGCCAGCGGCGCCATGGACCCGATCACCATCGGCGCCAACTCCAATATCCAGGACGGCGTGGTCATTCACTCCAAATCCGGCGCGGCGGTGACGATAGGAGAATTTACATCCATCGCGCATCGCTCCATCGTCCACGGTCCCTGCACCGTCGGCGACCGCGTGTTTATCGGTTTCAACAGCGTGCTGTTCAATTGCGCCGTCGGCGATGGGTGCGTGGTGCGCCATAACTCGGTGGTCGACGGCCGGGATTTGCCCGTCGCCTTCTACGTGCCCTCCACCACACGTATCGGACCGAATACCGACTTGTCGCAATTCCCACCGGTGAGTGTCAGCGCCTCGGAGTTTTCCGAAGACGTGGCACGTACCAACGTCGACTTGGTGCGCGGTTACAAAGCCCTGCAAAACGAGTTCTAAGCCATGAGTCGCCTGCTGATCCGCAATGCCCGACTGGTGAACGAGGGCCAGGAATTCGACGCCGACGTGCTGGTCGCCAATGGCCGTATCGAAAAGATCGCCAGCAGTATCGAGGGGAACGCCGCGCCGGTGGCCATCGACGCCCAAGGCCAGTGGCTGCTGCCGGGCATGATTGACGATCAGGTGCATTTTCGTGATCCGGGCGCGCCGGACAAGGGCAGCTTCTACAGCGAGTCCCGCGCAGCCGTGGCCGGCGGCATCACCAGTGTCATGGATATGCCAAACACCAACCCGGCCACACTGAACCTGGAAGCCCTGGCCGAGAAAAAGCGCCGCGCGGCCCTGCACTCGGTGGCCAACTATGGCTTTCACTTTGGGGTCAGCAACGACAACCTCGACACCGTCGCCGCCCTCGACCCGCGTGAAGTGGCCGGGGTCAAAGTGTTCATGGGCGCCTCTACCGGCAACATGCTGGTGGACGATCCACGCATCCTGGAACGGCTGTTTGCCGAAGTGCCAACCATTCTGCTGGCCCACTGCGAACACACGCCGAGCATCCAAGCCAACGAACAACGCATGCGCGAGCGCTTTGGCGACAAGATCCCCGCCGTCGCCCACCCGCTGATCCGCGATGCCGAAGCCTGCTATCGCTCATCCTCCTTCGCCGTGGAATTGGCCAAGCGTCACGGTACACGCCTGCATGTGCTGCACCTGACCAGCGCCCGCGAGCTGGAATTGTTCGAAGACAAACCGCTGGCGCAAAAACGCATTACCGCTGAAGTCTGCGTGCATCACCTGCTGTTCGACGACCACGACTATCACCGCCTTGGCCACCAGATCAAATGCAACCCGGCGATCAAGACGCGCGCTGACCGGGACGCCCTGCGCGTGGCCTTGCTGAGTGATCGTCTGGATGTGATTGGCACTGACCATGCGCCGCATACCTGGGCGCAAAAACAGTTGGAGTATCGTGAGGCGCCCTCGGGTTTGCCCTTGGTACAACACGCGCTGCCGGCGCTGTTGGAGTTGGTGGCCGATGGGCTGCTGCCCCTGACCACCCTGGTGGCCAAGACCAGCCACCGTGTCGCCGACCTGTTTGCCATCCCCGACCGGGGTTATCTACGCGAAGGGTATTGGGCCGACCTGGTGCTGATCAAAGCTGAGCCCGAGGGAAAGCCGGTCAGGGATGAACCGGTTCTTGCCCGCTGCGGCTGGACGCCGTTCGCCGAACGTCGCTTTCGCCACAGTGTGAGCACTACCCTGGTCTGCGGCCACCTGGCCTGGCACAACGGCCAGGTAGTCGACAGCTGCCAGGGTTTACCCCTGCATTTCCTAAGGTAGGAGCGAGCTTGCTCGCTCCTACACGTTAAGCGCGAGGCTTGACCGTACCGCAATCGGTGCCCAGCCATTGGGCGTGGGTGTTCAGGCTGCCCTTCTGCTGAACGCCGGTAGCATTGAAGGTGCCGTTGACGGCGGTGGTGAATTCCTTCTGGCTCTGGAAGGTAGCGACGCCGGTGCCCTGGGCTTTCGGACAGCTGAAACGGAATTTCCACTGGTTGCCGGTCTTGTCGGTCACTTCCTGTTTGCAGCCCGATTGCGGATCGGTCAGGGGGATCGAATCAGAGGCGACTTGTGCCGGGGTGAGGCACACCTGCACGCCTTTTCCGGCCATGGTGATGCCTTGTTTCTCCAGCATGGCGCGCTGTTCGGGGGTCATCTGTTGCTTGAGCTGACCGAGGATCAGCGACAGGTCCGGCAGGTCCTGGTTATCGACTTTCATGTTGCTGGTGGTCAATTCCCACAAGCCCGGCGCCAGCATCTGCGCCTGCGCTGCCACCGGCAACGACAAACCAACAACCATGGCCAAACCAAGCAGACGAGCATTCATCGGGTAACTCCTGGGCAATTGTGGGCGTTAGACGCCGCAAAAGTGCCAGTGTTGCACGGCAAATAAAATAGCGACATTCGCAGCCGTTCATGGTCTGTTAGGCATTGGATTGCCTGGAGTACCGTCGTCCATGGATTTCTTTGGCCCGCACCTGCTCGCCTACTTCATCGCCACGCTGCACTTTCTCGGGACTCTCGCCGCGATCCACGCGGTGCTGACCGTCAGGACCGCCCAAGGCTCAATCGCCTGGGCCCTGTCGCTGATGTTCATGCCCTATCTCACCCTGATCCCTTACCTGATTTTTGGCCGCAGCACCTTCGATGCGTATATCCAGGCGCGTCGCCAGGCCAACCAGGAAATGCACACCGCCATCACCGAGCTGAACTGGCGTCCCTGGGTCGAAGAAGCCCTCGCCGCACGCAACTCCAGCGCCTACGCCTCGTTGCGCGCCATGCCCAAACTGGGCCGCATGCCGTGCCTGGCGAACAATGAAGTGCACCTGCTGATCAATGGCGAGGCCACCTTCAGTGCGATCTTCGAGGCCATCCGCAACGCACAAACCGCCGTGCTGTTTCAGTTCTTCATCATTCATGACGATGAACTCGGCCGTCAGTTGCAGAGCCTGTTGAAGGAAAAGGTCGCTCAAGGCGTGGGCATCTACGTACTGTATGACCGCATCGGCAGCCATGCCCTGCCTTATCGCTACGTGCAATCGCTGCGCGACGCAGGGGTGCAGGTCAAGGCATTCGCCACCCGCAGCGGTTGGCTCAATCGTTTCCAGGTCAACTTCCGCAACCATCGCAAAATCGTGGTGGTGGACGGTATCACCGGGTTCGTCGGCGGGCACAACGTGGGCGATGAATACCTGGGCAAAAAACCACCGCTGGCGCCATGGCGCGATACCCATGTGCAGGTCACAGGCCCGGTGGTGGCATGTTTGCAGGAGTCGTTCGCCGAAGACTGGTTCTGGGCGGCACGGGAACTGCCGCCGCTGATCCTGCCGGACGCCTATCCCGAAGACGGCGTGCTCTGCCAACTGCTCGCCAGCGGCCCGGCCGATCCGTATGAAACCTGTTCGCTGTTTTTTGTCGAGGCCATCCACGCGGCAACCGAGCGCGTGTGGATCACCAGCCCGTATTTCATCCCCGACGAAGCGGTGTTCGCCGCCCTGCGCCTGGCGGTCCTGCGGGGAGTGGACGTGCGTCTGCTGCTGCCATCGCGGCCCGACCACCGCATCGTGTACGCCGCGTCCAGCCTGTATGCGATCGAGGCCGTGCGCGCCGGCGTACGGGTGTTCCGCTACACGCCGGGGTTTCTGCATCAAAAAGTGGTGTTGGTGGACAGCGAGATCAGCGCCATCGGCAGTGCAAACATGGACAACCGCTCGTTCCGGTTGAATTTCGAAGTGATGTTGCTGACGGTCGACGAAGCGTTCGCCAAGCAGGTGGAACTGATGCTGCTGGACGACTTCGCGCAGGCCCATGAAGTCAGCCAGGAAGAAAGCCGCGAGACCCGCCGCCTGCAACAAGTGGGGATGCGGGTGGCGCGCTTGATTTCACCAATCCTTTAACCAGATAACACAAAACAAAATGTGGGAGGGGGCTTGCCCCGATTGCAGAGTGTCAGTCGCAACATATATGACTGATACACCGCCATCGGGGGCAAGCCCCCTCCCACACTCGATCTCACGCGTATCCAGAAACGCATTCAGCGATAGATGTCTTCCCGCGTCCACGGCAGTTCATGGCTGCCATCCGCGTGAGGTTTGACCGCGAGGATCTGGTGCAGATTGATCCAGCCCCGGGCAAACGCATAGGCACACCCGGCCAGGTACAAACGCCAGATGCGCAACGCTTGCTCCGGCACCAGCTTCGCCGCCGCTTCCAGGTTGTCTTCCAGGCGTTCGCTCCAATGATCCAGGGTGCGCGCGTAATGCAGGCGCAGGCTTTCGACGTCGACCACTTCCAGCCCCACTTCACTGATTTCGGCGGTCATCATCGCCAGGTGCGGCAGCTCGCCGTTGGGGAATACATACCGCTCGATAAACTCCCCAGCGCCACGGCCCACAGGCCGGCCGTCGGTGTGCTTGGCGGTAATGCCATGGTTCATCACCAGGCCGCCTTCGCGCACGGCACCAAACAGGGTCTTGCAGTATTGCGCCAGGTTGGCGTGGCCGACGTGTTCGAACATCCCCACACTCACCACTTTGTCGAAACGACCATCCTGGGGCAGATCGCGGTAGTCGAGTAATTGCAGGTCGATCTGGTCTTCCAGTCCCTCGGCTTTCACCCGCTCCTTGGCCAACGCCAGCTGTTCCTTGCTCAGGGTGATACCAAACACTTTCACCCCGAATTCCCGCGCCGCGAAACGTGCCAGCCCGCCCCAGCCACAGCCTACGTCGAGCAAATACTCCCCAGGCTGCAAGCGCAACTTGCGGCACAGGTGGCGGAATTTGTCTTGCTGAGCCTGGTCGATGGATTCGCTGCCGGTTTCGAAATAACCGCAGGAGTACGCCATGTCCTGGTCCAGCCACAGCTGGTAGAACGCGTTGGACAGGTCGTAGTGGTAGGAAATGGCCGCCGCGTCGGTGGCCTTGTCGTGGATTGAGCGCACCGGCAGACTCCTGCCGTCGTCCTCGATCAGGGCATGACTCAGTTCGTCACACACCCGAATCACTTCGGAGATGGAGCCTTCCAGCTCCAGTTTGCCCTCGACGAAGGCTTCACCCAACGAGTCGAGCGTGGGATGGGTCAGTTGGGGCACGACCGTGGGGTCCTTCACCACGATGGTCACACTGGGCTCGGGGCCCAAGTTGAATTCATGGCCATCCCAGAGTCGAAGACGCAGCGGCAGCTGAAGATTCTGTAAGGCCGGTGGAAGTTGCGCGAGCATGAGTAGTCCCCCTTGTTTCAGACGTCTGGAATGAGGGTAGACCATCCCTAGAAAAGTAGGAGGCTATCGATTTGATAGCGCTTTTCTATGGGGCTCGGCGTTGGAGCAAACCGTCCTGGATCCACTGTTTCAGCCATGTAACCGCTTGCAGTGGTGCACCCTCTCCATAAGTGACTGCCAGTTGCGCACACAGTTCTGCGAAGGTCCAACCGGTCGTCACCATGCCTGCCAACCCAAAGGCCTCGGCGGGCTCCAGGCTGCGGTAATGGCACACATTCTGATGGCGCCATATGAGGCAGATCTGTGCGAGGTCCAAGGTGTGGCTGTCGGGAAAATCCGCCCCATCCTTGCTCGCACGCCAGATGGCCACGGTGTTGAAGTGGCACAGTCGCTGCTGTACGGACGGTGTCAGGAAGACCTGCAAACCTGGCCAATCCTCGGGTGACAGCACCGCCATATCATCCTGGGTCAGCGGCTCACCCTGCGGCGCATCGAACGCCAGGGTGAAGGCCCACTCCAACTGGGCCAGTTCAGCCAGCGGCGCACTTTGCTCGGCCACCAGGTGCTCGTGGATAAACGCCGGCAACCGCTCGCCCAACCAACGCAGGCTGTAGTGGGCGGAGGGATAACGACGCACGTAAGCCTGCGTCAGCCGCGCAAACTCCTCATCTCCCAGCCAATACAGGATGGCGCTGAAATCGTGACGCAACACCTCCTGCAGCCGTGCCAGATAAGCGTTGTGGTAGATCGCCAGGCCGGTGTCTACATCCAGCGTCGGCCCGCCCAATAAAGTGGCGGCAAAACCACTGTTGGCATCCGGCGTCTGCGCTAACACGTGTTGTTCAAAGGCCAATTGCCAGTCGGTCAGGCGCATAACGACCTCCGGGCCAAGGCTGCGGCGCCCAACTCCCGGGCCTTTTGCAGCTCGGTGAGCAGCTCTTCGAACGGCGGGAAATGGTCATCGCGCTCCAACAGCGTCGAGACCGGCCCCAAGTGCTCCAGGGTTTGTTGATACAGCGCCCACACCGGATCGCATACCGGGTGGTCGTGGGTATCGACCACGTAGTCGCCGTAATCCATATGCCCCGCCAGATGCAGCTGGCGGATGCTGTCGGGCGGCAGGTTGCGGATAAAGGTCCAGGCATCGAAGCCATGGTTGCGCGCACTGACGTACACATTGTTAACGTCCAGCAGCAACTGGCAGCCCGACAAGTGGGCCAGGGCATTGAGGAATTCCCATTCGGTGAATTCATCCGCCTTGGAGCGCACATAGCTGGAGACGTTTTCCAGCACCAGCGGGCGCTGCAACACATCCTGCACTTGGCGAACGCGAGCAGCCACGTGGTAGAGGCTTTCTTCGGTGTAAGGCAGGGGCAGCAGGTCATGCAACTGGTGCGCGCTGCCGCGGCTCCAACACAGGTGATCGGAAATCCACGCCGGCTGGATGCGTTCAGCGAGCTGCTTGATGTGTTTCAGGTAGTCCATATCGACGGGGTGGGGCCCGCCGATGGACAGGGACACACCGTGCATCACCAAGGGGTAACGCTCGGCTATCGCGTCCAGGTAGTACAAGGCTTTACCGCCCTGCACCAGATAGTTCTCGGAGATCACTTCGAACCAATCCACGGCCGGCGATTGTTCAAGGATCTGCTGGTAATACTCACTGCGTAAACCCAGGCCGTAACCCAGACTTGGAAGGGACGCGGACATGACTCACTCCTGGGCAAAGTGTCCGCAGCGGTGGGGGCTGCCGCTGCGGTTGCACTCGTTTGCCGGTTATTCGCCGACTTTGCCGCCCGCTGCGTCACAGGCGGCCTTGGTCATGGCCTTGAAGCCGTGGCCCTTGCAGACCGCCTGGCCTTTGCAGGCGTTTTCAGCGGTTTTGCAGTCGTTCATGCCTTTGCAGGAAGTCACACCGTAGCAATGCACTTGCGCATCTGCGGCCTGTACCTGGGTCGCAACGCCAGCAAACAGAGTGGCAGCGGCCATCGCCAGGGCAGCACCAGCAGCAGCGGATTTAATCTTCATTCTCGTATTCCTCATGATCGGTAGTGGCATCGGTCTGAACGGATTGCTCAGTCTCGACACAGCACTAGAGTGAGGCCCCTTATCGGCGTTACAGCCGTGTGCAAATATTTCTGAAAATTAATCCTCAAGCTTCGACAGCGGCTCCTGAAACCGCAGCAAACGCCCGGCATTGCCCAATACCAGCAAGGTGCTCAGGTTATGCAGCACCGCCGCAATCATCGCCCCCGCAGCGCCCAACCAGCCAAAGGCGGCAAACACCACGATGGCCAAGGTCCAGCCCAGGCCGATGACTACGTTGACCTGCAACGTACGCCGGCACTGGCGACTCAAGCGCACACAGGTACCCAAGCGCCGCAGGTCGCTGCCGATCAACACCACATCCGCCGACGCCAGGGCGATGTCCGCCCCGCCCGCCCCCATGGCCACGCCGACCACCCCGGCCTTGAGCGCCAGGGAATCGTTGATCCCATCACCGACCACCATGGGCCGGAAGCCGCTGCCGATTTCCCCCAGCACGCGGTTGAGTTTGTCTTCCGGTAAAGCCTGGGCCTCGACATCACTGATGCCCACGTCCAGCGCCAAGCTGTCGGCCACGCTTTGACGGTCGCCGGTGAGCAGCAGTTGGCGACCCAGGCCCAGGTCACGCAGTTCTTGCAGGGCCTGGCGCGCCTCCGGCTTGACGCTGTCGGCCAACAGCAGCCAGGCGAGGAATTGCCCGTTCAGCGCAAGCCCGGCAATCGGGCCGTCATGGTTCGGCACAGCGGTGGTGACAATACCCAATTGCTCGAACAACTCGGGACGGCCCAACGCCGCTTCGCCCTGCTCGGTCTGTGCCACGACGCCCAGGCCCTGGCGCTCGCGAATATCCGTGAGCGCCAGCATTTGCGCCTGAGTCGCCAACCCCGCCAACGCACGGCTGACCGGGTGGCTACTGGCCGAACCGAGGCTGGCCGCAAGGTTGAGCAGCGCCTGGCGGTCGGTCGACGAGGTCTCGATGGACTGCAAACGCAGGGTGCCGAAGGTCAGGGTGCCGGTCTTGTCGACCACCAGCGAGGTCAGGTCCGCCAACTCTTCGAGGAACGCCGAGCTGCGAATCAGGATCCCATGCCGGGCCGCCACGGCGATCCCGGCAATCGCCGTCGCCGGTGCTGACAGCACCAGGGCGCACGGGCACGCCGCCACCAGCACCGCGAGCATCGCCTGGGCGTCATTGGTCACAAACCAGGTCACTGCCGCCAGCAGCAACACCAGCACCATATAGCTGCCCGCGTAACGCTCCAGCAGCCGCGTGATCGGCGGCTTGGAACGTTCGGCGTTCTGCATCAGCGCGATGACTTTGCCCAGGGTCGACTCATTGCCGGTACGCGTCACTTGCAGGCGCAACAGGCCATCGAGGTTGATCGCCCCGCCAAACACCTGCACACCCACACTGGCTTCCAACGGCACCGACTCGCCGGTGATCGGCGCCGTGTCCAGGCTTGCCTGGCCCGACAGCACCACGCCATCGGCGGGCACCCGATCACCGGCACGCACCTCGACGACATCGCCGGTGCTCAGCGTGCCGTTATCCACTTCGATGATGCTGCCGTCGGCCTGCACCCGCCGCGCATGGCTGCGGGTCAGTTTACCCAGGGCATGGATCGCCTCTTGGGAGCCGATCACGCTGCGCTCTTCCAATACGTGGCCGAAGATCATGATGATCGGCAGCAGCGCGGCGGTCAGCAGATCGCCGGTAGCCCAGGCGCCGAGCATCGCCAGGGCAATCAGTTGATCGGTAATGCCATGCAGGCTGGGAAAACGCAGGCTGTACCAGGCCGAACGCATCACCGGCACTGCCACCAGCAACGAGGCCACACCGAGCAGCAACTGGCTCACGCCCGTCTGGTCCGGCGCCAGCCACCGCCATACCAGGCCCAGCATCAGCAAGCCCAGGGCGAGCATAGCCAGGGTCAGTTGCCGGGCAGCGCTGCGCTGTTCGGCGGAGGTCAGCATGGGTGCGCTCATTGTTCGGCTCCCTGGATGATCAAGCGGGAGTCGTCTTTAGGATCGACCGTGGTCACAGAACCGGCCTGGCCGAGAATCTTCGGCATACGCTCGCGGTATAGGCGCAACAGCAAGCCCGGGTCCTTGACCTGGGCCAGGCTGGCGACCGTGGCGGTTTGCGCCTGGGCACTGGCCAGGCGTTCGCTGGCCTGGGCGTGGGCGACTTGCACCAGGCGGTCGGCCTGCTGGTTGGCGGTCTGGGTGAGTTTTTCCGCTTCGGTCCGGGCGTTTGCCACGGCTTTGTCGGCTTGTTGACTGGCGGTGAGTACGGCGTTGAATGCGTTCACCGCCGGGCCCGGCAGGCTCGATTGCACATCGACCCGCGTCACCTCGATGCCCAACCCCAGACCGGTGGCGGCCAACTCGGCCAGGCGTTTGTTGATGCCTTGCACCAAGTCACCCCGCAGCCGTTCGCGACGCTCGGCGGCACCGTTGTCGGTGCCGATCAATTCGGGGCGCGCCACCAGGATCGTGTCCAGATCGCGCGCCGCCGTCAGGGCCACGGCGCTGCGGGTCACCAGGCGATCCAGGGCGGGCAGCACATGCGCGCCCTGCAACACAAAGGCGTAGGGCTCGGTGACCTTGTAGAACACCCGCACATCCAGCTGCACCACTCCGGCATCGCCGGTCAGCAAATAGCCGGAGCCGGCCAGGGCATCGCTCAAGGGCGTGGCGAAACTGGCCACACGGTCCGCCTGCACCGCCGCGTCGGAACGCAACAGGTTCTCCACCCGACGCTCGATCACCCGGTCGGCCGCCGGCAACAACACCACCTGCTCGAACGGCTGCGGCCAGGCCAGCAGCAGCCCGGCATTCTGGATGCGGTCGAGGGCGCCGAAGTGCAGCACCACCGCGCGGTTCTGCGGGTCGATCTGCCGCACGTTGGAAAACGCCCACGCCAACGCCGCCAACACGGTCACCGCGTACAACGCCAGGAACGTCAGGCGCCCGGCCTGGATCCAGGGGCTGTCCGGGCTGTCACGCTCGGTCATGGCTGAACGTCCTTGGGTCCATCCACCAACGCGCGAAAGGGCGCGGCGTCGGTGCGCAGGATGATTTTGGTGCCGGGGGTCACGACCGTGCCCAAGGTATCCAGGGAGCGCAGCAAGTTATACAGCTGCGGATTGCCGGCGTAGGCACGCCCATAAATCTGCGCGGCTTCGACCCGCGACTGGGCTTCGATGTCGGCGGCTTTCACCGTGGCATCGGCCTGCACGATGCGCGCATCACGTTCAGCCGCGGAGCGAATCTGCGCGGCCTCACGTTTGCCCACGGCCGTGCGTTCGGTGGCGATGGTTTCACGCTCGGCGCGCATGCGGTCGACGGTGGCGGTGAGGGTGACCGACGGCAACGTCAGGCGCTCGATCCCCACCTGCGCCACCCGCACGCCATAGGTGGTGAGCAATTGTTGATCAATCTGCTGGCGCAGCTGCGCCTCGAAATCGGCGATGCGCACCTGGCTGGCGTCGGTGTTGATCAAGCTGGACAAATCAAAGCTGGCCGCCGTGGTTTCCAGCGCCGAGCCGACGAAGGTGCGAATCTGCCGCGCCGCCTCATCCGGCTGGTTCTGCACGGCGCGCATAAAGCGCTGCACATTGTCGGCATCGCCCTGTACCTGCCACGCCACATAGGCCTGCACGATAATCCGCAGGCCGTCGCGCGTGCCCACATCCTGCAAGCCGCTGGAGGTGGTGCGCAGGCGCAAGTCCACCGGGATTGCCGCTTCGAACGGCGCCGGCCAGCGCCAGCCCAGGCCCGGTTCCAACAACACCCGCGACGGGTTGCCGAAGCGCGTGATCACCGTGGCTTCGCCGGAGCGCACCTGCACCAGGCTCGCCGCCGCCACCGCAAACAGCACCAGCAACACCGCCCAGGCCATGCGCCGCCAAGGGAAAGGACCCGCCGCCTGTTCATCACCGTGATGATGGTGATGGTGGCCGTGGTGGTGACCATGATCGTGAGAATGAGCGCTCAACAGACAGACTCCTTATTGAACGGTTTTACGCGGCAGCGAAGGGTCGGCCGGCAAAGTAAAAGAACGCAGATCAATCGTCGGTGCACCCTCGGCGCCCAGGCGGTGATCCAGAATAAGCAGCTTGGCGTGGGCCAGGCCCAGGCTGAGTTGGCCCAGGTACTGTTCCAGCACAAAGGCCCGGCCGGCCGCAGCGTAGGCCTTTTGTTCGGCGCTGAATCGCAGGTTGGCCGCTTGGGCACCGGCATTCACTTCGCGGGCAGTGGCCAAGGCCTGGTCGCGGGCGGTACTGGCTTGCAGCAAGGCCTGGTTGGTGTGTTCGCTGGCGGCGCCGCGCTCGCGGGCGATCAGGGCCTGGGCGCCGATCTGCGCGGCTTGCACACCGTGGTAGGCGTTGGCGGCGCCGGCTGGTGGGTGGATGGCCTCCACGACGGTGGCGAGGATTTCCACGCCGCTGTCGAGTTTCTGCAAGTCCGCCTGTACGGCGCGTCCGATTTCGTCGGCCAGGCGAGTGCGTTGTTCGCCGAGCAATTCGTCGAGGGTACGCGAGGCAAAATCGTGCACCAGGATGCGGCTGGCGGTGCTGCGGATCAGGGTCGGCACATCCGCACTGTTATAGGTGGCGGCGAGTGCGGCCTGGTCGGTAAGGCCGATGCGGTAGACGAAGCGCACATCCATGTTGACGATCTGGAAGCTCTGTTTATCGCCGCTGCTGCTGGCGATCACCTGGGATTTGTCATTCACATGGCTGGCGTCCCACAACCGATTGGCAATCAGCGGGGCCGGGCCTTCGGCAGGCGCCAACTCCGGTGCGGCAACGTCGCTGACGCTGGTGGCCAACTCGTGCACTACGCCGTTCTCGATGTTTAACACACGGCCCAAGGGCCACGGCAAGCCGGCATGCAGGCCAGGGCCGAACACCTCGATGGGTTTGCCAAAGCGCTCATAAATCCCACGGCCTTGCAGGGGCACTTCATGCACGCCGGTCAGCGCCCAGCCGACCGCCAACACCACCAGCAACACCGGCAAAAACGCCCGGCGCATGTAGGTAAACGCCCAGATCTGGCGCAGGTCGATGCCGAAGCGGTTGTGTAATTCGTGCTGTAGCGCCAGCAGTGGTTGTGGCGGCCAGCGCAGCAACCCGGCGATGAAGCTCTGCGCCATCAGGCGTGGTTCCAGGCGCGGCTGGCGCGGGCTGAACAGCGACAGCACGCCTCTTAATAGAAACTCCAGCGCCACTAAGGCCGGCAACAGCCCGACCAGCACCGCCAGGCGCAACGGCCAGACCGACTCGGCCCCGGCAAACAGCAGGCAAATCGCACTGACCACCAGGCAGGTAATCGCCACCCGGCTCAACTGCGCCAGTTGCGCGGCTTCCGGCCACTGGGCCGTGGTTTCCTGAGCCAGGCGCCGTTCGAACACCAGCAAGCCAAACGCCAGCGCCAACGCCAATGCAGCCCCCACACTGGCCGCTTGGCCGACAGGCGCCGAGGGCAGAGTCAGGTTCCAGAATTCGATGATGCTGACCAGCGCCAGCAGCGACCAGCCGCCCAGCCACAATACGGGGGCGCCGATCTGCCGGGCAAAGCGCCCCACAAGGCGTGCGTAGCGGCCCGTTTCCTCCACCGTTAATTCTGCCGCCGGCTCCTCCAGCGCCTGGGCACGCCAATCGGCCACCCACCACGCCGACTGCAGCCCGGCCACCAGCACCAGCAGGGCCGATGCACAGTTGATCAACACCACCGGCCAGATCGACAAAGGTGCAAACAGCGCGACAAACAACGCCAACACCCAACCGACAACGGCCAGCACCGTCAGGCTGATACCGGCTTGCCGCAATCGACGGGCATGGAACAGCCCTTGCTGAAAACGCGGCAGGCCTTCAACCGAAGCGCCGTCCGCTTCTAGATCCACTTGCATCCCAACACGCCCGCTCGTACACAATTCGTTACGATATAACACGTGGCGTGAAATTTTTGTTCGTTAAACAGCGTTTTGAACATGGCAAAAATCTCTTGTGGGAGGGGGCTTGCTCCCGATAGCAGTCTACCTGTTGATGCATATGCTGGCTGATCCACCGCCATCGGGGGCAAGCCCCCTCCCACATTTGCCCCTCAGTGCTTTCCAGACCGTGACTAACCCCCCATAAACACGAGCCATCACTGGTGCACGCCATGAATAATCGGCACACTCCAAACAGTTTTTCGCGGGCTCTCGGACAAGGAAGCGTCACCCCCCATGATTTCGATCTATCAGCTCAAACCGCGTTTTCAGAACCTGCTGCGCCCACTCGTGCAGCGCCTCTATGACAATGGCACCACGGCCAACCAGATCACCGTGCTGGCCGGGGTCATTTCCCTGCTGGTCGGCCTGTTGATCGCCAGCTTCGCCCAACACCTGTGGCTGTTTGCACTGATCCCGCTGTGGATGATCCTGCGCATGGCCCTCAACGCCATCGACGGCATGCTCGCCCGGGAATTCGGCCAGCAGTCGCGCCTGGGCGCCTATCTCAATGAACTGTGCGACGTGATTGCCGACAGTGCGCTGATCCTGCCCTTCGCGCTGATCCCCGGCGTGAGCCTGGTGCCGGTGCTGCTGGTGGCGCTGCTGGCGGTGTTCAGTGAGTACGCGGGCGTGCTGGGGCCGATGGTCGGCGCGTCACGGCGCTATGACGGGCCGATGGGCAAGAGTGACCGTGCCTTCGTGCTCGGCGTGCTGGCCACCGGTGTGGCGCTGGGTTGGCTCGGCGCCGGCTGGGTCGACACGGTGATGTGGCTGGTCGCCGCCCTGCTCGCCTACACCCTGGTCAACCGGGTGCGCCAGGGCCTGAAAGAAGAACAACACATCCCCCCTTCTGCATAAGGATTTTGCAATGCGCGAACAGCAAGAGCACACCTTCAGTACCCATGACGGCGTCGAGCTTTTCTACCGTCATTGGCCGGCGAGCGCGCCTGCGGACGGCGAGCCGCGCAAGGCGATCCTGCTGTTCCACCGTGGACACGAGCATTCAGGGCGTATTGCCCATCTGGTCGATGAGCTGAACCTGCCGCAATTCGACTTCTTCGCCTGGGACGCCCGGGGCCATGGCCAATCGCCCGGCACACGCGGCGACAGCCCGAGCTTCGCCACCAGCGCCCGCGACGTGCAAACTTTCCGCGACCATATCGGTGCCACCTACGGCATCGAGGAAGAAGATTGCGCAGTGATCGCCCAAAGCGTCGGCGCAGTGATCGCAGCCACCTGGGTGCATGACTACGCGCCTAAAATCCGCGCCCTGGTGCTCGCGTCCCCAGCGTTCAAGGTCAAGCTCTACGTGCCCTTCGCCCGGCCAGGCCTGGCGCTCATGCGCAAATTTCGCGGCAACTTTTTCGTCAACAGTTACGTCAAGGCCAAGTTCCTCAGCCATGACCCGGAGCGCGTGGCGTCCTACGACAGCGACCCGCTGATCACCAAGGCCATCTCGGTGAACGTACTGCTGGGCCTGTACGAAGCCGCCGACCGGGTTGTCGCCGATGCCCAGGCAATCCAGGCGCCGACTCAATTGCTGATCTCGGGCTCCGACTTTGTGGTGCACCGCAAACCCCAGCAGCAATTTTTCGACCGCCTTGGCAGCCTGAAAAAAGAACTGCACATCCTCCCCGGTTTTTTCCACGACACCCTCGGTGAACGTGACCGCGCGGTGGCCGTGAGCAGCGCCAGGCGTTTTATCCTGCAGAACTTCGCGCACCCGCTGGACCGTGCGTCCCTGCTGGATGCCGACAAACTGGGCGCGACCTGCGCTGAATCCGAATCCCTCGCAGCGCCCTTGCCGCGCAATTCCCTGCGCGACCTGTACTGGCGCCTGACCCGCGCCAGCATGGGCCTGGGCAAGAATCTGTCGGACGGCGTAAAGCTGGGCTTCGACACCGGCTTCGACTCCGGCAGCACACTGGACTACGTGTACCGCAACACGCCCACCGGCAAGGGCGGGCTGGGACGCATGATCGACACCAACTACCTCAACTCCATCGGCTGGCGGGGTATTCGCCAGCGCAAGCTGAACGTCGAGGAACTGCTACGCCTGGCCATGGCCAAGCTGCGCGCGGAGGATCGCGAAGTGCGCATCGTCGACATCGCCGCCGGCCACGGCCGCTACATTCTTGAAGCCTTGCAGGGCGTGTCGCCGCTGCCGGAATCGATCCTGCTGCGCGACTACAGCGACATCAACGTGCTCGACGGTGGCGCGCTGATTCGTGAGAAGGGCCTGGGGGACATCGCGCAGTTCGTCAAAGGCGATGCGTTTGACCGCTTGGACTTGGCGGCACTGCAACCCAAACCGACGCTGGCAGTAGTGTCCGGGCTGTATGAATTGTTTGCCGATAATGCCATGGTCGGTGGTTCGTTGGCCGGCCTGGCCGAAGCGGTGGAGCCCGGTGGTTACCTGGTCTACACCGGCCAGCCATGGCACCCGCAGTTGGAGCTGATCGCCCGCGCACTGACCAGCCATCGCCAGGGCCAGGCCTGGGTGATGCGCCGTCGCAGCCAGGCGGAAATGGATCAACTGGTAGAAGCGGCAGGCTTTCGCAAGATCACCCAGCGTGTGGATGAGTGGGGCATCTTTACCGTGTCCCTGGCCCAGAAGATCTGACCATGCGCGAACCCGGTTTATTGAAACCAGCGGTCCTGTGGCTGCTGCTGTTGGCGCCGCTGTTTTTTGGCACTTACGGCTTCGCCACGTGGGTCACCAGCCAGCGCAGCGATGTCGGCACCCTGGTGTTCGGCTGGGAAACCCACATGCCGTTCTGGGCCTGGACCATCGTGCCCTATTGGTCCATTGACCTGCTCTACGGTTTCTCCCTGCTGCTGCCCAACAGCCGCCAGGAGCTGAAACAACACGCGCTGCGTCTGCTCAGCGCGCAGGTCATCGCCGTCAGTTGCTTCCTGATCTGGCCGCTGCGCTTCACCTTCGAGCGGCCGGAACTGGATGGCGTATTCGGCTGGCTGTTTGCCGTGCTGGCGGGTTTCGACAAACCGTTCAACCAAGCGCCCTCGCTGCATATCGCGCTGCTGGTGATCCTGTGGGTCATGTATCAGCGCCACACCCAAGGAATGTGGCGCTGGCTGGTGCATGGCTGGTTCGCCTTGATCGGCATTTCGGTGCTGACCACTTATCAACATCACTTTATCGACTTACCCACAGGCGCCCTCGCCGGCTGGATATGCGTGTGGCTGTGGCCGGTGGAACATCCAAGCCCACTGCTGAATGCACGGCTTACCCGAGATTCGAAGCGCTGGCGCTTGGGTCTGCGCTATGGCCTGGGGGCGCTGGCATTGGTGATGCTCGCGGTTTCCCTGGGCGGCGCTTGGTTATGGCTGCTCTGGCCGGCGGTGTCCCTGGGCTTGATCAAGGCGAATTACCTGGTGCTCGGCGCGTCGGGCTTTCAGAAACGCAGCGATGGCCGGCTCACACCCGCGGCCCGTTGGCTGTATGCCCCCTATCTGGCCGGGGCGTGGATAAATTCGCGCCTGTGGACACGCAAACATCCACAGCCCGACCTGATTGTGGATAACGTTTGGCTTGGGCGGATTCCCAGCGCGAAAGAGCAGGATTCATTCAGCGCCATTGTCGACCTCTGTGCCGAATTGCCGATTCATCCACAGGGCCGCGCGTATCAAAGCATCCCTGTACTGGACCTGATCGCCCCGACACCCGCCGAATGCCAGCAAGCCGCTGAGGCCATCGAGCGCCTGTGTTCAAGCGGCCCGGTGCTGGTGTGCTGCGCTCTTGGCTACTCACGCAGCGCCACTGCGGTCGCCGCCTGGCTGTTGCACAGCGGGCGCGCCGCCACGGTGGAACAGGCGCTGACTATTATTCGTACAGCGCGGGCCCATGTGGTCCTGCATCCTGCTCATCGTCAAGCGTTGGAGGGTTTGCCCCATGCCCGCTGATATGGAACTCCAGGTGGTCGCCAGCCTGCTGCGCCGTGGCCGTTCACTGGATCAGTTATCCACAGGCCTGACCGTGGCCGGTGTGTTATTTGGCCTGGCACAGTTGCTGATGGCGAGTGTTTCAACCCTCTGCCTGCTGCTCAGCCTGTGGATGATTATCCTGGGGCTGCTGCAAAAGTACTGGGCGCTGCGCGTGGCCTTCGATGCCGACCTGTTCGCCCTGCTGGCCCGCGATACCGAACGCACCCCGGACCTCGACCAGGCCCTGCAAGCCCTCGGCCTGCAATCGCCCAAGCGTGCCGGCCGACCGTGGACCGAGCGCCGTCGCGGCGCCCTCAAATTACTGCGCAAACAAGCCTGGCTGCTGGGCGCGCAAGCGCTGCTGACCCTCGCCGTGATCCTCGCCAGCCCCTGGCTGCCTTTCGCCGGATAAGGAATCCCCATGTTCGAACCCGTGGTCGCCACGCTCATTACCTCCATGGCCCGCACCGTCACCGGCGCCCGCAGCCTGTGGCTGGGTTGCGCGCCAGTGCCGGTGCAACGTATCTATTTCGCCAACCACAGCAGCCACGGCGACTTCGTGCTGCTGTGGGCCTCGCTGCCGCAGAACCTGCGCAAATTCACGCGCCCGGTGGCCGGCAGCGATTACTGGAATAAAAGCGCCCTGCGCCGCTACATCATCAACCGCGTATTCAATGGCGTGCTGATCGACCGCGAGCGCAAAGACCCTGTGGATAACCCCTTGCAGCCTATGCTGGCCGCGCTGGAGGGTGGCGACTCGCTGATCATCTTTCCCGAAGGCACACGCAACCTGGAGGACGGCTTGCTGCCGTTCAAAAGCGGCATCTACCATCTGGCCAAAAGTTACCCACAGGCCGAATTGATCCCGGTGTGGATTGCCAACCTCAATCGAGTCATGCCCAAGGGCCGCGTGCTGCCGCTGCCTTTGCTGTGCACCACCAGCTTTGGCGCCCCATTGCAATTGGAAGAAGGCGAAGACAAAGCCGCGTTCCTTGCCCGAACCCGCGATGCCCTGCTCGCCCTCGCCCCGGAGCACTCCTGAGATGGATAGCCAAACCCTGATGTTGTTCGGCGGGATCGGCGCGATCCTGGTGCTCGCCTCGCTGATCGGCCTGATCCTCAAATTGCGCACCCGTGGCACCCCAAATGCCGTGATCGAGAACCTCAACGCCCGCATCAACGCCTGGTGGGTGATGGTGGTGGTCATCGGCATCGCCTTCTGGCTCGGTACCGGCGCGGTGATCCTGCTGTTCTACGCGGTGTCGTTCTACGCCCTGCGCGAATTCCTCACCCTCACGCCCACCCGGCGCAGCGACTACCCGGCCCTGGTGGCCGCGTTCTACCTGGCGTTGCCGCTGCAATACCTGCTGATCTACTCGGACTGGTACGGGTTGTTCTCGATCTTTATCCCGGTGTATGTGTTCCTGCTGCTGCCGATCCTCGCCTCCCTCGGCGGCGACAGCACGCACTTCCTGGAACGCGCCTCCAAAGTGCAATGGGGGCTGATGATCGCGGTGTTCTGCGTGTCCTTCGTGCCCGCCCTGCTGACCCTCGACATCCCCGGCTATGAAGGCCGCAACCTGCTGCTGATCGCCTACCTGGTGATCGTGGTGCAACTCTCGGACGTGCTGCAGTACGTGTGCGGCAAGCTGTTCGGCAAACGCAAGATCGCGCCCAACCTGTCGCCGTCGAAAACCGTGGAAGGTTTTGTCGGCGGGATTTTGCTGTCATCCCTGATCGGTGCGGCGCTGTGGTGGACCACGCCGTTCAACCCGTGGCAATCGTTCCTGATCGCCTTGCTGATCAACCTGCTCGGCTTCGCCGGCGGCATCGTCATGTCGGCAATCAAGCGCGACCGGGGGGTGAAGGATTGGGGGCATATGATCGAAGGCCACGGCGGGATGCTGGATCGCCTGGATTCGGTGTGCTTCGCCGCGCCCATCTTCTTCCACCTCGTACGTTACTGGTGGACCTGACCCACACCGCTCTAAAGCCCATTGAAGATCAAACTGTGGGAGGGGGCTTGCCCCCGATGGCGGTGTGTCTGTCGCTGAAAGTTTCGACTGATCCACCGTCATCGGGGGCAAGCCCCCTCCCACATTGGTTTTCCGGTGTTTTCGAGGTTTAAGCAAAGTCTGAAAGCGCTGCTCTTACCTCTCGCTTCTCTTTATTTCGCAGGACATTTCCGAGAGAATCCCAGCCGCTTGTGCCCTGCCTTTTCGGTGGCATGTACATTGGTTAATTGGAGTTCTTGCAATGACCAAAGTAAAACCCAACGCGCCCCATCCCTTTTTCATCCCCCACCCCGAAATCAGCTTCGAAGACGCACTGGTCTACGCCTCAGACCTGCTCCACTGTGCCGAACAGTTGCGCGACTCGCCCAAAGCCGCCGGACACCTCATGGAAATGGCCAACGTGATGGTAGACCGCTCATTGGAATGCATGGGGCCCCGCTGACTCGGTAAACATCCCCGCCGTGCGGCGTATCGGCGTCATCTTTTGTATCAAAGACGCGTGTAAGATACGCCGCACTTAGCCAGGGATGCTCACCATGTTCGATTCGCTCAAAGCCATCAGCCGCCGTGTTGTCGGTGTGTTTCTGACTGTGGTGGCGGCCGTTTTCGGCCAATGGCATCCGCCGCTATGGCTGCGCGCTATTGGCCGTGGCCTGGCGAACCTGGGCGATAAAGCCCGCGCTTATCCGCGCCAGACGGGGGCCGGGGTGCTCGGGTTCGTATTGCTCGCGGCGGCTGGCTTCTACGGCTGGCACTGGTATTCCAATCTGCCGCAGCCACATACCGCGAGCTACTCGCTGCACAAACCCAACCTGACCGACTACACCCAGCAAACCCCGGTTGTGGATAACTTGCAGGTGCGTTTCGGCGAATCCGTGGCTCCACTGGCGGCCATCGGCAAACCGGTGACCGAAGGCATTACCCTCAAGCCCGAGGTTGCAGGCACCTGGCGCTGGGCGGATGACCGTAGCCTGTTGTTCGTGCCGGAAAAAGACTGGCCCATCGACGCCCATTACACCCTGGACCTGGCAAAGAAAAACCTGCTGGCCGACGGCGTATTGCTCGACCAATACAGCGCGCAATTTTCCACCCAACCGTTCCGCGCCACCCTGGCGCAAAACGAGCTGTATCAGGACCCATCCAACCCAACGCTGAAACAGCTGGTGGCGACCTTCCATTTTTCCCACCCGGTCGATGAAGACAGCCTGCGCAAGCGCGTCTCGGTAAGCCTCGGCAAAGGCCTGGCCTACCGCGACGCGCAGATGCCCAACCGTCCGGAAATCAGCTTCGACGAGAAAAAACTCAACGTCTACGTACGCTCCGCCGCCCTGGCCACGCCGCTGGAAAGCACGCCGGTCAGCGCCAAGTTGGATGAAGGTATCAAGGCCCGCGACGGCGGCAACGCCAGCACCGCGCCGCTGGTGGCCGAAGTCACCGTGCCCGGTCGCTATCGCCTGACCTTTACCGGCGCCGAAGTGAGCTTTGTGGATAACGCACGCGGCGAGCCTGAGCCGGTGCTGATGTTCAGCAGTTCCAGCGCCGTGGCCGATGACACCATTGCCGGTAAGGTCCAGGCCTGGCTGCTGCCGGAAAAAGCCGAGGACGACACCCGCCCTTACAGCAGCAACGAGATCGACGACGCGCTGCTGGCCCGTAGCACCAAGGTCAACCTGACCCACGTGCCCAGCGTCGAACCGCTGAACACCCTGCACGCTTTCAAATTCGAGGCCCCGGCCGGCCGTGCGCTGTATGTGCGCGTGCCCGCCAACCTGGAAGCCATCGGCGGCTACCTGGCGAAAAACCCTACGGCTTCGCTGATCAGCATGCCGGCTTATCCGCGCACCCTGCAGTTCCTGTCCGACGGCGCGTTGCTCAGCCTCAATGGCGAAAAACGCCTGGGCTTCATGGCCCGGGGTGTGCCTGGCGCCCATGTGGAAATCGCACGCTTGCTGCCCAACCAATTGCAGCACCTGGTGGACCAGAGCAGCGGCAGCTTTGCCCGGCCCAATTTCGGCAACGAGTACTTCGACCGCATGGTTGAACGCCAGTCCCTGGATATTGCGCTGTCGTCCTCGGCCCCGGCGAAAACTGTCTATGACAACGTCGACCTGAGCCACTACCTCACCGCCAACGGCGGCCGTCGCGGCATTTTCGTCCTCAAGCTCAGCCCTCAGGATGAGCCGGCCGAACGCACGTTCGACTACTCGCGCAGCACCACCTCTGACCTGCGCTTTATCGTGGTCACCGACCTCGGCATCATCGCCAAGCGCTCCAGCGATGGCAGCCATGACGTGTATGTGCAGTCCATCGGCAACGGTTCGCCGGTGTCCGACGCCCAGGTCGACATCATTGGCCGCAACGGTCTGCCGGTGAGCAGCGGCCACACCGACGGCGAAGGCCACGTGCATTTCGCCAAGCTGGATGAACTGCGCCGTGAGAAAACGCCGCTGATGTATGTGGTCACTCGCGGCAATGACCAATCGTTCCTGCCGATCGCCCGTCAGTCGCAGCAGCTGGATTTGTCGCGCTTCGACGTAGGCGGTTTGGAAGAAGACGGCGCGATTGATCGCCTCAGTGCCTACCTGTTCACCGACCGTGGCCTTTACCGCCCTGGCGAAACCGCGCACCTGGGCATGATCGTGCGCAGCGGCAATTGGAAAGGTGCCCTGCAAGGCCTGCCTGTGGAGTTGCAGATCACCGATCCACGCGGCCTTGAAGTGATTCGCCAGCCGCTGAAGCTGTCCGCCAGCGGTTTTGAAACCTTTGATTTCCCCAGCAGCGAAGTCGCCCCCGCCGGGGATTACACCGCGACCTTGCAGTTGATTGGCCAAAAACAGACCCGCACCGACCTGGGCAGTGTCAGCTTCAAGGTCCGCGATTTCGAACCGGACCGCATGAAGGTCAGCCTGAGCTTGCATGACACCCCGGTGCAGGGCTGGATTCCACCGGAGCAGGTGGTGGCCAAGGTCACCGCGATGCACCTGTTCGGCGCGCCGGCGGCCGGCCGTCGCGTCACCGCGAAGATGTCCCTGAGCCCGACGCTCGCAGCATTCGAGCGTTACCCCGACTACCGTTTCCGCCTCAACGACTCCCTGGAAGAGGCCAGCACCGAAGACCTGGCCGAAACCACCGTCGACGACAACGGCCAGGCTGTACTCGACCTCAACCTGCAACGCTTCGCCAACAGCACCTATCGCTTGCAAGTGATGACTCAGGTGTTCGAGGCCGAAGGGGGTCGTAACGTGGCGGCGCAAAGCGCGTTGCTGGTGTCGTCCGCACCCTACCTTGTGGGTGTGAAAAGTCAGGACTCGCTGTCGTACGTCGCCAAGGACGCCCCACGCCAGGTGCAATGGCTGGCCGTCGCGCCAGACCTCACTCCGCTGGCGGTGGATGGCCTGACCAGCGAAGTGGTCGAACACCGCTACGTGTCGGTACTGGTGAAACAGTCCAACGGCACCTACAAGTACGAGTCGCGCATCAAGAACATCAGCCAGCCGGCCTCACCGCTGGTGATGACCAAGGACGGCGCCAGGCAGACGCTGAACACCGCTACCCCAGGCGATTTCACCCTGCAAGTGAAAGACGCCAACGGCAACCTGCTCAACCAGATCGACTACAGCGTGGCCGGACGCGGGAATACCTCGCGCTCCCTGGAACGCAACGCCGAGCTGCAACTGCGCCTGGATAAACGCAGCTACGCCACCGGCGATGAGATCGCGATCAGCATCCGCGCGCCTTACACCGGTGCGGGTTTGATCACCATCGAGCGGGACAAGGTCTACACCCAGCAGTGGTTCAAGGCCGACAGTACCAACAGCGTGCAACATATCCGCGTGCCTGCGGGGCTTGAAGGCAATGCCTACGTCAACGTGCAGTTTGTGCGCGACATCGGCTCGTCCGAGGTTTATATGAGCCCGCTGTCCTACGGTGTGGTGCCGTTCAGCATCAACCTGGATGCACGGCGCATGGCGTTGAAGGTCGAGGGCCCGGCGAAAATAGAGCCGGGGCAAACCCTCGACATCAAGGTCAACGCCGACCGCCCAGGCCGCGCGGTGGTGTATGCGGTGGACGAAGGCATCTTGCAGGTAGCGCGCTACCAGACGCCCGACCCGCTGGGTTTCTTCTTCCAGAAGCGGGCGCTGGAAGTCGGCACCAGTCAGATCCTGGACCTGATCCTGCCGGAATTCAGCCGCCTGCTCAGTGGGGCGGCGCCCGGTGGCGATACGGAAGGCGCCCTGGCCAACCACCTCAACCCGTTCAAGCGTAAACATCAGCCGCCAGTGGCCTGGTGGTCCGGGCTGGTGGACTTGCCCGCCGGTGAAACCGTGCTGCATTACCAAGTGCCGGACAGCTTCAACGGCAAGCTGCACCTGTTCGCGGTGGCAGTGGACGCCGACAGCGTGGGCGTCAGCGAGGCCAACACCGAGGTCCGTGGCCCGATCGTCATCACGCCGAACGTGCCGGCCTTTGTGGCGCCAGGTGATGTGTTCAACGTGAGTGCCGGGGTGTTCAGCAACCTCGAGGCTGCGGCGGACGTGAAGTTTGAAGTGCAGACCAGCGACGGCCTGGTGGTGCAGGGCAACAAAGCCAGCACCTTGTCCCTGCAACCGCGCAAGGAGGGCACCGCCGAGTTCAAGATCAAGGTCGGCGAAACCCTCGGTTCGGCGGATTTGCGCTTTGTCGCAGTGTTGCCGGATGGCAAGCGGATCCAGGTGGCGGAAACCACTTCGATTCGCCCTCTGAGCGAGCATCGCGTGGTCCTGAGCCTGGGTCGTTTCGACAGCGCCAGCAAAGAGCTCAAGCCCACCCGTGAACTGTTCAGCCAACTGCGCGACGTGCAACTGGGTGTGGCGGCCTCGCCGCTGGTGTGGGCCAACGGCCTCAAGCATTACCTGGATGACTACGGCTATGCCTGCACCGAGCAACTGGTGTCCAAGGCCATGCCGGCGTTGATCTGGGGCGGTACTGCACCCGAAGCCGAACAAGCCTTCAGCGCAGCGGTACGCATGCTGCGTCAGCGCCAGAACCAGGCCGGTGGTTTCGGTTTGTGGGCCGCCAATCCGGATGTGGCGCCCTACGCCAGCCTGTATGCCACCGATTTCCTGATCGAAGCCAAGGAACGCGGGCTGCCGGTGCCGGAAGACCTGCTGGTGCGCGCCAATAGTTATCTGACGGACCTGGCCAACGGCCCGAGCGAAGGCCTGTCGGAATTGCGCAACCGCGCCTACGCCAGTTACCTGTTGAGTCGCCAGGGGATTCTGGTGAGCGGCGCCTTGAGCGATATACGCGAACGCTACGAAAGCTACTTCAAGGACAGCTGGCAGAACGACCTGGGCGCCGCCTACCTGGCGGCCAGCTACAAACTGCTCAAACAGGATCGCCAGGCCGACGCCTTGTTCCGCAAGATCCCTTGGCGTTCGCTTGTGGATAAGTGGGACAGCGATGGCCTGTATTACGACCCGCTGGTCCACGATGCCGAGCACCTGCATCTGCTCGCTCGTCATTTCCCCGAGTTGCTGGACGATGTGCCTACCGCCCTGCTGGATAAACTCGGCAAGCGCCTCAACGAACAGCGCTACAACTCACTGTCGGCGGCGCTGTTGCTGCGAGCCTTGGACAACTACGGCCAGCGCGCGCAAAGCGATATGACCCTCAAGGCCACCGCCTGGCTGGGCGACAAGCAGCAACAACTGCTGGAAATGGCCGGCCAGCCACCGCGCGCGGCGGTACCGGGCACCACGCAAAAGCTGCTGATGGAAAAATCCGACGGCCCGGCGGCGTTCTACATGCTCAGCGAAGCCGGTTTCGATAAGGGTGCCAAGCTCAAGCCGATCAACAACGGGCTGGAGATCATCCACGAATACCTCGACCTCAAAGGCGAGCCGGTGAGCACAGTGGCGGTGGGCGATGAGTTCCTGGTGCGCTTGCGTCTGCGTGCCACCGACCGTGACCAGGTGCAGCAAGTGGCCGTGGTCGACCTGCTGCCCGGTGGCGTCGAGCCTGTGTATAACTTGCCACCTGAGCCGGAAACCGCCAGCACCGAGGAAAGTGAAGGCGAAGCGTCCGATTACGTAGAAGAAAGCGAACAAGAAGCCGATGCCTGGCAAGCGCCGATCGGCGAAACCGAGCTGAGCAACTGGCAGCCGGACTACGTGGATGTGCGTGATGATCGGGTGGTGTTGTACGGCACGGCACTGCGCGACGTAGGCACCTTCGTCTATCGTGTGCGCGCCACCAACGCCGGCACGTTCAACACGCCACCGGCCTACGCCGAAGGCATGTACGAAACCACCCTGCAAGGGCGCGGCAAAGTAGGCCAGCTTGAAATTACCAAGCCTTAAACGCCTGGCGCCGCTGCTGGCAGCGGCGCTATTGCTGGCGGGGTTGCGGCTGTGGCCCCATGCCCCGCTGGAACAGGCTGTGACATCGTCACGGGTGGTGTTGGCCGATGACGGTTCGCTGCTGCGCATGACCCTGGCGGATGACGGCCAATACCGTTTATGGCTGCCGCTGGAGCGCATCTCGCCGTCACTGGTCGAGGCCTTGCTGCTCAAGGAAGACCGCAATTTCTACTGGCACCCGGGGATCAATCCCCCGGCGTTGCTGCGCGCGGCCCTGGCCACCTACAGCGGCGGCCAGCGTCAGGGCGGCTCGACCTTGAGCATGCAATTGGCGCGGCGCCTGTGGGATCTCAACACCCGCCAGGTGCCCGGCAAGTTGCAACAGATGGCGTTGGCGCTGTGGCTGGAGGCGCGCTACAGCAAGCACGAGATCCTTGAGGCGTACCTGAACCTGGCGCCCATGGGCGGCAATATCGAAGGCGCCGAAGCGGCCAGTCGCATCTACTTTGGCAAGGCGGCGGCGCAGTTGTCGTTGTCCGAAGCCTTGGCGCTGGCGGTGATCCCCCAGCAGCCGGGGCGGCGTGCACGCTTCGGACCGTCACTGCAAAACGCGCGGCTGCGCTTGATGAATGACTGGCGCGAAACTTATCCACAAGACCCGCGTAACGACAGTTTGCTCGACCTGCCCCTGGAAGCCCGCAACCGCCAGCAGATCCCGTTTCTGGCGCCGCATCTGAGCGAGCAGCTATTGGCCTCCCAGCCAGGCAACGAACTCAACAGCACCCTCAACCTGCCCTTGCAGCAACTGCTCGAACGCCTGATCAGCGGCTTTATCGCCGAGCGGCGCAGCACCGGGGTGGAAAATGCCACGGCCATCCTGATCGACAGCCGCGACCAAAGCGTCAAGGCGCTGGTGGGCTCGGCGGACTACTTATCCACAGGCATCCATGGCCAGGTCAACGGCGTATTGTCACGCCGTTCGCCGGGGTCGACCCTCAAGCCGTTTCTCTACGGGCTGGCACTGGATCAAGGGGTGATCCACCCCATGAGCATCCTCAAGGACTTGCCCAGTAACTTCGGCTACTTCCAGCCGGAAAATTTCGACGGCAGTTTTGTCGGGCCTCTGACCGCACGGGATGCGTTGATCCGTAGCCGGAATATCCCGGCGGTGTGGCTGGCCAGCCAAGTGAAGTCGCCGTCGTTGTATGGTTTGTTGCAACGCGCGGGGGTCAAGGGCCTGCGCGGTGAAAGCCATTACGGCCTGGCCCTGGCCCTCGGTGGCGGTGAGATGACGCCGGAAGAGCTGGCGCGACTGTATGTGATGCTGGCGGGCGACGGCCATCTGCGGCCGTTGCGCTATTTACAGGAGCAGCCCCAGGCCACCGGCCCGCAGCTCCTCACTCCGCAGGCCGCCTTCATGGTGCGCGATATGCTGCGCCGCAATCCGCGCCCGGATGGCCTGCCCGCGCGGCACTGGCGCACCGCCTGGAAAACCGGCACGTCCTGGGGTTTCCATGATGCGTGGAGCGCGGGCCTGGTCGGCCCCTACGTGCTAGTGGTGTGGGTGGGCAACTTCGATGGTCGCCCCAACCCGGCGTTTATCGGGGCCAAGACCGCTGCACCGCTGTTCTTCCGCATCGCCGACGCCCTGCCCCTGGCCTTGCCCAACGTCGTGATCAAGGCCGACAAACCACCCGCCGGCCTGGTGCGCATCGACGTCTGCGCCGCCTCGGGCGAATTGCCCAACCGCTGGTGCCCACAAACCCGCAAGACCTGGTACATCCCCGGTGTCTCACCGATTCGCGTGTCCAACCTGCACCGTCCGGTACTGATCGACACCCGCACCGGCAAGGCCGCGTGCCCGCCGTTCGAGGCGCAATACACCCGCGAGGAAGTCTTCGAATTCTGGCCCAGCGACATACAACGCCTGTACCGCGCCGCCGGCCTGCCCCGCCGCACGCCCCCCAACGTGATGAAAAACTGCCAGCCCAACCGCATCAGCGACCAGAGCGAAGCCCCGCAGATCCGCTCGCCGCTGACTCAAGTGAGTTATCAGTTGCGCCTGTCCCAACCCCAGGAAAGCATCCCGCTGAACGCGAATGCGGCCAGCGATGCGGCGACGCTGTACTGGTTTTCTGATCAAACCTTGATCGGCCAGGGCCCGCCGCAAGCCACATTGAACTGGCGGCCGGGCAAGTCGGGGGAGTATCGGTTGCGGGTCAGCGATGATCAGGGGCGTAGTGCGAGCCGGGGGTTGAGGGTGGAGTTTGTGCCTTAGGAGTGGTCATCACACTCTGCAAGCTCCACGTAGTTCGACTCCCCACCTCCCGTCGCCCCCGACAACCAACCCCACACGAAACTCAGCGTGGTACGCCCGGCAGCATCGACACCGATGATGCCCCGCGACCAGCCGGCCAGCAGCTCACCTTCCAGCGTCAGGCACTGATACAGCAGCTCGATAGCGTCTGGGCCTGTGACGCGACCGACCTGCGTACCCAGGCGAATTCGGCCGCCTTGGTAGGTGCCGGAAATGGCATCGCCCTCGACAAGGTAATGAAACACCGTGCCCGCGCCGGATAGCCCGTGGGTGTTATTGGCGACGGTGAATCGGCGGTTGTGCAAACGCTCGTGGATTTGCGAGGGAGTGTTCATTGAAGGCGCGTCCTTTCGCGGGGATCTGGAGGTCCGGGTGGGCCTCCAGCGTGGAGCGGGTTACTCCACCGTCACCGACTTCGCCAGGTTACGCGGCTGGTCAACGTCGGTGCCTTTGAGCACAGCGACGTAGTACGACAGCAGCTGCAGCGGGATGGTGTAGAGGATCGGCGACAGGGTGTCGTGGATGTGCGGCATGTTGATGACGTGGGTGCCTTCGCCGTTGGTCATGCCGGCTTTTTCGTCGGCGAACACGATCAGTTGGCCGCCACGGGCGCGGACTTCCTGCAGGTTGGACTTGAGCTTCTCCAGCAGTTCGTTGTTCGGCGCGACGGTGACCACCGGCATGTCGTCGTCCACCAAGGCCAACGGGCCGTGTTTGAGCTCACCGGCCGGGTAGGCTTCGGCGTGGATGTACGAAATTTCCTTGAGCTTCAGCGAGCCTTCCATCGCCACCGGGTACTGCGCGCCACGGCCGAGGAACAGGGTGTGGTTCTTATCGGCGAACAGTTCGGCGACTTTTTCCACGGTGCTGTCCATGGCCAAGGCTTCGCCCAGGCGGGTCGGCAGGCGGCGCAGTTCTTCCACCAGGGTGGCTTCGACGCCGGCAGCCAACGTGCCGCGAACCTGGCCCAGGGACAGGGTCAGCAGCAGCAGGCCAACCAACTGGGTGGTGAACGCTTTGGTGGACGCTACGCCGATTTCGCGACCGGCCTGGGTCAGCAGGGTCAGGTCGGACTCACGCACCAGGGAGCTGATGCTGACGTTGCAGATCGCCAGGCTGGCAAGGAAGCCCAGCTCTTTGGCGTTGCGCAGCGCGGCCAGGGTGTCGGCGGTTTCGCCGGACTGGGAAATGGTCACGAACAGGGTGTCGGGCTGCACCACCACCTTGCGGTAGCGGAACTCACTGGCGACTTCGACCTGGCACGGGATGCCGGCCAGTTCTTCCAGCCAGTAACGAGCAACCATACCGGCGTGGTAGCTGGTGCCACAGGCCACGATCTGCACATTGCGCACTTTGGCGAACAGCTCGGCGGCCTGGGGGCCGAAGGCGTTGACCAGCACTTGCTTGTCGCCAAGGCGGCCTTCCAGGGTGCGCTGCACCACGGCCGGTTGCTCGTGGATTTCCTTGAGCATGAAGTGCCGGAACTCGCCTTTGTCGGCGGCCTCGGCACCGTCGCGGTATTGCACGGCTTCGCGTTCGACGGAATTGCCGTTCACATCCCAGATCGCCACGCTTTCACGGCGAATGTCAGCAATATCGCCTTCTTCCAGGTACATGAAGCGATCGGTGACCTGGCGCAGGGCCAGTTGGTCGGAGGCGAGGAAGTTCTCGCCCAGGCCCAGGCCGATTACCAGCGGGCTGCCACTGCGGGCGGCAACTACGCGGTCCGGTTGGCTGGCGCTGACCACGGCCAGACCGTAGGCGCCGTGCAGTTCCTTGACCGTGGCCTTGAGAGCGTTGGTCAGGTCGCCGTGGTCCTTGAGCTTGTGGTTGAGCAGGTGGGCGATGACTTCGGTGTCGGTGTCCGAAGTGAATACGTAGCCCATGCTCTTGAGCTGTTCGCGCAGCACTTCGTGGTTTTCGATGATGCCGTTGTGCACCACCGCCAAGTCACCGGAGAAGTGCGGGTGGGCGTTACGCTCGCACGGTGCGCCGTGGGTAGCCCAGCGGGTGTGGGCAATACCCAGGCGACCTACCAGCGGCTCGCCGGCCAACGCCTGCTCCAACTCGCTGACCTTACCTGGGCGACGCATGCGCTCAAGCTTGCCGGCGTTGGTGAAGACGGCCACACCCGCGCTGTCGTAGCCGCGGTATTCCAGGCGCTTGAGGCCTTCGAGCAGGATGGCAGTAACGTTACGTTCGGCGACTGCGCCAACAATTCCACACATGGTGCTTCTCCTAGATGATTGCCGCGCATATCAGCGTAATGCCGCGGGCTTGGATCTGGTCGCGGGCCTCAAGCGGCAGGCGATCATCGGTAATCAGGGTATGGACGCTGCTCCAGGGCAGTTCCAGGTTGGGAATCTTGCGGCCGATCTTGTCGGATTCGACCATCACCACCACTTCACGGGCGACCTCGGCCATCACACGGCTCAGGCCCAGCAATTCGTTGAACGTGGTGGTGCCACGTTGCAGATCGATGCCGTCGGCGCCGATGAACAGTTGATCAAAGTCGTAGGAACGCAACACCTGCTCGGCGACCTGGCCCTGGAACGAGTCCGAATGCGGGTCCCAGGTACCGCCGGTCATCAACAGCACCGGCTCGTGTTCCAGTTCGCTCAAGGCGCTGGCCACGTGCAGAGAATTGGTCATGACGACCAGGCCGGGCTGGTGGCCCAGTTCCGGGATCATGGCAGCGGTGGTGCTGCCACTGTCGATGATGATGCGGGCGTGTTCACGCAAACGTGTCACGGCAGCACGGGCGATCGCACGCTTGTAGGCAGAGACCGGTTGGGCGGGGTCGCCCACCAGTTCCTGAGGCATGGTGATCGCCCCCCCGTAGCGGCGCAGCAACAGGCCGTTACTTTCGAGGGCGGCCAAGTCCTTGCGGATAGTGACTTCCGAGGTTTCGAAACGCTTGGCCAATTCGTCCACGCTCACTTCGCCCTGTTCGTTGAGCAAGGTGAGGATGTTGTGGCGTCGTTGGGGTGTATTTCGTTTCGACATGGTGATGATAAGTTTCGTTTCGAAAGATAACGAAGGCAATCAAAACCTATTGGTGAAAGATCGTCAAGCGGCGGGCTGTATTTTTTTGATAACGACGCAGAGCAAATGTGGGAGGGGGCTTGCCCCCGATAGCAGTGTGTCAGTCGGTACATAAGCTGACTGATCTACCGCCATCGGGGGCAAGCCCCCTCCCACATTGGAGTTATGTCGCCTGAGAGATTGTGGATAACTCAGGTCTTTTTGATTTTGACCGGGCGTTTCCAGCCGTCGATGTTGCGTTGGCGGGCACGGGCTACGGCCAGTTGGGACTTATCCACATCCTGGTTGATGGTTGAGCCCGCGGCAGTGTTCGAACCATCACCGATAGTCACTGGTGCAATCAGCGAGTTATTCGAGCCGATGAATACGTCCTCACCAATAGTGGTCTGGTACTTGTTGGCGCCATCGTAGTTGCAGGTGATTGCGCCGGCACCAATGTTGCTGCGAGCACCGATTACCGCATCACCGAGGTAGGCCAGGTGGCCGGCCTTTGCGTCGTCGCCCATTCGTGCGTTTTTCAGTTCGACGAAATTGCCGACATGCGCCCTGGCGCCCATCACTGTGCCCGGACGCAACCGCGCAAACGGGCCGGCATCGCTGCCCTCGCCCATCACCGCGCCGTCGATATGGCTGTTAGCCTTGATCACCACGCCCTTGCGCAGGGTGCTGTCCTTGATCACGCAGTTCGGGCCGATGACTACGTCGTCTTCGATGATTACGCGACCTTCAAGGATCACGTTGATGTCGATCAGCACGTCGCGGCCCACGGTGACCTCACCGCGTACGTCAAAACGCGCAGGGTCGCGCAGGGTCACACCTTGGGCCATCAGGCGGCGGCCTTCACGCAGTTGGTAGTGACGCTCGAGCTCTGCAAGCTGCTTACGATCATTGGCGCCTTGTACTTCCATTGGGTCGTGAGGCTGTTCGGTGGCGACCAGCAGGCCATCACTCACGGCCATCTCGATCACATCGGTGAGGTAATACTCACCTTGGGCGTTGTTGTTGGACAGACGGCTCATCCAGTCGGCGAGCTTGTCGGCAGGGACGGCGAGGATACCGGTGTTGCCTTCGGTGATCGCGCGCTGGGCTTCGCTGGCGTCCTTGTGCTCAACGATGGCCGCGACCTTGCCGTCGGCATTGCGCACGATACGTCCGTAGCCGGTAGGGTCGTCAAGTTCAACGGTGAGCAGGCCCATTTGGCCAGGTACCACATGCTTGAGCAGGCGTTGCAGGGTTTCCACTTCGATCAGCGGCACGTCACCGTAGAGGATCAGCACGGTGTCAGCGGTAATGAACGGCACAGCTTGCGCGGTGGCGTGGCCGGTCCCCAGTTGTTTGTCCTGTAATACGAAATTCAGGTCATCCGCAGCCAGGCGCTCGCGCACCACATCAGCACCGTGACCGATTACTACGTGGATGCGTTGCGGGTCCAACTGACGAGCACTGTGGATAACATGCCCAAGCATGGAGTTGCCAGCAACCGGGTGCAGCACCTTGGGCAGGGCCGAACGCATGCGGGTGCCCTGGCCTGCGGCGAGAATGACGATTTCAAGAGACATGAATGGCTACCAATCCTGGACGGTCCGGCTTCAGACCAAAGATGTGTTTTGCTAAATAAAGAAAAAGGGTAGCCGAGGCTACCCTTTTTAATCAATCGCGCATAAGCATCACGGCGTGGCCGCTTACTTCTTGCGGATCTGCTGGAGCGTGCGCAGCTGGGCTGCAGCCTCGGCCAGACGTACAGCAGCAGCGCTGTAGTCGAAGTCCGCACCCTTTTCGTTCAGGGCCTTCTCGGCAGCCTTGACGGCTTCCTGAGCGGAGGCTTCATCCAGATCGCCAGCACGTTGCACGGTGTCGGCAAGTACCTTGACCATGTTCGGCTGAACCTCAAGGAAACCACCGGAGATGTAAAACACCTCCTTTTCCCCGCCTTGCTTGGTCAGAGTGATCGGACCTGGCTTCAAGCTGGTGATCAATGGCGCGTGGCCCATGGCAATACCCAGGTCACCGAGTTCGCCGTGTGCAATCACCATTTCTACCAGACCGGAGAAGATTTCCCCTTCCGCGCTGACGATATCGCAATGGACTGTCATAGCCATCTGATTGCCTCAACCTGATGAGCGCCCGTTTCCGGGCGCTTGGATTACAGTTTCTTGGCTTTCTCGATCGCTTCTTCGATGCCGCCGACCATGTAGAACGCTTGTTCTGGCAGGTGGTCGTAGTCACCGTTGAGGATGCCTTTGAAGCCAGCAATGGTGTCTTTCAGGGAAACGTATTTACCCGAAGCACCGGTGAAGACTTCAGCCACGAAGAACGGCTGCGACAAGAAGCGCTGGATCTTACGAGCACGGTTTACCAACTGCTTGTCGGCTTCCGACAGCTCGTCCATACCCAGGATCGCAATGATGTCCTTCAGTTCTTTGTAACGCTGCAGCACGTACTGAACGCCGCGAGCGGTGTCGTAGTGCTCCTGGCCGATCACGTTCGGGTCCAGCTGGCGCGAAGTCGAGTCGAGTGGATCGACCGCTGGGTAGATACCCAGGGAAGCGATGTCACGGGACAGAACGACGGTGGCGTCCAAGTGGGCGAAGGTGGTCGCAGGCGATGGGTCGGTCAAGTCATCCGCAGGTACGTATACCGCTTGGATCGAAGTGATCGAACCTTCCTTGGTCGAAGTGATACGTTCTTGCAGAACGCCCATCTCTTCAGCCAGGGTCGGCTGGTAACCTACTGCGGAAGGCATACGGCCCAGCAGTGCGGATACTTCAGTACCGGCCAGGGTGTAACGGTAGATGTTGTCGACGAACAACAGAACGTCGTTACCTTCGTCACGGAACTTCTCGGCCATGGTCAGGCCAGTCAGTGCTACGCGCAGACGGTTTCCCGGCGGCTCGTTCATCTGACCGTAAACCAGTGCCACTTTGTCCAGAACGTTGGAGTCCTTCATCTCGTGGTAGAAGTCGTTACCCTCACGAGTACGC